>Ga0207695_10011055_pt1 | contig 10967 bp, 12 predicted proteins | sample KBSC54metaG_FD_184354 | JGI IMG/M metagenome (GOLD analysis project Ga0207695, IMG submission 184354) | Corn rhizosphere microbial communities from Kellogg Biological Station, Michigan, USA - KBS C5-4 metaG (SPAdes) (version 2) | ecosystem: Host-associated > Plants > Roots > Rhizosphere > Soil... | reverse complement strand
CCGAGGCTCCAGTGGTGGATCTCTGCGAGGCTCTGAAAACTCCTGACCGTTACGCAAGCAAGCTGATCGTAATGGTCGGCATGCTCACAACTGTCCGCGGTTGGCCAGCTTTGACCGCGACGTGCGACAGCATGCTCGCTTCGGGAGGTCTGACATGGACCAACGCTGTGCTCCTACCCGAAGGAGCCGTTCCCCAACAGTCCGCGATGTTCCCCAATGTCCCGGATCTGAAAAAGAAGGTCGCGGATCTTTCCGCAGCCGTCAGAAAGACCAGCGGTTCCGCAACCGCGAAGGTTGCGGCAGTTTATGGATTTCTCGACATACCCGACGGCCTCTACGTCGTCCCATGCACCGGCGATTCTTGTTCGCGGCCCGACATTCGGATGCCCCCTGCAAACTTCCTGAGAGTTGATGGATTCCAGGAACTCAAGTAGGCTTCAAGGCCCCCACGCTCGCCCACTGTGAACCGCAGGCACACCTATTTGCCGCCAAAGTATTCAAAAGAAAGATGCAACCCTTCGGCCCCCGGCGTGCGTCTAAGGCTTTTACGTATGCGCACGCTGTTCCTGACGGGGATCTTCGTTATAGCGCTCCCAATCTGCTGCGCGCCTTTCCCGGACGGCCCCTTGGACAACGACGAAGCCGGACCGACCAATGTGAACACCCGGTTGATCGTCGAAAGCGTTCAGGTTTCCGGGCAGGGCAGCGCCAAGCTCAGCGATCCCCTGCGTTCTGAGTTGAGCGAGTTCGCCGGCAAGAATTTCGATCAACCCCTGCTCGAACGCCTGGCGGATCGCATTAAACAGGAGCTGCATGCTCCCGACGTGCGGATGCACGTCGTCAAGGGCGACATGCCGGATCACGTGATCGTAAATTTCGAGATCGGCGTCGAACGCGAAAAGCGTTTCGACCTGGATCTGGCTCGCTTTCTGTATCACTCTAAACAGGGATGGTCTGGACAGGGCCACGCGACCGTGAACATCCACGAGAATGCCTTTAGCTTCGGCATGATCAGCGATGGCGACCGGCTGAGCGAGCGCTATGCCGGCATTCAGGCGGGCTTTGAGCGGCGCCACGTCGGTACGGACCGGCTCCAGCTCCGCTTTGACTTCGCCAGTTATCACGAACAATGGAACGAGGCCACGCTGCTGGAGGCCGCTCCCGGAGACATCTATCGTACGCGGACACAATTTTCTCCAACAGCAACGATCGTAATCCTGGAACCGCTGGTCGTGAGCTTCGGGGTAGATTTCGCGCGATATCGGCTGAGTCTGCCGGTAGCGAACACCGAATCGTCCAACGCGGTGGTATCAACTCTGCGCTACCACCAGCGTTGGGGTTCGGCTGGAGATGAGGGCGAGCAGGATATCCGAGCCTCCTATTCGGTGCGCGCCGGCACCCATTTCCTCGAGAGCGATCCGGTCTTCGCGCGTCATGAAACTGAGGCGCGCTATCGTTTTCGGCGGCGCCATCAGGATCTGTCGATCGGATTCCTCGCGGGAAAGATCTCGGGACTAGCGCCCTTGTTCGAACGGTTCGTGTTAGGGAACGCCGAGACGCTGCGCGGATGGAACAAGTTCGACCTAGACCCCCTGGGGGCCTCGCGCGTAGTGCACGGATCTATCGACTACGTCTATCGCGGTTTTCTAGTGTTCTACGATACAGGAGCGGTATGGGACCGGCCGGAAGACCGCGAGCAGAAACAGTCGCTCGGTCTCGGCTGCAAGAAGAGCGGGTTTCAATTAGCCGTGGCTTTTCCGGTTAGAACCGGGGTCGTGAGTCCGGTATTTTACGCGGGGATGAATTTCTAAGAGACGGCATTATTAAAACAACGATGCGCATGCGCACCATCAAACCGTGGTGGGTCATTGCGGCGTTTCTCTCCGGGTTGGCTTTCGCGATGTGGGCCGAGGAGCTGGTCCTCAGCACGCAGGAAGGCCGTCTGGAGTTCGCCGCGCCGCGTGTGCATTTCCTCGTAGGCAAGCCCCTGGAGCGCCTGCGTAATGCCTCTGAAGTGCCGTTTGTCTTCAAGATCACCTTATGGTCGGGGACCCGCACGCATGTATTGCGCGAAGTTCCCGCCCGATTCGTAGTGAGTTATGACCTGTGGGAGGAGAAGTTCTCGGTAACCAAGCTGGTGACGCCTCGCCGGACAGCTCGCCACTTGACGGACAATGCCGCCGAAGCCTGGTGCCTGCAGGAAATGTCCCAGGACGTGACCGGCATCAGCGCGAACGAGCCACTATGGGCGCGTCTGGAAATCCGAGCCGAGGACAGCAAGGAATCTGGTCTGCCGTTCGGGCGTGGAAACATCACCGATTCCGGTATCAATCTGACCAGCCTGATCGAGATTTTTAGCCGGCCGGCCGCCACCACCCAACCGCATTGGACCATCGAAACGGGACCCGTGACGCTGGATGAGTTGCGGCGGGGCCGCCGCCGCGGCTGATAGTCTGGTCCTGTCGTTTGTCATTTGGTTAAGACATGAACCGGCTGCGGACCCGCCTGATTGCCGTTTTTCTTCTAGCCACCCTTCTGCCCCTGGGCCTTACTCTGTGGACTTCGCTCAACTTGCTGGAGCGCAGTCTACAACTTGCGCCCTTGAGCCAGATGGATACCCTCTCCCGATCGCTCGAGAAGACCGGCCGCGAGCTGTATCAGCAGGCTCGGGAATCGCTGCGCCGCGATGTTGCTGCGGGCCGCGTTCACCCCGTGCAACTTAGCGCGGCGGACGCGCAGGCGTTTCGCGAACGCAGCCTGGACGAGGAGTTCGTACTGGCCGGGGCTAACGGCGACCGGCTCGATTATTACGTCTCAGGAAAACAGAAGGTCCTGCTGTATTCCCGGCAACTGAACGTGCCACTGGGGGAACTCACCAGGCAGATAGGCGCCGCGCGGCAGACGGTGGAGACATCCGGAGTGAGCGATTTCCGCCGTGGACTTCGAGGTGCGCTGTTGCTGATCGCTGCATCGCTTTGGCTGGCGGCTCTGGCTGCATTGGTGTTCTTGGCCGCGCGCATCACGCGTCCCATACGGCACCTGACGCAAGGATTGGAACGGGTTGCCGCCGGGGATTTGACTATTCGCGTTCCTGAACAAGGCTCGGGCGAAATCGCCGCGGCGATGCAGGCATTCAATCATATGGCGAGCCAGCTCCAGCAGGCTCAGGAACGCCTGATCCAGGTCACTCGCGTCGCCAGCTGGCAGGCTCTGGCGCGAAAGATGGCGCACGAAGTTAAGAATTCGCTGACCCCGATTCGCCTGACCATGGAAGAGATCGTCAGCCGCCAAGGCGCCACTGATGGAGCGTTTTTGGAACAGGCCGCTCAGATTGTGGCGGACGAAGTGAACACCCTCGAGAAGCGGGTCCGCGCATTTTCAGAGTTTTCTGCTGAGCCTCCGGTACTGCCGGCTGAGATCGACGTCAATGCATTAGTGGAAGAACGTGTATCCTTCCTCAAAAACGCGCATCCGGATGTGATTTATCAAATGAATCTGGCACCCGACCGGCCCAAGGCCGTCGCCGATCCGGATCTGATCAAGGGCGTGCTTACGAATCTGTTGGAGAATGCCGCGGAGGCCGCTCGTCCAGGTGGGGTTGTGATGGCGCGGACGGCACGATCGGGCGAGCAATTGAATATTGAAGTGCATGACTCGGGCCCGGGGCTGAGCTTGCAGGCGCAATCGAGTTTATTCGAGCCGACGATCTCCTTTAAGAAGGGCGGCATGGGGTTGGGGTTATCCATCGCACGCAGAAGCGCGCTCCTATGCGGCGGCGACATTCAGGCGCTTCACGGCGAGCTGGGCGGCGCGGCGTTTCGAGTGATTCTGGCTGCGGCCAATATCAATAGAGCGAACGGAGTCTGACACTTTAAAGAATGCCGCAGCGACGAATCCTGGTAGTCGACGATGAAGAGAATATCGGGCGCAGCCTGCGCCTGATTCTGGAGCGCGAGGGTTATGCGGTGAGCCTGTGCTCCTCGATTGGCGAGGCCAAGGCGTATCCGCAACGCGCCGACGTTTACCTGCTGGATGTGCGGCTGCCCGACGGGAGCGGCGTCGATCTGTTACGGTGGCTCAAGTCCAATGACAACGACGCGCCGGTGATCATGATCTCGGGACACGGGACCATCGCTGACGCGGTGGAAGCTACGCGCGCGGGTGCGTTCGATTTTCTGGAAAAGCCGCTAGGCCGCGAGCACGTGTTGCTCGCCTTGCGGCACGCTCTGGACGAGTCTAAGTTACGCGACGAGAATCGCCACCTGCGGGAACTGGTGGGCGGCGCGCGCATGATCGGGTCCAGCCCATCTTTCGTACGTGTTTTGGAACAAGCGACAATGGCCGCGCGCAGCGATGCCCGCGTGCTGCTGGCGGGAGAATCCGGCACCGGCAAGGAGTTGCTTGCCGCGCACATTCATGCGGAGAGCCCGTTTTCTTCGGGTCCCTTCGTGAAAGTTAACTGCGCGGCGATCCCCACGGAACTGATCGAAAGCGAGTTGTTCGGCCACGAAAAAGGCGCTTTCACCGGCGCGACGTCGGCCCGGCGCGGCAAGTTCGAGTTGGCCGACCGAGGGACTTTATTCCTGGACGAAGTCGGCGATCTGCACGCGGCTTCGCAGGCCAAGCTGCTGCGCGTTTTACAAGAGGGTGAATTTCACCGTGTGGGTGGCGAGCAGGCCATTCGCGTCTCGGTGCGCGTGATCGCAGCGACGAATCGAGACTTGAGTGAGATGGTCGCGCAACAAAGATTTCGGGAAGATTTGTACTACCGGCTGTGTGTCGTGCCGGTGCGCGTGCCGAGTCTCCGCGAACGGCGTGAGGATATCGCCGCGCTCGCCGAATACTTCCTGGGCGAGTTTTGCGCGCGCAATAACTTCAAGCCCAAACGGCTGTCGGCGGATGTTTTCCAGGCGTTTGAGGATTACGGCTGGCCGGGCAACATTCGCGAGCTGCGCAACACCGTCGAGCGCATGGCGATCCTGACCCGCGGCGATGAGATCGACGCGGAGGCGGTACCCGTCGAGATCCGCATCGCACGCGGCGCCGGCGCCAAGGGCAATTTGCGTGAAGCGCGCGAATCAGCCGAGCGGGAGCACATCCTCAAGGCGCTGGAGGAATCCAAGTGGAACGTCTCCGGCGCGGCCCGCGTGCTGGGGATGGAGCGGACTAACCTGCACAAGCGCATCCGCGCGTTGGGCCTTAGCAGGGAGAAGTAAGTTAACCGTCACCCGCTCCATCACTGTCGCGGCGCAGAAGTTACGACTAGTACTTCGGGACCTTGATCCGGCCTTCCCACAGACTCTTATTGTTCTCCTCGCAGGAGTACTCCATGATCTGCGTGTCCGTACGAAGCGTGAAGGTTCGCTTGTTGCCCCAATCCGCAGTAAAAGCCTTGGGATCGTGGATCGTTACTTCATAAGACATGTGGCCGAGGTCGGGCCGTGCGAACCGCTCGGTAATTTCGAGCGCGTCACTGTGTGGATGGCCGACCGTATCGAGCCGCGTCTTCCCGTTGAAGTTGTTGGTGTGTACGACTAACGTGTCACCTTCCCAGTGGCCCACCGAATCCCCGAACCAAGTAGGATCGAGGTTCTTCGAATGCGGACGCCCATCGATCGGGATCAGCTTGAACCAGGTGTTCTGCTCATACAGCAAGGCGAGGAAGGGCTCATGCTGAATGAACTGAATGGGATCGGGGGAGTTCATGGAGCGCATTAAGCCGAAGGGCAGACAGGCGCCCGTGTAGTCGCCATCGTCAGGTTTATAGGCGTCCCACTTAGCTTTATACTCCGCCGTGTAAGGGAGTTCTTTCGGCCCAGTCGGGTCGCCCTGGCGAGTATCCTTGGCCGGTCCCGATGCCATGTTCGGCGTGTAGGGACGGAACCATAATCCGCTCAGATCGGGCTTCCCATCTGCCGCGCGCGGAGTCGGGCCCGTGGGAGCAGTCGGTCCCCCGCGGCCTCCGCCCTTGCCTTTTCCGGCGCCTTTGCCTTGGCCCCTACCTTGGGCTTTCCCTTGATCTGCGGCGGGTTCCTGCGAAAAAGCCAAGCCGACCATGGACAGCGCGATCGCGGCGCTTAAAATTCCAACCTGGAGACGAGTGCTCATAATTAAACTCCTGCCGTCTATAGCTCAAACGACTCGTTCTATTCTACAGCACGAATTTCATGGGTGCTCAATGGCATTCCTCAGAAATGTTCCCCGTTCCAACTCCTCGAACGCTTCCTTCAGTTGATCCTGTGTGTTCATCACAATGGGACCGTACCAGGCTACGGGCTCTTCGAGCGGCTTGCCCGACACCAGCAGGAACCGGATTCCATCTTCGCCGGCCTGCACGGTAACCTCGTCGCCCCGGTCGAACAGCACCAGCGAGCGGTTATCGGCCTCGGCCGGAGGAGGTCCCGTCTCCGCCCAACCGACTCCTTCGGTGGGCACCGCCAGCGGGCTGGACGCGTTCGAAAATTTCCCGTTTCCGGCGAATACGTAGGCGAAGGCGTGGCGAGTGGTTTCCACCGGCAGGGATTTCCTCTTGCCCGGCGGGACCGATACATCGATATAGATCGGATCTGCCGCGATTCCATCCACGGGGCCCTTCTTGCCCCAGAAGCTTCCGCATACCAGCCGCACCTGAGTACCGTCGTCATCGGTAATGACGGGGATGTCCGGCGACTTCACTTCCTGGTACCGGGGATCGGTCATCTTGAGCGACGCGGGCAGGTTGGCCCAGAGCTGGAAGCCGTGCATGCGACCGGACTGATCGCCCTTGGGCATCTCCTGGTGGATGATTCCCTTACCGGCTGTCATCCATTGGACGTCGCCGGCGGCGATTGCGCCCTTGTTGCCCATACTGTCGGCGTGATCCACGGTTCCGGCGAGCACGTAGGTGATGGTTTCGATCCCGCGATGAGGATGCCACGGGAAGCCGGCCAGATAATCCGCGGGCACATCATTGCGGAAGTCGTCGAGCAGCAGGAACGGATCGAAATCGGTGGTGTTGCCGAACCCGAAAGCGCGGCGGAGATGCACTCCCGCTCCTTCCAGCGTCGGTTTAGACTTGATCAATCGTTTCACAGGTCGAATTGACATGGGATTGGCTCCTGTAATTGAAGTCTATCGCGTCGGTCAAATCGCCCTGCGGATTTCGCGTGAAGTCAGCGGCCCGCGGGAACCGGCCGCGGCACGTGCAGCGACATTAGGACGAGGGCTCCGTTGATTTTGCTGAACCAGTGCGGGGTGTTCTCGGGAACAATGAAGAAGTCGCCCTTGGAGACAGCTTGGGTTTGGCCGCCTTCGATTGCTGTGCCGGAGAGGTTGTCGGCATTGGTTCGAGTTTCACCCACCAGCTTGCCTCCGGTGACCAGGGTCCCGCTTCCATCGATCACGTAGAACATTTCAGCTTCCTTTTCGTGGGTGGCGGCTGGACCGACCGCGCCGCGATACTCCAGATTCGCCCCGTACGGGGCTAGCCGCAGGATAGGTTGGCTCAAGAGGGCCTGGTCCTGTTTGCGTTCGTTCTTGGCTTTGGCCATCATGGCCGCAATGTCGGCGGCGGAGGTATAAGTCTTCGTGGCCGGAGCCTGTTTCGCGGGTTGCTGCGCATTCGCGGAAACCACTGCCAGCGCCGTGACCAGTATCAGGGAAAGGGTGAGTAAGTGTGCACGCATGGGGAGATCCTATCACAGGCCGCGAAGTTCATCAGCCCTGACAATCTGTTCCGCGTCTGCCTTATGCTATATCTCAATGAAGCAAAGGAGACGCCGCAATGAGACCCTTTTTAAGTTTGTCATTCGCCCTGGCTGCCACGGCCGCGATGGCGCCGTTTGCCTGGGCGCATTTTAAGCTTTTGGAGCCGGCATCCTGGATTGAAGAGAACAATCTGGGCGATCCGCAAAAGCTGGGCCCGTGCGGTGGAACCTCGGCCAATCAAGCTAAGGGAAAAGCCGCCAACCCTGGCACTCCTACCAATATCGTGACCAAGGCGCAGGGCGGACAGAAGCTTCACATCAAGCTGCAGGAGACGGTATTTCATCCAGGACATTACCGGATCGCGCTTGCGGTAAACTCGCGCGCCGAGCTTCCCGATGATCCGATGGTGACAACGCGCGATAGCGACAAGGGTCCCTGGTCGGTCTCGGCGCACATCGATCCGAATCCGAAACCTCCGGTTCTAATGGATGGGATATTCGCCCACACGTCGAAGCAGGTTGATCCGTGGGAAACGGATGTCACGCTGCCGAACATCAGTTGCTCGAAGTGCACGCTGCAGATCATCCAGTTCATGGCCGAGCACGGCCGGAACTCGGATGGCGATTTTTCCTATCACCACTGCGCGGAGCTGCAGATCACAGCCGATCCTTCGAAACCGATCGATCGGGCCTGGATGACCACCGTCGGGGCGCCGACGCAGCCGTTGAAGAAATAAGTACTGGATTGAAAATTAAAAAGGGCCGCCTGCCGGCGACCCTTTTTTGTTCTTGGCTTGCGAAACTGAAACGTCGGCAGGGCCCGAACTACGGGCGGTTGACGTTCTCAGCCTGGAGCCCCTTCGGACCCCGTTTTACCTCGAACTCCACCTCCGTACCCTCCTCCAGCGTCCGGTAACCGGACATCTGGATTGCCGAGAAGTGAACGAATACATCCTCGCCGCTGGCCCGCTGGATAAATCCATAGCCTTTCGCGGCGTTAAACCATTTGACGACACCCTTTTCTCTCACTACTTGATATCTCCTCTTTCACCCCGGAAGCCGGGATCGTGCTTAAAAACTCTGCCATTGTCGCACGTAATTTGTTCTATTGCAATCAGATATTTCGGAATTATGCACTTGACATCCCCTGACCGGCGGGGCTACCGTAAGTGCGTGACAGGCCGGAGTTTTTGACGTGGCCCTTCTGGGTCCATTAGCGCGCTATCTAAGCTAGATGACACTCACTCAGGATCAAAAAGTACAGATCTTTTGCGCGGCGCTGAGCGCGAGTCTCCAGGTTACACTCAAGGCAGGTTTAGAGGGCGGCAAGCCGCATTTCGCCAATCCAGTCGATGCCGCAAGCCTTCAGGCGGCGCAAGCTATCGCCAAACTCCAAGGCAAGGAGTGGGAGAGTAAGGGTTAACCCGGTTAAAAGTACGCGGCAGAAGCATCTCCAGACGGTTAAACGCTTAAATTTCAATAAGTTCCGTGTGTCGTTTCGCTAAGCCATTAGTATTCGCAAGCCACTGAAAGTTAAGGATTAAACCGCAGTCTGTCGTATTGTTTTATAGGTGAAATGCGTCATACTGGTGAGGCATCTGTGTTCGGCGCGAGTTCCGTGGTTCGGAGTTTCTCGTCAGAAAGGGGAGTTTGCTATGGCCAAGATTACGGCTTCCGATCTAGCAAAGTACGTCATTGACCTTCATGTACGCAAACAAGCGGTTATCACTAACCTGAAACTGCAAAAGCTCCTCTACTATGCTCAGGGTTGGTATCTGGCTTTCAATGGAGAGCCACTGTTCAATGACCGGATTGAGGCATGGGTGCACGGGCCGGTTGTTCCTGGTGTGTTTCGAGAATATCGGGAATTTCGGTGGTCTCCACTTACCGCGGCCGCCGCGTATGCGCCATCCGATGAAGTTGCATCTCACGTCAGTAAGGTTCTCGGAGCCTATGGAAAGTTCGATGCTTCGCAATTGGAGCTAATGACCCACAACGAAGAACCGTGGCGAGCGGCTCGGCACGGACTCGCTGGGGATGCATCTTCCAATCGTGAGATCACTATCGAAGCCATGAGGGCATTCTTCGCTTCACGTGTAAATGGCTAGGGGGAAAAGGGGGGCTATCCCGGCTCCCCAACTCCCTGATCCAGTCAACGTTAAATTCTCATTTAAGCATCTCGATCTCGGCAACGAAAAATACAGCATTAAGAAGTGCTGCGTCAGATTCTTTACTGAGATGATTCTCTCTTTGAATCGCTACAGCAGTTTCACTACTGAGCAATTTAGGGAGCAAAACAACGACGACGGAAGGCATTGCCATTACTTCCCGGATACGTCCGAGCCTAATGGTTTCACGACCCTTGATCCGGAGACCCTAGGAATTGAAGAGGCTTGGCAAATCCGACTCTGTCCCGACGTTCACAAGCCCCCAGAAAGTGCGTGGCGAGTCCACGGCGTGCTGCTCGGAGATGTGTTTTATATCGTCTGGCTAGATTATGAACATCTTCTCTATGACAATAATCTAGCCCCTGGCAATGAGTAAACGGCCTTGCACGGGGGACACGCCGCTAGCTGCGCTTCTTGCCACGCTTCCGTTTCGGCTTCGCCTTGGTCGCCTGTGCCCCTGGCCGGGGCATCGTGGCGTCAGGCTTGACGCGGGCGATCAGCGAGATCGCTTCATCAGTGCGGAGCGGGATGTGGATGTTGGTTGCGGGCTTTGCCACGGTTCCAGTATGAATCCAAGTGAGGCTTGAGTCCAGCCCGTTTCGCCATGCGCCCACAATTGGCCTTCTGGCGTGCTATGCTAACTATGTTCGTAGCCACTTGACAACATGTTAGTAGTGGACGGATGATAATACTTACGAGGCATAGGCCAATGGCAGACGACGCAAGCAAGCTGATTGTTCCCGGCGCATCTTGGGAGATGCTCAAGAAAATAATCAGCGCTTACTATCAGGTCAAAGACCAGGATAATCCAAGCGTGGACGACGTAGCCGAAATAGCCGGTAAGCCGCGGCCTGTCGTGAGTAGCTGCAATGTGTTCCTGAGATCCATGGGGATTCTTCGGAGCGATGAGAACAAACTCACTGAGGTTGGATCTAAGTTCGCCCTTGGACTTTCACACGAGAATGAAGAAATCGTGCGAGAGGCGCTAGATGAGGTTGTAACGCAGTCCCAACCGCTCGCTCGGCTAGTTGCCATCATCCGAGCGCGCGGATCTATGAAAATGGATGCTCTCAGGGGCGCGATTATCGTGGCGGCCGGACTTTCTAAGGACAGC
>Ga0207695_10011054_pt1 | contig 10967 bp, 8 predicted proteins | sample KBSC54metaG_FD_184354 | JGI IMG/M metagenome (GOLD analysis project Ga0207695, IMG submission 184354) | Corn rhizosphere microbial communities from Kellogg Biological Station, Michigan, USA - KBS C5-4 metaG (SPAdes) (version 2) | ecosystem: Host-associated > Plants > Roots > Rhizosphere > Soil... | reverse complement strand
AGATCGCCTCCTTCGGAACTCCCTGGCCGAACGCCAGCGCCGCCGCTGCCGTCGCGTTCAGCGCATTGTGCTCGCCGGCAAGCTGCATCCCAACATCGGACCACAGTTCACCGCCGCGCCAGATCTCCCAGCGCATCTGCCCGTCCGCATAGCACACGTTTCGCAGCTGCCAGTCAGATTCTTCCTTGAACCCATATCGCTCAACCCGGCAGAATGCTTTGCCGATGCACTCCGTCACGTTCTCGCTGCCATCGAAAGCTACAAGCAGTCCACGCCGCGGCACCAGGTTCACCAGTCGTTTGAAGGCAGTCTTCACCGCTTCCAGATCTGCATAGATATCCGCATGATCGAACTCTACATGCGTGAGGATCAGGGCGTCAGGGAAGTAATGCAGAAACTTCGGTCCTTTATCGAAGAATGCCGTGTCGTATTCGTCGCCCTCGATGATGAATGTGCGCGTAGGCCGCAGTTGGAAGCTCGTTCCGAAATTCTCCGCCACGCCACCGATCAAAAATGACGGTTCAAACTTAGCGTTCTCATGCGACGCCACCTGGTAAATCCACGACAGCATGCTGGTCGTCGTTGTCTTCCCATGCGTCCCAGTAACAACCAGCGACTCACGCCCCTTCAAAAATTCGTCGTGCACAAGCGCCGCCATTGAATCAAACGGAATGCCTTCATCCAGCACGCGCTCCACTTCGGGATTCCCGCGCGACAAAGCATTGCCGATCACGACGAGGTCCGGAGCTGGATCCAGGTTCGCTTCCGAATACGGCTCCATCACTGGGATTCCAAGAGAGCGCAGCAAGTCGCTCATGGGCGGATACGCCGCCTTGTCCGACCCGGTGATTCGATGCCCCTGCAACTGCAGCAGCCCGGCAATCGATGCCATAGCCGTTCCGCAAATCCCACTCAGATGAATGTGTTTCCGTGATGTGCTCATGACTGTACGGCAGGCTCCAGTAGCGCAAGCTGCGCCTGATCTCCGGCCCGCAACTCCGCTTCAACTCCAAAGGTCAACGTAACGTTTTGCCTCGAAACATGTCCGCTGCGCAGCCCAAAAGCAATTGGAACATCAAGGCCCGCCAGTGCCGACAAGATAGCGTTCTCAAGCAAATCGTCTGCAGAGCCCGGCGAAGCGCAATCCAGCATCTCTCCGAACACGATGCCCCGTACTCCGTCGAGTTTTCCCGCCTCGCGCAGATGCCACAGCATGCGGTCGATCTGATACGGCTTTGCGCCCACATCCTCGATGAAGAGCAGCTTGCTTTCCGTCTGCGGTTCCCACCGGGTCCCAATCATCGCCACAAGGATGCTCAGGCATCCGCCATAGAGCGTCCCGCGCGCTGTACCGCCCTTCAAGGTACGCAGCCCCTCTGCCGCCCCTACCGTGTATGGGTGCCCGGCAAGTGCGGCCTTGAAACTCTCCAGATGAACTCCATCTTCGAGATAGAAATCAGCAGCAACCATCGGCCCGTGGAATGCCGGCAACCCAAGCTCATCGAGAAGATGGCATTGCAATCCGGTCATGTCGCTGTATGCAAAGAATGGCTTCGGATTTCGCTCGATCAGCCTGAGATCAACACCGTCCAGAAGATAATTCGATCCATACCCGCCTCGAACTGCGGCAACAAAGCTTGTATCCGAATCAGCGAAAGCCTCGTGCAGGTCGAGCAGCCGGTCCTCCGGCGATCCCGCAAAGAACAGCGGACCGCGCGTCTGCGTTCTGTTCCCCACCTTCAGGCCATACCCAAGCTGTCCAAGCCGCTCCAGTCCCTTTTCCACCCGTTCAGGCGTAGCGAACGAAGCTGGCGAGATCACGCTGATCGTCGCGCCCTCACGAACCGCGGGCGCCTTCATCAGCCGCTTTGATTCCGTGCTCATCCCAGCCAAGCCTCGCCTCGCGCAATCAGCGTCGCCGGCCCGGTAAGCTCCAGCTCCGTCCCCACGCCACCCCAGCTCACGCTTTGCGCGCCTCCCGGCGCAACCACACGCAGGGGTGAAGTGCGGTTGTGGAACGCGATTGCCGCAGTGGCTGAAGCCGAAGTGCCAGTCCCTGATGATGTCGTCGGCCCCACACCCCGCTCAAAAATCCGAATCTCAATCTCGCTTTGGCTCACGATGCGGACGAACTCCACATTCGTCTGATTCGGAAAATCCGCGTGCGTGCAAATTTCCGCGCCAATCTTCTCCCACGCGTCGCCGCTGACCTGGAAGCTCTCGTCATTCACTGCAATCACAAAGTGCGGATTCCCTGTAGATACCGTGGTGCCTTCAACCAGTCTTCCGTCGCTAAGCTTCACCGACTTCAACCTGGCGCTCGGAATCCCCATCCCCGTCGTCACGTCGACCGAGTATCCCCCATCCGTCTTCACGGCATTGATGCGGCAGATGCGCAGCCCGGCATCCGTTTCGATGCGCAGTTCCTCTCCCACCTTGGCGCCAATCATCGCACTCATCCACGCCGCAACGCACCGGGTACCGTTCCCGCTGATCTCTGCAACTGATCCATCCGCATTGTGCAGCCGAATCCGCCCGGACTTTGCGCCCGTCCACGAGAAGAACTCCACACCATCAGCGCCAACGCCCGTGTTGCGCGCGCACAGCGTCCGAGTCAGTTCAGCCCAGTCGCGGCCCGCTGCGGCGCTCTCGGTTACCACCAAGAAATCGTTGCCGCACGCGTGAGCTTTTGAAAAGGGAATCAATCTTCCTCCGGATCTCGGAAGTTCAGCAGCGCGTCAATGCCTGGCTCTGACAGTAGCCGCCCGTGCAGCCTTTCGTGCTGCTTTTTGGTTGCGACGACGTTGAACGTAACACGCTGCAAATCGCCGATCGCACTCGCGGTGAAATCCGACAGCCGCTCGCCGGCCTTGTCCATCGCATCCAGTATCGATCGCAGAATTGCAGCCTGATCGTTCCCTCTCGCTTCATAGATGAGCGAATAGATCTTGATGCTCGCGTTGCGCTCCAAAAATCCAACCAGCTCCAGCGCAATCACCACAATCACCGTTGCAACTCCTGCCGCAGCAAACAACCCCGCGCCGCACGCCATGCCGATCGATGCAACTACCCACACTGTCGCCGCACTGGTGAGCCCGCTTATGCGGCTGCGATTGTGAATGATCAGACCCGCACCGAGGAAACCGATGCCCTGGACGATGTTCGACGCGACCTGTCCCTTGTTTGGATTGCCATCGCCAGCCAGCACAGCCGACAGCAGCGTGAAGAACGCCGCACCCAGGCAGATCAGCAAATTCGTCCGAACTCCGGCTGATCTGCGCTTGTACTCGCGCTCCAGCCCAATCACTCCGCCGAGCAACGAAGCGGCCAGCAGCCGCGGAATCGCGCCATTGAAAACCGTGACCTGCTGAAACCAGCTGAAGTCGAAGGGAGCCGAAATCGAGGCCAGTATCGTGCTCATGGCTTCACCTTGGCTGATGCTATCACCGCTATCGCTCTTGCACGACTGGCGGGGTATCGGAGACGTAAACCGCGCCGGGCGCCTGATGGTCACACGTGAATCGCCGAACTAGTCTCAGCCCTGCTGGGTGAGCTTTCACTGCCTTGTCGATTTCGTCTCCATCGAATGCCACCACCACCGCCGCATGTTTCGCCGGATCAGAAGGCGCCTCCGAGAAGATTACTCGGTCGCTCTCATTGATGGTTTGCCGCAGCGGAATCCCCGTGAACGCCACAAGATTCGGATACACCGAAGTCCCCATCAGAACCGGAGCACCCGGATGCTCAGCAACCAGCCTCCGCAGAACCGGCGGAATCTCTTCCTCAAACTGCCGCCGCGATTCGATGTTCTTCGTTCCCTCCACATACGTAAGCGGCCGCTCCTGCAGCACTGCCCAATCGGAAAACGCTACAGCCACCGTCAGTGCCGCCGCCGCGACGGTGACGAACCTGGGCTTGAATTCCCTCGTCGCGGAAATCAGAAAACTTCCCCCGAACGCCACACCCAGCGCCAGCCCCGGGAGCATCTCCATCCCATAGCGCGTGTTATAGAACGAGTGCGGCCACCACACGGGGAGAAAGATCGGCACAGATCCATACGAAACCGAATACGCATAGAAGGGGACTGGCAGCCACAAAAATAGCGTCCATAGGAATGCCTTCCGGCTGCACTTGAGCCATCCCCACGCTGTTCCCAGCAGCGAAGCTATCAGCAGAAAGTTGCCCCATTGCTCCGGGGCCGCATCCATCTCTCCGCACTTCACAAAAAACAGCAGCGAAACCCAAGGATCATGCCATCCCGGGTGCGGCGGCCCTGAGCCCGTCGTAGTCCTCGCTTCAATGGCGGCTGCAGAGTACGGTCCGCGCGCAAAGTCGAGCCAGTCGCCAAAGATAAAGCAGTTGTAGGCGAACCACAGCAATGGAGCCGCGACCACCACTGCGCTCATCACCCAGAACCCGCGCGAGCGGAGCGTGCTCTTCCGCATCTGCACCAGGCCCACACACGTCCACGCCAGCAAGGCAAATATCCATCCGTCGTACCGTGTGAAGACCGCCGCCACCAGCGCCAGCGCGATTCCGCGAAGCAGCCGATTTGCCCGGGCCGCATCGGTCTCCAGCGCCTCGCGCCACTCCACCAGCCACACCGCGAGCCAGATCATCTCGCACAGAAACAGCGGCTCCGTCATTGCCGTCGTCTGTAGATAAAGAAGATTCGGATTCAGAGCAAAGAATGCCAGCCCAACCAGAGCAGCCTGCCAGCGAAGCCAGTTGCGGGCCAGCCTGTAGATCCCTAGGCACGATGCGATGTACGCCAGAGACGAAGGGATCAGCCCCGCCAGCCCGTTCGCCCACCACGCATACACCGCCACAAACGGAATCATCAACAGATGCGGCAGCGGCAGCCACACCGAGCCGAACTGCGAAAGCCCCGGCTCATGCGCATCGATCACGCGCCGCGCGATGTGCAAATGCGCCACCGCATCGCCGTAGTTCAGCATCGCGTGGTTGCGCCAGCTCCACACGCCGGCGCTCACAGATGCAACCAAAGCAAAGGCCCCCGCCAGCAGCTGTTCCGAGCCGCTGATCCGAGGGGCCCCCGGCTGCTCAGTCAAGGTGGGTCAGCTCGCGGAACAGCTTGAACCGGTGATCGATTTCCTCGCGCGTTAGCTCCTGCAGACGATCCGTTCCAAAGCGCTCCACCACAAACGATCCCATCACGCTGCCGTAAAACATCGCATAGCGGAACGACTTCGGCGTCAGCTCCTTCTGCGAAGCCAGATACCCGAAGAACCCTCCCGCAAAGCTGTCGCCTGCCCCTGTCGGATCCACGACTTCCTCCAGCGGCAGCGCCGGCACATGAAACGCCCGGTGCGCCATCCGTTCCGATCCATCCGGCCGCTTCGGCGCAAAGAACGCCGTAGCGCCGTACTCACCATGCTTCACAACCAGTATCTTCGGTCCAAGCTCAAATATCTTTCCAGCCGCCAGCGCAATGCTCCGCGCTCCGGTAAGCATGCGCGTCTCGGTGTCATTGATCAGCAGCACATCCAGCCCCTTCAGCACTTCGAGCAGGGCCGGCTTGTGATCCTTTATCCAGTAGTTCATCGTGTCGCCGCCGACCAGCTTCGCAGTCGGCATCGCCTCGCGTACGCGCCGTTGCAGCACGGGATCAATATTCGCGAGAAAGAGATACTCCGAATCGCTGTACGAAGCTGGAATGCTCGGCTCAAAGCCCGCAAAGACATTCAGCTCCGTGTTGATCGTCTTCGCTTCGTTCAGGTTCTCCATGTAGGAACCCTGCCAAAAAAAGCTCTTCCCCGGCCGATGCTGAATGCCGGTCGTGTCGACCTTGCGCGCATCAAACACGGCCTGTTGCTCCGCCCCAAAGTCGTCGCCCACCACTGCGATCACGCGCACATCGGTAAAGAAGCTTGCTGAAAGCGAAAAATACGTGGCCGCTCCGGCCAGGCAGCGTTCCCTGCGTCCCGCAGGTGTTTCGACAGTGTCGAACGCGACGCTGCCAACTACAGTGATTGCCATGAGACCTCTCTAGTCTGTTTTTTGTTCTGAGAATTTTCTTACCAGCCGTGGTACTTCCCAAAGAGCAGCTTCAGCCGTTCCTTTGTCGCCGCCGGAATCGCATCCGCCTGCGTAAGCACCGCATACTTCGCAGCCGACGCGCACGCGCACTTCCGATCCTTCGGCATCGCCGCCACTGCAGACTTCACGACAGTGCAGGCGTTCGAAGCGTTCTGGTGCAGCACTGCGACAATCTCCTCGATCGTCACCGAATCGTGTCCTTCGCGCCAGCAGTCGTAATCCGTCACCATCGCGACAGTGGCATAACAAATTTCAGCTTCTCGCGCCAGCTTCGCTTCCTGCAGGTTCGTCATGCCGATGACGTCGGCGCCCCAGCTGCGGTAGAGATTCGACTCCGCCTTCGTCGAGAATTGCGGCCCTTCCATGCAGACGTACGTGCCGCCCTTCTTGCCAACCACGCCCGCATCTTTGCAGCCCTTCGCCGCCGCATCCGCAACTACTGAACACACCGGATCGCCGAACGCGACATGTCCCACAATGCCATCACCAAAGAACGTCGAGATGCGATGAAACGTCCGGTCGATGAACTGATCGGGAATTACAAAGTCCGTAGGCTTGTGCTCTTCCTTCAACGACCCCACCGCGGAGACCGAAATAATCCGCTCCACGCCAAGCTTTTTGAAGGCATAGATGTTCGCGCGGAAGTTCAGCTCAGAAGGCAGAATGCGATGCCCGCGTCCGTGCCGCGCCAGGAACGCAACCTTGCGCCCCTCGAGTTCTCCCAGCACAAACGGATCCGACGGATCGCCGAACGGTGTCTCCACCCGCTCTTCGTGTACGTTTGTGAATCCGGGCATGGAATACAGCCCGCTCCCGCCGATAATCCCAATCTCCGCCTGCGGCAAATTGCGCTCCTGAGTTTCGTCTTGCAACTACCTCAGTATAAAGGGCGCTATTTGAGGGTCACCACGTTCATGCTCCACGGCGTCAGCGTCAGAGTCAATGGCAGCGTCTCTGCTCCCAAATCGGTTGTTGTGGGGGCCGCCCACACTGGGTTAGCAGAATTTGTCTGGTCGTAGATCGCCTTGTCGTATGTCATCACGGTCACATCCGTGGATGCGCTCTGGTTCGACAGGGTAACCGTAACGGGCTCGCTAGTCGTCTGGTTCAGGTTGAAGAGCACCAGCGCAGTTCCACCGCTGTGTGTCGCAGCGTATGCCCGAATGTCCGGCGTACCCGCCACGTTTGCCGACAGAACTGTTTCTCCCGTCACCGCAACATGGCTGAACAGTTGGAACGCCCGCGCGGTCGGCGACATCGTCCCCAGCTGCCCTGACCCAACTCCGCACGGACCATCCGTTGGCCCATCAGAGAACACGTTGTAGGCCCCAAAGGTCTGCCATCCATAGAGCGATGAACTCATGTTTCCTGCGGCTGCGCCCGAGCCGGTCTCATCGCAGTTTCCGAAGCCAATCCACCACGTAGCGCGCACCACGCCGCTGTTCATCATCTCGCCCAGGGTTTGCCCCGCAAATAGCCCTTGCGTGATCGACCAGCTCTGCTTGCCCGGCGATGTGTAAACGGATCCCATCTCGCCCACATATATGGGAGTACTCGGCACGCCTGCAGTCGACAGTTCGCTCTTCAAGTAGGTCAGGTTCTTGGCCAAATCCAGAGCACCCTGGTGTACAAGGTAGGTATCACTCTCGCTCCCCGGCCCTTGAGGGTAGAAGTGATACTCGACAAAATCGTATGCGCCCTTCGCATTCGCAAGCACCGTCTTGTCCCAACTGCTTGAGCTGTCGGCATCCACCACCACGCCAACTTGCGCCGCGCTGTCCGCTGCCTTGATCTTCGCGAAGAACCCGGTTGCGCCGACTACCGTGCTCGCATATGTTGCAGGATCGTGCTGTTTTGCATGCAGATCGTACTCCCAGCTTCCGTACTCCTCATTTCCAACCGTGACATGGCTCGCATGCACACCGTCCTGCACTGCCTCAGACACCCACGCAGCCGCCTCCGCAGGATCTCCGCCGCCATTGCATGTCGCATTGCTTCCATAGTTGGCGGTCAGCGCGAGATCGTAGTTTCCCGCCTGGACAATCGAAGTCACAAACTGAGCAAACGTCCCGTATCCGCCCCATCCCGTACCGCTGCCCGACGTGTTGCACATGAACGGCATTCCGCCGCCTTGTCCCCAGTGATACGCGTCCGACCACGATCCACCCGGCCACCGAATCGCCTTGATCCCCGCCTGCACAAACGCCGTGTTGATTCCACCGGCATTGCTGTACACGTCGTACCACGAAGGCAGATTCATCCCCATCAACTGGTCGCTCACGTGAATCCCCGTTCCCGATTGATCCACTGTCACCGTATTCGACTGGTACACAGTGACCACAGATGACTGACCCGTGGCCGACTGGTACAGAGCTGCCCCGGCAGTGTCCGGCGAGTACGCTGCTGACAGCGTTACGCTTCCCACCGCAAACGTGTTTGCGGGAACGGAAATGCTGGCGCTGCCCGCCGCGAGCGCGGCAGATGCGGACTTGTAGCTCCCTGCGCTCAGCACCACGCTCCCAGTCGAAGCCGGAGCACCGCTTCCGCCACTCACGTTCACCGTCACTTGCAGTGCCTGCGCAGCAACAATGCTCTGCGATGCGGGCGTCACGCTCACGCTGGGTGTAGCCAGGCTTACGGTCACTGGAGCAGTTCCCGAAGCACTGTTGTAAGCCGAGGAACTAGCCGAATCCGGTGTGTACGATCCCTTCAGCGTCACGCTTCCGGCCGCCAGTGAACCCGCCGGGATCGTAATCGCCGTGCTGCCAGCCGCCAGAGCACTCGCAGAAGATGTATAAGAACCCGCGCTGAGCGTGACGCTGCCCGTGGCGGTTCCAGCGCCACCGCTCACGTTTACCGTGACCTTCAGCGTTTGCACGGTCGAAATCGCGGACGAACTCGGAGTCAATGTCACAGTCGGCGTTACCGGAGTCTGGCTGCCTCCGCCTCCTCCGCTGCTGTTGCCGCCGCCACCACAACCGCTCCCAACCACGCCCATCAACGCGACAATCGACAACGCTGCTCCGCGCAACAATGCCCGCATCCCCGCCCTCCGAAGTAGGCTCGCAGCTCAGCGAAAGCGATCTTCGCGAGGCGAGAACTGTACGAATGGAATTTGCACCATCATACAGTCGCCACTTGTCGGGCGATGGTGCGGGGAAGCACGAAGGTGCTACTCGAGCTTAGGCTTCGACTGCTTGTTTGCTGTGCGCCACAGCGTTGGTCGCCTTTTTGAGCGCCCATCCTGCCAGCAGAATGCTCGGGGCTTGCACTTTTTCAACCCGGCCGAGCGCACCAAGAGTGGTGTGGGTCACCTGCTGCTCAGGCCGTCCGGCATGCGAAACAATCGCGCAAGGCAAGTCAGCCGGCAAGCCTTCCTGAATCCACTGCAAGGCCAGCAGCGTCAGGTCGCGTCCCGGCATGTACACAATCCGCGTCGCATCTTCGCGCTCCGGGATCGCCGTGTCGTTATGCGACTGCGCGTGATGACCCGTCGAGAAGACCACGTTCGAAGCAGCATGCCGATCCGTCAGAGAGCAGGGAATTGCCGCCGCTGCCGCGGATGCCGCGGTAATGCCGGGAACAATTTCGAACGGCACTCCCGCTGCGCCGAGTGCTTCCATCTCCTCGGCCGCTCTCCCAAAGATCAGTGGATCGCCGCTCTTGAGCCGCACCACCACGCGATGGTCGGCGGCGTAACTCACCAGAAGTGCATTGATCTCATCCTGTGTAATGTTCTTCGTCCCGCAGCGCTTGCCTACGTTGACGATCTCCGCATCTGGATTTGCCAGCGCAAGAATCTCCGGCGTTACCAGGTCATCATGCAGAATCACGTCCGCCGCGACAATCAGCCGCTGCGCCTTCACCGTAAGCAGATCCGGATCGCCCGGTCCCGCTCCCACCAGAAAGACCTTCGCGGCCGCGTCATTCGCTCCCGCAGCTCGCGCCACTGGTTGCCTAAGCTTCCGCTTCGCGATCCGATGCAGCAGCGCCTTCCGCTCTTCGCCCGCAGGATGCGTCGCCAGAATCTCCCGCCGCAATTCGCCTACCTTCGCCAGCCAAGGTCCGAGATCCTCCGGCAACTGTTCATCGATCTCGCGGCGTAGCTGTTGCGCAACCGCAGGGCTCTCTCCCGCCGTCGAGATCGCAACCTGCAGATCGCCTCGCCTTACTACCGATCCGAAATAAAAATCGCAATGCGGCGGATCATCCACGCTGTTCACCAGGATCCCGCGCGCAACCGACTCGCGATAGATCATCGCGTTCACTTCGGAATCATCGGTAGCCGCAATCACAACAAAGTTGCCGCGGAGATCCTCCGGCGTGAACTTCCGCCCCACCAGCTCGATCTTGCCTTCAGCCGCGAAGGCGCGAATCTCCGCCTTCACCTCCGGCGCAATTACTCGCAGCCGAATCCCGCTGGACAGCAGCGTGTTCAGCTTCTCCAGCGCCACATTGCCTGCGCCAACAAGCAAACCCGGGCGCCCGTCGAGTTTTAGAAACACCGGCTGCAGGTTCATCGGCGTCAGTCTCCCACCGCGTGCGGCACGCGCCCCGTTGGCAGGTCGCGCTCAACTGGCGCCAGCACCTCTCCCGCAAGAAACGCGCGCAACTCGTCATTGGTGTGCCGGCTGAACCACGTGCGCAGATTCTCATCCGTCTCTCGCGTGATCAGATACTTTCTCAGCAGCCTTGCGATGGCCTCAGGCACCAGCGTAGCCGGCGTTCTATATCCGACAGGCCTTGAAATCCCCGCATTGCTTCCTACCGCTCCACCGAGACAGAAGTAGTAAGCATCCACCAGCTTGCCTTCGTGCTTGATCTTCTTGCCCTCGATGCCAATGTCGGCAATCCAGTGCTGTCCGCAACCGTTCGGGCATCCCGTCACATGCAGGCGCAACTGCTGA
>Ga0207695_10011052_pt1 | contig 10969 bp, 10 predicted proteins | sample KBSC54metaG_FD_184354 | JGI IMG/M metagenome (GOLD analysis project Ga0207695, IMG submission 184354) | Corn rhizosphere microbial communities from Kellogg Biological Station, Michigan, USA - KBS C5-4 metaG (SPAdes) (version 2) | ecosystem: Host-associated > Plants > Roots > Rhizosphere > Soil... | reverse complement strand
CCGGTGAGCACCGCGTCGGGCAGCGAGAAGCCCTTGATCTGGCGCTCGAACGCCGGCAGCGCCTCGCGGATCGCGTCGAGCGCGTACTCGGGCAGGCTGCCGCGGCCCGTCTCCTGCAGGTCGGTCAGGTGCACGCCGGGCTTGTACGACGGCTGCACCTCGCCGAAGGCGCTGGAGCGCTGGCGCTTGATGAAGTCGCCCACGAGCGAGCCCGGCGCCAGGTAGCCGCCGCCGCCGAGCTCGTAGGCGCGCGATTCCCAGAAGCGCTGGAACGCGATGCCGTCGAGGGGGTTCACCGGGCCGGACGTCCTGCCGTCCTGGCGGTAGTCCTCCGGCGCGATGCCCACGACGATGCCGGCATTGGCATTGCGCTCGTTGCGCGAGTACTGGCTCATGCCGTTGGTGACGACGCGTTCGTCCTCGGACGTGGCCGCCACCACCGTGCCGCCGGGGCACATGCAGAAGCTGTAGACGGCGCGGCCGTTGCTGGCGTGGTGCACCAGCTTGTAGTCCGCGGCGCCCAGGATCTCGTTGCCCGCGTTGGGCCCGAAGCGGGCGCGGTCGATCAGGCTCTGCGGGTGCTCGATGCGGTAGCCGATCGAGAACGGCTTGGCCTCCATGCGCACGCCGCGCTCGTGCAGCATCGCGAAGGTGTCGCGCGCGCTGTGGCCCAGCGCCAGCACGACGTGGTCGCTGCGCAGTTCCTCGCCGGAGGCCAGGCGCAGGCCGCGGATGCGCCTGTCGTCGCCCCGGCCGTCGAGCAGCACATCGGTCACGCGCTGCTCGAAGCGGATCTCGCCGCCGAGCGCGACGATGTCGGCGCGGATCTTCTCGACCATGCTCACGAGGCGGAACGTGCCGATGTGCGGCTTGGCGACGTAGAGGATCTCCTCCGGCGCGCCGGCCTTCACGAACTCGGCGAGCACCTTGCGCGTGAGGTGGCGCGGGTCGCTGATCTGGCTCCACAGCTTGCCGTCGGAGAACGTGCCGGCGCCCCCCTCGCCGAACTGCACGTTCGACTCCGGGTCGAGCCGGCCCTGGCGCCACAGTCCCCAGGTGTCCTTCGTGCGCTCGCGCACCGGCTTGCCGCGTTCCAGCACGATCGGACGCAGGCCCATCTGCGCGAGGATCAGCGCCGCGAAGATGCCGCACGGGCCGAAGCCGACGACGACGGGGCGCTGGCGCGGCGCGCTCGCGCCGTCGAAGAAGCCCTCGGCTGCGCGGCCGACGAAGCGATAGTTGGTGTCCGGCGCGACGCGCACGTGCGGGTCGCCCGCGAAGCGCGCGAGCAGCGCCGATTCATCGACCGCGAGCTCGCAGTCGATGGTGTAGATCAGCACGATGGCCGTCTTCTTGCGGGCGTCGTAGCTGCGCTTGAAGACCTTGAACGACGTCAGCTCCGCGTCACGCACGCCCAGGCGCGCGACGATCGCGGGACGCAGGGCGTCCTCGGCATGATCGAGCGGCAGGCGCAGTTCGGTGATTCGAAGCATGGGGCGATGTCCCGGCGCACGCGCGGGGGCGCGGCACAAACGAACAAAGGAGCCCGAAGGCTCCTGGTCACGCCATGACGGCGTCGTCGGGCATTGCAGGCACTCGCGCCCGGGGGACGAGTGCGATTCGAGTGCCGGCCAGGGTGGCCGGCAGACGATCAGCCCTGGCGAGCGCGCTTGCCCGGGTTCTTCTTGCTGCGGGTGTGGGCGCCGCGCTCGAGGCTGCGCTTCTGGCCCTTGCCGGTGGTGGCGGTGACGCCGATCGGCAGCGCCGGACGCGGGGTGGCCTTGCGGTCGGCTTCGGTAACGATCTTGTTGCCCATGATTGGATCCGGTCTTAAAGCTGTGAGGGGTCGAACCCGGCATTCTCCCACAAATATGTCGGTTTGGCACCTTCCCGGCCGAGCGGGCGCGCCAAATCGTGCCGGACGGGGCATTCGCCTGCGTCCAAGTCAGAGACCACTGACGAGCAGCGAGCCGCGATGTCTGTAAAGTTCGATTACGTTGACGGCGTCAACGGGGCGGTCGCGCAGGCCGTTTTAGATGCAAGCTCGGGTTCAGCATTCCGCTCCCCGCGCAGACCCGAAGGAACCAGCACCATGAACAAGCTCCACCTCGTCCTCGCCGCCCTCGTGGCGACCGCCGCCGGCGCCGCCCAGGCCCAGGTCACCGTGGGCGCCAGCGTCAACATCAACGTGCCGGGCGTGTACGGCCGCGTCGACATCGGCCCCCCCGCCCAGGGCGTGGCCTTCGTGCCGCCGCCGGTGGTCTACGCGGAGCCTGTCATCGTCGCCCCCACGCCGGTGGCGGTGCAGCAGCGCCCGATCTACCTGTACGTGCCGGAATGGCAGCAGCGCGACTGGCGCCACCACTGCGGCGCGTACGGCGCCTGCGGCCAGCGCGTGTACTTCGTGCGCGAGACCTGGGTGCGCGATCGCTACGTCGAGCACCACCCGCACGACCATCGCTTCGACCACTGGGAGGGCGAGCATGACCACGGCCGCCATGGCCACGACCACGACGACCATGATCGTGACGACGACCACGGCCATGGCCACGGCCACGGCCACGGCCACGACCGCTGATCGACAGCGGACCTGAAATGAGAACGGCGCCGTGATGGCGCCGTTTTCGTTGGGACGCCGGACGCGTCTTCAGCGGGTGGGCGAGGGCGCCGCACGGAAGCGCGCCGCGGCGGCGTTGCGGTCGGTGACCGTCACCGTGTCGCTGCCCGCGCCGCCGCCCGCGGCGCCGCGATGGAACAGCCGATCGAGCAGCGACGGCCGGCGTGCCAGCGCGCCGGCGGGGCGCCGCAGCGCCTGCACGGCTTCCCACGTCGCGGGCTTGCTCCAGCCGGTGGCGGCCAGCTGCATGTCCCACAGGCCCACGCCGCCGCCCAGCGCGCGCACCTCGCGCAGGTGGTCGACCACGTTCGGGCCGATGCCGCCGGAACCCCAGGCGTCGACCCAGGTCGGCATGCCCAGCACGATCTGGTCGCGCCGGTAGCCGGCCTTGGTCGCCCAGTCGAGCTGCCAGCTGTAGCGGAACAGCGTGGCGCCGTTCTCGCAGACGGGCCGGCCCTCGGGCGTGAAGGTGGCGTTGCTGCCTTCGTAGAGATCCTCGTAGCCCATGCTGTGGATGGTGGCGACGTCGCCCACCCAGTCGCTCCACCAGCGCATGTTGGGCGCGTTGTCGCACGGGCTGTGGAAGCTGTCGACCGTCAGCAGCTTGCCCTTGGCCTTGAGCGCCCCGGACAGCTGGTGCACGAACGCGCCGTAGGTTGCGCGATCGGCGGTGAAGTCGCCCTCGCCCTCGAGGTCGAGGTCGACCCCGTCGAGATCCCACTTGTCGACCGCGGCGACGAGCGCGGCGGTGAATTCCTCGGGATGCTCGGCGAACGCGCGCCGGGCCCACTGCCAGTCCCAGCGGTTGATCACCTGCGAGTTGTTGTAGACGGTCAGCAGCGGCTGCACGTTGTGCGCGCGCGCCCACTGTGCCACCTGCCTGACGTTGGCGGCCGTCACCGGCTTGCCGGTGGCGTCCACCGGCGCCAGCACGATGCCGCGGCCGTCGTTGCTCGGATTCCAGAACTGCAGGCCGATGCGCGTCATGGTCTGGCCGATCGCGGGCGTCGCGGTCAGCGCCTTCATCGAGGCGTCGATGCCATAGGCGGGCACCCAGCCCATGACCTGGGGACCGGTGGCGGCATTGGGTTGGGCAATCGCGTTGGCGACGGCCAGACTGGCGGCGATCACCGGCAAGGTTTGCCGGAAGACGGAGACGAAGATCGACGTTCCCATGGACTTTCTTGCACCATCGCGGGGCGCAGGGTAGCAGATGTCGGATCCGAGCAAGAATCGGGCTCAGTTATAAGGGTTTTCCAACCCGGGTTAACGCCTGCAGTGTTGCGCAACAGGCTTCCATTGACAAAGGTCACGGAAATACCCGAACAAAAGCCCGGGCACGGACGTTCGCGCAAGATGCTGCAATGCAGCATTCATTTGTCCACCGATGTCCACGCCGCGCCTGCTGAACCTCGCATTGCAAGGCGGCGGCGCCCATGGCGCGTTCACCTGGGGCGTGCTGGATGCACTGCTGGAGGACGGCCGCGTCGCCTTCGACGGCCTGAGCGGCACCAGCGCCGGCGCGATGAACGCCGTGGTGCTCGCGCATGGCTGGCTGGCGGGCGGCCGCGACGGGGCCCGCGCCGCGCTGCGCCGCTTCTGGACGGCGCTGGCAGACACGATGCCGCTGGAGGTGACGCGCCAGGACATCGACGGCGGCGTGCACCTGGCGCCGCTGGTGCGGCTGTGGATGGCGTGGGCGCATTACGTGACGCCGGCGCAGTTCAACCCGCTGGACGTCAATCCGCTGCGCGCGCTGCTGTCGGAGCAGGTCGATTTCGAGCGCTTGCGGCGCGAGCGCCCGATGCGGCTGTTCGTCGCCGCCACCGATGCCGACTCCGGCCGCCTGCGCGTGTTCGAGGGCCGCGAGCTGAGCGTCGACGCGCTGCTCGCCTCGAGCTGCCTGCCCACCGTGTTCCATGCGCCGCGCATCGCCGGCCGCACCTACTGGGACGGCGGCTATGCCGGCAATCCGGCGGTGTTCCCGCTGCTACGCGGCGGCCGCAGCCAGGACACGCTGCTGGTGCTGCTGTCGCCGCTCGAATGGGCGCCGATGCAGCCGGCCGCCAGCGCCCACGAGCTGCGCGCCCGCGTCGCCGAGATCAGCTTCACCGCGGCCTTTCGCCGCGAGATGCAGGCCCTCGCGCACATGCGTGGCGACCGCGCGTCACGCGCGCGCCGCGCGTGGCGGCGCTGGCTCCTGGGCGAGCCGCCCCCACCGCGCTTCCACCTGATCGAGGCCGGCCCGGCGCTGGAGCACGTGGCCGCGGAGACGCGCCTGGCCGTCAGCGCACGCTTCTTCGAGGCGCTGCACGAGCTCGGACGCGCGACCGCGGCCGGCTGGCTCGCGCAGCACTACGAGGCGCTGGGCCGGCGCGACAGCGTCGACCTGGCGGCGACATTCGGCTGACGCGCCGGCGCACTTCAGCGCCGCAGCGCCGTGAACGCATTCAGCGCCTCGGCCAGCAGGTTGCCCTGCGGCACCGCGCCGGACGGCGTCACCGAGTCCACCGCGTGCGGCAGCAGGCCGGCGAGCTGGTTGGCGACGTCCTGCGGCTGCAGCCCGAGCTTGGCGGCGACGTCCGCGATGTGCGAATCGCCGAGCACCGACTGCACCTGTTCCGGCGTGATCGCCAAGTTCTGGCCCGTGCCGATCCACGAGGAGACCACGTTGCCGAGTCCCTGAGCCTCGAACTGGTTGATGAGGCCCTGCAGCCCGCCGCCCTGCGTCATCAGCGACGAGACGACGTCCAGCAGCCCGGGATGTACCTGGCCGGCGGGGACGCTGTCCTGCAGCGAGCCCGCGACCTGGCCGACGATCGAATCAAGCAAACCCATGGTCGTTCTCCTCGTGCGTTGTGAAGTCCGTCCGGGAACGAACGGTCCGGCTCAATGTAGCGCGCGGCGGGCGGCGTGCGTGTGACTTTTCGTCGGCGGGCGCACGCCAGGCGCCTCGCACGGTGCTCGTTCGCACGGCCCTTGTCCAGTAGAAACTTCCGGGTGCGGTTTTCCACATCTGGCGGGTGGGACCCTGCCTTTTCCACTGGAACTTTGAGTCGGCGCGCGCTCCAATGGAGGCACGGCGTCGCAAGGTGCCGCGGTCTGCTTTTGCCGCAAGGCTTCCACACATGAACGCCCTGAAGAAACTGGTCAAGCGCCTGCGCGCCAATTCCCGAGTCCCCGTCGCCGTGGTGTCGGTGCTGCTGGTCATCGCCGGCGTCGTGCTGCTGGCGCAGGAGGCCACGCGCGAGACGAACGCGCGCAAGAGCCCCGAGATGCTCGCCTTCGAGCAGTCGCCGGACGCCTGGCTGCAGAACCAGCGCAACGTGTCGCAGCTGGTCAAGGCGATCGACGCCGGCCAGGTGGCCACCGTCGCGCTGGCCAACGGCCACCCGGGGCTGGTGCTGTACACGCTGAAGAACGGCGCCAAGGCCAGCGCGACGGTGCCCGGCTGCACGCCGATCGGCTGTGCCGGCACCGCGCTGGACAAGCTCGCCGAGCGCAGCGCCGCGCAGGGCTTCGCGCTGGTGGGCGTGGACGTCGACCCGCGCACGAAGAGCCAGCACCTGCTGGACGCGCTCGGTGCGATCGTCTCGCCGCTGCTGGTGATCCTGACGATGGGCGTGGGCTTCTTCGTGCTGATGCGCATGCAGACCGGCATGGGCGGCGGCGCATCGACGCTGTCGGAGCGCCCGGAAACGACATTCGCCGACGCGATCGGCAACGACGAGGCCAAGGCCGCGCTCAACCGCGTCAAGGCCTTCATGTCCGACCCGTCGGCCTACGTCAAGCTGGGCGCCTCCGCGCCGCGCGGCGTGCTCCTGGTGGGCCCGCCGGGCACCGGCAAGACGCTGCTGGCGCGCGCGCTGGCCGGCGAGAGCAAGGCCAACTTCATCGCCGTGGACGGCTCGTACTTCACCGCCACGTACTACGGCGCGGGCGTCGCCAAGGTCAAGGCGCTGTTCAAGCAGGCGCGCAAGCACGCGCCCTGCGTGCTGTTCATCGACGAGGTGGACGGCATCGGCAAGCGCTCGCGCGGCAACGAGGGCGGCGGCGCGGAGTCCGAGATGAACCGCATCATCAACCGCGTGCTGGTCGAGATGGACGGCTTCGAGCTCATGGACAACGTCGTCGTCGTGGCCGCCACCAACCACGAGAACAACATCGACGAGGCGATGCGCCGCCCCGGCCGCTTCGACATGCTGGTGCGCCTGGTCAAGCCGACGCTGCCCGAGCGCGCGAAGCTGTTCGACCTGTACCTCGACAAGGTCGCCTCCGACGGCTCGCACGACGGCGCCGCGCTGGCGCGCATGACACCGGGCCTGACGCCCGCGGAGATCGCCAACATCGTCAACAAGGCCGCGTCCAGCGCCGCCGAGGCGGGCGCCGACAAGGTGACGTCCGAGCACGTGCTGCGCGCCATCGAGACGCAGTTGCTGGGCGGCGAGATCTCGCCCGTGAAGGACCTGCTGACCGAGGGCACGCGCGTGCGCCTGGCCTACCACGAGGCCGGCCACGCGATGATCGGCCACTGGACGGGCGCGGGCCTCGTCGAGCGCGTCACCATCGAGCCGCGCGGCCAGGCCCTCGGCGTCACCTACATGACGCGCGACACCGAGGATCCGCTCTACAAGCAGAACGAGCTGGTGAGCCGGCTCGCGATGATGCTGGGTGGCCGCGAGGCGGAGCTGCTGGTCCTGGACAGCGTCTCCAGCGGTGCGTCCGACGACCTGAAGCGCGCGTCCGAGCTGGCCATCGAGATGGTCGGTTCGCTCGGCTTCTCCGAGACCTTCGGCCTGCTGAGCGTCGGCGGCATCCCCGACAAGCTGCTGGGGCCCGACATCCAGGCCGCCGTGCTGCGCGAGGCGCGCGCGCTGCTGGAACAGGCGCAGGAAACCTGCCGCACGCTGCTGAAGGCGCAGCGCCACCGCCTCGACGCGATGGCCCAGGCGCTGCTCACGCGCGAGGTGCTGCAGGGCGACGAGCTCAAGCAGATGCTGGGCGACGTGTCGGAGGGCCGCAAGGCAGCGCCGACGCCCGCGCAGATGGCGGCCGCGCCGGTGCTGGAACTCGCGTTCACTCGCCGCGACGATTCGTCGCCTTCGCCGAAGGCCTGACCGGCTTGCCCAGCGGCCGCTCCCAGGCCGGGGGCGGCATCGTGCGCCTGACGCCGCACGACCAATGCTTGACGACCAGCGTCAGGAAGCGGCCGTCGTAGTCCGCCATGCAGAAGTCGACGTCGTCGGCCAGCTTGCGTGCCACCGTCGCGGTGGTGTTGCCGTACGCGCAGGTCATCCAGTAGCCGCCGCTGCGGCGCGGCAGTTCCCAGCGATCGTGCAGGCCCGCCTGGCCGCGGTATTCCACCGTCGGCACGATCAGGCTCGTCTCCGCCGGCGGTCCCGGGTAGATCGCCACGCGCACGAACGGATAGTTGCCCTGCTGGTTCTGCGCCGTCCAGCCTGCCGGCGATTCGGTCACCGTCTGGCTCACCGGCAGTTGCGCCGGGCACGCATCGACGAGCGCCTTGGACGGCGCCGCGCTGCCAGCGGGCGTGGCCGCACTGGCCGCGACCGCGGGCCGGTTGGCGACGACGGCGGCCGCGGGATTCGCAGTCGGTGCGGCCAGCGCGGTCGCCATCGCGCACGATGCGACGGCGAAGGCCAGCCAGGAGCGGAGGTTGGCGTGTCTCATGCGGGGCATGGTCATGAGCGATGCGACCCCGCAGTCTAGGGCGTCGCCCGCCGTCGAGCAGCCCGCGCGTCGACGAGCCCCCTCGCAAGGGCGCTACCATTGACGCCATGGCGACTGCCGTTGCTCGACGGCGGCATGCCGTCTTTCCAGGGCGCCCGCGGCCGATGAAACTCGAAGACGACGACTACCCTCCCGAGAAGCTCGCGGCGCTGCGCACCGTGCGCAAGCTCGTCGAATTCTGGAACATCACGCCGCAGGAACTGCACGGTCCGCTGCCGCCTCCGCCGCCGCCACCGCCGGCCGGCGCGCTGCCCATCCGCTACCGCCACCCGGTCAGCGGCGAGACCTGGGACGGGCAGGGGGAGCACCCCGCCTGGCTGCGCGAGGCCTTGTTGAAGCAGGGCTACACCGTCGACGAGCTCAAGCGGGCCGTGACGCAGGCCGAGGACGATGCGGGCGGGTGATTCCCGTTCACTCCGCGGGCCCGCATCGGTGGGAGTGGATCCTGCGACTCCGCTTGGCTGCGCGCAGGATGACGGCCTGGCGCTTGGCACGACGCACGGTCGCCGCCTGACCTGACAGGCCGTTGCCGCCTGGCCCGACGCACTGTTGCGCTTGGCCTGACGCACTGTTGCCGCAAGGCCTGAGGCACTGGTGCCGCATCGCGCCCATCCCGTGTCATCCTGCGCGTAGTCGCAGGATCCACGCGTGCAGGCGACGTCCCTCAGACCGCGGGCGGCTCGCCGCCCGCCAGCCACGCGGCCACCCCCAGGACGGCCAGCAGCAGGACGGCCTCTACTCGCAGCACGCGTACGAAGCGTGGCCATGCGCCGGGCAGCGCGGGCATCACGACGAAGCGGTTGAAGCCCCCGAGCGCGAGCGCCACGGCCACCAGCGCGAGCTTGACCTCGAGCGCGATGCGCCACGGGGAGGCTTGTGCCGGTGCGAGCGGCGCCAGCGAGCCACCCAGCGCGTGCCAGGCCGTCGCGGCGCCGGTGAGCGCGACTCCCGCGAGGGCCGCTGTCGCCAGCGCAGACAGCCGCCGGGCGTAGCGGACGACGTCCACGGCGTCGGGCGATCCGCGCAGGACCACCAGCGTGGCCGCGAACACGCTGCCGGCCCACAAGCCCGTCGCGAGCCGGTGCACGGCCATCGTCGGCACGAGCCAGCCGATGCCGCCGGCCGCGGCATGGCCCGTGCAGGCCTGGGCCGTGGCGATCGCCACCAGCGCGAGCCCGAGCGCGCGCAGCGGGAAGGCGCGATAGCGGCACGCCGTGGCCAGTGCGAGGCCGGCGGAGAGCGCCAGCATCGCGACGGCCCACGCGTGCCCGAAGCCGGTGTCCGCGACGATGTCGCCGGCGGCGAGCAGCGCCTCGAAGGGCGGTGACTCCGTCATCGAGATCGCCTGCAGCCACATCCACGCGAGGTTGGCGAGCAGCGCCGTCGTGGCCGACGCCGTGAACAGCAGCCGGCAGCGGCGCGCGCGCCGCGCGGCCCAGCCCGAGGACGCGTCGTGCAACAGCGCCGGCGTGGCCAGCGCGCCGGCCATCGCGGCGAAGCCGATGTCCGACACCGCGGCGGCGGCCGTGCGCAGCGGTGCGAGGATGGCGTCATCCATCGCTGCGGCGAGCGATCACTTCGCGACGGTGAACTTGAAGTCGCCGTGCGTCTTGTGCCCGTCGCTGCCGACGGCCGTCCAGCGCGCGTTGTAGGTGCCGGGCTTGAGCACGGGCACCGCGGCGACGATCGCGTTCGGCTTCGTCTTGTCGGCCGATGGCCGGTCGGCGTCGAAGTTCTTGCCGGCGTCGCTCACCAGCTTGATGCGGCAGTAGCGCGGCTCGACATGCTCGTTGAACGTCAGGTGGATCTCGGCGGGCGAGCCGGAGAGCGTCTGGCCCTTGGCGGGGAACGAGTCGACGAGCGACGCGTGCGCGGAGGCGAGCGGGCTGAGCGTGGCGGCGACGGCCGCCAGCGCGAGGCGCAGCGGGGTGGTCATGTGTCCTCCTGGATGCGACCTGGGTTGGAGTCGCGGACAGGCTCAGTGTTCCATGTGCATGCCACCCCTGCTCGTCTTCTTCGCCTCCACCGTGACGTCATTCGAGGGAGTGTGGGCCGCATGCGACGCGGCCGGCGGCCGCGCGGCCATCCACTCTCGTGGGTGGGCGCCAAGAATCCCCAGCGCGGGCGCAATGGGCCCGACGGTCCGCAGGCGCCGCAGACGACGCATGCCACTCGGACCGTCGATCGCACCCGGGCCGAGCCGGGCGTGGGCTCAGTGGGCGCCGTGCTGGCGGTCGATCAGCGCCGCGTCCCACGCATGCACCGTGGTCGACTGCTCGCCGAGACCGGTGATGCCCAGGCGCAGCGTGTCGCCGGCCGTGAGGAAGCGGCCGCGAGCCATGCCCACGCCGGCGGGCGTGCCCGTGGCGATGAGGTCGCCCGGCTCCAGAGTCATGAAGCGGCTGACGTAGCTCACAAGCTGGGCAACGCCGAACACCATGTCGGCCGTCGTGCCGTCCTGCATGCGTTCGCCGCCGACATCGAGCCACAGCGCGAGCTTCTGCGGGTCGGGCACCTCGTCGGCCGTCACCAGCCAGGGGCCGACGGGGCCGAAGGTGTCGCAGCCCTTGCCCTTGTCCCAGGTGCCGCCGCGCTCGAGCT
>Ga0207695_10011051_pt1 | contig 10970 bp, 12 predicted proteins | sample KBSC54metaG_FD_184354 | JGI IMG/M metagenome (GOLD analysis project Ga0207695, IMG submission 184354) | Corn rhizosphere microbial communities from Kellogg Biological Station, Michigan, USA - KBS C5-4 metaG (SPAdes) (version 2) | ecosystem: Host-associated > Plants > Roots > Rhizosphere > Soil... | reverse complement strand
ACAGAATGGCGAACGCGGCGAAGATGGCGACGGTGTCCTTGAAGACCTGCCGCGGATAGAACTGTTGTTTGGGAAGAACCTCGTCGCCGGGTGCGGGAGCCACGCCATGTTTGCGGACCAGGTAAACGTGTACTGCGATCAGCAGCAGCGTGGCTGGCGGCAGCAACAACACGTGCAGCCCGTAAAATCGCGCGAACGTCACGACCCCGACTGCGCCACCGCCGCCCATCAGGCGCAGCATATAAGGTCCGAGAAACGGGGCCTGCCCTGCAATGCGGGTTGTCACCACCGTGCCCCAGTAGGCGCGATTGTCCCAGGGCAGCAGGTATCCGGTGAGCCCGTACGCCAGCGTCACCAGCAGCAGGACGACCCCGACCATCCAGGTGGCCTCGCGGGGCTTCTTGTACGCGCCGTACAGAAAAACCTGCACCATATGAAGCACCACCACGACGATCATCATGCTGGCTCCCCAATGATGCAGGCCCCGGATCAAACGGCCGCCGGTCAACTCCGTGAGGATGTATCGCAGGCTGTTGTAGGCGTCGCCGGGCGTAGGCGCGTAGTTGAACGCCAGCAGCGCGCCGGTGAATGCCTGCGTCAAAAAGAGGAAAACGGCCACGCTGCCGAACACCTGATGCCAGCCGCTGGATGCCGGGATCTCTTCGTAGAGAAACTGGCGGATGGCGGTTTCCAGCCCGGTGCGATGCTCCAACCATTGCCTGATCGGCTTCATCCGTTCTCTCCGGACTGCCGCAACTGGCCGAGCAACAATTTCGTGCCCTGCACCTTGGTGTCGTACCGGTCTAGCGGACGCGGCGCGGGTCCGGAAACGACCTTGCCATCGACGGAAAAGACGGAACTGTGACAGGGGCAGAGAAAATCGTTCTTGCCGTCTTCCCAGTGGTACGCGCATCCCAGATGCGTGCACTGCGGACCATAGGCGACGATGCTGTTGTCGGGCTGCTTGACAACCCAGGCGGTACCTTTTTCGCTCGTGACCTTCCATCCGTCCGTGCGGTTGCGGCGGAAGACCATCTCGACAGGAGCATTCGGAGCGAGTTTGCTGACATCACCAATCTCCACCCATTCTTCGGCTTTGCGCGTTTTCGGCGGGAAGAACAGGTAAACGACAGCGGGAAGTCCAAGCGCGGTGGCGATGGCTCCCCACATTGCGTATACGGCTCCGATGTAAAAACTGCGGCGGCTGATGTCCTCCGCCGGAGGTCGCTGAACTGGGATCACGCACTCATCCTAAAACACACGGCGTAGGAAGTCGTGCAGAAGATTGTAATGAGTTTGCAAATTCTTACTCGCAGCTCCGATCGGAGCCCCGAACGTGAGAGAGGGGTGCGCGTCTCGATAGACCCGACGCCTACTCTACTTATTCGTGCCGATTTCTTTACTCGTCGCCGTCGCCGGTTCGGGACCGTCGTTCGAGCGGATGACCATGCTCTGGTCGGAGTAGAACGTCTTATTCCCGTCCGTCCCAAAATTTACCGGCACGGCGTTCACGACATATCCGCCCTGGTTGCCGGCCACGGTGAATTTGTAGCCCTGCTTGGTGCCATTCGCCAGATCATTGCCGATCAGATCAGCCGCGGCAGGACTCGATGCGCCACTCTGCGGTGGACCGAGTTCCGTCAGCGAAACGGCGTAACGGCTGTACTGCGAGTTGTACTGCACTTCGGCGGCATGGATCGTCTGGATCGCCTTCAAAGCCGCAGTCTCCTGCGCGAACTTCTTTGCGTTCGTCAGTTTGGGCATGGCGATCGTAATGATGATCAGGATGATCGCGATCACGATCAACAACTCGATGAGGGAGAACCCCCGGCGGCTCTTGAATTTGTACATACGAAATTCTTCTTCTCTATTGTATGACGCGATCTTCGGGGGAAGCGTGCAGGAAAAGATCCGATTTCAAGACGGCGTGGAGCGCCCGCAGCCGCTCCCAAAATGTCCGTAAAAGACTGAGCCGCAGGGCATTCGGTCCGTCCGAAAGCGCCTTCTCAGGGTTGTCGTGGACCTCCACGAAAACGCCGTCCACGCCGGTCGCGACAGCCGCCCGCGCAAGCGGCTCGATAAACTGCGGTTGGCCCGCCGACGCCGCCCCTGCCCCGCCGGGCAGTTGCACCGAATGCGTCGCATCGAACACGACCGGCCATCCGGCATCCCGCATGATCTTCAACCCGCGCATATCCACCACCAGGTTGTTGTAGCCGAAACTCGACCCGCGCTCCGTCAGGACCACCTGACTATTCCCCGTCGACGCCACTTTTTCCGCCGCGCGGTGGATGTCGTGCGGCGCCACGAACTGGCCCTTCTTGATATTGACGATCCGTCCCGTCTGCCCGGCCGCCAGCAGCAAATCGGTCTGCCTGCACAGGAATGCCGGGATCTGCAAAATGTCGGCGACCTCCGCGGCAGCTTCGGCCTGGCCCGGTTCGTGGATGTCCGTCAGAATGGGAAAGCCCTCGGCCTTCACCCCTGCCAGGATGCGCAGCCCTTCGCGCAGTCCGGGACCGCGGTACGCCCCGCCGCTGGTGCGATTGGCCTTATCGAACGACGCCTTGAAGACGAATTCGCCCACCGCCTCGCGAATGCCCCGCGCCATGCGGTGGACGTGCTCTTCGCTCTCGATGACACAGGGACCGGCGATCAGGACCAGAGGATGGCCGCGCTGAAACGCGCTGAACTCAATCGGCACGCGAGTATTGCGTCTCCTCACGCACCTGCGTCTGCAGGCGCTGCAGGCGGTGCTCGTAAGCCGCGCCGATGAACGCCTTGAACAGCGGATGCGGCTCCATCGGCTTGCTCTTGAATTCCGGATGGAACTGGCAGCCCAGGAACCAGGGATGATCGGCGATCTCGCAGATCTCCACGTACGTGCTATCGGGCGTCTCACCCGTGATACGCAGCCCCGCAGCTTTCAGCCGGTCCTCGTACTCGCGATTGAATTCGTAGCGATGGCGGTGCCGCTCGTTGATCTCGCGCGTGCCGTACGCGTCGTACGCAAAACTGTTCTCGTGCAGGCGGCAGGGCCAGCCGCCCAGTCGCATGGTGCCGCCCAGATCGTCTACACCCTTTAACTCGCGCAGCTTGAAAATCACACGATGCGGCGTGCCGGAGTTGAACTCCGTCGAATCCGCGCCTTCGAGCCCCGCCACGTTGCGCGCGAATTCGATGACCAGAGTCTGCATACCCAGGCAGATGCCGAAGTACGGCACCTTATTCTCGCGGGCATAGCGGATCGAATTCAGCATGCCATCGATGCCGCGCTTGCCGAAGCCGCCCGGCACCAAAATGCCGTCGAAGCCTTCCAACTGCTTGCGCCAGTCGTCGCCGGTCACGCCCTCGGCCTCGATCCAATGGATATTGACCTTCAGTTCGTGCGCCAGTCCGCCGTGCAGCAGCGCTTCCTTCAGGCTCTTATAGGAGTCTTCATACTCCACATACTTCCCCACCAGCCCGATCGTCACCTCGCCGCGCGGATTCTGCATGCGCTCCAGCATGGCCGTCCACCGGGAGAGATTCCGCGGAGGAGCATCGATCTTCAACAGCCGCACCACGATATCGTCCACGCCTTCGCTGGCGAACGACACCGGGACTTCGTACACCGAACTCACGTCGCGGGCCGTCACGACGGCTTCCACATCCACGTCGCAGAAGAGGGCGATCTTCTCCTTCATCTCCTGCGCGATGAAACGCTCCGACCGGCAGACCAGGATATCCGGCTGAATACCGATGGCGCGCAATTCCTTGACGCTATGCTGCGTCGGCTTGGTCTTCAATTCCTGCGCGGCGGCGATCCACGGAACGAGGGTCACGTGGACGAACAGGCAATTGCTGCGGCCCTGCTCGTGCCGCATCTGGCGGATGGCTTCCAGGAACGGCAGCGACTCGATGTCGCCGACAGTGCCGCCGATCTCGGCGATCACGACGTCCACATCCGCCGCCACCTTCTTCATGGCTGCCTTGATTTCGTTGGTGACGTGCGGAATCACCTGGACGGTCTTCCCCAGGTAATCGCCGCGACGTTCCCGTGCGATGATCTGCTCGTAAATGCGGCCGCTGGTCAGGTTGTTGCTCTGCGTCAGGCGCGCGTGGGTGAAGCGCTCGTAATGGCCCAAGTCGAGATCGGTCTCCGCGCCATCGTCGGTGACGAAGACTTCACCGTGTTGAAAGGGGCTCATCGTCCCCGGGTCAACGTTCAGGTACGGGTCGAACTTCTGACACGTGACTTTCAGTCCGCGGCTTTCCAGCAGACATCCAATCGATGCGGCGGCGATGCCCTTCCCCAGCGAGGAGACCACGCCACCCGTTACGAATATGTATTTCGCCATCCTTTAGTTCACCCCCGGCTGAGCCGTATCGAAAAGCCGCGCAACCCTCTCCAGGTCCGCCGGCGTGTCCACCCCGAGTGATTCGTACTCCGTTTCCGTCACACGGATCCGGAAGCCATTTTCCAGCGCGCGCAATTGTTCCAGCCGTTCCGCGGTCTCGAGCGGACCGACCGGCAGCGTGGAATATCCCAGCAGGAAATCACGTTGATAAACGTACAGGCCTATATGCTTGAAAACCGGTATGCCGCCTATCCCGTCCCGATTGTAAGGAATGGGGCAGCGGGAAAAATAAATCGCATCCCCCGCGTGATCCGTCACCACCTTGACGACGTTCGGATCGGTAACCTCGCGCGGATCCTCGATGCGCTTCTTCAGGGTAGCCATCTGTACGTCCGGTTCATGGACCAACGGAAGGACGGCGGCATCGATCGCGGCGGGGTCGATCAGAGGTTCATCGCCTTGAATATTGACGATTATTTCAGCAGTTTCGGACGCCGCAATTTCTGCAACGCGATCTGTACCCGAAATGTGATCGGGTCGCGTCATACGCACACGCGCTCCGAAGGCTCGGGCCGCTTCGAACACTCGTTCATCATCTGTGGCAATGATAGTGCTGGCAAGGTACCTGGCTTGAGACACCCTTTCATACACGTGCTGAAGCATTGGTTTAGAGGAAATTGGGGCCAGAACTTTGCCGGGAAAGCGAGTGGAGGAGAAGCGCGCAGGGATCACGCCCAAGATTTTACGCGGCACACGCGATCATACCATAAAACCGCTATGCTAGACTTGGGAAAGAAAGGCTGGCTGGCCTCCATGATGCCCTCCTGCCGTAAGGTATTTGCACTCAGCGCCATGGTTCTGGGGATCGGCTCAATTGCCTTCGCCCAGCAAGTTGGGGATTCCTCCGTCCCGATCATTCCGCGCACGAAAACAGCTCCCAAAGTCGACGTTCTGCCGCGCGCCGATATCCGCATCGACAGCAACATGGTTTTGATTCCGGTCACCGTGACCGATCCCATGAACCGCTTTGTCACCGGGCTGGAAAAAGAGAACTTCAAGGTCTTCGAGGACAAGAAAGAGCAGTCCATCAGCGCCTTTTCCAGTGAAGACGCGCCCCTCTCGGTGGGAGTGATTTTCGACTGCAGCGGCAGCATGGGAAAGAAGCTGGAAAAATCGCGCCAGGCGGTATCCCAATTTTTCAAGACCGCCAATCCCGAAGACGAATTTTTCCTGGTCCAGTTCAACGACAGCGCCAATCTGATTCAGTCCTTCACCCGGAACCTGGAAGAGATCCAAAACCGTCTTACATTTACCCAATCCAAGGGCGAAACGGCGCTGCTCGATGCCATCTATCTGGGCCTGCATGAAATGAAGAAAGCCAAAAACCCCCGCAAGGCCCTGCTTCTCATCTCCGACGGAGGCGACAACAACAGCCGCTACACCGAAGGAGAGATCAAGAACCTGGTGAAAGAAGCCGACGTCCAAATCTATGCGATCGGGATTTACGAAGGCGCATCGGGACGCGGCCGGACTCCGGAAGAAGCGGCCGGGCCCGCGCTATTGACCGAAATCGCAGAGCAGACCGGGGGAAGACAGTATTCCGTGGAAAACCTGAACGAATTGCCGGACATCGCAGCCAAGATCGGAGTCGAGCTTCGGAATCAATATATTCTGGGCTACTCGCCTCAGAACCGTGAGCACGATGGCAAGTACAGGCATGTTAAGGTGACATTAGTGCAGCCTCGCGGCCTGCCTCCACTCCGTCCTTTTTGGAGACTGGGCTATTATGCTCCATCGAAATAATCGAATTCTGGCAATCCTCTCGGCTGTAGCGGTGTCTTTCATCGCCCTGGTGCTCCATGCCCAGCAGCCGTCCAAAAAGCCCCTATCGACCGAAGATATCGGGCAGGTTTTTAAAGTCGATACCCGCCTGGTGGTCTGCAATACGACCGTGGTGGATAAGACCGGACACCTGGTCACCGATCTCAAGCAGAATAACTTCACCGTTAACGAAAACGGTGTGCCGCAGACCATCAGCGTCTTCAAACACGAAGACGTCCCTGTGTCCATGGGACTGGTAATCGATAACAGCGGCAGCATGCGGGACAAGCGCGCGAAAGTCGCCGCGGCCGCACTGGCGCTCGTCAAAGATTCCAACAAAGACGACGAGGTCTTCGTCGTGAACTTCAATGACGACGCCTTCCTCGATCTGCCGCACAACAAGGAATTCACCAACGACATCAGCGAAATGGAAGAAGCGCTGAGCCGCATCGATTCGCGCGGCGGCACCGCCATGCGCGATGCCATCCGGATGTCCATCGATCACCTCCGCGAGAAGGCCCACAAGACCAAGCGCGTCCTGGTGGTGGTCACCGACGGCAATGATAATTCCAGCGTGATCAATCTCGAGAATCTGGTGAAGAGCGCGCAGCAAAGCGAAGTCCTGATCTATGCCGTGGGGCTGCTCAGCGATGAAGAAAAGCGTGAAGCATCCCGCGCCAAAAAAGACCTCACGGTGCTGACGGAAACCACCGGCGGCGAGCCGTTCTTCCCCAAGGAACTTTCCGAGGTCGACCGCATCGCCCACCAGGTGGCGCACGACATTCGCAATCAGTACACCATCGAATACTCGCCCACGAATAGCGCGATGGACGGCTCTTATCGGAAGATCCAGGTCAGCGTCAATGCGCCCGGCAAATTGCAGGTGCGCACGCGCAGCGGCTATTACGCAACTCCCGACGCGGTCAATCCGCCTAAGGGATCCAACAGCCTGATCAATCATTAGGCGATGCTTCGAATTATCTGGCGGCTGACGCGCGGCTACCGGCTGCGTCCATGGGCCAGTCCGTACCTGCGTTGGAGAATCGAAACCTACTCCGGATTGCACGCCGGCCAGATCACGTTCGCACAGTTCTGGCGGTTCTCCTGGCAGAATCGCAAGGACCTACGCCGATACCTACACTGGGCGGCGCGCATGGCGGGCGTACAATGACAATTTGCTGAGAAATCTCCAACTGCTGTTGCGTCTGATTGTCAATCCGGCGGACGGCATGAGCCTCATCCTCGATCGTGGCAGCCTGCTCTTCGCCTCATTGGCCGCTCTTGCTGCCGGACTGCTCACCACACCCGCGATTCCCGGGCTCCACTTCAGTTTCTATACACCGTTGCTCGTGCTGGCGATCGCCTATGTCCCTGGCGTGCTCTTATTGAGCACTTTGCTGGGACGCCTCGGCAATGTGGCGATGGTGTTTCAGCGCGACTATTCGACTCTGCTGACTTGCACGACAATGGCATGGGCCGCGTCGCAGATTCCGTTGCTGGCCGCGGAGCAATTCGTCCCCGCCGAGTCGCTGATATGGGTTGCGCTGGCCTGCGTGGTCTGGTTCGCCGTGCTCATGTTCTTCGCCGTTCGCACCGTGTTCGGTACAGGCAACGGCGTCGCGGCCGGCGTGATCGGACTGTCGTGGCTGCCACTGGTCGTGCTGGCGGTACTCTGGGGACCGCTCAGCATGATCCTGCATTGGATCGCCTCGCCGTTCTTCCTGTTCTTCGCCTGGTATTACCTGGGCAGCGAATTCCAGAATCTCGGCGCGGGATTCCGCAGCCGGCAGAACTTCCAGAGGATGCTGGAAGCCGCCGCCATCAATCCGCACGATGGCGATGCGCAGTACCAGCTCGGCTTGATCTACCAGCAGAGGCGCCGCTACTCGGACGCCATCGAGCGCTTTCAGAAGACCGTCGCCATCGACCCCACCGAAACAGACGCGCACTTTCAACTCGGCCGGATCGCTATGGAGCAGGGTCGCGTCGCCGACGCCATCGCGCGCTTCGAGACTGTGCTGCGGCAGGACGAGAAGCACAGTTCGAGCGAGGTGCATCGCGATCTCGGGAGCGCCTATCTCGCCGCCGGACGCATCGACGACGCCCGGCGCGAACTGGAGACTTACACCGATCGCCGCGAATACGATCCCGAAGGGCTCTACCATTACGGTCAGGTCATGGAGCGGTCAGGCGATCCCAACACCGCGCGATCGTTATACATTCGCGCCGTGGACGCCGCCCGCACAGCGCCCCGCTATCGGCGCCGCTTCACCGCCAAGTGGAGCAGGCTCGCGCAAAAGCAACTGCATCGAATATAACAACCGGGTGCATCTAAGTACGGGCAATAAACAACAGTGTGCTGCCCATCACCTGCTTCTCAGCGAATCTAGCCTTACTATTTTTTGCACCCAATGCGAACTCCTGGAGGGGAGTCACAAATGCGAAGAATACACAAAAAAGATGTTGTACTAGCTGTTTTTGTCACCCTGGCCATGGTCGCTGTCCCGGCGCATGCCTCGATGGTGTTGACTGCAGAGGGAACAGCCCAGGGATTCACCCTGACGACCTTCGCCGACAGTTTTCCCACTACAAGTACTTGTTGCGGCCCCTTGGGCATTGCCTTTCCAACAAGCGGAGGTGTGTTAGTTTCGGATTACCCCGGTGATACGCGCCTCTTTACAACTGATACGGACAATCAGCATGCCACTAACTTTGCTGTGGCGCAGAACTTCGCGACCTCCAATGGAGACGGGTTGACCAGTCTTGGCGGCAAAATCTACATGGCCGAGCAGGGTGCCGGTAAAGTGGTCCGCTTGAACAATGACGGAACTTTCAACAGTGACATCGCGAGCATCAGCGGTGCGACGGCAATTCTTGGCGATCCAGCCAACGGACTGCTCTATGTTTCCGCTCCGTCCGCCAGCGGTGTCTTCTCAGTGAACCCTGCTACCCATGCGGTAAACTTTCTTATCGCAGGAGCTCCGGATGGGCTCTCGCTCGACGAGGCTCATCAGATCCTATACGTGGAATTAGGTGGGCAGATCATCGGTTACTCGATTCCCTCGGCGTCGATCGTATTTAGTTCCAATGTCATTGCGGGCGGAGCGGACGGGACGGCATTGGGAAGCGGCAGTATGGGCGGGAATATCTTCGTAAACACGAACGGCGGAACGCTGGTGGAGATCAACCTGTCAACTAAGGCCCAAACCGTGATCGCCAGCGGGGGGAGCCGGGGCGACTTTGTCACCCCGGATCCGAACGGCACTCTGTTGCTGACACAAACTGATAGCATTCTGCGGCTCAGTGCGCCGAGTGGCGGCGGCTTCGGCAGTGGGGGGTCCGTTCCTGAACCCGGCACGATCGGAATGATGCTCTCGGGACTGATCGGAATTGCTTGCGCCGTGGGGCGCCGGAGCAAGGCCTAAATTACGAACGGGCGACCCGGATCTCTCCGGACCGCCCGTTTTCTGGCGCGACAAAATGAGCCGCTTTACTTCCCGCTGGCGGGCGTAGTGGCCGCTGCGGCGCCGTGGACCTTTTTCGGCGAGGTCTTTTTGACGGCGTGCTTCTTGTGACTCTTCACCACGGCCGGAGCGGCCTGGTTCGGAGTGGCGTTGGCGGCCGGCTTGGCCGGCGTGGTCTGGGCAGCGAACGAAGCAACTGCGAAGGCGATAGTAGCAAAAATGGTCTTTTTCATGGTTCCTTTTCTCCCCGCGGGCTCTGCCCGCTTACAATCCCATCATGCGGCCAAGCGCCTGAAAACTCGATAGACGCTACAGGCTAATAACCCCGCCCAATTGGCCTGTACAGCGATTAAGCTTCTTCAATAAAACCAAAACGGGCGACCCGGATCTCTCCGGACCGCCCGTTTTCTGGCGCGACAAAATGAGCCGCTTACTTTCCGCTGGCGGGCGTAGTGGCCGCCGCGGCGCCGTGGACCTTTTTCGGCGAGGTCTTTTTGACGGCGTGCTTCTTGTGACTCTTCACCACGGCCGGAGTGGCGGCCGGAGCGGCCTGGTTCGGAGTGGCGTTGGCGGCCGGCTTGGCCGGCGTGGTCTGGGAAGCGAACGAAGCAACTGCGAAGGCGATAGTAGCAAAAATGGTCTTTTTCATGGTTCCTTTTCTCCCCGCGGGCTCTGCCCGCTTACAATCCCATCATGCGGCCAAACGCTTGAAAACTCGATAGACGCTACAGGCTAATAACCCCACCCAATTGGCCTGTACAGCGATTAAGCTTCCTTCAACATTCGCCGCGCCGCTATGGCACCAAAAACAAAAAGGGCGACCCGGCTGTTGGCCGGATCGCCCTTTTCTTGCACCGTTACGAAAGCAGAGCCGCGTCGAGTTATTTGCTGGCGGTGGTGTCGGAGCCCTTCTTCGAGGACTTCTTCGAACCCTTCTTGCTCTTCTTCTTGGTGGTGTTGTCGCTGCTCTTGCTCGGGGTCTGGGCTTGGCTGCCGGCGGTGGCTGGCGGCGTGGTCTGGGCGGCGAACATCATCGGCATCGCGACAGCGAACACAAGTCCAAAAATCGTATTTTTCATGGTTTTTTTCTCCCTCGCGGGCTCTGCCCGCTACATTTCCATGATGGCGCCGGACGGCCAGAAACACGATAGACGCCGCAGGCTAACGACGCCCCCGAATTGGCCTACACGGCGATTAAGGTTTGTTAGGATTCGTTACTGTCCGCACCCGCTCCGAGCGATACTGAAATCGCGATGTCCCCGCGACCCATCACGCACCAGAACATCCTGCGGGTACTGCTGGCGGGCTTTAGCCTGGTAATCCTGCTGCTGATTGCGGCCGCCCT
>Ga0207695_10011050_pt1 | contig 10971 bp, 7 predicted proteins | sample KBSC54metaG_FD_184354 | JGI IMG/M metagenome (GOLD analysis project Ga0207695, IMG submission 184354) | Corn rhizosphere microbial communities from Kellogg Biological Station, Michigan, USA - KBS C5-4 metaG (SPAdes) (version 2) | ecosystem: Host-associated > Plants > Roots > Rhizosphere > Soil... | reverse complement strand
GGACAGGGACTATCTGTTTCCGATACCGCTGCAGGAGATATTGCTGAATCCTAAGTTGACGCAGAATCCGAATTGGTAGAATTGCGGTAGCCCCCCGGCCGACCGCTGACTTTTATAAGGCATCCCGTTTTGGGGTGCCTTTATTTTTTGGGCCTGCCATTTACCGGCAGGTGTCTCACCCGCTGACCCGTCACGCGATACACGGCGTTTGTAATAGCCGCGGCAGCCGGGCCCTGCGCCGCCTCACCCGCGCCAAGAGCGGGATCGGCCGGCCGGTCCATAACGACAACTTCGACCTCAGGGGCCTGGCTGATATTAAAGACCGGATACGTGGCCCAGTTGAGACTCGTGGTCCCGTGACTGTCGAAGGACACCTGCTCCTGCATCGTCCATGAGGCGGACTGAACCATTCCGCCTTCAGTCTGGTTTTTGATCCCATCCATATTGATCACCTCGCCGGCGTCGATGACGGCCCACATCCGATGAACGCGCAGGTGGCCGGTCTTGTCATCACGAGTCACCTCAGCGGCGACAGCGCAGTAAGCGCCGTTGTTCTTATACCGGGAGAAGGCGATGCCTGCTTTCGGAATTGCGCCGGCCACCGTCCGCAGCTGCTCAACCACCGCCCTGGCGCGCTGATCGTCGAGGTGCGTCAGCCGGAACTCAAAGGGGTCCTTACCGGCGGATTCGGCGAGCTCGTCCATGAACGATTCGATCGCAAACAGGTTTGCGTATGCGCCGAGGCTGCGGAGCGAAGACGTGCGCAGCGGCCCGTCGAAGAAGTGTGCGGTCACCTGCTGGTTGGGAATGGAATAGTAGGGTTGGGCGTTCCGGTGCGCCCCGCCGCTGAAACCCGAGGCCCGTTCGGGAACCGGCTTTTCGATATAGTGTGCGGGCAGCAGATTTGCCGCTTTGCCGCCCGGCCGGACGCCGTGTGTATCCGACCAGAGATCGTATTTCCAGTGGCTGATCCTGCCCGAGGCGTCGAGCAGGGCCTCCAGTTCCATGACCATCGCGCTGCCGTAGGGCTCCCATCCGTGCTCTTCTTCGCGCATCCACTGCACGCGGATATGTTTGCCGGGCATGGCGATGGCTGCCAGCGCCGCGTCTGCCGCGACGTCGTCGGCGCCGTTGTGTCCGTAGCAGCCGCTGCCCGGTACGCCTTTTATATGGATGTTCTCTTCGGGCATATGCAGAAGGTCGGCGATCGTGGCGCGCAGCGGATAGACTCCCTGGCTATGGCTCCAGATATGCAGGTGCCTGTCCGCGTCGAGGAGGGCGACGGCGCAGGAAGGGCCGATGGCGCCGTGCATGATATAGGGTTTGGAATAGCGGGATCTGGCGTGGAGGTTCGGCTTCGGGACGCGACCCTTTGAAGCGGTTCCGCCGGAGCCCGCGGGCATCCCCGGCATGGGCTCGCCCTTCTTCGTCACTTCTTCCGTCTTTGCGGGAAGGCTCTGGAGATAGTCGGGCAACTGTTGATCGCGAAGATCCGGCAGCGGCGGCCCGTCCGACCAGCGCGAATTCTTTCGCAGCAGCCGTTGCGCCTCTATCGCCGAATATTCCCTTGCGGCGACGACCGCAACCCAACTGCCGTTGACGATCGTCTGTATATAGTCGGGGATATTCTTTTTCAGTGGCTGGTCGTCCCACTGCAGCAGCCGGCCACCGGAAGTCGGCGGGCGAAGGATGCGGGCGTGGATCATACCGGGGAAGCTGAGATCGTGGACATAGACGGGTTCGCCCTTTGTTATACGCGGGACGTCGCTGCGCGGGATGGCCTTGCCCACCAGCCGATAGCCGCTCTTTGACTTTAGGGTCACGGATGCGGCCACAGTACCCGTCAGTTGTTTGCCTTCCAGTACCTCGTCGATGGTCAGGCCCCGGCCGCCGTTGCGCGGGATGATAATGCCTTTCGACAGCGTGAGGTTCTCCGTTGAAGTATTCAGTCGTCTGGCGCCCATCTCAAGCAGACTCTCCCGCGCGGCCGCGGCGGCGCGGCGGATCGACATGGCGCTGCTTTCGATGGAGTTGCTGCCCGCCGTGTAGCCTTCATCGGGAGTGCGGCCGGTCTCGGCGATGAGGACCTCGACCTGGGACATTTCCATATCCAGCTCCTCAGCGGCCACCTGTGCGACCGCGGTGCTGATGCCCTGGCCTAGTTCGATCTTTCCCGTGAGGACGCGGATGCGGCCGTCGGCCAGCACCTCGAGCCATGCGTTGATAAGGGATTCGGCGGGAGGAGACCCCTGGGACGCGGTGAGGGCCGTCGCACCGGGACCAGTCTCCCGCGGGACGGCGCTGGACCTGCCGCCCAAACAAAAGCCGATGGTAAGACTTCCGGCCGCCTTCAGAAAATTTCTCCGGGAGATAGACATAGCACAGGATTGGTCGACGGGTGATGTAAAAAGTTACAACAGGATCAGCAATAATAATACCATACGATAGCCGGCCCAGCTGACAGAGAGCCCCCATCCCAGACGCAGTAATCTGGTCCTGCGGATATGTTCGGCCAGCATGCAGGCGGCTACAAGGAGAAAGTACAGCGCGGCGAGGGTAGGGGTGAGGATAGAATGCGCAGCAAGGGCGGGCAACAGCAGCAGCGACCCCGCAAGGGATATGGTCATCATGTTGCCGAGATAATCCCAGAAGGTCCGCCGACTGCGGCCGGTCAACGCCACCATCAATCCCTGAAAAACGATCTGCCCGGCGCAGATCAGGTATTCCCTGTAAACGCCGCCGGCAGATACCAGCCCTGTCAGCAGGCGGGCGTAGCGGGTGAGGATGGATCCGGAGATCAGGGCGGTGAAGACGAGCCAGGCCAGCCGGTATCGCAGACTAAAGGAGGGCTGCAGTGAGGCGCTGTCCGGCACGGGCGCGGGGATGATGACCTTCCGGTTATAGGAAATAAAGGAGTAGAGTTTGCGCATCAGCCAGGCGAACGGCCGCCACCTGAACAACGGCCGAAGAACGGGAAATGAATAGCCGATGACCTTGAACAGGCTATCGATGCCATAGCTGACGGCTCCGGTAGTTGTATCGACCAGCGCGATCTCGTTGACGGCCCTTTGCCGGTCGATCAGGGGACAGCCTGCGCCGACGTTGCCCATCTGAAGGGTCCCTGGTCCCGCCTGACAGGACCCCGGGTCGTCGCCGCCCGGCACCTCCTGATAGGCCGTCCGGCCATCCCCGTCCAGCATACCACTGGCAACAAAACCACGGGAGTAGAGATCGCACATCGGACATTCCGAGTCATACAGGAGAATATGCTTCTTTAAGGTCTTCATACAATCCGGTTTTATGAAGTAAAACTAATAAAAGTTTTCGAACTTTCAAAATATATTGAAAATAATGAAAGGAAAGAATCCGGGGATATTATCCTATTTTCAAAGCCCGGTTTACCTCCCTGAAAAGACCTGTCTTCCATCATTATTACCCTACAGAAAAGTCATCGTATCGTTGGTCAGCCACTAACTGAAACCTGCGAACGGCTAAATAGCCGGCTCCTGGGGTGGAATACTCAGTAATTTTTGCGCGCTTTAATTAACCATGACTTATAGCTATCTATGAACCTTAATTTTACCCCCTGTAAAAAATGTGTTTTCCTTATCGTTCTTATCCTTCTGGTTTCGACGGCGATCAGAGCGCAGATAAAAAGCCAGTCGGCGGCGCAGTCGCAGACAGCGCCTGACCAGACGGGTGGTCCGCAGGCACAGGCCACGAGACTCCTGCAGAAGAATCTGGGGCCGGCCGGTCTCAGCCAGACAGACCTCAACAGCTATTTCGTTACCGACGCCTATGCAGACAGAAAAACGGGACTTTTCATGGTCTATCTGCAGCAGACCTATGCTGGTATTCCCGTGTACCGGAAGATCGGCGTCTTTGTCTTCCGCAACGACACGCTGGTCTCGGGGACTACCAATTATATTCCTGTGCAGTTGAGAGCGGCAGGGCTGCTCACCACGCCGGGCATCGATCCTGCAAGGGCCATCAGGGCAGCTGCCGCCCACCTTTTGTTGCCGACCCCGCAGGAGCCCCGGCTGCTGAACAGGGTAGCCCTCCGTCAGCATTTTGTATACAGCGGCGCGGGAGTTTCCAGGGAGCAGATCCCCACCGATCTCGTTTGGTTGCCCGTCGACAGCACCAAAAAGGTCAGGCTGGCCTGGAATCTGCGTATCGTCACGCCCGACGGCAACGGCGACTGGTGGATAAGGGTGGACGCCCAGACCGGCGAGGTCATAGATAAAAGCAGCCTGATCGTCAGCGAGAAGAACAGCAATGACTGTGATCCGGTCGCCAACCCTGCCCCGCTCCCGGGATTCCCGGCGGCACCCGCGAAAATGGCGGCTCCGAAGAAAGGGTCGTCTTCCGGCTTCTTCGGCACACCCGCGGCCACCGGCGGCTCATATCGCGTATACCCATTTCCGATAGAGTCTGCCAACTACGGCAACCGCGTCCTGGATCTCAACCCCTGGCTGCGCGCCGGCGGCGGCAACGACGCCACGACGCTGGGATGGCACTACGACAACAACAACGACTATAGCTTCACCCGGGGAAACAACGTCTGGGCATTGACGGATTTCGACGGCAGCTCGCAGTTCACAGGCTACTCCGACACGTCCACCACCATCCTTCCCAGTCTCACCTTCGACCAGCCGGTTGACACGAGTCTCACTGCGCAGGGGCGCAACAACGTGCACGGCGGACTCGACAACCTTTTCTACTGGAACAATATCATGCACGATATCAGCTACCAGTACGGCTTCGACGAGGCGGGCGGCAACTTTCAGACCAGCAACATGAGTCGCGGCGGCGTTGAGAACGATATGGTCGTCGCCTTCACCCAGGACGGCGCCGGCATCAACAACTCGGACTTCTCCACGCCTCCCGACGGCTTCAATCCGCGTATGCGAATGTTCCTGTTCGACCTTACCAAGACCAGCAAACTGCACATCACCGCTCCCGCCGGCATCGTCGGCGACTATGGGGCCATCGAAGGCGACTTCAGCTATCAGAGCCGGCTGGCGGACAAGGGTCCCATCACCGGAGGCATCGTCTACCTGACGGACGTCAACAGTACACATCTGTCCTGCGTCGCTGCCAGCACCACACCCAATGTTTCCGGCAAGATCGCGATGCTCGACAGGGGGACCTGCAACTTTACTACCAAAGTGAAGAACGCGCAGACCGCCGGCGCCATCGCCGTCATCGTCGTGCAGAGCAGCGGAGCGGCCACCGGTATGTCGGGCACCGATACCACCATCAAGATCCCTGCCGTCATGATCTCCCAGTCGGATGGCGCAACCCTCAAGGCCAACCTCACCGGCCTGAACGGCACGCTCTCTACCGGCGGCACTTACCGCGACGGTTCGGTCGACAACGGCGTCATCGCCCACGAGTATACGCACGGCATCTCCAACCGCCTCACCGGCGGCCCTGCCAATGTGGACTGCCTCTCCAACCTGGAACAGATGGGTGAAGGATGGAGCGACTATATGGCCCTCATGGTCACCACGGACTGGTCGACGGCAGCCGTCACAGATGGAACAAAGAAACGGCCGCTCGGGACTTATGTTTTTGCACAACCTGCAACGGGCGGGGGTATTCGCACCTATCCCTATAGCACCGATATGTCTGTCAACCCGTGGACCTACGGAATGCTGAGCTCGATCGTGGGCGGCGAAGTGCACCAGATCGGCGAAATATGGTGCGCTACTTTATGGGACATGACCTGGAATATCGTCCAGCAGGAAGGCATCGACGCCGACATTTACAACGGCACGAAGGGTAATAATATAGCGCTGCAGCTGGTGATGATGGGACTCAAGCTGCAACCCTGCAGCCCCGGCTTTATCGACGGCCGCGACGCCATCCTGAAGGCCGACTCCCTGCTGTATGGCAACCGTCACAAATGCGCCATCTGGAATGCCTTTGCAAGAAGGGGCATGGGCAAGAGCGCCTCACAGGGCAGCTCGGACAACTACCAGGATCAGACTGCGGCTACAGATCTCCCCAGCGGCGTAAGCCTGTCGACCGCGGCCAGCAAGACCCTGCTCGCGCAGGGCGACAACGTCACCTATACCCTGACTGCATCCTGCGACTGCCAGGCGCTGTCGGGTATCAATATCGTGGACACCCTTTCTTCCAATATGAGCTATGTCTCTTCCACCGGCGGAAATGGCGGCACCTTTACGAGCCCGGCGGTCCACTGGGACAACAATAGTTTTACAGCGGGTGAGATCAAGACCTTCACCGTCACTGCCAGCGTCACGGGAACCTACGCGACGCCCGATACAGTGATCAATAGCGATCTGGAGACACACAATTATCCTTTTGGCACGACATCGTCAGCGGGCAACCTTTTTACCTCCACTACGACCCGTGCGCATGGCGGTACGCATTCCTGGTATGCCAAAGACCCGGCCACGCTGACGAGCTATACGCTCTTCTCCAACCCCATTATCCCCGGCACGGTGTCGACTTTGTCCTTCTGGCACTACTATTCGACAGAGTCCACCTTTGACGGCGGCGTGGTAGAGATATCTACGGACAACGGAGTGACCTGGCAGGACCTCGGACCCTATATGACCCAGAACGGTTATAACAGCAGCATCGACCCGGGCTTCTTCAGAGCGGGCTGGCCCTCGACCGCAAGTTCCCTGGCCAACCGTAATGCCTTTACCGGCAGCAGCGGCGGCCAGTTCGTGCAGACCTCCGTTTCGCTTGGCAGCTTCGCCGGTAAAACGGCTCTGATCCGTTTTCGTTTCGCTTCGGACAACGTCAATGGCGGTGATGGCTGGTATATCGATGACATCCTGCTCACCAACGAGACCGGCACCACCAGTACCAGCCGGTCCTTCAGTGGCGCGACCCTGCTGTCTTCTTCCATACTGTCTTCCAAATTCGCGGTAGCTCCGCTGCCCGTCAACTTCCTGAGCTTTGAGGCGAAAAAGATCAACGGCTCGTCGCAGCTGCACTGGACCGTCAACAGCGAGATCGACGCGGAGAAATACGTCATCGAACGCAGTACGGACGGCGCCGCCTACACCGCTATCGGCGAGGTGCCGGCCGCCAACTCGGGCGACTATACCTTTACCGATGACCGGCCGGTAGACGGCAGGGACTACTATCGCATCCGCGAACAGGACTTCGACGGCGAGCCGACCCTGTCGGTGATAAAGCTCCTGCAGTTCAATACCAGATCCTTTGTGGTCAGGCTCTCTCCGGTACCGACCTATACGCACAGCGTCCAGCTGGAGATCGATGCCGACAACAACAAGCCCGTGACGGCCACCCTGCTGAGTATGACGGGCCAGACGCTGAAAGTCTTTGTTGTCAGACCGGGTACGAACCAGCTGAATCTTGATAATTTTTCAAAAGGGATGTACTTTTTAAGAATTGAAACGAATACGGACGACGCGCAGATCAGGAAATTAATCATTCAATAAACCTGCCAAAGGAGGGCCGGAGTATGCAAAAATGTCATAGCTTTGGCCCTCTTTAAAGTAGTTGTAATGTTAACAGTTGAGAAGATAGGCGGCACGTCGATGAGTGCCCTTCAGGAAGTCATTGAGAACATTGTTTATTTCGATCGTTCAGGAGACAAGTTATACAATCGCGTGCTGGTAGTCTCCGCATTTTCCGGAGTTACGAACATGCTGCTGGAAGACAAGAAGACGGGCGCGCCCGGCGTCTATCACCGCATCGTAAAGAGCGAGAACTTCCACGACTCGCTGAAAGAGATGGTCGCGAAGCTGAAAGAGATCAATAAGAAATACGTTGGTCTGGGGCTGGATCTGGCCGTCGCCGATAGTTTTATCGAGCAGCACGTCGCCAAGGCGCAGACCTATCTGGAGAACCTGGCCAATATTCTCGCCAGCGGCTATGTCAGCCGCGAAGGTATCCTTCAGGCCGCCCGCGAGATCCTCGCCTCCATCGGCGAGACCCACTCTGCCTTCAACCTCACCAATATTCTGGTGAAGAAGGGACTCAACGCAAAACTGGTCGACCTCAGCGGTTTTGACGACCAGCGCCCCTTCACCATCGACGAACGCATCAAGGACGCTTTCTCGGCCATCGACCTTCCCGGCTGTATCTGCATCGTGACCGGCTACGCCAAAGGTACGGAAGGCATCATGCGTGAGTTCGACCGCGGCTATTCCGAGGTGACGTTCTCCAAGATCGCCGAGATACTGAAGCCCCAGGAAGCCATCATCCACAAGGAATACCATCTTTCGACGGCGGACCCCGCCCTCGTCGGCATCGAGAACGTAAAGCCCGTGGGATACACCAACTACGATATCGCCGATCAGCTGGCGGACGTAGGCATGGAAGCCATACACCCCAAGGCCTCGAAGCCGCTGGAAATTAACGGGATCAACCTCCGGATCAAAAATACTTTCGAACCGGGGCACCCCGGCACCCTCATCACCCGCGAATACGTCAGCGATACGAAGAGGGTGGAGGTCATCACCGGGATGACAAAGCTGATCCTCATCGATGTCTACGACCCCCTGATGGTAGGCAATGTGGGCAGCGACTTCCAGATCATGCAGCTGTTCCATGACCACCACATCAGCTATACCTTCAAGACGACCAGTGCCAACAGCATATCGATCGCTGTCTGGGAAGCGGACTTCAAACAGGAGTTGATCGACGACCTGAAAGAGGCCTTCGAAGAGGTCACGGTCGAGCCCGTTGCTATGGTCTGTCTGCTGGGCACCAATATGGACCAGCCCGGTCTGCTGGCGAAGAGTGCGGCGGCGCTGGCGGCTGAGAATATCAATATCGTCAGTGCGGGCTTTGCACTGAGGAAGGTCAATTTTCAGTTCCTGATCGCCAGGGAAGATTTTAAGGGGGCGATCATCGCGCTGAATAAGGCGATGGGGTAAGGCCGCGGCCCCCCGCGGCGTGAATCATGTGAACCACGTGAACCACGTAAACCACGTAAACCACGTGAACCATGTGAAACACGTAAACCACGTGAACCACGTGAACCGGGCCTACCCCGGTATCGGATAACCCTCCACGATCCATTCATAATTTTCTTCTTTTTTACGTGCATGGCCGATCCCGGGCCAGGGCAGGTGATAGGCGAAGACCCGTGTTTTGGAGGCAGCCAGCCCGGCCAGCACCTTCCGGCGCGTCGCCGCCGCCTGAGCACCATCGGTGTCGCCGTAGAATCCCCAGTCAGGATGCGCGAACTGCAAGACGTCCGAGTGCAGCAGATCGGCAATATGTACCAGTTCCTCCCCATCCGAAAAGATATGTACGAGGGTATGACCAGGGGTATGCCCGGCGGCCTTCTCCAGACGGATGCAGCCCCAGAGTTCGTCGCCATCCCCGAAGAATTGCAAACGCGGCTTCAGCGTCTTCAGCGCGGCGTGTGTACTGCCGATTATCTGGCGAAGCACGTCCGTGTTGTTCAGGCTGCTCTTTGAAAAGTCGGGGGCGTCCTGCATCCAGAACTTGTATTCTATATCGGAAATATGGACCTGTGCCTGCGGGAAGACCAGGCTGTTGTCGGGTTTCAGCAGTCCGCCGATATGGTCGGGATGCGCGTGCGTGATCACGATATCGGTCACGTCCGCGGGACGCATGCCTGCGTCGGCAAGAGAGGCAGGCAGCCAGCCCGAGCCGCTGCCGAAGCCGGCGCCGCAGCCGGTGTCGACGAGTATGAGTCGCCGCTCTGCCCGGATGGCCAGGATATTTATACCGAGTTCTACGGCCTCCTGCGACCTGAAACTATTCTTTAGCAGGCTGTCGACCGCCGCGGCGGGAACTCCCGCGGCAAAGCTGGGTTGTACCGGGCTCATTCTTAGCGAGCCGTCGGTCACGACCGTCAGGTCGAGCTTGCCGAGCCGGAAGTGGTGAAAGGGACGTGTGGGGGAGGCCGCCCTGGCTGAAGGGCCTGCGAAAGCTGCGGCGGCGGGACCGGTGATGGCCAATAAAAATATGTTCTTCAACAAAACTCGTCTTTCCATTATTTGTTAATTTAACCTGCAAAATTATTCGGCCCGGTATTGGCAAACAAGTAGGTACCAAACGGTATCCAGGATACCAAAACGATACTAACATTGACAATCAGAGAGATAAATATGAGAACAGCCGCAAAAAATCAGGAGACCGGCGTCTGCAGCATCGACCACGCCTTCCGCCGCCTCGGCGGCAAATACAAAGCGCGGATATTGCTATACCTCTGGCACAACAAGGTGCTGCGATACGGCGAGCTGCGAAGGAATATCACGGACATCACCCCCAAGATGCTGACCCAGACCCTGCGCGAACTTGAAGAGGACCGGCTGGTGGACAGGGCTGTCTACAGCGAGAAGCCGCCGAGGGTCGAGTACACGATCACGGAGACGGGCCTGCGATTTATTCCATTCATCCAGCAGCTGAAAGAGTGGGGGGATACACTCCTCGCCAGCGCCGATATTCAGACGCTTCCGCCGCTGGGCTGTAAAGAGTTTGAAAGATGAGATACCTGGTCTTTTTTTTATTATTCACATCATCCGTGGTGGCGGCGCAGCCTGGCACGCACCCACCGCGTCCCAACATCATCATTATCCTCGCCGACGACATGGGCTTCTCCGACCTGGGCTGCTACGGCGGCGAGATCCAGACCCCCAACATCGACTGGCTCGCGTCCAACGGCATCCGCTACCGGCAGTTCTACAACACCTCCCGCTGCTGCCCGACCCGCGCGTCCCTGCTGACAGGCCTCTACAACCACCAGGCCGGCATCGGCAAAATGACCGACGCCGAAGACGAACCCGGCTATCTCGGTCATATCACCGAAAACGCCGTGACCCTCGCCGAAGTACTAAAAACGGCGGGCTACCGCACAGCCATGAGCGGCAAGTGGCACGTATCCAACACCAACGGGCAACCGGACCCACAACAACAAATGGAATGGCTCAACCACCACAGGGACTACCCCGAATTCGCACCCCTGAGCCAGTACCCGACCAG
>Ga0207695_10011049_pt1 | contig 10972 bp, 16 predicted proteins | sample KBSC54metaG_FD_184354 | JGI IMG/M metagenome (GOLD analysis project Ga0207695, IMG submission 184354) | Corn rhizosphere microbial communities from Kellogg Biological Station, Michigan, USA - KBS C5-4 metaG (SPAdes) (version 2) | ecosystem: Host-associated > Plants > Roots > Rhizosphere > Soil... | reverse complement strand
TGGGTCTTGCTTCTCTTGTGGGTGAACTTCTAATGAGAGATTTTGTTCGGGAAGCAAAGAGCAACCCGGGTAACGTTCAGAAAATCCTTCAAGATTTTTTGCGAAGAATTGGGCCAAAACTGACCCCAGATGTGAAAGAGAGCATTGGTGTTGATGGACACAAATAGTGCATGGACATGGGGGATTCATAGACGGTCAGGGTCTTTTTGTAGTTAATAGATAAGTTGCCAATAGGTTGGTGGAATAGTGGTGGACCCGGGATAAGGAAGCGTGTTTAAGGGACAATGAACTTACGGAGTATTTTAGATTTCAACAAAAATTTGTAGTAATTTTTCTACTATTTTTTAGAATATTTTTGGATCGGCTCCGTTATTGCTAAAAATAAATTACACAGCAAAAACCTTACAGCAGCACAGTTATAGGCTGTTTTGACACGGTGATTAGTAAAATTGACACACATTAAAAACCCATTAAACTTTGGCCTCATGAAAAAACTCTCTTTTTGCCTCTTTCTAACTTACTTTTTTACCCTTTGCTCTTGCAGAGAAAATCGCAACAGCTTAATGACATCGCTGATGAATGAAAAAAAGTCCCTGGAAGATTCGGCAAAGGATGCTATGAACTATGAGCATTTTTATTATAACCAGGCTAAAGCGAAAATGAGAGATCCGGATACCACGCTTTGGAAGCGACTGAGTGACACTTCCGTAATGTACAGCGCAAAGGGAAGGGCATTTGAGAAAAGATTGAACGCTCTTCAGTTCTCTATCGACAGCCTTGAAAAAATGAAATAAACTTTCTACCATTTTTTAGAAGATTATATGATGAAATTTTATCTTTTGTCAGCAATATTTATAAGTGGTTGTACCGTTAATGAAGTGCCCAATGATGTCGCAATGATGAATAAATTATATGACTCGATAAAATTGTACAAAGACTCTCTTCCAAAATGCGTCAGCGAAAATAATGCATGGATGGTAATGCTGAAAATAAACAATTTTCGCACTGAGGTGGATAGTATAGAACGTGCGCAATATGAGTGCAGGCTACATGCGCCTTAATCACTTCTTTCCTTTATTTTTCCGTAGTCTCAGCCTGTCTGCCATTTGCAACAAGATCATATGATCTCTTTCCAATAGGTCTGAGAGTTTTGCTAATTCATGTATTGACCATTTGCCAGGATCTTTGATCCTGGAGCCCAATGTTCTGACGTGCATGCCCATATCCTTGGCCAGCGTCTTTTTCTGTATGTCTGTAGCTATTTCTTCGAAATCGTGGATATGGCCACCTTGCAGCAATATACCGACCTTCTTATAGGCTGGACTTTTCATCCACGCAATAACGATCAATGGCACAATGAATTATTAGTACGGCACTTAAATTGACGTAGATATATCCACTTATGCCATTCAAAAAGCACTTACTTGATATTGCGATGTCAAAAAATTGCCACTACCTTGTACTAAATAGGATAAAGGTTTAGTGGTAATGGAACTGATTAGGAGCATCCCGGTGAAGAAGCTGGGTAACCCTTTTGATATTGGCCCCTGTCGTTTGGGCCTGCTCTATAGCGAAACAGCGACGTAAAGTTACACCCGAGCCCCTTCTTAGGCAGGAGGGGCTTTTTTACTTACCGTACAGTTTCTCCATCTCCTTATCAAGGACATCGTCCTCCAACGCCTTCAGATATACCTTCGTCGTTGCTTGTGATGAATGAGCCAAGGCGTCCTGTACGATGTTGATATTATTGGTGACCTGTTTGAGTTGGTAGGCAAAAGAATGCCGGGCATCATGAAACTTCAACCAGGGAGCGCCGATCATGGCGCCAATGACTTTGAGGGATAAGTTTACCAGAGCATTCTTACTGCCTACCTGGTTGATATACTTCTCCTTTTCGGCGGGAATTTCTTTGAGGTAAGGGAATACCAAAGGTTCAGGAAGATGGCTGTATTGGTCCAGGATCGCGCGGAGCCGCTGGTGAATGAGCACGCTGAGGAATTCATTGCCCTTATTCGTTTTGAAGTAAATTCGGTCGCCCTGGATCTTCTCGCGGGTGAGCGTAACACATACCTCGAATCGCTGACCCTTGGTGTAATAGGAGAACAGAAAAAGATTGCGGGCATCATTGAGGGGTCCTGTAGCCAATTGCAGGCGCTCCAGGGCGGCGATCTGCTCTTGGGTGAGCTTGTCCTTCTTAACGGGTTTGACGACGATCTTATGGGCCGAAAAGGGGTTGGGCGGCTTACACAGTCCTTCCCGGACCGCATGGTTATAGAATCTTTCCAGGAACTTGAACTTTTTATTACGGGTATTCTCCACATTACCCGCATCAATCATCTGTTGATCCAACCGCCGAAGGAAGTCGGGGGTCAGCTGGTCAAAGTAGACGTTCCCGCCTCCGGCCATCTCAACCTCAGTCGCCCAGCGGCGGACCTTCCTATCCATGATGATCTTTCCCGCAGCTTTATATTGTATCGCCCTATGACGTAGGTAATCGGTGAAAGACTGTGACAATTGTCCTGACGCCAGCATGTCCATATTGACCGGCTTATCGTTCAGCTGGCAGTCCACCAGGTACCGGCGAATTTCGCTCATTTTGTCATCGATGGCGGCCAGGATAAACCGATAGTCCGGGTGCTTTTTATTGAGCTCGGTTCCCGTCCAGTATTTTTCTGATATGGAATGGCCGACGGGAATCATCCGGCGCTGACCCTGGTGGTTAACGCGGATCACCAGCGGATAGGTCTTATCTTTTGTCGTGTAACGGGTGTTCAGTAGCAGGGTTATCTTAGCCATCGGGGGAGAAAGTTTGCGCCGAATATAGTCAATTTTTTGCGCCGTTTTCGTGTCATTTAGCGCCATTTATGCCCATTATGCCCATTCTGACTATCGCCTGAAACCCGCGCCATAATAAGAAACCCGGCAAAAGCCGGGCATATAACGTGGATCGTACAGGATTCGAAAATACGCTTAGTTTACGTTTTTGCGCCTTTGAAGCCTCGTTTTTGATGCTCCCGCTCCGCCATCGCCAGGTCCAATACCTGCCGCTCAGTGATCCCGCATAACTCCGCCAAGCGGAATAATCTTTTGAGTGTGAGGGGAACGACCTTTTCCATGTACTTGTCCCATTGGTCCAGGGCGATGCTCATATCCCTGGCCACTGTGGTTTTCGGTACGAACTTGAAAATATCTGACAATCTCTCAATCTTCCCGTCTTCCAGGAGGACCGGGATAAGTTCATAACGGGAGTCTTTCCCCGTGGCGGGGTCAATATGGGTTCGGCTTCCCATGGTATCTTTTTTGGCAAGGTAGGCAATTATAGTTGGAGAAAAATTTGCATATATCAGCGGGGCTACTATCTTTGTCCTATCAACTCACCAACAACAGGAACCGCAACCTGCAAAAATGGCGATCAGAAAATGACACAAATCACAACTCTTTCCGAAGTATCTTTTCAAGACAATGTAATCCGCATTTCGAAATCGCAGGCCGTTGAAACCGCCGCAAATCGTTTCTTCCATGAGCTTTTCAATAGGGACAAAGACGCAACGGTATCTCGCCTATTCGAAGAGGATGGCGAGACAGTATATGAGGCTTCCCAAGAGGGCGCAAATGAGAAATTATATATAGTCAAGAAATAATGGACAAATTCTTATTGGCAGAAAACCCCATGCGGCCGGACGATTCCGGCCCTTTCATTATTCATATGCTCGACCCTATTGCGATAATTAAATGTACACCAGGGCATGATCATGTCGGAAACATTTTCAAGCAATATCAATTCACTAATGCCGATAAACAATTGGAGGGATGGACACTCTCCATCTACCATCTTTTCACCGCCGATATGTTGGAAAAGCCCGAAGATAGAGCTCTGAAACTACTGGACCGTGCATGGAGGTGGTATAGGGCGTATATGGAGACTGAAGACGGCGGCATTAAAGATGAAGAGAAAGGAAAACTAAATTAGGTGCATGAACGAACAAGAAAAAGATAGTCTATACTTATTACAGCGAATAGACTGCAATTGCAATAATTGTGGCTTTATGCTTCGCGATCTGGAAACCTTCAAACAATGGTATGATTGGCATAGGGAGCGCGAGCTCGAAGATTTTGAGAAACGAAAAGCTAAGGCTATCGCAGATGCCCATGACATTGAAGACGAGCCCAACCGAAAAGCGATGCTACATAAGGCCAACAAAATGCGGTTCTATTTTGAAAAGGCCAAGTTGATTAATTACGGCCACTGCACGAAATTTGATAAGCCTGTCACTTTTCTTCCCAATACCTGCCAGATAGAAACCCAGCATTGCTTTGTTCACAGGCGGGATTATGTTGATCCTGCCATTCAATAAAAAATCCCCGGCCCTTCCCGCCGAGGATCTTACTAACCATTCTTTTGCTGAAAAAAGGGGGCCCGGATAGACATCCAGGCTGTGCCGGGAGCGCTCCCTGAAACTGGCGAGTTTCGAAATGGATGAATAAATAAAGCCGACATCCGTATTTGCGATCTCCCCCGGCTGTACTATGAAAAGAGTTTAGACGGCCGGCTCAGTTGCGGGCGCATCAGGAACGATATCGTCCGTACCTTGGATGGAAGTTTTCAGATCAACCAGGGCCGCATCTACTTCCGGAGAGGTATTGCCCTGGTTGGCGATGGCCGTTTCCAATGCGGCGATTTTAGCGACGATCTCTGCCTTTGCTTTTTCGTTCTGCGCTTTCAAGTCTTTTAAAAGCTGCAGTTCTTCTGCTTGTGTCATAATAATGATCTTTGTTTTTTCTGTTAAAAAATCGATTTTCTGAAAGAGTTTGTCCATCGCCGGGTCGTAGTGGTGATGGATATGAACGTGTATTTCCATGTTGCAAGTTTTACTCCTGCGGTTTGTCTTCAAGGGTACGCCAGTCCCAAAGTTGCCAGCCTCTTTTTGGCTCAATCTGACGGCTCACTTTTGAGCTCTCAGATTTTGGTATTTCCAACAGTTTCGCCCATTTTATAGGGTCTGGCTGCCAGGGCCTTTCAACGTGCCTGGGTTTACGGCGGGGCATGGGTTATTTCAATGCATCTACAATGGCCTGAAATAGCTTATCCTTCTTTTGCTGGAATTCTGGCAAATCTTCAAAGGCAACGAGGCAAGGATGAGTTTTCTTTTCAGGATCTTTTGTCTCTCCATACACCCAGCCATCTGCAAGTTTGTCCTTGCTCCAGGCATCGTGTTGTGCAGACGCCGGCGCATCGGGATTTTCAACGCGGAAATTGACTCCTTTCACCGCACTTTCCCTTTGCCAGTCAGCTGCGTCTCCCCATGATTTTTGAGAAAAATCGCCATTGACTTCACATAGGGCCTTGTTTGCTTCATGACAGATAATTGCTATTTGCAGTGTATCCATGTTATTGTCGTTCAGCTTATCCCCTGTCCACGGGTTTATATGTTCACGTACTCAGTTCCCTGAATAAAATCCTTTGCCTCATGCTTTGCCAGTAACTCCCGCCAATCGTGCCCGAATGTCATTTCAAAGTGAGGCATGTCCTTGAACGTCCGCCAGTCCCCGCCCCAGGCGAAGCCGGCTTTCTTGAAGGCGGCGACGACCTCCATCCAGTCGGATTGCTTGTCTCCGTCCCAATCCTTGCCGGTATCCCAGGATAGTTCCTTTCCGTCGATCAGTAGCGCTACGTCAATGGCAAGGCCATAATTGTGGTAGGATTGACCGGGCTTTGCATTGGTGACCTTCTGGCCGGGCTTGGTCCGACCCTGGTCGTATAGAGCCTGCTGCTCCTCGAACGTCCGTAGTCCGAAGGTGATCCGGGGTTGCGCCCGGCCGGTTAAAGCCGCCTGAGCCGACGTAACAGCAATCATGGTGGCCGTCCGGATCGATGGGTGGAGCTTGTCGATGAATTTTTGGTTTACTGGATCCATAGGTCTAATTATTGGTTTGTGTCGTCCTGTTCCTGATCAGCCTTTGCCCGCGCAATGTCATCCTGAAGGTCCTGCCAGGCTTCCTGAACTGCCGTGATGATTTCAGCGGCCGTTACCTTTCCACCGTCGGCTTTGTGGCCCTGGTAGATCTTGTCGATGATCACCCATAGCTGGGCACCAAGATTGACGTTAACCTGCCCAGGTATCGACTGCGCGGCTTTCTTGCCAGCGACAGCCGTCAGCACGTCTTTCCCGAACTTCTGTACCTGATCTTCAGTAGGATTTTCGGGTAGATCTTCAATAGCCAAGAAAGCGGCGAGCGCGGAATTGATGCCTTTTTTTAAGAGCGCGTTACCGTTCTCTGCAGCGGTGGTGTGGAACGCTTGGTCAACCACTTTAGCCAGCTCGTCAACGACGCCACTTTCCTCAGCACCTTTTACCACTTCCAGAATGCCGACGACGGCCGGCGCAATTTTTACTTTGAGATGGTGGAAAAGGCCACCAAGCCATGTCCATAAGCTCATACAATTGATTGTTTATAAAGTGAATAATGAAAAACTATTTGCTTGTCTGCTGATCTATCACCTGGTTGGACGGGCTATAGATCTGACCGTTACCCAGAATAGTACCCAGACCTTTGATAGCCGCTGGCAGGAACGATAGGACCAACATCCAATGATTAAGCACCTTGTCCGGCAGCCCCCAGCCCTGCAGCAGGCCGACTGCTCCGGGGATCACGAATATGATCAGTGCATTGCTTAGGCGCCGGTACCACAGTGGCGCCGGCTTGTCTACCTGGTTGAGGCCAATTTTTGTATCAGGCATAAAATTTATTTTTTTGAGAAGTAGTCAATAAGTTTATTCAATATCATTCCGGCAACGGCGCTGATCGCCCCTACGGCGAGTAACAAATACATTTGATTTTTCTTTATGGACAGTGCCATGTCGTCAAAAAGCACCTTTAGGTCATGCACCTCTTGCTCCATCTTTTCCACCCTTGGCAGCATGCCGGGATTTCCCAGATCGTTTCCACGTATAGCATCCCGCAGTTCGCCTATGGTATAGGTGAGTTTGTCCATCTGAATTTTGATGGATTTGATATCCTGCTGGCTTGCGGTGTGGCGCTGATCCCGCCGTTCGCTTTCTGCGTTTTCTTCATGATTCATATGTAGGATTGTCGCGGTTTGCATATTGGTTTTATTTATTTCAGACTCAACATTGTCCATATCAGGCCTATCACCCCGGCGACTCCGAGGATCACGCGAATCTTCATCTCATTGGCCGCTTCCGTCATCATATCCAATTTTTGCGGCATCTACAGGTATCTCAATCCAAGCTCCGAACCATGGTATCTGCAACGAAACGACCTTTCTGGGGGCCGGACAGACGGGGCATATCGGACATGGAGCAGGCCCATTAACTTTCAAATAGGCGTATGCAGTGTCTACGTAGTTCGTCGCGCTGTCGAAGGCGTAGAGCTTTATTTGATAGACCCCGGGCACCAGTCGGCTCAGCCACGCACCACCAGTTCCGGTCTGCGTCAATAAGGGGGATATACTACCACTATAGGCACCAACCCGGAAGTAACTATTGAGCAATTTTCCAGACAGCGAATAACTACTATCGAAAAAGTAAGCTGCAGTGTTGGGGTAATTGATCACCAGGGAGTCTTGCAGGATCTTCGCTTTGACGGCTGGGCCTGGCGGTGGAACAATTACGGCAGGGCGCTTGCGCATGACCCACATCTGCGTCCAGCTGTTCATCGTCTTTGACCATAGCCGGGCGCTCAAAGGGAAAGGTGTATTCCACACGTTGGCGCTGTGGGTGCCACCGATAATGACGCTGTCGAAGTAGCGGCCGGGCTGGCAATACTTTTTCATCTCAGCCTGGTAAGCAAAAAAACCGATCTGGTTGTATCCGGGGTCTTGGTCGCCAATGACGTAAAGGCAGGCAAGGCCCCGGCGATCTGCTGTGTCGAGATTCATCCGAAGTGCGGCGAGGTTGTTATCATATCCGCCATTGGCCATAGGCATGATGCCGGTAATCTGAAAGATCGAGGTGGTATCTTTTGCGGAAGGGTTGCCCCCGTCACCCATGGCCATAGACCATGCGCCCCGACCGCCTGAAGAAAGGCCACCTGGCCATATACACGTAGTGTCCACGCGATAATTTGCTACCAGATATGGGATTGTAAATTTCAGCTGCGGGAAGGAGTAGGATCCCCCGCATGTGGCGCAGTGTGGGCTGACGACGATAAATTTTATCGTATCACCAGTTTCCGGGTCAATGCCGTAAGGCTTTAACCCGTTCTTTATCAAGTAAGGAAGAGAGGTATTTGTTACCTCAGAAATATTTAAGTACCTGCCCTCTCCGGCACCATGCAGGAAGACAAATAGCGGATACTTTTTATTGGCATTTTTAGCCTGGAAATAATCGTCCGGGTAATAGATTAGAGCTTGTGCCATAGAATAGCCGGGAGGATATACTGGAACTGGGATAACGGTCTGATTCCCGATAACAGTCCCCAGCGGGACCGTACTATCTTTTGGTGCCGTAGTCTGACCCAGGGCCAGCAGCGGAAAAAGTAGTATCGTAAGCAGTATCTTCATAGTTAATGTGCTTTTATTTTTGTTCCGGCGGGGATATCAACATAGCCCTTGTCCTGCAGCAGGAGGATTTCCGAAGCCAGCGGCCCCAAAGGCGCCAGTTGGTTGAATCCGCTGCCCGCCGGGTTGATATAGCGGCCTTTGAAATATCTGTTTACGCTTGAGAAGAGTGAATTGTATTGTAGGCTGAGTGTGCCCGTTCGATGGCTGGAATGGCTTTCAAAACCAGTTAATGATTGGAAGCCTGCCAGCGTTCTCTTTATGATCGATCCACCATTGGCTTGCGTCTGAAAGGGTGTAACGGCATTCGTAGTTGCGTAGTAATTACTATCCGCGTTGATCAGGAAGCTGGTGATATCATTCGCAGGACTGAAAAAGAAAACGACGGCCTTGGATGTATCCGGGCATCCGAAGTAGTTGTACCTCATATCAATGCCGGTGATCGGCTGGCCCGAGAATTCAGATAGAAGGAATTGACATAAGCCATTATCGTAGGACCGATTATACAGGTAGGTCATCGTGTCGCCATGATCATACAGGCCTGGACCGGAATTACCCATGCATGTGTTGTACGAGATGATCACCTGGTTGGACTTTCCATCTGTATAGATACCGTTGGCCATTGTGCCAGCAGTTACCGTAGTTCCTTCGGTATTGCCGAAACCGTTCAGCACCAGGTTGCCAATGATTACCCGGGGATGGATGAAATGGGTCTGGTTCTGCTCCCAGACATATATTCCTCCGCCATCCGAGAGCAAAAGACAGTGATGGTTCACCAGGTTGTAACCGATCCATACGCTGTCAAATGAGCTGAAGATGCCGTGATATCCGACCGAATCAATATCAACATTGTAGCAATAAAACCCATCTGCCGGAAAATTAATAGCCTCGTAATTTCCCGTATTCGTCTTCCCCATACCCGGGATCAGTCCAATTGCCCTTACCGTGACGCCTACAATGCCGCAGTACTTTGAAATGTTATTCGTTGGTGCCCATACGCCTACACTCAACATGTCACGGATGGTCCCTCCCGTAATCGTATCGCGCTGCGATCTAATGTCGTAGCCAAACCAACCCAGATTATTATAGCAATTTCGAAAGGTCAAATTACCGCTACCGAACGGATTCAACACGTTTGCCATGTTGCCGCCCTGGAAGGTGATATGCTCGAATGTTATATATGACCCGGTCACGTACGCAAGGGTATCTGTGGTCGAGGCGTACGTCCCCTGCGTATTGGGATCAACTGTTGAATAGATGCGCACAGAATCGCCCGTTGGAACAACAGCATATTCATTGGCCGTATCCAGGAATTTCACATCTCCAAAATAGTAAAATCCAATTCCGCCAACCCCGGTGTATGGCACTGAGGTTATGGTATATACGCTTCCGGTTTGTGCGGTTATTTTCGCATGATCCAGCGTATAACGACTTGATTTTACAATGACACTATCCCCCACATGGTTGGGCGGGCTGCTCTCGCTGGTGGTGATCGACGTGGTAGATCCAGGCGTAAAAGTTATGAACCCAGTATTCGGATAGCGGGCCTGATGATATAGCTGCCCGTTCACCATAAAATTATGTAGATACGCCTTCAGGTTGGGTACAGCGGCAGCCCAGACATTCCCGCCATAGCTCGTCCAAGTAGTCAGCTGCGTATACCCGCTGACTACGGGATCAGCACCGGTGCCGTACCCCCCTATATAAACCTTATTGCCCGCCGAACCGGATCGAGTAAAGTTCATGCGGCCCCTGAGAGTGTCACCTGCCTTTATGAATACACTATCACCGGCCCCCCATGCAGACGATGCGTTCCATTGCGTTAATGTCCATGGAGTGGAAGTACTCAGGCCATTGCCAGACCCGGTCCCGGACGACGATATATAGTATTTCGTGCCTGCATAAAAATGACGCGGTGCTACCAGCGACAGGCACGGGAGAAACAAAAATATGACGAGAAACCTTTTCATATTGCGTGTTTAATTATGCACAGGGTATCCTGTTAGATACCAGCTTGTTCCATCGCTTTCAAAATCTCCCGACCAGGATGTAAAGTTTACTGGCTGTGATGTGCTACTGGCAGTTCCGGTTAAGAATATCTGGCTAACCGAGTTTATATTTATTCCGAATCCACCAGCGTTTTTAAGGTAAATTCTTATGTGCCTATTCAAGTTGGTACTGGCGTCAGGCAGAACTACTGCTCTATTATTTGTGAGCGTTTGGTGGAATATCACATTCTCATCACCGACCGCAACAGTATAATCAGCGTCGTTTATAAGGTGTATTCCACCCTGATAACCTGGGGTAATATTTGACCCGTTAAGGAGAATTATATTCGCTTTCACGCCAAAAGTATCTATGGGACTTCCGGATGTTCCTTCGAATACACTATTGCCACCCCCTGTGATCACCGTACGCTGAATATAGGATCCGCCCCTCTTTATAGAGGTA
>Ga0207695_10011048_pt1 | contig 10972 bp, 9 predicted proteins | sample KBSC54metaG_FD_184354 | JGI IMG/M metagenome (GOLD analysis project Ga0207695, IMG submission 184354) | Corn rhizosphere microbial communities from Kellogg Biological Station, Michigan, USA - KBS C5-4 metaG (SPAdes) (version 2) | ecosystem: Host-associated > Plants > Roots > Rhizosphere > Soil... | reverse complement strand
TCGGGCGAATACGCGATGCTGGCTGCGGCATTCGAAAAGAACTGGCTGGACCGCGACCGCGCCATCATCGAAAGCCTGACCGGTTTCAAGCGCGCTGGCGCCAGCGGCATCCTTACTTATTTTGCCGTGGAAGCCGCAAAGCTGCTGAAGCGCTAGTCGCGCTTGGTCGAAAACAGGCTGCGCAGCAGGATTTCCGCGCGGCTGGGCAGCACGTGCAGGCCGGAACGGCGCTGACCCAGATCGATCACATTCTCCAGCACCAGCATGGCGAGGCCGTGCACCGCGGACCATACCGCCAGCCCCAGATTGGAATCGTGCAGCGCCGATCCGATCTCATTGCCGATGGCATCCGCTGCCTGCGCCAGCGCCGGGAATTTATCGCGATTGGGCAGCTGCGAGCCGAACATCAGCCGCGCCACCGCCGGACGCTTGGCGACGAAGCGCATATAGGCGGCACCGATATTGGCGATGCGATCGGATTCCGGACCCGTGATCTTGGCGGCTTCAACGATATAGTGGCGCAGCTCCTGGAAACCCTCCACGCTCAACTCGACTAGAAGCGCTTCGTGATTGGGGAAATGGCGATAGGGCGCGGCATGGCTGACGCCGGCGCGGCGCGCCACCGCCCGCAAAGTCAGGGCACTGAGCGACTGCTCTTCCAGAATGCACCGCGCCGCTTCGAGCAGGCCGTTACGCAGATCGCCGTGATGGTAGGCGCGCTGCTGTTCGGCGGGCTTGGTCGCTGTGCCGCTTTCGGTGTTGCATTGCTCGTTGTTCATGCTTTGCCTCTCTGCGCGCTTTGGCGCACATATTCCTGCCGGGCGAAAAGGCTGGAGGTATCCCAGCGCTTGCCACCCAGGCCTTCCACTTCCGCGTAAAACTGATCCACCAGGGCCGCCACCGGCAGGCTGACCCCGGCGCGGCGCGCTTCTTCCAGGCAGATGCTCAGATCCTTGCGCATCCATTCCACCGCAAAACCGTGATCATAGTGACCGGCCGCCATGGTCTTGTGGCGGTTTTCCATCTGCCAGCTCTGTGCCGCGCCCTTGGAGATCACATCTACAACGGCTTCGATATCCAAACCCGTCGCACGCGCCAGACTCAATCCTTCGGCCAGACCCTGTACCACGCCGGCGATGCAAATCTGATTGACCATCTTGGTCAGCTGGCCGGACCCGGACGGACCCAAGAGGCGCTGCTGACGGGCATAAGCGGCCATCACCGGCTCGGCCCGGGCATAGGCGTCAGGATCGCCGCCGCACATGATGGTGAGCTTGCCGTTGACCGCACCCGCCTCGCCGCCCGAAACCGGCGCGTCGACAAATGCAAAGCCGGCATTTTGCGCCGCTTCGGACAACGCGCGCGCGATGGTGGCCGACGCCGTGGTGTGATCCACGAACACTGCGCCCCGCGCCATGGCGGAAAAAGCGCCACCCTCTTCCAAGGTTATCTGACGCAGATCGGCGTCGCGGCCGACACAGGCAAACACGATTTCGGCGCCCTCCGCGGCTTTCGCGGGGGTGGGCGCGAAGCTCCCGCCATATTCTTCCACCCATTTGCGAGCGCGCGCTTCGGTCCGGTTGAACACGGTGACGGCATGGCCCGCGCGCTGAAGATGCCCCGCCATCGGGTATCCCATCACGCCCAATCCGATAAATGCCAGCTTCATTCGCCTGCCACCTTCAACGGTGCTTCCGCTTCCATAACCAGCTTGGTCTTCATGTGCACCAGAGCATCGATCAACGTCTCTTGAATGCTTTGATCCAGCCCTTCCGTCATGAAATCCTCTAGCGAGGCCTTATAATCCTGAATGGCCGCGATGAACGGCGCCGCCGCAGGCAAAAGATGCAGGCGCCTTATGCGCCGGTCGGATGGATCGGCACGCCGTTCCAGAAGCCCGCGCGCTTCCAACCGGTCCACCAAGCGTCCAACCGTGATCGGCTCCACTTCGCAGAGCGCCGCCATTTCGTTCTGGGAAAGACCCGGCTGGCGGTCCAGGCGGTGCAAAATGATGCCTTGGGCGCGCGTCAGTCCGTAATTGCGGGCCCATTGGTCGAAACGCGTACGCTGCATCCGCGCGACATCGTGCAGGAGGATCAGCATGTCTCGGTCGAAGCAATGCATGCGATAAAGTAAGCCACGTTATTATAACGTGCAATACGGTTCTGCTGGGACGCCGCCAAAGAAATGGCCGGCGAGATCGCTCCCGCCGGCCATTGCTGTACTGCCATGCGTAATTTTATGGACTGACGTGCAGCGTCTGGCCCCAGGACGCCTCGATCTGCTTCACGACGGCATCGGGGAACGGCACATAATCAAGCGCCTCGGCGTCCGCAGCGCCGTCACGCAACGCATAAGAGAGGAATTGCACGATCGCCTTGTTCTTCTCCGCCGGATAATCGCTCCGCAGCAGCATGTAGGTCGCAGCCGTGATCGGCCAGCTCTGCGCACCAGGCTGGTTGGTGAGGATTAAATAGAAATCCTGCACCTTGGAGAAATCGGCATTCGCCGCGGCGGCCTGAAAAGCCTGTAGGGTCGGCTTCACGCGCTGTGCTGCCGCATTGACCATGTCGGTATAGACCAGGTTCGACTGCTTGGCATATGCGTATTCGACATACCCGATAGAACCCAGCGTCTGCTGCACGCTGGCCGCGACACCGGCATTGCCCTTGCCGCCGATGCCGCTGGGCCATGAAACGGCCGTATCGGCGCCGACCTTGCTCTGCCATTCCGGATTCACTTTGCCCAGATAATTGGTGAAGTTGAAGGTCGTGCCCGATCCGTCCGAACGGTGAACCGTGAGGATCGCCATATCGGGCAATTGCAGCTTCGGGTTCAGCTTGGCGATCGCCGGATCGTTCCATTTCTTGATCTGGCCAAGAAAGATCCGGGAAAGGACACTGCCATCGAGCACCATTTGGCCGGCCTGAATGCCCGGCAGATGAATGACCGGCACGATCGAAATCACCACTTGGGGAAATTGCACCAGATGATTGGCCGCGATCTCGTCATGCATCAGCGGTTTGTCGGAATTGGCGAAATCCACGGTCTTGGCTTCGATCTGCTTGATGCCGCCGCCCGAACCGATCGCCTGATAATTCACCTGAGAGCCGCTCTTCTGCTGATATTTCTGGGCCCAGACCTGCAGCACCGGATAGATCGCGGTGCCGCCCGCGCCGGTGAGGTTGGTGGCGGCTAAAGCCCCCTGGGACGCCAGAAGGGCCACCGCAGCCCCAGCAAGAAGAATTTCAGCTATGCGCATTGTCCGATCCTTTTGCAATTGAAGCTGTGCGCTTCAACCGAATCCTATCGGCGGGCGATGCCAGGCATGTGACAAAAAAAGAGGCGGCCGGAGCCGCCTCTTGATTGCGCAAAAGCTGCACGCACGATTTACATGCCCGAACCCTGGATATTCTTCCAGCTGGCTTCGATCGACTGCACGGCATTATCCGGCAGCGGAACATAGTCCAGGCTGAGCGCGGCGGGACCGCCATTTTGGAAGCTCCATTTGAAGAACTTCAGGGCTGCAGCAGTGGCAGCTTGATCGCCCGGCTGCTTGTAGACCAGCGCGAAGGTGGTGGCGGTGATCGGCCAGGCCGTCTGGCCGGGCTGATCCAGGAACAGAACGAAGAAGTCATTCTTGGCGGCACCGGCCCAGTCCGCGCTGGCGGCGGCGGTCTTGAACGCATCGACGGTCGGCTCGACGGTCTGGCCCGCTTTGTTGATCATCTTCACATAGCTGAGATGGTTCTGCTTGGCATACGCGTATTCCACATAGCCGATGGAACCGGACACCTGCGCCACATTGCCGGCAACGCCTTCATTGCCCTTGGCGCCGATGCCGACCGGCCAGTCGATCGCCGTATCCGCGCCGACATTGTTTTTCCAGTCATTGCTGATGCGGCTGAGATAGCTGGAGAACTGATAGGTCGTGCCCGACCCGTCCGAGCGATGCACCACCGCGATGGCCTTGCTGGGCAGATTCGCGCCGGGATTGAGCTTCTTGATCGCCGCATCGTCCCAACGGGTGACCTTGCCCTGGAAAATCGCCGCGATCGTCGCGCCGTCCAAAGTGAGCTGGCCGGGCTTGATGCCGGGAACATTGACCACCGGCACGATGCCGCCGATCACCACCGGGAACTGGGTGAGACCCGCCGCCGCCAATTCCTTGGACGTCAGGGGTTTGTCGGTGGCACCAAACGTGACCGTCTTCGCCTTGATCTGCGCGATACCGCCGCCCGAGCCGATGGACTGATAGTTCAAACCGTCGCCCGACACGCCCTTATAGGTCGAGGCCCATTTGGAAAGGATCGGAAAAACGAAGGACGATCCCGCTCCGGTGATTTCGATGGCGCTTGCCGCCGATGCCGTGAGGGCGAGCGTGGCGATCGCACCAACCGCTGCACTGACTAGTTTACGCATTTTGTCCTCTTCGATCTGGGAGCAAGGCTCCCGTTTATGTTCTACGAATGTTGATCAGTTGGCGAATTGCAGGCGGACACCGACCACGTTGATGTCCTGACCGTCGCGATTGGGGAGCGCGGCGGTGCCCTTTTTCACCTTGATGATATTGTCGTCGATCATGATGCGCACATTGCGGTTGAGGTACCAGTTCAGGCCGAGCGCAATGACCTGTTCCTGGCCGCCCAGAACGCCGGCCAACTGCGAGGTGCTGGCGGCCTGGTTGGTGTGCCAATTGAGGTCCGTATTGGAATAACGCGCCACCAGTTCGAACGCGCCCCAGGAATCGCCCGAGAAGGAGAAAGGACGCGAAGGCACCGGACCGTTGAAGCCGCCGACTTCGTTGTTGATCGCGCTGGGAGAATAGGCCTTGGTTTCGCCCGTGATGATCCAGGAGCCTTCCACATACCAGCCCGAGAAAGTCGGATGATCGATCACGCTGGTGGAGCTTGCGCAAACCGCATTATTCGCCGCCGTGATGGCGCCGCACTGGCGGTCCAGGGTGAACTGGGCATATTCGCCGCCCAGGAAGAAGTTATCGATATTCCCGCCCAGATCGACCGCGAACATGTCGGCGGTCTTGGCCGCAATGCCGCCGGTCGAGATCAGGCGCGTGCCGTCGACGCGCACTTCCGGACGATCCTGAAGATTGATCGTCTGGCTGCCGCCGCCGGCGCCCGTGGTGCTGCCGCTGCTGAGAACTTTCGCGCCGCTGACGCCCACCTGGATGTTGGAGATACCATTGCTCCAAAGACGCTCGGTGACCCGGCCTAGCACCTGGGTGTTTTCGTCGCCGCCATTGCCATGGTTGGCCGTGCTGCCGGTCTTCTGGCCGCTGAAAGTCGCCGTGGCGGTGAGATTGTCACCGGCCCAGAGCGCATCGGTCTTGGCCCAGCCGATTTCAATGCCGCGACGCGAGTCGCCGGCGCCGAACACGTCGGCCGCGATGTTGTCGATTTCCGGACGCTCCAGGAACATCAGCGAGGCGGAAGATGTGGTGCCTTCGAACATGAAGGCCGGTTCGATAACACCGACGTTGAAGTGCCAGTTCGGAATACCGGTATAGGTGACCACGGCCTTGTTGAGCAGCGGATCGCCTTCGCCCGCGGCCGGAACACCCGACGCGCCGGCGCTGCCGCCGTTGGAGCCGCCGGCGTTCAAGCGGAATTCATAAGCGAAATCATTATAGGCCTTGCCTTCCACGCCGAAATAGGCGCGGCGGACCACGGCGCCGCTGGACAGATCCGATGGACCGGCGAATCCGGCCGGGTGCGTCGAGTCCTGGCTGAAGGCCGCGAAGTCGGACTGGAAGCGGACGCGAACGCCCATGGTGAAGCGGCCGTCGCCGGTCGCGATCACCGGACGGCCGTTATCGAATGTCCAGGACGCGTAGTTATACTGTTGTTCCAGGGTCGAGAGGCGTGTGCGATCCGTCTGGGCGCGCTCATCGCGGGCGGCCAGCGATTCTTCCAACGCGCGGACGCGGGCTTCCAGATCGGCGGTCGATGCGGAGCTGCCCTGCGAGGACATGGTGTTCTGTGCCATTTGGACACGAGCCTCGACGACAGTGGCGGCGCCGTTGTCCTTGCCGGCAGTATTATCGTTGTTGGCAACCGCAGCCTGTGCACCGGCAGCCGTGAGCAGCGCGATGGCGGCCGTACCGGCCATCAATCCAAATTTCCCCATTTTCGTGCAAAGTCCCTTCGAAGTGCCGCGCAAATTCGCGCGCGGGCTCCATCGCAGCGGGCTGTTTCATGACGATGTCAGTTATACGTCTGTTATGTGACAGCCGCGCCGCCAGGGCGGAAATCGGACCATTACGGAAAAACAATAATTTGTGGATTCAGCTGTTCTGGTCGAGCGCGCTATATTTGCCACGGAAAAAAACCAGCGGCGCGGACGCCGATGGGCAGGAAAAGCGCAAAACCCGGCCCAGTAGAATCGTATGATCTCCGGCTTCTACTTTCTTCTCAGCAGCACATTCGAATATTGCCAGCGAGTCTGCCAATGCCGGCGGACCTAACTCGGTTTCGATCAACGCGATGTCGTTCAGCGAATGTTCGCCGGGACGCGCCAACCGCGACGACACGTCTTTATGATCCGTACCAAGAATACTGACCGTGAAGCCCGCAGCTTTTACGAAAACCTCGTGACGCCGGGAGCGGCGATCCATGCACCACAGAAGAAGCGGCGGATCGAGCGACACCGAGGTGAAGGAATTAACCGTGATACCGAAATGGCTATCGGTCCCTGCGGCCGTGACCACGGCCACGCCGGTGGGGAAACGGCCCAAGGCATCACGAAAAGCGCGGGAATCCATCGGCATAAGCTAACCCCAATCCGGCCCCGCTTCATACTCGGTTAAGCCGGGGCATGCATGATCGCGGCCGGGTAATTCCGGCACAGGGACGGCAAAAAGACCGTCCCGGGCAGGTCGATTGGGTGGTGGAGCATGGCCGACAGTACGGTCATTATCAAACGCATCAAAAAGAGCGGACATGGCGGCCATCATGGCGGCGCCTGGAAAGTCGCCTATGCGGATTTCGTGACCGCAATGATGGCGTTCTTCCTCCTGATGTGGCTGATCAACACCACCACGCCGGAACAGAAGCGCGGTATCGCCGACTATTTCGCGCCCCAATCGATCGCCCAGACGGTCTCCGGATCGGGCGGCGTCCTGGGAGGCAAGGTGATGGGCGAGGAATCGGCCCATGCTGGGGGCGCCCAATCGGTGATGCAGAAACAGTCGCCGCCCTCGCCCGCCGCGCCGGTAAAGTCGCTGGACAGCGGCGTGACGGGCGGTGCTACCGGCAACGACCAGAACAGCAGCGCGCAGAACGTCAGCAAGGCGCAGGATGGGGAATTCGCCCATGCCGCGGAAGCCATCCGCCAGTCCATTCAGAACAATCCCGACATCGCCAACCTGTCCCATCAAGTGATGTTGGAGCAGACCCCGCAGGGACTGCGCATCCAGCTGGTCGATCAGGACGGCCGCCCCATGTTCCAGCAAGGCGGCAACGAGCCGATGCCCTATACCAAAAAGCTGCTGGCGGCGGTGGGCCAGGTGATCGACAGCCTGCCCAACCGCGTTTCGATCAGCGGCCATACCGGCGGCAACGACGCGTCCGCCGACGGCGCGGCCTGGGAATTGTCCTCGGCCCGGGCCAATGCCGCCCGCGCCCTGCTCCAGGCCGGCGGCCTGGGATCCGACCGGATCTATGAGGTGGCAGGCAAGGCCGCCTCCGAGCCGCTCTTGCCGGAGGACCCCAGCGCCTCCGCCAATCGCAGATTGTCCATCGTCCTTCTGCGCGAGGCGCCGCCTGCCCCGCCCGGCCATACCCTGTAAAACGTCAAAAGCGCGCAAACCCATATACTTTAATACGGGTATTTTCTTGCGCGACGGTCAGGCGCCGTCATAATTGACTCGTGACCGACCAACGCAACACACGCGTTCCGCAGTTTTTCCTCACGCCCGGGGGGCCGTGCCCCTATCTGCCGGGCCGGGTGGAGCGCAAGGTTTTCGCCCGCCTCACCGGCACCTTGGCCCAGCCGCTCTCCGAGGCGCTGACTCATTCCGGTTTCCGCCGCAGCCAGTCCATCGCCTATCGCCCGGCCTGCGAAGGCTGCAATGCCTGCGTGTCGGTCCGCATCGTGGCCAGCGAATTTGCCCCCAGTCGCAGTCAGAAACGCATCGGACGGCGCAACACGGATCTGACGCGCGCCTCGGTTCCGGCAGAGGCAACGCGCGAGCAGTTCGCGCTGCTCCGCACCTATCTGGATTCGCGCCATTCCGGCGGCGGCATGAGCGATATGGGCCTGTTCGACTATGTCGCCATGGTCGAAGAAACACCGGTCAACACGCATATCGTGGAATATCGCCGCCCTGACGGCACCTTGCTGGCGGCGGCGCTGAGCGATGTGCTGCGCGACGGCCTTTCGATGGTCTATTCCTTCTTCCATCCCGGCGAGGACGCCCGGAGCCTCGGCACCCACATGATCCTGGATCATGTCGAAGCTGCGAAAGCGCGAGGCCTTCCTTACGTCTATCTGGGCTATTGGGTGCGCGATTCCGAGAAGATGGACTACAAGTCCCGCTTCGCGCCGCTGGAAGCCTTGGGGCCGAATGGCTGGGAACGATTGCCCCATGATTCCTAGAGCAACGCTTTTGGGTGTTGCGTTTTCCCTGACCTGTTTCAACCTTCCTGCCTTTGCCGCCAATGAGGCGCGAACGCTTAACTGCGTGAATTCACCTTTTACACAAGCCACTATGGCGATTGCTTCCAGCCGGCTGGCGCCCCTGTCTGTGGATCAGCTGGAAGCCCTCGCCAAATCCAAACGCGGCGCGCCTGAAGAACGCGTCGCGCTACGTGCACTGGGCGAGCGTTATCAAACAGGAACCGGCGTGGAGCGGGATCTCGGCAAGGCGGCCGATTTCTACCGCCGAGCGGCTTTCGTTATCCCGCCTACGAAAGCAACTTACGTGCCCGGATTCGGAGGAATGCCCGGCTCGACCATGGTCTATGACGATGGCGCCGGCAACACGCCGGGGGATCTGGTGGCCATGAACCGTCTCGCCAGAATGTATCTGGATGGCGACGGGGTGAAGCTTGATGCAGAAAACGGGCAAGCCCTGCTGGAATGCTCCAAAAAGCTTGCCACAGAAATCGTCCCGCAGACACCTGCGCAGGAGCCGCCCTATTTCGACCGCTTCAAGCAGCCCAGCACGACGCCCGTGCCCAATGCGACTTCTGACTTATTGGACCATGAAATCCGGAAATTCTCTGTCGGCTCGGGCATATCGGACATTGCCTGGAGTCCGGATGGAAAATTTCTCGCTGTTTCCCATGACGAAGATCGAAAGATCACGCTGTTCTCGCCCCATAATGGCCGCCGCCTGTGGACCACGACAAAGTTGATTGGCGCGGATCTTGACCATCCCCTCACATTCTCGCCGGATGGCTCGCAAATCTATACGGCCTCCGCGATTACTATTGCTGGTCAGAACACGGACAAAACCGTTTCCGTAATCAATACCAAAGATGGCCAGATCCTTCGGACGCTTGCGTATCGGCCGCCACCGACAGGTCAAGGCCAGGATAAAGCACAAGCAATTGCGACTTCCCGCGACGGGTCGCGAATATTTGTATCTCCCTCCATGCAGGGAGACGTGATTCTCTACGAGACAAAAAACTGGGATATAGAAAAAATCTATTCCGTCACTACTGAACGCGTCTGGGGGAGAGGAGCCAGCCAAGTAAGACTCCTGCTCGACGAGAATAGAGACAGGCTTTGGATTTCGCACTCCGGCTTGGTGCGGGAAGTACGCTTAAGTGACGGCCATGAGTTGGCGAACTTCCAGACCTTTGAGTACACCATTGTAAGAATGGAATTGAATGCTGTGAGCGGAGAAATTGTAGTCGGCGGGAGTGCAATCAATATAGAATCGCGCCAACCGGATGGTACATTCAAAACTTATAAGGACGATCCGGCCACTCTGGTTCGCGCCTATGATCCGCAGACCGGAAAACAGACCAAAACATATCCCGGGCCCGGAGGATCGGTGAGAGGGTTGTCTGTTTCCGCCGACGGTAAGCTTATCGCTGCGTCGAAGTCGGGAAGAACGCCGACATCGCCGTCCTGCGTTCTGCTTTGGAACACGAAAGACGGTGGACTTCTCGCGAGCAAAGGCTATGGCCAATCATCCGTGAGTGATGTTGCGTTCAGTCCCGATGGATCAACGTTCGCTTATACCGTGGACAACGTCGTGCATCTGGTGACGGTGGAAAGCGCGGCTATCGCGGGAACCGGAAAATAGCTCTTCAGCCTCCAGCGCCACCGAACCGAACCTTCCACTCCGCCACCTGCTCATCCGCGATCTTTGCCACCAGAACATCTGGCGGACTGATCGGCTGCCCCGGTTCCAATTCATCCAAAGCCTGGGCCATTGGCCGATCCGGCCAGGGGATGATGGCGCCCTCGCCCGCGATGGGCTGGATCGCTTCGTGAATCTTCTTCGCCATCACCGGCATCACCGGCCAGGAGAGATGCGCAAACTGATGCACCAAATTCAGCCCCATGCGCACACCCACCGCAGCCCGATCGCGGTCGGTCTTGATGTGGGTCCAAGGGGCGGCCTTGGTGAGATATTCATTGCCCGCCACCCAGATCGCGCGCAATTCACCCATTGCCTTGCGGAATTCCGCAGCCTCAAGATAGTCCGTATACTGAGCGACACGACGATCCAGTTCGGCAATCAAGGCGTGTTCTTCCTCGCCGTAAGTGCCCTCGCCCGGTACCTTGCCGTCGAACCGCGCGGCGCAGAATTTCGTCACCCGGTTGACGAAATTTCCCAGCACATCCGCCAGGTCTTTGTTGACGGTGCCGGCGAATTGTTCCCAGGTGAAATTGGAATCCGAACCTTCCGGTGCGTTGGCCGTCAGGTAGTAGCGCCAATAATCGGCCGGGGCCACATCCAGCGCGGTATCCATGAAGATGCCGCGACGCTGCGAGG
>Ga0207695_10011040_pt1 | contig 10976 bp, 8 predicted proteins | sample KBSC54metaG_FD_184354 | JGI IMG/M metagenome (GOLD analysis project Ga0207695, IMG submission 184354) | Corn rhizosphere microbial communities from Kellogg Biological Station, Michigan, USA - KBS C5-4 metaG (SPAdes) (version 2) | ecosystem: Host-associated > Plants > Roots > Rhizosphere > Soil... | reverse complement strand
ATCTGATACCACTTCCGGCTCTCCACTTCTCTATATGGCAGGTTCACCGCGTGCCCCTCGATTGCAGCCCGCGGATTGTCAATGCACAATCCGTCGGCCACCGCCTGCCCGTAATTCTTCACCAGCCACGCGTGCGCTTCGTTCATCGTCGGAGGCCGGTGCTTCAAATCATGTCCGTCGCTCGCGATGAAATGCACCAGCCGCCGGTCGAGCAGCGTGCGCGCAAACTCCGCCGCCTTCCTGCCGAAATGACCCAGCAAGCTCTGCCCGGTCACCTGCACGCAGGCGCCGGCGTCGACCCAGCGCGCCATCTCCTCCAGGCGCATTTGCAGCAGTGGGTTGCGCTCCGGATGCGTGATGATCGGAACCATCCCGGCTTCCTGCAAGCGCCCCAAAATCTCGGCCGTGTTGCGGAAGATCAGCAAATCGGAAAATTCCACCAGCAGATAGCGATCCTGATGGATAGTGTACTTGCGCGGGTGCGTTATGGCGTCCTGAATATTGTCATAACTCAGGTGAAAATCGCAGCCGGTATAGAGCCGCAGCGCGCCGCCAATGCCGTCTTCCAGCTCCCGGATACGGTCGCGGATCACCAGCGGTTCAAACTTATACTCGCGGTTTGCGTGCGGCGTGCACACCAGCTCAGTGGTGCCCGCGGCGGCAGCCATTTTAAGCATTGCAAGCGATTGCTCGAGCGTCTTCGACCCGTCGTCCATCCCGTATAGGACGTGGCTGTGAATGTCGACCAAGTACAATCTTAACCAGGATGGTGCTTCGCCTACCAGTTACGCTTGAGCGGATCGTGCAGGAGTTGCGCGAAGCCGGATTCCACGCCGTGGTGGTGGGCGGATCGGTGCGCGACGCGTTGCTGGGGCTCCAGCCCAAGGATTTCGACATCGAAGTCTACCGTATTTCCTACGACCAACTGGCCGCCTTTCTCGCCGCCCGCGGGCGCGTCGATCTGGTGGGCAAGAGCTTCGGTGTAGTGAAATTCACCGGGTCGGCGGCTGAGACATATGACTTCAGCGTCCCCCGCCGCGACAGCAAAACCGGCCCTGGACACCGCGATTTTCACGCGAAGTTTGACGTCTCTATCACGCCGCGCGAAGCCGCTGCCCGCCGCGACTTCACCATCAATGCCATGAGCTTCGACCCGATCCTCGGCGAAGTATGGGATTTCTTCGGCGGACGTGTGGATCTCAATAACCGCATCCTGCGCGCCACCAGCGATGCGTTTTCCGAAGACCCGCTGCGCGTGCTGCGTGGAATGCAGTTCGCCTGCCGGTTCGGTCTCACCGTCGACCCAACCACGGCAGCGATGTCGCGCTCGATTTCGGGCGAGTATGCCAGCCTCGCCCGCGAGCGCATTGCCGAAGAGTTTCTCAAATGGGCCGTCAAGAGCGATCAACCCGGGCGCATCGCCGAGTATCTCGAAGCCACCGGCTGGATCGAACACTTTCCTGAAATCAAAAATCTCTTCGGCGTGCCGCAGGATCCCGAATGGCATCCGGAAGGTGACGTCGGCGTTCACACCATGCATGTCCTGAATCAGGCCGCGCGCATAGCCGGGCGCGATGCCTTGGCCCCGGACGAACGCGCCGTGCTGCTGTTTGCTTCGCTTGCCCATGACTTCGCCAAGCCCGCCACCACCGAGCTCCGCGAGCGCGACGGCCGCGTGCGCTGGACTTCGTGGGGTCACGAACCGGCCGGCGGCCCTCTGGCCCGTGCTTTCCTCGAGCGCATCGGCATCAAGGGCTCGATTGTCGATCAAGTCGTGCGCCTGGTTGAGAATCATCTCACGCATCACAGCATCGGCCGCGAAGTAACTCCGCGCGCCGTACGCCGCCTCGCCATGCGTCTCGCTCCGGCCTCGATCACGCAGCTGGTGCGGTTGATCGAAGCCGACGCCTCCGGCCGCCCACCGCTCGAACCCGGAGTGCCTCCAGCCGCCGCGCGCATCCTCGCCGCCGCCGCGTCTCAATCCGTGGAGTCGCGCCCGCAGCCCCCGCTGATTCTCGGCCGGCATGTTCTGCCCTATTTCGACGATCGCCCCGGCGTTCACATCGGCGAAGTGACCAGCGCCGCTTATGAGGCGCAAGCCGACGGCGTGTTTTCCAACGAAGAGGAAGCCCGGCGCTGGCTTGACGATTACATGGCACAACGGGCGAATCGCCTAAAATAGAGGCGATGCGTCACAGATTTGTCCTCGCCTGTCTGGCGATCGCCGCGGTACCCGCACTGTTCGCCCAGAAACGGCCCTTTGATGTTGAAACTCTGCTGCGCATCCAGCGCATCGGCGACCCCGCGCTTTCGCCCGACGGCAAACTGGTGGCCTTCACCGTCACCACGCCGGACCTCGCCGGCAACTCCCTGCCCAGACAAATCTACGTGGTTCCCGCCGGCGGCGGCTTGCCCCGGCAGCTCACGCGCGAAGGCGCGGATAACGAGCGCCCGCGCTGGTCGCCGGACTCGCGGCAGATCTATTTTGTCTCCACTCGCGGCGGATCCTCGCAAGTGTGGGAGATGGACGCCGACGGCGCGCGCCCTCGTCTGATCACTCGGCTCGCGACCGAAGCCTCCGGCGTGCTGGTGTCGCCCGACGGAAAGAAGATCGTATTCCAGTCGAATGTGTATCCCGAGTGCGGCGCCGACAATGCCTGCAATCAGCGAAACCTCGACGCCGACGCCAAAGCACCGTCGAAGGCCCGCATCTATACCTCGCTGCTCTATCGCCACTGGACCGAATGGCGCACCCGGCGCCGCCAGCATCTTCTCGTCGCCAACATCGATGGCACCGAGGTGAAGGATTTGACGCCCGGAAACTATGACGTCCCGCCGTTCTCACTGGGCGGCCCGGAAGGCTACACCATCTCTCCCGATTCCCTTGAGCTCGCCTTCGTCATGAATGTCGATCCGCAACCGGCCTTCAGCACCAATTCCGATATCTATACCGTCCCGCTCGATGGCGGCGAGGCCCGCAAGATCACCATGGGCGTCGGCGCCGACGATAGCCCGCTGTATTCGCCGGACGGAAAGTATCTGGCCTTCCGCTCGCAGCCGCGCGCCGGATATGAAAGCGACCGCTGGCGTCTGCTGGTACTCGATCGCGCTACCGGCAAGACCGCCAATCTCACCGAATCTCTGGATCGTTGGGTCGAAAGCTTCACCTGGTCTCCCGATTCGACGCGCCTGTTCTTCACCACCGAAGACCGCGGCCGCACCGGACTGCAGATGATCGCTGCCACCGGCGGCGGATTACGCAGCATCATCAGCGGACAATCGAGTCTCGACGATGTGCAGTTCACCGCCGACGGCCGCACCATGATTTATACCGAGGAAAGCGGGTCCCGGCCCGGAGAGATTTTCCGCGCAACCTCGGCAGGCGGCGCCGGCATTGCGCTCACGCACCTCAATGACGCGCTGCTCGCGGGCGTGACGCTCACGCCGCTCGAAGAGATGTGGGTCGATACACCCGATAAGGCGCGCGTGCATTCGTTCGTCACTAAGCCTCCCAATTTCACGCCCACTCGAAAATACCCGGTGGTGTTTCTCATTCACGGCGGACCGCAGGGGGCCTGGGGCGAGTCCTGGACCTACCGCTGGAACGCGCAGGTGTTCGCCTCCGCCGGCTACGTAGTGGTGCAGCCCAATCCGCGCGGCTCCACCGGCTATGGCCAGAAGTTCATCGATGACATTAATGGCGATTGGGGCGGTAAACCGTTCGACGATATCATGGCGGTGGTGGATGCGGTCGGCGCCGAGCCCTATATAGACAACGCCCGCATGGCGGCCGCCGGCGCGTCTTACGGCGGTTACATGGTGAACTGGATGAACGGCCACACCAACCGATTCAAGGCCATCGTTTCGCACGGGGGCGTGTTCGATCTGGCCAGTTGGGCGCGCGAAACCGAGGAACAGTGGTTCCCGCTGTGGGAGATGAAGGGTACTCCCGCGGACAATCCGGAATTGTACGAAAAGTTTTCGCCCTCCACCTATGCGAAGGACTTCAAAACCCCTACTCTGGTCATTCACGGCGAGCAGGATTTCCGTGACGTCACCGGCCAAGGCCTGCAGTTGTTCACCGTGCTGCAGCAGCAAAAAGTGCCTTCGGAACTCCTGCTATTCCCCGACGAGGGCCACTGGATCCTCAAACCCCAGAACAGCCTGCTGTGGTACCACACCGTGCTCAACTGGATCGGCGAGTGGATGAATAAGTAGCCATGTTCACCCTTATCCTGACTCGAAAACCACTAAGATCGTTTCGCCACGGTGCGCAGAGCGGCAGATGGGGAGAGCTCGTGGCGATCAAAGGGCCCAAGGTCACATCGGCGCGCCTGTCTTCCGGTAGTAGCGGCGATTCGACCGGTATTCGAATGGAGAACGGAGTCATCCAGCTTACGACCACCGGGGGCACCATCGCTGAGGAGCAGCACTTCACCTCCATGGAGAGATTCCACACCAACGACGGCAAAGGATTCTACGTCGAGCTTCATCCCAAACCGGATCCCTACTGGATAACCCTGGAGTACGGCAATTCCGCCGTGAAAGAATTACGCAAGGATCATGACGGCCGCTGCTTTCGCGTTCACGGCGGAAAACCGGGCCCCGAGCAGGGCATTCTGATTCATGAGGCTCCGCATGTCGGATGGTTGATCGGCTGCCTTTCGCCGCGTCCGCTGAACAACTTTGCGGTCGAGTTCAAAAACGAGCGCGGTAATCCCTCTTACCAGGCGATGAACCAACTAATCCAGTTTGTCGGTCCCGCCCGGGCAGACTTTTTTGTGCTCGATTGGTAGATTTGCCACCCGCCTATCGGATCGGGCAGGATCGATCACCCGTGAGCTGTAATGCGCGAGCTGTGCTGCGGTTTGCTAAAAGTGTAACCAGCGCTTCCTCTATTTCACGATCACGGTCTTCTCCGCCTCGATGGTCACGGTCTTGGTCACCGGAGGTCCATTTACGGGCACCACTCTAACCTCATAGGTTCCCGGATTGAGCAACAGCGACTGCGCGAAGTTACTGAACTCGTCGACGTGCCCCATGAACCTGTCGTTGACGTAGACAGCCGCGAAATGATCGGCATTTTCCACCCGGAGTTTGCCGAAGGGCGGCTTGGCCGGCGGCAGTGCCATCATGGTTTCTTTCAACACGGTTTTCTTGCCCGGTGAAATCGTAACTTTTGTGACGATCTCCTGGTAGCGCGGATCGGCCAGCTTAACTTCGTGCTCGCCCGCCGCAACCTCATAGGTTCGGGCAACTTTGAAGTTGGCCGCTGGACCCACATATTTTCCATCGACAAAAACTCCGGCGCGGCTAGGATTTACTTCCGTCTTCAGCCGCCCCGTATCCGCTGCAACGCACGTCAGTGCCGCCAGCAACAAAGCAGTTAAAATTCGCATAATTTCTCCTCTATCGCGGATGCAGATCGGGCGCATTCCCTAAGCCGCGGCCGCTAACTTGCTTCGGTCCGCGGCGGGAGCCTCGGCGAATATGGAATAGACCACTCCAGCCAATACTGCGCCGGCAATTGGAGCCACCCAAAAAAGCCACAACTGTTCGAGAGCCCAACCGCCGACAAAGAGCGCCGGACCGGTACTGCGCGCGGGATTGACTGAGGTGTTGGTGACCGGAATCCCGATCAAATGGATCAGCGTGAGACCCAGGCCGATCGCAATCGGAGCAAATCCCTGCGGCGCGCGCCGATCGGTGGCGCCCAGGATAATCATCAGAAACATGAAGGTCAACACCACCTCAGCCGTCAGCGCCGCGCCCAGGGCATAGCCGCCGAGTGAATGGGCACCATAGCCGTTCGCCGCAAATCCATTGGCCACGCTGAAACCTTCCTTGCCACTCGCGATCACATATAAAATGCCCGACCCCGCCACCGCGCCCAACAACTGTGCGGCGACGTAAGCCGGTAGTTCAGAAACCGGGAACCGTTTGCCCACCACCAATCCCACCGAAACGGCGGGGTTGATATGACAGCCGGAGATGTGACCGATGGCAAATGCCATGGTCAACAGGGTGAGTCCGAAGGCCAGCGCGACACCTGCGAATCCGATTCCCAGGCCCGGGAAGGCGGCCGCCAGCACGGCGCTTCCGCAACCTCCAAAGACTAACCAAAACGTTCCAATGAATTCAGCGAAGGCTCTTTTTGAGAGGGGCATCTTTAGGTTCCTCCTGAAGTGACTTTTGACAGGTCTAAAGTATATCCCCACACAGCGCCGGAGGCGCGGGGTATCGGCCGCCCGCTGACCGATCGCATCTGTGGCGTATCCTATGTGATGAATGTCGATCGAGTTTCGCAACGTTTCCGCGGGGCCCCTCAAGGGCCTCACCGCCAGTGCGCCGGCGGGCGCCATTATCGGAGTGATCGGCGGTAAGAACTCCGGCGTCACCGAGTTGCTGAAGCTGGCTTGCGGGGTGATCCCCCCGGAGCAGGGTGAAGTGAAAGCCGGCGAGCAGCGGCGGTTAGTCGCTCTGGGCGAGCCGCTGAATCTGGCGCCCTCCGACGTCCTGGCGCTGGATCAGGCGCTGGCCACTCAGGACGCGCTGGTGCGCACGCGAACGCTGCTCGGTCTCGACCGGTTGCGGCGCGCCGGCACCACGATTCTGCTGGCGTCTCACGAGGACCGCTTGCTCGAAACCCTGTGCGACGAAGTGTGGTGGCTCGAAGCCGGAGAGATCGCGGCCAAGGGCGACCCGCGCGAGACCATGACGCGCTATCGGCGCTTCGTGGCGGAGCAGGTGCGCGCCTGGGGCGAGACCATACCGCCGCGCCTGGCGCCCTCGGCGCGCCGCGGGGATGGCCGGGCCGAGGTGCTGTCGCTCGCAACGCTGGGCGCCAACGGCAATCCGACCATCGTGTGGAAGAGCGGCGAGTATGTAAGCGTGCGCGCCACAGTGCGCTTCCACGAAGCAGTGAGCGAGCCGGTCATTGGCATGCTGATCCGCACGCAGATCGGTTTTGAGGTGTACGGAACCAACACTGAACTCGAGCACGCGACCATCGGCCCACGCACAGCCGGCGGGACAGTCACGGTAGTGTTCCAATTCCTATGCGACCTGTGCCCGCAATCTTACACACTGACGCTCGCCGCGCACGACCCCGACGGCACCGCGTATGACTGGCTCGACGACGCAGTGGCGTTCACGGTTGCCGACGAACGCGGAACCCCCGGCGTAGCGAATCTGAGAGCAAAGGTGAGCGTCGAGACGGAGCCTAGCCAACCTGAGATATGAAACCGCTAGAAGCGCGTCAACCATTATGGAATCGATTCGTCTCGCAACTCACACCCTGTGTTACAGTCCTATTCGTGGAGGGGCGATGACAAAAATTGCGATTCTGCTTAGTGTCTGTCTGATCTGTGCCGGCACGGGGATCGGGTTCGCGCAAGCGCCTCCGAAGAGCCCCGCCGAGCCGCCCAAACAAGCCTCCTTCGGTCTCGAAGACGCGGGCGTCATAAGAACTCTTCCGCAGAGCAAGCCGGTTCTCGGGAAGGCCGGTCCCGTGCCGCGCCTGGCCGACGGCAAGCCGGATCTATCGGGACCGTGGGAGCCCAACGCGATTCGCGAAAACGTGCGTCTGGAGGCGACCGGCGTAGTGATCCCCTTCCGGCCCGAGGCCAAAGCCATCTACGATCAGCGTCTGGCTACTCTGGGCAAGGACGATCCAGAAGCGCGCTGCCTGCCTCCGGGAGTACCGCGGCTGACAACCACTCCCTATCCGTTCCGCTTTCTGCAGGTCCCCGGATTGATCGTGATCATTTACGAAGGCGGCTCGCAAACATTCCGCCAGATCTTTACCGATGGACGCCAGTATTCCAAGTTTGCCGAAGACCTGTGGAATGGCGAATCCATCGGCCACTGGGAAGGCGACACGCTAGTGGTGGAGACGATTGGCTTCAATGAGAAAACCTGGATCGACGCCGCCGGAGTGCCGCATTCGAAGGACATGAAAGTGACCGAGCGCATCCGCCGCCTGGACGCCGAAAACATGGAGATCGTCAGCACCATCGACGATGCCAGGATGTACACCAAGCCGTGGTCGTTCACTACTTATCCGAAGCGGCTGCATGGCGAGATTCTGGAGTACATCTGCAACGAGAATGAAGCGGACGTGCGGCACTTGGTGGGCAAGTAAATCACGCCGGCCCCGAGCTACTTCGATTCGAGCAGGAACGTAGGCGCGAGGCCGGAGAGTGTTGAGAAACCGGACGAGCCGGCCACGTGCAGCCAACTGGACGCACCGTGGATTTTGCCGCCGAAAAAGTGCGGGTGGACTTCGACCTGCATTTCCTTCATGACCAGGCTCCCGTACTGCACCAGCGGGAACACGGCCCGCGCTGGGTCGGCCACTTCCTGCACTACATAAGGGCTGCGCATGGCTTGGCGCAGAGCCTTCTCCCAACCCAGTTCGTCGAGCTCCACGCCGCGGAAGGTGTTCTGGTCGGAGGTGTCGTCGTTGGGCTTCAGCACCAGCTTGGTGCGGTGCTTCATAACGAAGTCGGGCAGATCCACGGTGTGATTTTTGTAAGTTGTTTTGGCGGCCTGAACCATGCGAGTCCAGGGTATGAATTCTTTGATGGCCTTGCGTTCGATGGCCGGGAACTTGCCGGTGACGGCGTCATCGGTCAGCAGATCGAAGATACCGCGTTTGGCGGCGACTTCGGAGCGGAAGCTGTTCACCATGCACACGGCGCGGTCCTTGTAGGCGCGGACCAAGGGATGGTTGAGATCGAAGCGCACCAGGAACTCCTGCACGCGCACGCAGCGGTAGACGATATCGATCGCGAGGTCGCCGCGGCGCAACTGGCCGTTCTTGTATTCGAGCTGCTCGGGCGAGACCACTTCGGCCTGGAAACCGTCGCGGCAGAGGTACTCGGCCAGCAGCGCGTTCTCGCTCGAATCGGCGGGCTGGAAGGGCGCACGCGATTCGACGAAGGCGATCGACGGCTTCTTGCTCTTGCCGCCGAATTCCTTGTAGGCCTTGAGAATCGCGGCGGTGAGCGCCTTGGTGGCGCCGAGTTTCGAGAGCTTGTGCTTCTTGCGGAATTCCTTGACCGGCGGCGCATCGAAATAGATGTCGGCCAGCAGGTCGCTATAGACCACGCTCGACGGCGCGCCCACGCGGTGCCCGACAAAGTGAGTGGAGCCGTTATGCAGATTCGCATCGAGCAATCCGGCGAGCGTCTGCGGCGAGTAGCCCGGCTCGACGGCGGCGAGCATGCGCTCGGCGGGCAGCAACTGCATGCGGGTTAGCAGCGCAGGCGTGGCGAGGATCATCTGCTCGGCGCGATCGATCGCGGAAAATACGGTCGCGGCGGCTTTGCCCAGGAGGGCATAGTCGCGGGTGGTTAGAAAGTGAGGACGCAGTACCGGTGACAGAGGCCGGCTGACCAACTTTTCGGCCCGCAGACGCTGTTGCAGCGCCTCGGCCCAAGCCAGGTCAATGTACGGTTCACTTTCGATTAATTTGTGATAACGGGCTGTCGCCTCGCTCACTTGGCTCATGGCGGCTGAAGGTTAGTATCGCACGCGGATACAAGGATTGGGAAGCTTATACCATGTATATTATTGAAAATAAGATACTTTTTAATTAAACACTAGCGTTGATTCTGTTTTAGAACCTTTTTTCGCAGGCGAATGGATTTAGGAGTGACTTCGACTAATTCGTCGTCGCGAATGAATTCGAGGGCTTGCTCCAGATTCAGCAGGCGCGGCGGTACCAGACGGATAGCCTCGTCGGCGCTCGAAGCGCGCATGTTGGTGAGCTTCTTTTCCTTGACAATGTTGACGTCGAGATCGGCGTCGCGGGCGTTTTCGCCCACGATCATGCCTTCGTAAACTTCCAAGCCCGAGCCGACGAACATATCGCCGCGCTCCTGCAGATTGAAGAGCGCATAGCCGGTGGTTTTGCCGGGGCGGTCGGCGATGAGAGAACCCGTCGGGCGCGTGGGGATGTCGCCCTGCCATTCGATGTAGCCGTTGAAGAGCGAGTTCATGATGGCGGTGCCCTTGGTGTCGGTCATCATCTCACTGCGGAGTCCGATCAAGCCGCGCGAGGGAATGTGGAATTCGAGGCGCACGCGGCCGGAGCCGTGATTCACCATCTTCGCCATCTTGCCTTTGCGCGTGCCGAGCTTCTCAATCACGACGCCGACGAAGCTCTCGGGGCAATCGATCACCAGCAACTCCTCCGGCTCGCTGAGCTTGCCGTCGATGGTTTTGGTGAGGATTTCAGGTTTGCCGACGGCCAGCTCGAAGCCTTCGCGGCGCATCATTTCGATCAGGATGGCGAGCTGGAGCTCGCCGCGGCCCATCACTTTGAACGAATCCGGTCCGCCGGCTTCTTCGACGCGGATAGAGACGTTGGTGAGCAATTCTCTATCCAGGCGGTCACGCAGATTGCGCGAGGTGACGAACTGGCCTTCGCGGCCGGAAAACGGCGATGTGTTGATAGTGAACGTCATCGCGATGGTGGGTTCGTCGATCTGAATATGCGCCAGCGGCATGGGAGTAACGGCGCTGGTTACGGTTTCGCCGATGGTGATGCCTTCGACTCCGGCAATGGCCAGGATGTCGCCGGTGCGGCCGATGGTTTCGTCCACGCGCTTGAGTCCCGAGAAAGAATAGAGCTTGGTGATCTTGGTTTTGTGAAACGTTCCGTTCAGTTTCGCGATGGACACTTCGTCGCCCAGGCGCAGCGTGCCGTTGAACACGCGGCCGATGGCGAGGCGGCCCAGATACTCGCTGTAATCCAAGTTCGCCACTAAAAGCTGAAGAACGGCGTCGGGATCGCCGGGGGGCGGCGGGGTCTTGGCGAGAATGGTGTCAAACAGGGGACGCAGGTTGGTGCTATCGTCATCGGGCTTATATTTCGCGATGCCTTCCTTGCCGTTGGTGTAGACGATGGGGAAGTTGAGCTGGTCTTCGGTGGCGTCGAGATCGATGAACAGGTCATAGATTTCGTCGAG
>Ga0207695_10011038_pt1 | contig 10977 bp, 10 predicted proteins | sample KBSC54metaG_FD_184354 | JGI IMG/M metagenome (GOLD analysis project Ga0207695, IMG submission 184354) | Corn rhizosphere microbial communities from Kellogg Biological Station, Michigan, USA - KBS C5-4 metaG (SPAdes) (version 2) | ecosystem: Host-associated > Plants > Roots > Rhizosphere > Soil... | reverse complement strand
TGGTCTTGATCACGAGGCAGCGCGCCGGCTTCGTCTTCGACGCGTTGAAATGCTGGTGCACGCAATTGTTGTGGACGATCGCGATGTCGCCCGCCTTCCAGTCGTAGCGCACCTCGTCGTGGACCTCATAGCCCTCGCCGTCGAGGATATAGAAGGCCGCCTCGTTCACATGGCCGTGCTTTTGCGAATAGCCGCCCGGCGCATATTCCTCGAGATGCATGTGGAAGGTCTGGGTGATGCCGTCCTTGGGCTCGACATAGTGGCGGCTATAGGCCTGCGGGCCATCGACGAAGGATATCTCCTTCGCCTTCAGCACGCGCGGCGCGTCGCGCAGCCGATCCAGCTCCTTCTTGACGTTATATTCGCCCTGGAAGCCCCGGACGAAGATCCGGTCCTTCTTCGAATGATAGAGATTGGCGACCTTCTCGTCGACGGTCATCATGTTCGAGTTGTGGCCGGCGGCGGTCGGGTCCTTGCCGACCCTCGAGCCATCCCGCCGGGGGCTGCCTTCCATCACGGATACTCCTTATTCAGCAGGGCTTCGGGATAGTGATCAGGATGCGATCAGGCCTTTCCAGCGCGTGACGAACTGGCTCTGCTGCTGGATGAGCTTGATTGTGGTGTCGGAATCGTCGGGCGCGAGGCTGGCATGCTTCTTCCTGGCCCATTCGGTGACCGAGGGGTCGCGCATCGCCGCGACCAGCGCCTTGCTGTAGGATTGGCGGAGATCGTCCGGCAGGCCCGGCGGCGCCGCGATCGAGCGCAGCTGCACGATATCGGCGAGATCGGGCTGGCCGAGCATGGTCGCATCCGGCACGCCGGGAATGCTCGACGTCTTCTCGAACGTGCAGAGCAGCCGCACCGTGCCGGCCTGGCGGAACGCCTCGATCGCCGTCAGCGACGCGATCGCCGCGTCGCCATCGCCGCGCATGGTGGCAACGATATAATCGTTGGTGCCCTTGTATCCGGAGATCAAATTCGCCGGCACGCCGAGCAGGTGCATGCCGATCTTGGTCGCGGAATAGGCCATGCCGGCCGGGCCGACGCAGGGGAATTGCACGGTCCGCCGCTTGCCCAGTGCCCGCAGGTCGTCGATCGTCCTGATCGGCGAATTGGCGGCGACCACCACCCCATAGGCATCGCGCCCCATATTGGCGAGCCAGGTCAGCCGGGCAAGATCGAAGGCGAGGCCGCCCTGCTGCTGCAGGATGATCGCGCCCGGAATGTTGACGATCGAGACGGTCGATCCGTCCGCCTTGGCGCGATAGAGCATGTTGGCCGCGCGCGCACCGCCGGCGCCGTCGACATTGTCGGGGTGCACCTGCACGCCCAGGGTCTTTTGCAGCGGCCGCAGCACGATGCGGGCATAGGAATCGAAGCCGCCGCCCGGCGCATAGGGGATGATGAAATCGATATCGGGTCGCTTGCCCGCTTTCCCCGTGCATGCCGCGAGCAATGCCATGCCCCCGAGCGTCAGCATCGATCGCCGATCCAGCGTTCCGCAGGCGACGACATTTTCCTCCTGGGCCATCTGCATCCGTTTCTCCACGAGGCGGTTCCTTGTCCGCTTCGTAGGACAATTAAGGGTGCAACCACGGTTCCGTCAAACGGCTTGCATTCCACTGTACGGAATATCTAAGGAGAGATATGGACAGTGCCTTCGAAACCGCCCCCAATGTGGAAGCCGTGAGTCGGGCGCTCTCCCTGTTGCAATGTTTCCGCATTCCCGGTGAGGAACTGACCCTCGCCATTCTGGCCCAGCGGTCGGCGCTGCCCAAGAGCACTATCCTCAGGCTTGCCAATTCTTTGATCTGGAAGGGCTTCCTGTATCGGGACGCGCGCGGCCGCTTTCTTCTTGGGCCGGAACTCGCGCGATTGGGCGGCCTCGCACGCTCCGCCCCCACGCTGGCGGACGTCATCCGACCGGCGCTTCGCCTGCTGTCCGAGCGCGCTCAGGAGACGGCGTCTTTCTATGTGCGGGACGGGGAGGAGCGTATCTGCCTTTTCCGGGAAAATTCCCCCCGCTCCGCGCGCCATCACTTGGAGGAAGGGTCCCGGCATCCTCTGGGCCAAGGCGCGGCCGGACTCGTGCTGCGGGCCGGGAGCGGAGACGCATCGGCCGCGGCACGGGCGGTTCGCGAACGGGGCTGGGCATTGTCGCTGGGCGACCGGGACCCCGATCTCGCGGCCGTCGCTTGCCCGCTGTGCGACGGTCAGGGAGTCACGATCGGCGCACTCACGATCTCGGGGCTGATCGGCCGCTTCGACGAGGCCTCCATTCGACGGCATCGCCAGCATTTGCTGGAGCAGGTGGAAAGGCTCGCTCCTTTACTCGGGACGGGTAACGGCGGCTGATACCATTGCGCGGGCCTGGCCATCCTCTCGCAGCGCAACATGAGTTGCACGGAACGCAATTGATAATGCCTTCCGATATAGTCACATGGTTTCATATTGCAGCGCAACAATTTGGAATTTTCCATGCTTCGGCTGATCGCCCTCTATTTCCATTACCGCGACCTTCAGGAGGAGCGCGCGCATGCCGTCGTCACGCCCGCACCGTCACGCTCGAAAGCCCCGGCCCCCGTCGCACCTGCCAACGAGGTTCTTACCCGACATTGGGAAACGGAGCTGGCGGCGTAAACACAAGCCTCGACGGCGCGCTTTGTTAGATCTGCATGGCCGCCCCCGTATCCTGAGCCTACCTGCCGGTTCGGTCGCGCGCGAGCGGGCGCAGGACGAAGCCGCGAGGTGGAATATGAAGCGGTTCCGTAACGATCTGGATCCTATCCGGATGACCGCCTGGAGCACGATCGCGAGAACCGGGGCGTTCTGACAGAAGGGGAGACCGGCGACGGGCGGCGTGGGCCAAAGCAGACATTAACGAAGCTTAGGCCATAATCGAGAGCAGATGCCGCGTTCTGCATCGAGGCGCTGGAGGAGGCGCTGGCGCGCTACGGCAAGCCGGTGATCTTCAACATCGATCAGTGTTCGCAATTCACCAGTACCGCTTTCACCGCCGTCCTGCACCGCGAGCAGATCGCTATCAGAATGGACGGAGAAAGTAGCTGGCGTGATAACGTGTTCGTGGAGCGCCTCTGGCGCTCGGTGAAGTACGAAGAGGTCTTCCTCAACGCCTATTATGCATCTGTTCCCGAGACTCGCTTAGGCATCGGCCGCTACTCGGCTTCTACAACGAGCACCGGCCTCACTCCCGCTTCGGCGGACGAACACCGGACGAGGTATATGGGCGGTTCGGAGCAACGCCATATCCGGGGCATGCCCCGGATATGGCGCTCACCAGCATGGCGGCGTAAAACAACCGGGGGTATAGCTTAGCTCAGCCGCCAAACTGTCCGACAAGGCGGGACCACCTCAGTGACCCAAGCCTCAAACGCGGGGAGATCGCACGCGACACTTTCCGTGCTGACATACAATATCGAAGGACTGGCCTGGCCGGCCCGCACAGGGCGATCACCGGCGCTGCATGCCATCGGCGAACAGTTCGCCGCCTTGCGGCAATCAGGGGCCGCGCCAGACGTGGTGATGGTCCAGGAGATGTTCAGCGGCCCCGCCAAGGCGGCTGTCGCCGCAACGGGCTATCCCGCCATCGTCTCGGATCCGCGCAGATCGACCGCGTCGCAGCCGACCGGCCTGGCCCCGTTGCCTGGCAAGGCCAGATTGAAACGCGGTGAGCTGGGCCTGCGCTTCATGGGCAGCGGGCTTGCCATCGCCTCGCGCTACCCGATCATCGACAGCGACCTGCGTGCCTATGGCAAGCGCTCCTGCGCGGGCTTCGACTGCCTGGCGAACAAGGGCATATTGCTGGCGCGGATATCGATCCCGGGCGTGCCCACGCCGGTCGATCTCTACGATACGCACCTGAATGCGCGGCGCGCATCGCGGGCGCCGGCCGAGCGCAACCTGGCAGCGCACGACCGGCAGACCGCGGAAGCAGCGGAATTCATGGCGCAAACGAGCCGTGCCGGGCATCCGATCATCTTCGGGGGCGATTTTAACATGCGCCGATCTCCGGAACGCTGGGACAATTTCTCGCGCTATCACGCGCTCCGGCTCGTCCATCAGGCCTGCATGGCGCGCGGGTCCGGCTGCGACGTGAAAATGTCATGGGACGGCGACGCGCCGTGGATGGACACGCAGGATCTGCAATTCTTCGCCGGCGGCGATCGCGTGGACGTTTCGCCCATCCGCGTGGAGGCGATGTTCGACGGATCGCCAGCCAGCCCCAAGCTATCGGACCATGACGGTTTTCTCGTCACCTATGAGCTGTCCTGGAGCCAGAAGATCGCCGCAGTGGGCGGATGCTGAAAGTCCTCGCGTCCGGATACCGTTATGCGCATGATCGTTTCTGTTCTTGTAGCGGGACAGGGAGAGGACCGATGCAAATTCAAAGAACGTTGACGCGCCTGCTTCCGCTTGCGGCGGGCGCAATGATGGCGTCAACGGCGCTGGCGCAATCGACGGGTCTGGAAGACATGGTCGGCGCACGAGCGGGCCAGGCCGAGAACGGCGTTCAGGCGCGCGGCTACCGCTGGGTTCGTACCGAAAAGGGCGACGATCGCAGCTATGCTTATTGGTGGAGCGACCGGCGTCAGCAATGCGTGACGATCGCGACGATGGACGGACGCTATGCCTCGGTGACACCGACATTGCCTCCCGACTGCCGTCAGAAGGCACGTCCTGGAAGTGGCCACACGCCCCCTCCACGCCCCGTCTATGGCCGTGACTCCTCCTATGGCTCGGACTATCCGCCGCCTCACCTAGGCTATGCAACGACGCTTCCCGCGCCGGGTGTCGGCGCTGGACCAGTCGTGGTCGGCGGCTATCAGGTCGATCTCGGACTGGTATGCTTCGGCGATGGCCGGCGTCCCAGGCTTTCCACGCGCTACCAATGGACCTGGGATTCACGGCGCGATCGCTACACCTATGGCAACAGCACTGAACTCGGCGCCGAATATGTCGATGCGTCGCTGATGATCCAGCTGTGGCCGGGCGGTGGCCGTATCCGTCTCCCGCGCTCGCTGATCCCGCCGATCAACTCGCGCGGCAACGACGGCTGGTGGGACCTGTATGACGTCGCGGCCGGGCCGGACATGATCACCGCCAAATACCGGCTCAATGGTCTCAACAAGCCCTCCGTGCGCATCGACCGCCGCAGCGGGCAGATCACGGTGGAGGGCACATCGCCTTATCAGTTCCGCGGCACCTGCGATCTGCTCGACGGACGAGACCAGCGCAGGTTCTGACGGGAACCGCGACCACACGGGTCGGCTAGGCGCCAGGGTCGATGGTAGGCGCTTGTCCACTCGTCCCTGTTGTGCGGGCGTCGGATACCGCACGTCGGCGGGAAGCGATGGCTGACGGTGCGCATCCAGCCCGGCGGAGCAATGCATGACCTTTCTTCAGTTGCTGAGTTCGCTCGACGAACTGCTCTACGAGCTAATGAGCTGGCTGATCTTCCTGCCGATCACCTTGTGGCGGATCCTGCGGGCGCCGCTGGTTATGATGCGATACGCCGAGGACCAGCTGGCCTTGGAACCTGACAGGCAATATACCGCCACTCTCAGCCCGCCGATCATGCTGATCCTGACGATCGTCCTGAGCCAGGCGCTAGGGCTTGCGTTCGAGGGCGTCAGCCCGATCGTCGCCGACCATCATGGACTCGCCGGCCTCGTCAACGACAATACCACCTTGCTGATCCTGCGCCTGTTTCTCTTCGGCATCTTCGCGCTCGTGCTGGCGACGTGGAAAGTCCACAGAAGCCAGATCGATCTGGATCGCGACAGTCTGAAGCCAGCGTTCTACGCACAATGTTACGCCACCGCGCCTTTCGCGCTGGTGATAGGGCTTGCAGGGATCGTGCTCGCCTATCCCGACATCCGATGGCAGGTCGGCGGCCTTGCCCTTCTTCTTGGATCACTGCTCGTCTACGGAGTGATCCAGATCCGCTGGTTCCGGGCGGAGCTTGACGAACCGCTGATACGCGCCTGTCTTGACGCAACGGTCGGCATGGTGGGCAGCCTGTTGATCTTCGTTCCTTTCGCTTTCCTCTTTACGCGATGAGCGGACTGCTTCTGCTGGCGGCGGCGGCCCTGACCGCGCCGGTCCCGCCGCCGATCGCGCAGTGGTCTGCTGATTGCGAGCGGCCATCCTATGCCGTCGATCAGCTGATCTGCAGTGATCCCGAGTTAACGGCACTGGATCGCCAGCTCGGCAGCCTGTTGCGCCGGGTGGCAGCCGATCGTCTGCGCGCACCGTTGATCGAGGACCACGACGCCTGCTTCCGGTGTAGCCGCCTTTGTGTTTTCCAGAAGGAAGGGATTCTCTACACTAAAGAAGCATATCTGGAACGTATTCAAAGATCAATTTAATGACCGTTCTGTCGTCTTACTCAAGGTTCTATCGCTGAAGTGAGACATCGTGTTTAATACCTCCCGAAAATTCATTTTTCGAATAAATGGCACGCGCCCTGATCAAGTATGTGGATCATCTTTGGTGACTGACTCCGGCACGCTATGGTGAACCGTAGCAATCCTGCCGGCGATCTCGATCTCGACTATCTGTGATCAGCCCGACTTTCCAGCAAAGGAATCGCTGCCTCGTATCGTGCCTGCTCCGCGAACGGAACGCTCCGGGTGTCGAGATCAATCGTCTGGCGCATGATCTGTCCACCGCCGGGCGGTGCGGGCGCCCAGCTTGGCAAACCCGGCATATTGGGGTCGCCCGTCTTGATGAAGGATGCGAAATACCCCTGCATCGTCGCCGAGATGCGGCGATCATCATCCGTCCAGGCATACGCCGGATTGGTGTCGATATTGCCCAGCGCGTATTCGATCTCGGCACTGTGAACCGCACCGATCGGTATCGGCGCCGGATTGGAGAGCGGAGGTATTGCCGCCGGGCGGACATGCGTGAAATAATAATAATAAGCGGGTTGGCCGGTGCGGCGGTGCAGATCGAACAATTTCCATGTCGAGGCCGCCAAGAAGCGATCGCTTGCCAATGCCGTCGCGACGGCCGGCACATCGGCATCTGTTGCCGCCGGATAAAGCGCGAACAGCGCGTCCGCCTTGTCGGCATAGAGGCGATTTAGCCCGGCGCGGTAGTTCGCGACCGTGGGCAGCGCATCTCCCAGGATCGCGCTCCAGCCATTTTCCTGCGAGTTCGAGCCCACCAGCAGCGGCACATGCGCGGACCGACCGGCGGCGAAGCTGTCGATCGGTGGCTCGGTTAGAAACAGGCCATCGACAATGAAGCCCGCATCGATCTTCTGGCGCCCCTGCGCGTCCAACAATTGATCCGCGGGCATCGCGCGCAGTGCCGCCAGCGAAGGCGCGCCAGCGGCTTGCGCGAACGCCGCACCATCCTCTTCCGCTTGGGCCAATGACTTGGGATGAAAGGTCGGTGGCACGACACCCCCGCTCTCTCCGATGGCGCGCGCGAAATGTGTCCGGGTGAGAGGGGATGTCATCAACACGCTCACCGACATCGAGCCCGCGCTTTCACCCCCGATAGTGATGCGCGCGGCATCCCCGCCGAAGTGCGCGATATTGCGTCCGACCCATGCGAGAGCTGCCGCTTGATCCAGTAATCCGTAGTTTCCGGCGGCGTGGTCGCGCGATTCCGCAACCAGTTCCGGCGTCGCGAGGAAGCCGAACACGCCCAATCGATAATTGAGCGTCACCACCACGACGCCCAGCCGGGCCATATTGGCGCCATCATAGCGCTTTTCCGATCCATCGCCCGCGACTGCCCCGCCACCATGGATGTAAAATAGGACCGGCAGTCTGGAGCCCTTCTTCGCACCGGCCGGTGCCCACACGTTGAGCGTCAAGCAATCCTCGCTGGGCGCAGGCGACCGGAACATCATATCGGCGAAAAGCGGTTGCTGCATGCAGCGCGCGCTGAACCTGTCTGCCTCGCGAACGCCCCGCCAGTGCACGGCGGCCCGCGGTGGCTTCCACCGCAGCAGCCCGATTGGAGCTGCCGCATAGGGGATGCCGAGATAGGCATTCACATGATCAGGGTCGGAGAGGCTGACACCCTGAAGGGTACCTTCCGCCACTCTCACCTGTGGCGCGGCGCCTGCCGCGGATGCCGCGAGTCCCATCACCAAAGACCAGAATGTCCACCGCACATCATCCTCCCAGGCCTCGTTTGAGCATGTGGTTGCAGCTTGCCTCTCTCCTGCCAAGCTGGCCCATGGTCGCAGGTTCGATCGCCCTGGATCATTCCCTGCGAAGTCGGCCGGACCCGGCCTGGAGACAGGCTCCCGAAAATGTCGCGGTTCAAACCTTTGGTTGCGACTTTACGTAGCGAGCCGCTGAACCGACTCAATTGGATCGGTGCGGGAATGCGTTATGAGCGGGCCATCGCAACGGAGAGTGTCTTGTGACCTACACCCCCTCGCCTGATCGCTATGATGGCCGCATGCCGTATCGGCGAACCGGCCGAAGCGGCATCGACCTGCCTGCGATCTCGCTGGGCCTCTGGCAGAATTTTGGTGGCGCCGACGTGTTCGAAACGGGCCGCGCGATCCTGCGTCGCGCGTTCGATCGTGGTGTGACCCACTTCGACCTCGCCAACAATTACGGCCCGCCCTACGGATCGGCGGAGGAGAATTTCGGTCGCGTCATGGCGACGAACTTTGCCCCCTACCGAGATGAGCTGATCATCTCGACCAAGGCAGGATGGGACATGTGGCCCGGTCCCTATGGTGGGATCGGCGGCAGCCGCAAATATCTGATCGCCAGCCTCGACCAGTCGTTGAAACGCATGGGTCTCGATTATGTCGATATTTTCTACTCACACCGCGTCGACCCCAAGACGCCGCTGGAAGAGACCATGCAGGCGCTTGCGCACCTCCATAGGCAAGGCAAGGCGCTCTACATCGGGATTTCGAGCTACTCGCCCGAGCTTACGCGCAAGGCTGCCGCGATCCTCGCGGAAGAACGCGTCCCACTCTTCATCCACCAGCCCAATTATTCGATGCTGAATCGCTGGATCGAGGACGCTTTGCTCGACACGCTGGAGGATCTCGGAACTGGTTGCATCGCCTTCTCGCCGCTTGCGCAAGGGTTGCTCACTTCCAAATATCTGAACGGCACACCAGACGACGCTCGGGTGGGTCGGGACGGCTCCTTCCACAAGGAGATGCTGAGCGAGGACAACCTCGCGCGCGTCCGTGCGCTCAATGCGATCGCCGAACGACGCGGCCAGACGCTCGCGCAGATGGCAATTGCCTGGACGCTTCGCGATCCGCGCGTGACGTCCTCGCTGATCGGAGCGCGGACGGTGGAGCAGCTCGACAATTCACTGGACGCCGTCGCTCGACTGGACTTTTCCCCCGACGAACTCGCTGAAATCGACAAATATGCGACCGATGGCGGCACTGACCTGTGGCGCGAGTCCGCCTCCTACTGACTCTTGTTGGGCGATTCGGGCGGCACTCCGGTCGCCAAGACGCCCGCAGCCTGCAGCCCGCGATTTCACGTCGATCATCGATGTCTCGAACGCCGCGTCCGGTCTAACGCTTGAGCTCCGTGCCCGCCGGATGCGCGCGGCGCAGCTGCCGCTCCGCGAGGTGCGCGCGGGTATCTACGGGCGTTTCCTGATAGCGGAAGTCGGCGCTTGACCGGGCACGACGACGGAGCGAGCCTGAGCAACGCTCGGGTCACGACCTCACGGTCGGCCGCGCGCACCAAGTTCGGCCTCGAGCTTCAAGATCAGCTGATCGGTCTCATCGCCATCGGTTGCCACGTCACGATCGCACGCACGCCGGGCCTTGCGAAGAGGGTCGGTCCAATAGGCGAGCGTGCTCTGATAGATGAGAGGGCCTTACAGACGCACCACGCTTGCCACTGCCGCCCTCATGTTTACCGCGATCGTTCCTTGAAGTTCCGTAATTCCGCTGTCTAAGTTTGGGCCCATGCGGGCTTTCAGGCTCGTCACCCGATGGCCCCGCGGGCGATCAATTCCTCGTCCGCGATCCCTGGATGGGGCGGCCGGGCGATTCCCAATGCCAATGTGTTGCGGCCGGGCACTAAAATAGGGCGTGATGTCGAACTAGCCACGGACGAACGCACCCTTCACCGAACCGTCCACATGGCCGCTCACCCAGATATCGGCGACGTGCTTGATGCCCTAGAACAGCAGGTGCCGCCGGACGCCGGAACCAGCAGCGGGAAGATCGAAGCTGGTGCGATACCAGTCTTCGCGCGACAGCGTCTCGGGGATGGCGAGATTGTTGAGGCCACAGGATGGGTCAGGACAGATGCCGCGCGTGACCAGGGTCGTCAACACGGCGCCGGGTACCATCGCACAGGTCATTTCGTGGCTCGATGACGAAGCGATCAAGACCGGCTCGCGCGCTTACGTCGAGGCGAGCCGACAGGGGGAACTGTTCAGCGCGATTGCGTGTCCCGCACGCGACGAAACGGGAGACATCTGCTAAGTCACGTATTGCATCCTGCGGAAGAGCCGAAGCAGCTGTCCTGAAATTAATCATACGCCCTCTGGACGGGACGAAAAAAAAGCGTATGGGCCCGCGCATCCAGAACTGGAGAATATCGTGTCCGATACTGATCTCGATCTCATTTCGCTAACCGCCGATGTCGCGAGCGCTTTTGTTGCGAACAATAAAGTGTCATCCGCCGAAGTCCCCGCCCTCATTAAATCCATTCACGAAGCGCTGGCATCTGCGGGCGCGCCGCCCGCACCGGAGGAGGCTGCTCAGGAACCCGCCGTTCCCGTCCGCTCGTCCGTGAAGCACGACTACATCGTCTGCCTTGAGGACGGTAAGAAACTGAAGATGCTGAAGCGCTATCTGCGCACTAACTACAACATGACGCCCGAGGAGTACCGCACCAAGTGGAAACTCCCCCGCGACTATCCGATGGTCGCCCCGGCGTATGCCGAAACGCGGCGATCGCTCGCCAAGACCATCGGCCTTGGTCGCAA
>Ga0207695_10011035_pt1 | contig 10977 bp, 12 predicted proteins | sample KBSC54metaG_FD_184354 | JGI IMG/M metagenome (GOLD analysis project Ga0207695, IMG submission 184354) | Corn rhizosphere microbial communities from Kellogg Biological Station, Michigan, USA - KBS C5-4 metaG (SPAdes) (version 2) | ecosystem: Host-associated > Plants > Roots > Rhizosphere > Soil... | reverse complement strand
GAGAACGGCCGGGAGGTCAAGATCCTCCGGGACAACATGCCGTTCGGCAGTATCGCCAAGGGTGAATTCGGCACGTACTTCATTGGCTACAGCCGTTCGCCCCGCACGACCGAGCAGATGCTCGAAAACATGTTTATTGGACGGCCACCCGGCAACTATGACCGCATACTGGATTTCAGTACCGCGGTCACCGGTGGGCTGTTTTTCGTACCGACGGCAACGTTTCTCGACGAGATCGCCGACGCGCCTGCCACCGATGGAGTCGTCGCGGCGCTCACGCCCGCAGCGTTCCGCGTCGACACGTCGGCGTCCGATGGTTCCCTGGCCGCCGCCGCGGGATCGTTGAATATTGGCTCCTTGAAAGGACAACCGAATGAATAATCTGCATCGTGAGCTCGCACCCATTTCGGATGCGGCCTGGGATCAAATCGCTGAGGAAGCGACTCGCACGCTCAAACGTTATTTCGCGGGGCGGCGCGTAGTCGATATGGCCGCCCCTGGTGGCACCGGGTTGGCGGCGGTCGGGACCGGGCACTTGCACAAGATTGCGCCCCCGGGCGATGGGATCGTTGCCCGGCTGCGAGAGTCCAAGCCGCTCGTCGAGTTGCGTGTGCCTTTTGAGCTCAGCCGTGATGCCATTGATGATGTTGAGCGCGGGGCCAACGACTCTGATTGGCAGCCAGTGAAGGATGCCGCGAAGAAGATCGCGTTTGCTGAAGACAACGCGATCTTCGGCGGCTACCCGGACGCGGGGATCGTCGGCATACGCCAAGGGACGAGCAATCCCGTCATGACACTGCCGACAGAGGTCCGTCACTATCCCGATGCCATCGCCCAGGCGTTGAGTCAACTGCGCCTGGTTGGTGTCAACGGTCCCTACAAGGTGCTGCTGGGTGCTGATGCATACACCGCGTTGGCCGAAACCAGCGACCACGGATATCCGGTGTTGGAGCACGTCCGGCGTCTCGTCGAAGACGACCTCATCTGGGCACCCGCGATTGCGGGCGCCTTTGTATTGACCGCGCGCGGCGGTGACTTCGAGCTGACGCTCGGCCAGGACACCTCCATCGGCTATTTGAGCCACACTGACAGTGTGGTTCGGCTGTATCTGCAGGAATCCTTCACGTTCAGATATCTCACCAGCGAGGCTGCGGTGGCCCTCATGCCGGCAGGTGAGGCCAAGAAGGGCTGAACAGGCCGGCCCACGGCTCGACTGTCCGATCGACAAAGGGCCCGCCGTTATTTCAACTCTTTGAGATAGGCAATGATGTCGGCCCGCGACTGCGGGTCGTCAATCTTGAAGAACATCTTGGTTCCCGGCACCAGCTCACTGGGATTCGTGAGCCAGCGGTCCAGGTTTGCCTCAGTCCAGGTGAGTCCGGACGCTTTCAGGGCGGCCGAATAGTTGTAATCCTTGACAGTTCCCGCCTTGCGCCCCACGACGCCCCGATGCATCGGGCCCAGGTCGTTGTCATCGATTGAGTGGCATGCCGCGCAGCCCTGATACAGGGCCTTGCCGTGCACCGGATCGCCTCCGGGACCCGCTATGGCCGTCGACGCGCACAACAACGTGCTACAAAGCAACCCGAACAGTCTTCTCATTACGTTCATCCCCAGTGAGTCGATGTAGACAAGACGTCGGCCACCCTGGATTTATTCCGAGAGGTTCTTGAGGATGAAACTGCCTATCTGGATTATGTTGACGGCGCTGCTGCTCCTCGGCGGGTGTAATCGCAAGGAGCCGCTGGTCAGCCCCGCGATAAAGATTGCCGCGATGGCTTCCGTATCGTCGGAGCAGCGTCGGGATAAAAGTCTCGCTTACGAACACACGGTCACCATTGCGCTCGAACCCGCGGTTCTGCCGAACCGGATGAAGGAAATCCAGGAAGAATGCGCGACGGACAAAACGTATGGCTGCACGCTTCTGGATGTTTCGCTTCGCAGCGCCACCGACGCTCCGAGCGGAACGATCCGCATGCGCCTGGCACCGGGAGGGGTTGCCGTGTTTACGGCAGCGGCGTCGAAAAATGGCGCCATCAAGGAACAGATCACTCATGCCGAAGACCTGGCCCAGCAGGTCAACGATACTGAACGGGAGCTTGCGCTCCTGACGGCTCATCGCGATCGATTGATCGAATTTTCGAAAGACAAGAGCCTCAAAATAGATCAGGTCATGACGGTGTCGAGGGAGTTGGCCAGCGTCCAGACTCAAATTGACACAACCGCGACTACACGCGCCAACCTGCATCGACGGATTGATACGGAAGTTTTGACGCTCAACCTGAATGTTCCGGTGGAAACGCTGAGTGCCCAACGAGCTCCTATTCATGATGCCGTGGAGTCGTTCACCTCGGACTTTGGTGATGCGATTGCGCAGGTGATCCGGTTCATTGCGGGGCTCATTCCCTGGCTGGTGGTCATCGTGCCCGGGATCGTGCTGCTGCGCGTGCTGTGGCATGTGGTCAGCCGGTGGTTGGCCCGCCGGCCGGGTTAGGCCGCCGGCCCCGGGTCAGGCCGGCCGGAATGGGCTGGCGGCCGAGGTGGGCATCAGGCCACGGCAGCCCCCTGGCGTGGGCACTTTCCGCAGCGTGGCGGGATTCGCGGCACGGTTCGGTATAGCCTTATAAATACTCAAACCGGGGGAGATCCAAATGAACTGCCCGCATTGCAACGAACCGGTCGCCGCGAATGCACGCTTTTGCGGCGTCTGCGGCAACGCCATCACGGCCTCCGTGCAAACATTCGAGCCGGCGCTCGCCGGTTCCGCTGCGCATGCCTCGGCCGGCGCTGCGAGCCCGGCGGATTCGATAGCCGCGCCACTGATCGCGCGTGTCAAGAACATGATCCTGACACCGAAGACAGAGTGGCCTGTTGTTGAAAGAGAGCCGACGTCGATCGGGCAGCTCTACCTCTCCTACGTCGCGCCACTCGCGTTGTTCGCTGCTGTATTGGCATTCATACATGTCACGCTGATCGGTGTTCATCTTCCATTCGGTGGCACGATCCGCCAGCCTTTCAGTTTGGGTTTGACGTCGCTCGTCATGACGCTGGTCGGCGCCTTCATAGGGCTGTTGATCGTCGGGTTCATTATCAACGTACTGGCGCCGACGTTTGGTGGCGTGCGCGACATGCGGCAGGCCGTAAAGACTGCCGCGTATGCATTCACGCCCGCCTGGATCGGCGCGGTGTTTGGTCTACTGCCGGCGTTCAGCACCCTGCTCCAGCTCGCGGCGGACGTGTATGCCATCTACGTGTTGTACCTGGGCTTGCCCATCATGATGCGTGGCAAAAAGGAGAGCGCCGCCGGCTATACGGCCAGCGTCGTGGTCTGCACGATCATCCTCGGGTTTGTCCTTGGCGCGGTGATGGCAGGTGTTGGAATTGCCACGGGTGGCGCATTGTCTCGCTTCTCGCCGATGAGCGAGGCGACCAAGGCTGAAGAGCGGGACCAGGCCGCGGCCACTGTTGGCAATGTCATCGGCAACATGCTCGGCACGGATGAGAAGGGCAAACAGGATCTCAGCAACGCGCTGTCCAAAGTGGCGGCGGCCGCGGACGAAAATGCGTCCTCGTCAAGAAGCCGCGCCACCTACGGAACAAACAACGGCGCAAGAACCGGCACCGCCTCAGGGGCAGGCGGCGCCGCGGGCAGCGACATCGGCGCAGGCAGCAGTGGCTCCGCGGTAGGCAGCAGTGGCTCCGGCTCCGGCGCCGACAGCAGTGGCTCCGCCGCGAGCAGCAGCAGCACCGGCGCGGGCGGCGCGGCTTCCCAACAGGATGCCGGCCAAGCCGTGGGTGGCCTGTTATCCGCACTCGGTGGCGCGCTGGGCGGCAGCCATCGGGTAACGCCAGTGGATTTTCAAACTCTGAAAGGCATGTTGCCGCCCTCCCTCCCCGGCATGGAGCGAACCAACGCCTCGGGCGAAGCGAAGCAAGGCCTCGGAATGCAATCAACCCACGCAACAGGGACCTACAAGGGAACTGATGGCGCCAGCGTGGAGCTGACGATTGCGGATGCGTCGGCCGTTTCGGGGCTCATGGATTTGGCCGAATCCCTGCCCCAGACCACGGACAGCGAGAGCGATTCCGGGTACGAAAAGGACGTCATTCTCGGAGGCCGCAAAGTCCATGAAAAATACAACACACGCAGCCGCCATGGGGAGCTTCAGGCCATTGTGGCCAAGCGTTTCGCCATCGACCTGACGGGCGAAGGCGTCGACATGTCAAAACTGGAGTCGGCCTTCGGCACCGTGGACCTGGGCAAGCTCGAATCCATGAAGGATGCCAACCCGAAATGACCTGCGGTTGAGCACGGCGCCCGGCGAGGTTACAAACAACGCCGATGCTGTCAGAACAACAAAAAACGGAGGTCGACGCCCTCCTCGACAAGCTTCTGGACTATCAGGGACTGGCGCGCCACGAGTGTTGGCGGAGCTTGACCGTAACCGATCCCGCGGTGCACGCGGAGGTGGAAAGCTGCCTGCGGGCCGCCGAGTCGATGGGAGACTTCCTGTCGCAGCCGGCGCGACCCGGGCCCGATGCGATCGATGATGATCTGGCCGTTGGCACGGTACTCGACGGATGGCGCATCACCGCTCGCATCGGGCGCGGTGGAATGGGCGAAGTCTACAAGGCCGACCGCGCGCAGGGCGACTTCGACCAACGGGTTGCCATCAAAGTGTTGCAGCACAGTGCCCTGAAGGAGTTGGAACGCTTCCAGGCAGAGCGGCAGATTCTCGCTCGGCTGGAGCACCCATCGATTGCCCGGCTGCTGGATGGGGGTACGACGCCTGACGGGCGCCCGTACATGGTGATGGAGTATGTTGAAGGCCTCCCCATCACACAATACTGCGCGTCTGCTCAATGCAGCCTCGCGCAGAGACTTCGACTATTTGTGCAGGTCTGTGATGGCATCGCGTATGCGCACAGCAGCCTGATCGTGCACCGGGATCTGAAGGCATCCAACATACTCGTGACCGCGGACGGTCACGTGAAGCTTCTGGACTTCGGCATTGCAAAGCTGCTGGATTCAGGGTCGGAGGCCAACCTGACACAGGCTTCCCTGACGCAGGCTCCGCTGACACCCGCCTCTGCCGCGCCCGAGCAATTGCTCGGGCAACCGGTCACCACGGCGACAGATACGTACGCGCTCGGTGTCCTTCTGTTTGAGCTGCTGACAGGAGCCCATCCATGGGTCAGGTGTGGCTCGCCGATCGCGCAGGCAGTGCGTGCTGTGGTCAACAAACAGGCGCCGTTGGCAAGCACGGTCGCCGAAACACCGGCGGCCGCGCGAGCGTTGCGCGGAGACCTGGACGCCATCATCTCCAAATCGCTCCGGGATGAGCCGGGCCGGCGCTATGTCACCGCTGACTCCTTCAAAGCAGACATTGTGCGCTATCTGAACGGCGACCCAGTGCAAGCGCGTGGGGGAGCTCGTCTCTATCGTCTGGGGAGAACACTCAGGCGGCACCGGGGCCTGGTTGCCGGTGTTGTCCTCGTGTTGATCTCTCTCACAGCCGGCCTCGGCACGGCAACATGGCAAGCGCGGCGTGCCGCGATTGAGCGCGACATTGCTCGGCGGGATGCGGCCCGCGAGGAAGCTGCACGTGATGGACTGACACGGATGTTTCGGGCGGCGCTCAGCGAGGAAGGCGGTCAGAAGGCAACCGCCAAAAGCATGATTGACGAGAGCGCCCGGCGGGTGTTGCACGACTATCGCGACAAACCCAGGCTCGCGGGCCCTCTCGTGCTCACGCTGGCTGATCTGTACGGTGCTCTCGAGGATGTGGAAGGAGCCGGAACGCTGCTCGAAGGCTTTCTCGCCGAGGAAAACGGTCAGGCGAATCCCGCCGATGTAGCGGACGCACGGCAGAAGCTGGCTAACATCGAGCTGCTGCGGGGGCACGCGGACCGCAGCTCCCAACTCCTCCAACAGGCGATGGCGCTCTGGGAACGATCCCCTCGACGGTATGCCGAGGAGCGCCTGGAAGGCATGGGCATTCGCGCGAAGCTCGAGCGCGTGCATGGCGACATTGACCAGTCGATCTTGACGAGCCGCGCGACAATTGACGAGCGCATCGCTCTGTCCGGCCGCAACAATCGCGAGACCGCGGTCCTCTACAACTCGCTCGCCATCAGTCTGACAGCAGCCAACCGGCTGGACGAGGCATTGAGCGCTTATCGGGAAACCATCGATATCTATCGCGCCATCGGGATGGGAGACGCCCTCGATACCCAGATTATCCTGGGAAATATGGGCACACTGGAGCTGCGCACAGGACACATCCGGGCCGCGAGGGAACAACTCGAGAGTGCGATCGCGCACGAACGCGAGCTCGCAGGAGACTCTGCTGCAGTCGCCGCCGCAATGGGTTACTACGGACGGGCGCTATGGATCCTGAATAACAACACGCAGGCAGTCGCGGTGTTGCGTGACGCCGCCGCCCTCGCCGCCCGGTATGCTGGTGCGACCAGCCCCGTCAGTGTACAGAATCGTTTGTTCCTGGCAGATGCGCAGCTCAGTGCGGGTGATCTGGAGGCAGCTCATACGACGCTGTCCGCGGTTACCGAATCGGCAGGCAAACAATACGGCCCAACACATGCGCTGTCACTTCGCGCGCGACTGGGTTTTGCGCGTTGGTCGCTGGCGCGCGGTCAGGCGGTAGATCTGACTGACACCATCGCCGCTCTTCGCAAAGCCGGTCCCGCAGCCAGGCTCTCTCTGGCGGAAGCGCTGGAGTTGTCGGCTGGCACGCAGTCAGCGCGACACGATCGCAAAGCGGCGCTCGCATCGCTCAAAGAAGCCGTGGCTCTTCGGGAAGGGGTAGCACCAGGTAGCTGGGAGCTCGCGCATGCTCGCGAGTTGCTGGGCGAAGCGCTGCAGGCGGATGGAGAGTCCGCGGCAGCTAAAAGCGTGCTGAGCCAAGCTGTTTCGGTGTTGCGCACGCAGTTGGGAGCCGAGCACCCTGAGACGATCCGCGCCGAGCAGGCGCTTTCATCCGGCTCCATCTGAAGGAGTCCCCACGATCTCCCGATACAACCAGGTACGCGCCTTGAACCAATCCCGCTGCACCGTGCGCAAGGACGTGCCCAACACGCGCGCCGTATCCTCTTCGCTATAACCGGCAAAGAAACGACATTCGACCACATCGGCCAGGCGCGGCTCCTGGCGAGATAACAGTTCGACCGCGGCATTGAGCGCCAACAGGCCTTCATCGGTCTGGACTGCGAAATCAGCCGCGTGTGAGAGCGTCAGATGAGCGCCACCCCCGCCCCTTTTCTCGGCCACACGGGCCTCGGCGTGGTTGATGAGAGCGTGGCGCATGGCCAGGGCGGCGGCTCTCAAAAAGTGGGTTTCGTTCGCAAATCCGCGGGACGCACCGAGGCGCAGGAACGCTTCATGGACCAGCGCCGTGGTCTGCAGTGTGGGGTTGCCGCCCAGGCGGGACCGGGCCCGGTGGGCGATGTGCTTCAGATCTTCGTAGAAAACCGGCAAAAGCACCCGGGCAATGTGGCGAATTTCCGGCTCGACAGCACTCGCATCCAGGCGCGCGAGATCCGGTTCAGGGTGGGCCGGCTGGTCGGACATGATCGCATAATAGCGAATCCGCCCCTTACCCCGGGACGAACGTCGCAGCGGCGAGCGCCCGCTCAGCCAGGGGGCGATGCTTGAAGTGGCCCCTCCCCGGCCCCACGGCAGGACTTTCCCCGAGCCTGGCAGGTTGATTCCATGCGAGCTGCAGTTCGAGCGATTGTGATCGTCCTGGTCGCTGTAGCGGCTATCTGGGCCGCCGTCGGGAGCGTCCGCTGGGCCAAACGCCAATCAACCGGTGCGCAACTGTTGGCCAGCGCCATGTTGTTGGTCCTCGGTATAGGTGCACCCGTGGTGAACCCGCCTCAACAAGGCATCGAGGAAGCCCGGGAAGACAAGGATCAAAAGGGCGCGCAGTCCGGCGATCCGCCGGACGCATGAGAAATCAGGGGAAGACAGGAACCCGGCGAGTCGGGGCGCGTTATCGAACCAATTCACTGCCGGGATTGCCATCATGTCGACCCGAACCCTGCTGATTGTCATTCTGTTGCTGCTCGTGCTCGGCGCGCTTCCAACATGGCCGTACAGCTCGGGCTGGGGTTACTACCCGAGCGGCGGACTGGGACTCGTACTGCTCATTGTGATTGTCCTGCTGTTGCTGGGCGTCATCTGATCGCGGTCGCGTTGGGAACAGCAATTGCTGTGATTCATTCATTGGAGGATTAACACATGATAAGAATCTTAGCGTGTCTTATCGCCGCCATTCCCGTCGTTGCCTGGAGCGCCGACAACAACCCGGACCAGAGCTTTTTCAAACACGCCGCGGAGGGTGGCATCGCGGAAGTGGAAGCCGGCAAGCTGGCCGAAAGCAAGGGCAGCAGCCAGGCCGTCAAGGATTTCGGCGCCATGATGGTGAAGGATCACACGGAAGCCAACAACAAGCTCAAAGCGCTCGCCACGACTGAGAACGTTGACCTGCCGGAAAGCTCCAGCCCCAAACAGATGGCCACCAAGGCAAAGCTGGAAGTTTTAACGGGTGAGACCTTCGACAAGTCCTATATCAAGGGGCAGATTGCGGCCCACGAGGAAACGGCCGGGCTGCTCGAGAAGGAGATCGCCTCAGGCAAGGACCCGAAGGCCCAGGCATTCGCCAAGGAGATCCTGCCCACCGTTCGTGCGCACCTGAAGAAGATCAGGGAAATCGCCGCATCGGCCGGCGTCACGACAAAATAACAGGCGGCGGCGCGAGTGAGCCACCCACTCGCGCCTCAGCCCCCTCGAGTACCCAGGGCTGGCAACGCATCCATGTCTAAATCGGGCGACATTATGTCTCGTGCGCGATGTGGTCTTATGATCGACGCTCGCGATGTCACCGGAGTTGGACATGTTTGCAGCCGTTAAAGTGATTGTTGCAATTGGAATTGCGTTCGCGACGATGATCGCGTCCATCGTCGAGACGCCCTACCCCCGCTTCGTGACCTGTTTCTGGATGGCGTTCGGTATTGGGGTGATCGCGGCGGAATGGATGCGTGCGCGGCGCGGCCGGAGCGTCCGTTATCTGACTCGGAAAGCGCAGAGCGCGCGGACCGAAGCGTCCAGCCTAGTCAGAGGCTGAGCAATCGGCTGATAGCGTCCGCAAAGTCCTCCAGCCGAAACGGTTTCAAAAGCACCGCCTCTACACCGACCGAACGGGCGAACCCCGCCCAGTTCGGATCCTCGCAACCGCTGGCAATCACGACGCGCGCATCCGGCCGCCCCTTCAGCACCTGCTGCGCGAATTCGAGGCCGCTGCCACCCGGCATCGACATGTCGGTGAGAACCAGATCAAACACTTCCGGACTATCGTTAAATACACGAAGCGCCTCGGGTGCATTGCTGCACGCCTGCACCGAATGTCCCATTTGCGCGAGCCGCTGCGCGAGCAGGCCGGCAAGTTGCATGTCGTCATCCAGATACAGTATTCGACCCACAAATCAACCTCGCGGGAGCATGCTGCGCCGCGATTTCGGCCCGACCAACAGCGCGCGGCGCCGCGGGCAACGATACTCGCTTCACAGTTTCAAACACTGCCGAAAATAATTTTCCGGCGCCGAAATCGCGCCACGCGCGCGCTCGAGCGCGACGCGGCACGGAAGTTATGCGGCCAGACCCGCAAATTGCCGCTTCGGAGTGCCTCATGAAGTGAGAACCAACACTTTTTACCCGTTGCAACATGGATTCAACAGCGTGCCGGACGTGGGCACCGGTGCTTGCGGCTGGAGTTTTCCTCAGGTTAACTAGGGTCACAACGCAAGGGCAAACCCGTCGCAAGGCGGGGACGCAAAGCCTCCGGTCTCGAGCTCTCACAGGCACGAGATAGCGGGGTTACCGGCAACACAGCTTGTCGTCAGCACGTACTGCTGCCTTGGCGTGGACTCACGTTCAACAACCAGGGTGGTAGTTACATGATTCGCAACGTTCTTCTGGGCACGCTTGCCGCGTTGACCCTCGCCGCCTGTGGTGGCGGATCCCCAGGTTCCAGCACTGCCGCTTCGGCCGCGGATACGGATTCGGCGAGCGCCCTGGTTGCTCCGAATATCGGCACGATCGACCGTTCGCAGAGCGCTCACAACAGCGCGAGCGCTTCCCCGGCCGCCACGGTGGCCTCGAACACCTCGAACACCTCGAACACTGCGCCTGCCACGGCCACTACGACGCCGCCGTCCGGCACCAAGACCACTATCCCGGTCAAGACGATCAATGGCGTTGCAACCCTTGATTGGCTGCCACCGACTCAAAACAGCGACGGCACGATTCTGACCAACCTCGCCGGCTACACGGTCTACTACGGCACGGACCCCAACAACCTGTCGAAGAGCGTGAAGGTGTCGAACCCCGGCCTGGCTTCTTACACGGTCACGGGCCTGACCTCGGGCACCTGGTACTTCGCCGTCACTTCCTATTCCGCCGACGGCGTGGAAAGCACCCGCACGGCGACGGTCACCACCAGGATCTGAGGCGAACAACGGCTCCCTAAACTGCTCCCGGCCCCGGCAATGGCGCCAGCCGGGAGTAGTTGTCCCGAAAGCAAAGAGGCCGCGTATAGCGGCCTCTGTGTGGCGTTCGATGGATTCAGCCCGGAGGTGATCTCGACACCACGGTTGCTACTGTACCGGGGCGCACTCTGCCGGGCACCTCCCGACTGGCGCATCCGCACGTCAGCAAAGTCCTACGCGAAGAGCGGGAGTTCCCGGCTGCCCTCCCGCGTGGCAATGAGCGACGCTTCAGGCTCAGGAACCGACAGGGCTCCGCACATGCCCGAGGTGGACTCGCATGACACAAAAAGCTGAGAACCCCCAGCCTTCAATGGAAGTGCCCGGCGCCCCGGTGCAGCCCGTAGGTCCGGTGCCCACGGGGCTCATAGCCGTGAACGACGCCACGGCTATGAGCCCCGTGGGCACCGGACC
>Ga0207695_10011029_pt1 | contig 10980 bp, 5 predicted proteins | sample KBSC54metaG_FD_184354 | JGI IMG/M metagenome (GOLD analysis project Ga0207695, IMG submission 184354) | Corn rhizosphere microbial communities from Kellogg Biological Station, Michigan, USA - KBS C5-4 metaG (SPAdes) (version 2) | ecosystem: Host-associated > Plants > Roots > Rhizosphere > Soil... | reverse complement strand
CGGCAGCGTCGCCGCGGTCGGACGGGGCTGCCCCGCCGCTGGCGCCACCGCCGAGGATCCCTACCTGGCGAGCCCGGCGGGCAAGGTGGCGCTGATCGATCGCGGCTTCTGCTCGATCAGCCTGAAGGTCGACCGCGCGGCGAAGGCCGGCGCCAAGGCCGTGCTGATCGGCCTGATCGCTCCGGGCGATGCGGTGTCGTTCTCGAACGGCGGCGGCGACACGTTCGTGCCGACGCTGGTGATCCAGCAATCGCTGAGCCAGGCGCTGAAGGCCAACCTGCCGGCGACGGTGACGCTGTCGCCCGCCGGCGTCCCGCTGCTCGGCAGCGTGGCCAGCACCTCGGCTCGCGGCCCGACCATCGACCGCTCGCGGATCAAGCCGGAAATCGGCGCGCCCGGCGCATCGGTCTCGGCCATCGCGGGCTCGGGCAACGGCCAGGAAGCCTTCGGCGGCACCTCCGGTGCCACGCCGATGGTGGCCGGTGCCGCGGCGATCCTGGTGCAGGCCTATCCGCACTTCTCGCCCGAGCAGATCAAGGCGCTGCTGATGAACAGCGCCGAGACCGCGATCTACACCAACAGGAACTTGTACCCGGGCGTGCTCGCGCCGATCACGCGCATCGGCGCCGGCGAGTTGCGGGTCGACCGCTCGCTCGCGGTGAGCTCGCTGGTGCGCAACAAAGCGAGCCATTCGGCGGCGCTGTCCTTCGGCTTCCATGACGTGCCCGGCACCCTGCTGCTGGAACGCAAGCTGCTGGTGGAGAACTTCAGCACGAGCGACAAGTACTTCTCGGTGCAGTCTTCGTTCCGTTACGCCAACGACGCGGCGAGCAAGGCGGTGCGCCTGATCGTGCCGAGCAAGGTCTGGGTGCCGGCGCGCGGCAAGCAGGAAGTCACCGTCGCGTTGTTCGTAGACGGCAGGCGCCTGCCGGATTGGCCGTACGACTTCAGCAACCTCGGCGACGGCTCGGTGCTCGACCTGCCGGAGTACGACGGCTACCTGACCTTCACCGCGGGCTCCGAAAAGCTCTCGGTGCCGTGGCAGGTTCTGCCGCGCAAGGCGTCCGACATGAGCCTCGCGTCGAACAAGCTGAAGGCGGGCCAGCCGGTCAAGCTGCACAACTTCGGCTGGGGCAGCGGCGAGTTCGATGTCTTCTCGCTCACCGGCACGAGCCCGAAGGCGGATCGCAGCGAACTGCCGCGACCCGGCGACAACTTCGCGTTCATCGATCTGCGCGCGGTCGGCGTGCGGCTGGTCGACGGCGAGGCGCCGGGCGACACCCTGCAGTTCGCGGTGAACACGTTCAAGCGGCGCGCCAACCCGAACTATCCGGCCGAGTTCGACATCGTGATCGACGTCGACCGCGACGGCCGGCCGGACTTCATCGTCTACAACTCCGAACAAGGCGGTCAAGGTGCCAGCGGCACGAGCCTGATCAACGTGATCGACCTGGCCGCCGGCACGAGCACGGCGTACTACCTCAACGACACCGACCTGCAATCCTCGAACGCCATCTTCACGCTGCCGCTGGCCGCGCTCGGCATTCCCGCGAGCCAGGCCTTCGACTTCACGGTGGCGGCCTTCGACAACTACTTCAGCGGCAATGAAACCGATCAGATCGGACCGATGACCTACACGCCGGCGAAGCCGAAGTTCAGGGCCACCACCGACAACGCCGTGGTCGCGGCGAACGGCAACGCAAGCTTCGGCACCGCAGCCGTCGCGGGCGGCGCCGCGGCCTCGCCGGACCAGTCGGGACTGCTGCTGCTGTACCGCCGCGATACCGGCCGCCAGGCCGACATCGTGCGGCTGTCGAAGTAGCCGGGACGGCACGGCGACCGCGGCCGCCCTGCCCGAACCAACGGGCCGCCTTCCGGGGCGGCCCCTTTCATTCGGCGGCTATTTCGCGGGCAGCACCTGGCCGCGAATTTCCCCGCCCGGGTTGGCGGCGGTGTGCACGTTCGCGTACCACTTGCCGTCGAGCAGATCAGCGGCCTGTGCAGCGGTCAACGTCGCCTGGCCCTCGATCGGGCTGGCCGGATTGCTGAACGGCACGACGACGCCGGCATTCGCACCGGCCATCGCCGGGCCGTGGAAGTGCGCGGCGCTGGCCGGCCCGCTGAGGCCGGAATAGGTCAGCTTCCACTTCAGCAGGTTGGTGCTCTTGTCGAAGCTCGCCTCGAGCGTGCCGCTGCCGGGCGATTCCTTCGGCGGCACTTCGGCTGCGCCGGACAAGGTGGCCTGCAGCGGCACGACGGTGCTCGACATCGTCGGGTTCATCGAACAGGCGGCGACGGCGAACACCGCCAGCAGCATGGCGCCGCGCACGCTGCGCCGATAGAGCGAAGGGGAACCGTACATGAGCATCTCCTGAGTGAGTTCTGCCGCAGACGGGGCGGATCGAAAGTCTGCGCGTCCTTATGGCACGGCGCAGCGCGCGGCGCGAATCGGCGGCCCGAATGTCAGCGGAGGCGACGAGGCGATTGCGCGGCGGGACGGCCCTCAGCCACGGCGGCGCAGCCGCACGCACTGGGGCTGATCGTGCAGGCTGCGTTTGGCGCACTGGGTCTGCAGGCAGCGCCGCTGCGCGGCCGACGAGCCCTTGGCGCAGGCCGCCAGCGCCTGGTGCGGCTCGCGTGCCGCGGCGCGGCGTTCGGCCGGCGATGGCGCATGCTTTGCCGGTTTGCTGTGCTTCCTGGCGGCAGGAGCGGCAGGGAGGGTCGCGGCAGCGGCGCTCGAGGCGTCAGGCGGGTCGGCAGCGGGCGGGCCGGCGGCTGGCGGCGTCTTGGTCAGCAGCGTCGCGGGGTCACTCGGCGCCGTCGCCGTGTCCGTGCCGGAGGGCTGGGCCGCCGATGGCGGGCTGGCGGCCGCCGCCGCTTCGGCCGCGGCGAGCCTCGCCGCGGGCTGGCTGGCGGCAGGTGCCTCCGCAACGACGGGAGTGGCGACAGACGCGGCGACGGCTGCGACCGGTGCGGCGGCCGAGGCCGGCCCGGTCGGCGCCGCGGCGGCGATCGGCGAGGCCGACGACGCATCGAAGCCGGTGCTCTTCCTGCCGTCGGTCACCTTGTTCGACTGCCAGACGACCAGCGCCACCACGAGCACCACGCCGCTGGCGAGCGCCCAGCGCAGCCATCGCTGCGACGACTTCGACGCGCGGCCGTTGCCGCGCCCACGCGACAGTGCGCCGGCTTTGTCGGACCCATCGGGAAGCTCCCGCGCCGGCACCGCACGCAGAGAGTTCGCCTCTTCGCGCCGGCTCTCGGGCGAACCCGGCTTGCCCGCGTCGACCGGCGGCTTGGCACGTGGCGGCGGCGCAGGGATCGGCGCGAAGCTCGACAGCGACAGCATCGTCACCCCGCGCGGCATCGGCTGGGGCGCGATATCGGGGCGTGGAAACGCGGGCGCCGGCGGCGTGGGTACGGATGCGGCAGGCGGGACCGGATCAGGCTGGGCCGGGGCGTCAGCGGGATCGGGCGAAGCCTGCGGTGGCGCTGGTGCAGGCGGCGGTACAGGCAGCGGCGCAAAATTGGTCAGCGGAACCGCCCGGGTCACGGTGATCGGCGGCGTTGCGGGCAGCGGATTTGCGGGTGGTGGCGTGCCGGCGGGTCGGCTTGCAGCTGCCGGCGGCAAGGGTGCGGCCGCGGTATCAGCAGTGACAGGTGTCGGCACGGCTGCGGCAGCAGGCGCGGCTGCGGGCGAAGCGGCTGCCGACGGGGTCGTCGCGGTGTGGGGCTTCAGGCTCGGAGCCGGCTGAGGCGCCGTCGACGCAGACGGAACAGGCGTCACCCGCGGGGTAGGCGCAGCAGCCGGTTGTGGCGTTGGCATCGGCGCCGCGACCGCTGATGCGGAGGAACGCACCGGCGTGTCATTGACGGCCGGTTCGGGCATGGGGTCAGGCACCGTCGAAACAAAGTCCGGCGTGGCAACCATGACTGGTGGCGGAGCCGCGGGCCGCGTGGTGACCGGCGCCACCGAGGCCGGCTCGATCGCCACCGGATGTGAAGGCGCTGGAGGTGCCGGCACCGGATGCGGGCGCGCATCAGGGACGGGCGCAGGCACGACGATAGGCTCCGACACCATCGACGCAGAAGGAACCGCCACGGGCGCCACCGGCTGCCGCACCGGCCCGGGCTCGGGCTCCGCTTTGGGCTTTATCTGCGGCGCAGGTACCGGGATCGATGCCGCGGCGAGCATCGGCTCGGGCAGTGGACTCGGGGCCGGCAAGACAGTCTCCGGCACCGCCTTTGGATGCGCCACGGGCGCCGGGGACGGATTGGCAGCCGGCGTCCAGGTCGGTCCCGATGGCGTGGTCGAAGGGGCGGCAACGTCTTCGTCCTTCACAACAGCAAGACCCTTCGGCGCCGACGCGCCATCGGGCGATGTCGTGGAAAGAGCGTCGAGCAGTGACGGCGGGCCGGCGACCGGCGCAGCCACCGTGCCGGCAAGAATCTCCGGTGCCACCGCCGGCGCCGAGGCAGGCGCCGAGAAAGGCATTGCAACCGTCGGCGCCGGCACTTGAATAGCCACGGGTGCGGGTGCAGGTGCAGGTGCAGGTGCAGGTGCAGGTGCAGGTGCAGGTGCAGGTGCAGGTGCAGGTGCAGGTGCAGGTGCGTTCACAAGTGTCACCGCCGGTGCCGGTGCCGGTGCCGGTGCCGGTGCCGGTGCCGGTGCCGCGGCACGCGGTGCCGTGCCACTCGAATTCACGACCGGACGCACCACCGGCGGCGCCACCGTCGCCGGCAGCAGCAGCAGCGGCGCCGCGCCCCGCGGGGCTGCCGGCCGTTGCAGCGCTGCGCGGAACTCAGCCACGCTTTCCGGTCGATCGCCGGGGCGGCTGGCCAGCGTCCATTCGAGCGCGGCGATGAAAGACTCGCTGTAGCGCAATCCGGGGAAACGCCGCTCCAGCGCCGCCGCGCTCGCGCTCAGCGTCGGCACCGGCGTGCCCGGCTCCATCGCCGGCGAACGCGGGTCGAGCCGCCCGTCGATGCAGAACCGCGCCAGGTCCGCGAGCGCCAGCAGGTCGACCCACGGGCCGGTTTCGACGCTGTCATCCCCCGAAGGCGAATCGAGCCAGCGCAGCACGGCCTGCCCGCCGTCGCCGAGGATGGCGCGCTGCGCGGCGCCGTGCACCATCAGCAGCGGGCTGTCGTCGCTCGCCCGCAGCACGACGGTATGAGGCGAGATCGCGCCATGCGTGTAGCCGGCGCCATGCAGCTCTTCCAGCGCCCCAAGCAGGCCGTCGACGACGACGCGCAGGGCCTCCTCGTCCGGCGGCTCGGTCATGCCGTCGCGCAGCATCCGCAGGCTGGTCGCCTGCACGTAGGCCACTTCGCGGTACGCGGTGCCGTTGCCGCGCCAGCAGCGCTTGACTTCGGGCAGCGCCGAATGGTCGCAGGCCGCGAGCATTTCAGCTTCGGCGAGAAAAGCCTGCATGCCGCGCTCGAACGGCGCCGCGTTGGCGCCATTGCGCAGCAGCACGTGCTGATCGCTGCCCCGGGTGGCGAGTGCGGACGGCAGGTATTCCTCGATCGTGACGAAGCGCGTCGAGCTGAAGCGCCGCGCCCGGTAGACGACGCTGAAGTCGCCGGAAAGCAGCACGCTCTCGAGTTCGTAGTCGTCCAGTCTCGCTCCCGGGCGCATCGCATCGGGATTGAGCGCCGGCATCGCGCGGTTCGACGGGCGGTGCTCGGCGCCCGAAACGGTCTTGGGTCGATCCCGAGGGGGCATGCGCATCGTGCGGGCGATCGGTTGGTGGCGGGGCGCCGGGAATGGTAGTCGACACGGCGGCCCTTGGCGCCTTGCCGCAACGAGCTCAGCCGACCTGATCGTCCTCGCGCAGGCGCACGCACTGCGGATGCTCGCGCCACTGCCGTTTCGCGCACTGCGTCTGCATGCAGCGGTAGAGCGAAAACTGCGTGCGTGGCGCACAGGCAGCGCGAGGATCCTCCGGCGCGCCGGTATCGCCCTGCGGGGCGCGGGGCGTTGCCGCCGGCGCCGCGCTGCGCCCGCCGGTGGCGGGTGCCGCAGGCGGCTCGGTCGAGACAACCGGTGCCGGTGCAAGTGCCGGCGTGATCGCCGGGGCAGCCACGGGAGCGGGCGTGGAAGCCTGCGTGACGGGCTCGGGCAGCGGAACCGTCGGCGGCGGCTGTGCCACGCCGGCCGCGGGCGGCTGCGTCTCCGTCAGGGTCGCGGGATCGGTGGGCATGGCCGTACGGGCCGGCAGATGCGCTGTCGAGGCCGGCCCGGTGACCGTCATCGGCAGGGTGCCTTCGGTGACGCGGGCCAGGCCGCGTTCTGCGGTGTTGTTGCGCCATTGCTGCTGGATCTGCCAGCCGGCGAAAACCACGGCGGCGACCAAGGCCGCACCGCCGGCCCACACACCCAAGTGCCGGCGCTCCGACGCCGGCGCAGCCCCCTCGCCGCGGCCCTCGCGCGGATCGGCGTCCCAGCGCTCGGCGCGCAGTTCATCGGCCACATGCGGCGGGAAATCGATCACCGGCGGCGCAGCGACCTTCGGCACCGCGGCGTGCCCGGGCGCCTCGAAAGCGCTGCTCGCCGCCATCGACGGAGAGGCAAGGCTGGCGAGCGGTACCGTCGCATCGATCGGCACTGTCGCCTGCGACGGTTCGTCCGCCCCACGCGCCCAGGCCGAGCCGCCTCGGCCACGCCGCAGCAGCGCCGCACGGAACTGCGCGACGCTTTGCGGCCGATCCTGCGGACGTGCCGCCAGCGCCCAGTCGATCGCTGCCACGAAGGGCTCGCTGTACATCAGCTGCGGATAAGGATCGGCGCGCCGCACCGCGTTCGCCATCGGCGTGCCGGCATCGGCGCCGTCACCGTCGATGCAGAAACGCATCACCGAGGCGAGCGCATACAAATCCGCCCACGGGCCCGGATCGCCGGCATCGCTGCGATCGAGCGGCGCGTAGCCCGCACCGATCGCGCGCATCAGCGCCTGCGCCTGGCCCCCGACGATCGCGCGCTGTGCGGCATCGAAGCCCAGCAGCAGCGGGCTGTCGTCCGCGTCGCGCAGCAGGATGGTGTCAGGCGAGATCGCGCCGTGCACGTGGCCGGCGGCATGCAGCACATCGAGCGCGCCGAGCACGCCTTCCAGCAGCAGGCGCAGCGCGTCCTCGTCGGGCGGCTCGTTCATGCCCTGGCGCAGCCGCCGCAGGCGCGTGGCCGGCTCGTAGAGCATCTCGCGGTAGACGGTGCCGTTCGCGCGCCAGCGCCGCTCGACTCGCGGCAGCGCCGGGTGCACGCAACGGGCGAGCAGATCGGCTTCCGCGATGAAAGCCTGCAGGCCGCGCTCGAAGGCCTCGGCATGCGCCGGCTGGCGCAGCACGACCTGCACGCCATCGGGCGCGCGCGAGGCGAGCAGACTGGGCAGGAACTCCTCGATCGCGACCATGCGCTTGCGTGCGCGGTCGCTCGCCAGGTAGCCCAGGCAGAATCCGCCGGACTGCAGCAGCCGCTCGATCTGACATTCGCCGAGGCGGGCGCCGGCTTGCAGCGCGTCAGGAGTATGCATAGGGCCTGGCCGGATGGCGGTGCGAGGCATGCGCATGCTCAGCCTCCGGCTCGATTCAACGGGATCATGGTAACGCGACGAACCCTCGCCGCGCCGGACGACAGGATCAGCTGAGTTGATCAATCCCTAGGTTAACGCAGACCGGCCGACGAAGTTGTTTGGTTTTGTGTGCCGATGCGCGCCGATGACTGCGCGACGCGGGATCAATCGTATTTGATGTACTTGAAGCGCGGGTCGTCCGGCGTGCCTTCCAGGGCCGAGCCTTCGACCGCACCGGGGCGCCACAACACCACTTCCTCGATCTTCTTCGCCAGCTCGAAATCCTTGTCGGTGATGCCCTTGGCCGCGTGGTTCATCAGCTTCACGCTGACGAACGCGTACGAGACGGTGAGGTCCGGATGGTGCCACGCCGCCTCGGCCAGATGGCCGACGGTGTTGACGACCATCAGCGTGCCTTTCCAGCCGCTGGTCTTGTACTTGCGGCGGATCCAGCCGTCCTCGTAGCGCCAGGAGGGCAGTTCGTCCTTCAGGCGCGCCTCGATGTCTTCGGCGGCATAAACCTCGTCCGCCGTCTGCTTTCGCCATTGAGCCATGTCGTCTCCTTCGCGAAGGGTCAAAGACACCGGTGCTGCAGCGCCGGCAACTGCGTGCGCACCGCGGCGATGCGCTCGGGATCGAGTTCGGCAAGCACCACGCCCTCGCCTTCGGCCAGCAGGCCGACCACCTCGCCCCACGGGTCGGCGATCAGGCTGTGGCCGTAGGTGCGCCGGCCGTTCGGGTGGCGTCCGCCCTGCGCGGGCGCGATCACGTAGCACTGGTTTTCGACCGCGCGGGCGCGCAGCAGCAGTTCCCAGTGCGCCTTGCCGGTGCCGTAGGTGAAGGCCGCGGGCACCGAGATCAGGTCGCAGGGCGGCGTCATCATCGCGCGGTACAGCTCCGGGAAGCGCAGGTCGTAGCAGACGCTCAGGCCGAGCCGCAGCCTCTCGCCGGCAGCCTCGACCGCCACGGTCACCGGCGCGCTGCCGGGGCGCAGCACGCGGGCTTCGTCGAAATGCTCGGTGCCGTTGTCGTAGCGGAACAGATGCATCTTGTCGTAGCGCGCCGCGGCCAGGCCGTCGGGGCCGTAGACCATGCAGGCGTTGTAGGCGTGCTCGGGATCGTCGGTGCGCAGCGGCAGCGTCCCGCCGATGATCCACAGGCCATGTTCGTGCGCGGTCTGCCCCAGCATCGCCTGGATCGGCCCGTCGCCCGGCGCCTCGGCGAGCGCGAGCTTGTCGCGATCCTTGTGGCCCATGAAGCAGAAGTATTCCGGCAGCGCGACGAGCCGGGCGCCTTGCCGCGCCGCCTGCGCGATCAAGCGCTGCGCCGCCGCGAGATTGGTGTCGACATCCGGGGTGGAAACCATCTGCAGTGCGGCGATCTTCATGACGGGGCGAAACTCCTGGGTCGATACGGACGGCGCCTCAACGCGGGGCCGACGCGGCAGCGGCGGGCTCGAACTCCGGGATCGGATCGCCGAGCTTGCGCTGGATCGGTTCGACCTTCGGATCGGCCCAGGTACCGCTGATGTGGAACTCGCGGGTCGCCGCCTGCATCATCGGCTTGCGCAAAAACAATTGTGCGAGAAAGGTGCCCAGGCCGATCGCCGGATTGACCACGGCATAGGCGAGCGATGCGGTGCCGGCATTGATCTCCGGCACCACGACGACACGCAGATCCTCGTTCTCGTGCACCAGGTCGGCCCGGCCCTCCATGAACACCGCCGCCTGCGCGCCGCGCATGTGGAAGTTGTTGGTGCTGGCCACGCCCTGCACGATCTTCACGTCGCCGTCCACGCTGTCGAACGGGAAGCCGGACTGGAACACGTCGCGGAAATCGAGCTGCAGCAGGCGCGGCAGGTTCTGCAGGCTGAGCACGCCGAGCAGCTTTGCCGGGCCGGCATCGACCTTCAGGAACTGGCCCGACTGGACACCGAGCTTGAACTGCCCGGACATGCTGGCGAAATCGGGGGAGAGCGGCGAGCCCAGCCAATCCACCCGGCCGGCGATCTGGCCCTTGCCGCCCTTCAAGGTCTTGCCGAGGCCGAGGCGCTCGAGCAGCGCGCCGCTGTCGCTCATGTCGAGCGTGAAATCGATGCCGGCGCGCCGCCGCCCGCCGGAGCGCGCCGTGGGCATCGCCCAGTCGCCGCTGCCGTCGAGCCGGGCCTCGGGCATCGCCAGGCTGAAGCGTTTGAGCTGCCAGCTGCGCGTGCTTTCGGCGCCCTCGCCGAGGTTCAGCGCCTCCACCTCGAGCCGACCCAGGCGCAGGCCGCGCAGTTCGAATTCATCGATGACGATGTCCAGCGCCGGCACGCTGGCGGGTTGTTTGTCGAGCAGGCTCTCCATGCTGTCGGCCTCGGTCTTCGGCAGCACCAGGCGCTTCAGCCGCGCGTAGACCAGCCCGTCGCCGCTGTTGCGCCGCGGCACGCGGTATTCGAGATAGCCGTTGAGCTGATCCGCGTCGACGTTGGCGCGCCAGATGCCGTCGGCCTGCGAGATGCCGGCCACCACCGCGCTGAGGCGCCGCGATGCGATCGTCAGGTTGCCGACGTGCAGGCCGATGGTCGTCGGCAGATAACCGCCGCCGAGGCCGCTCTCCGCGGTCGCGGAAGTGCCGGACCAGCGGTCGCTCAGCGCCTGCCAGGCATCGGCATCGAGCTGCGCCAAGGTCAGGCTCGCCTGCACCCCCCGCGACGGTTGCGGCGCCGGTTCGCCCACACCGATGCCGCCACGCAGCACCTGCGGCTCGCCATGCGCCAGATCGCGTTCGTACTGCAGCCGCAGCAGGTTGCCGAGATCGGCACGCAAGCTGTCGCGCGGGGACTGCCCGGGCGCCAACGATTCGGGCAGCAACTGGTTCTGCACCCGCATCGGCAGCGCGGCTTCGGCGCTCTTGCCGAGCGGCGCGGGCAGGTCCAGCGCCATGCCGACCAGATTGCTGCTGAGATTGAATTCCGGCAGGCCGTGCACGAAGCGCAGCGCGAGCTGGTAGGGCGCCTGCCCGCTCAGCGAACCGGCAACCCGGGTCAGCGCGCCGAGCTCGCCGGCCGAGCGCAGACCGTCGGCGCTGACCACACCTTGGCCGTTGAAGCGCAGGCTGCCATCGGGCTGCGATCCGCCTTCGAAGCTGGCCTCGCCGCCGAGCAGGCGCGCGCTCGCGCCGACAACCGCGAAGCCGTGCTGCGTGAAGTCGACCCGGCCGCGCGCCGCGGCCAGCACCGGCACGCCGGGGCGCAGCCGCAAGTCGTTGCCGGCCAGGCTGACGCTGCCTTTGACCGTGGTCTTGTCGGTATCGTCGAGCGGGATCGCGAGCGAGAGCTTCAGCTCGGCGGGCCCGCTGGCGCCAATCGGGGCGAGCGCGCCGCCGGTCAGCGCGTCGACCGGCGAACTCGTCGCGTAGTGCAGCAGAT
>Ga0207695_10011028_pt1 | contig 10981 bp, 16 predicted proteins | sample KBSC54metaG_FD_184354 | JGI IMG/M metagenome (GOLD analysis project Ga0207695, IMG submission 184354) | Corn rhizosphere microbial communities from Kellogg Biological Station, Michigan, USA - KBS C5-4 metaG (SPAdes) (version 2) | ecosystem: Host-associated > Plants > Roots > Rhizosphere > Soil... | reverse complement strand
GCGATCGGGCCGCGGCCGTTGCCGCACTCGGCGAGGCCGTCGGCGAGGAACTGGATGCGCTACTGCCGCTATCGCCGACGGAGGTGCGGCGGCAGCGGCAGGACCGCTTCCTGCGGATCGGCTAGGATCGCGTTCCGCCCCGTCGGACGGCGCGGCGCTTCCCGAACATGACACATCCCGGACATGAAAAAGGCCAGCGGAGCAACTCCGCTGGCCTTCTCATTCGGTATCAGTAATCCGAGATTACTTGATGCCGCTCATCTGGGTCGACACGTTGGTGAACGTGTTGCTGAGGTTCTTGCCCAGCGTCGACATGGCGGAAATCGCGGCAACGGCGATGAGGGCGGCGATCAGGCCGTACTCGATCGCGGTGGCGCCCTTGTTGTTCTTCAGAAACTTGCGCATGGGATTCTCCTACGTCTTCGTCCGTAACACTACCCGGCTTTGCCCCCGTGGGCTCGGCAAGGACTGATGTAGTCGGATTGGGGTTGCCAAATGTTTAAATGGAGACAGGGAAAAAGAAGAATCTATCGTAAACGCGACATTAAAGATCATTGGCATTCACGACCTGGTTCTTCACATAGTTGATCGTGCCGGTGACACGGACGGCAAGCGTCTGCACGGCGACCACCATGACGACGAAGATGAGCGCCAGGATCAGCCCATATTCGATGGCCGTTCCGCCTTTTTGATCACGTGCGAACTCGCGAATCCAGCGCACACACGTCCCCTGTCATTTTCAACATCCCGCTTACGGTCTAATCTCCCAGACTTAAGGAAAGTTTAGTCGATGACGGCATCGTGTCCATTGTTGTTGGTATCCGCCGCCGCCTTGGTCGATGGCGACGGGCGGGTGCTGGTGCAGCAGCGCGCGAGCGGTGCGCTGGCGGGATTGTGGGAGTTTCCCGGCGGCAAGATCGAGCCGGGCGAGACGCCGGCCGCCGCGCTGATCCGCGAGCTGCGCGAGGAGCTGGGTATCGATGTCGAGGCGGCCTGCCTCGCGCCCGCCGCCTTCGCGAGCGAACCGCTCGGGGAGCGTCACCTGCTCCTGCTGCTCCACGTCTGCCGCAAATGGAAGGGTATCCCGCAGCCGCTCGAGGCCGCCGCCTTGCGATGGGTCCGCCCGGTCGAGCTGCATCGCCTCGACATGCCCGAACCGGATCGGCCGCTGATCGGGTTGTTGGAAGCTCTGGCCTAGACTTTTCTCGGGGCAGGCGAGAGGCCAACCTCGCACGATCAGATATCCTCCGTTCGTCCTGAGCCTGTCGGACGACGCGCCCCAAGCGTCGCGCCTGGGGCACGCACTTCGACAGGCTCAGGGCGAACGGGATTGGGATGTGTCAAATGGAGCGATCCTCTACTCCTTCGCCTTCAGCGCCGCCGCCAGCGACGCGACCGCGCTGCCGCGCCGGGCCGGCTTGGGCTGCGATGCATCGGGCGCCCAGCCGATCAGATAGACGATCTCGAACGTCTCGGTGATGCGGCCGTCCGCGTCCGCCTCGGAGAGGAAGGCGCCATGCGCGGCCGCCATCTGGATGGACGTGAGCGATGGCCGTTCGCCCGCGAGCACGCCGCCCTGGGCGCCGAAGCGCAGATCCGCGAGCAATCCACCGAGATCGCGATAGCGCGCGTCCAGCGCTTCACCGTCCGAGACGGGCAGCGCGAATCCGGCGCGGGAGAGCAGATCCCCGGCCGAGCGCACGTCGATCTGCGGATGAATGCGCGCCGCGACGCCGCCGCCGCCGGCGAAATCGGCCTGCAGCATCGCCGCGCGCAGCCGGGGCAGGCTGCCGGCGCCAAGGAATCCCGCCATGAACAGCCCGTCCGGCCGCAATACGCGCCGCGCCAGCACCAGCGCGCCGGGCAGATCGTTGACGCTGTCGAGCACGCCGGCAGAGATCACCAGGTCGAACGCGCCGTCGGCGAAAGGCAGGCGATCCTCGTCGCACTGGATGCCACCGGCTGCCCTGGCCGCCGCGAAGCCCGCCTCGGCGACGACGACCGTCATGCCTCTGGCGCGCAGGGCCGTCGCCAATTGCCCGTCGCCCGCTCCGATCACCAGCGCGCGCGCGAAGCTGCGGTCGATCGCCTCCAGCCGCGCCAGCAACTCGTCGCCGATATGATGCGTGAGGAAGCCATGATCGGCGAAGCGGGACAAAGCCCGATCGCGGCGCGCGCGGCGGCGGCGGCGATCGAACGGTTCGGGGGGTGGGGAGGCCATGGCGGGCTTGTGCAACGTGGGCCTGCGACCGACAAGAGGCGCATGGCCGCCTCCGCCACGCGACTGCTTCGTTTCGCCTGGTCGGCGGGCCTCGATTTCGTGCTGCCGCCGCGCTGCCCCGGCTGTGGGCTGATCGTCGATGGCGATCACCGTTTCTGCGTCGATTGCTGGCAGGCGCTGGATTTCCTCGGCCCGCCGGCCTGCGCCCGATGCGCGATGCCGTTGCCGCACGATCTCGGTGCCGACGCATTGTGCGGCGCCTGCCATGCCGATCCCCCGGCCTTCGATCGCGCTGCCGCCGCAGTCGCTTACGGGGAGGTGGCGCGGACTGTCGCGCTCCGCCTCAAATATGGCCGCCGACCGGGTGTCGCGCGGACCATGGCGCATCATATGGCGCGGCTGGTGGGCGAGGTGCCGCCGGATGCGCTGCTCGTGCCGGTGCCGCTCCATCGCTGGCGGCTCTGGTCGCGCGGTTACAATCAGGCGCTGCTGATCGCGCGGGGCATCGCCGATCGCTCCGGCCTGGCCTGCATCCCCGATCTGCTGGTGCGGACCAAGGCGACGCCGGTGCTGCGCGGGCTCGGCCGCAAGGCGCGGGCGAAGGCGGTGGCCGGCGTCTTCGCGGTGCCCGACCGGGGCGCGGCAAAGGAGCGCACCATCCTGCTGATCGACGACGTCTATACCAGCGGCGCCACCGCCGACGCCTGTGCCAAGGCACTCAAGCGGGCCGGCGCGGCCGAGGTCCGGTTGCTCTGCTGGGCGCGCGTGCTCCGCGAGGACGAGGCGCGACATTGACAATCGCGTGATGCATCCACAGGTCGTGGGGACGAAAGGAGCCTCCCCGCCATGGCCAAGGTCGAAATGTACACCAAGATGTTCTGCCCCTATTGCTCGCGCGCCAAGACGCTGCTCGGCGAGAAAAGCGTGGATTTCGAGGAGATCGACATCACCATGGGCGGCCCCAGGCGCAAGGAGATGCTGGAGCGCGCACCGGGCCACAGCACCGTCCCGTCGATCTTCATCGATGGCCGGCATGTCGGCGGATCGGACGATCTCGCCGCGCTGAACGCCTCGGGCGAGCTCGACAGGCTGCTCGCCGCCTGATCGCGATGCGCATCGCCGTCCTCCAGATGACCAGCGGGATCGACCCCGTCGCCAATGCCGCCACGCTCGTCGCGGAGCTGGAAGAGGCGGCGAGGGGCGGCGCGCGCATGGCCTTCACGCCGGAGATGACCGGGCTGCTCGATCGGGATCGCAAGCGCGCGGCCGGAGCCATCGTCGGGGAGGGCGAGGACCAGGTGCTCGCGGCGGCGCGCGCGGCGGCGGCTCGGCTCGGCCTCTGGGTGCAGCTCGGCTCGCTGGCGCTGCGTCCGGGCGGGGCGGAGACGCGCTACGTCAACCGCGGCTTCCTGATCGATGACGCGGGTGCGATCCGCGCCCGCTACGACAAGCTCCATCTGTTCGACGTCGATCTGCCGACTGGCGAAAGCTGGCGCGAATCCGCCGCCTACGCGCCGGGAACGGGCGCCGTGGTGGCGGAAACGCCGGCGGGCCGGCTCGGCCTGTCGATCTGCTACGACATGCGCTTTCCGGATCTGTATCGGGCCTTGAGCGATGCCGGCGCCGAGATCCTCGCCGCGCCCGCCGCCTTCACCGTGCCGACGGGACAGGCGCACTGGCATATCCTGCTCCGTGCCCGCGCGATCGAGGCGGGCTGCTTCGTGATCGCCGCCGCGCAGACCGGCACGCATGCGGACGGGCGTGCCACCTATGGCCATTCGCTGGTGATCGATCCGTGGGGCGCGGTGTTGCTCGATATGGGCGATGCCCCCGGTGTCGGCTTCGCGGAGATCGATCTCGCAAGCCTCCACGACATCCGCGCGCGCATCCCGGCGCTCAAGCATCGCCGCCCGATTCCCGAAGTCGCGCGGACATGATCGTCTTCGATCTCGCCTGCTCGGCCGGTCACGTGTTCGAAGCCTGGTTCGGTAGCCAGGCCGATTATGACGACCAGCGCGGGCGCAAGCTCGTCTCCTGCCCGGTTTGTGGCGACGGCGCGGTCGACAAGGCTCCGATGGCGCCACGCATCTCCGGCACGCGCAGCAACACCGCGCCCGATCCCAAACAGGTGATGCGGGCGATGATGATGGCACAGCGCAAGATCCTCGCCTCGTCCGAGGATGTCGGCCATCGCTTCGCCGACGAGGCGCGTGCCATCCATGCGGGCGATGCCGAGGAGCGCCAGATCCACGGCCAGACCACGCCCACCGAAGCGAAGAAGCTGATCGAGGAAGGCGTGCCGGTCGCGCCGCTGCCATTTCCGGTGCGGGACCCCGCGCGCGACAATTGACCGTCGGGGGCACCTCGCCTAACGCTCCGCACCGGCGTGGCTCCATAGCTCAGCAGGATAGAGCGACGGTTTCCTAAACCGCAGGTCGGGGGTTCGAATCCCTCTGGGGCCACCAACATCTCCTCGGCGCTGGTGCCCCGATCCCGTCGCGCCCGAACGATCCGACAACGGCAAACCCCGCCGACCGGGTTCCGGTACGGCGGGGTCGTCGAATCCTCAGGGGCTGACGCTATCGTGGTGATTGTTGTCGAACGCGCCCGCCGCGGCGGCGATGCCGACACCGGCCGCCGCGACACCCGCCACGACCAGCACCACCCCGGCGCCTCCCAGGACATCCGAGCGCTTCTGGCTCGATGCCGAGCCGAGGCGCGCACCGGCGACAGGCATGACGGGGTGATAAGTGGAGACCGGCGCAATGGCCGGGTAGACGGCCGCCATGGCCGAGGAGGAGAGCAGGCATATGCCCGCGCCCGCGGCGATCAACGTGGAAAGTCTCATCGATATTCCCCTTGAACAGCGCGGGCACAGCGCTCGCGCTGCAGTGCACAACGCGCCATGGGGCGCGAGGCTCCAGCACGACGGCCCCCGCGCGCTCGGCTCGTCGCGCGGGGCTTTCCGTTCAGGGAAATTGATTAACGCCGAGCATTATCGGAAGTTTCATCACGCCCATTTTCGGAGCCGGCGCGCCTCCGCCCTCGTGATGCAACAGAAACAGGCGTTGGACGAGTATGTCAAAGATGCTCAATAGCCGATCCAGTCTAACGCTGGGCGTCGGCTTCCGCCACGATCTTGCGAGCCGCCTTATAGACCGCCCTACGATGCGCGGATCGGGATTGCTGCGCTTTCATCAGCAGGATGGCAGCCGCTTGATCGCCATGCTTGTCGATCGCCTCCGCGGCCTCGTCGCGCGCCAGTCTTCGTTCGCGTTCATTCGGAATGCCCAAGAACGGCATGCAAATCCCCCCGGATCGAGTCGAGAATGGAATAACTCGTTTCGACAGGAAACGTAATTTCGTTTGTTGCATCGCATTAGTGAATTTCCCGTATTATTACGGGGAATTAGGAGGCGTTTGGGGTCGAATGCGTGCGACCGCAGCGTCAGTTGGCAGGAATATCGCGCACATCGAAGGACATGATGATCGAGCCATAGACGCATCGGAACGATTTCCGGCTCTCACCGGCCGCAGCCGTTCCCCATACCGTGACCCTGCCCGGAGAATGCCGCTCGGTGTTGATGATGTGCACCGCTCCATAGCCCGCCGCCTGGGCCGTGCAGGCCTCTATCGCCGCATTGCCAGACGCCTGGACATTGTCGGCCGGTCTCAGGGCCGCATTGGCCGTGTGGCCGGCGACGTTCACGGCCGCCATCGGAAGACAGCCAGCGAGCGGGACCGCGCTCGCCACAAGCCACAGGGCGCTCAGCCGCCGCACGACGGCATAAGACCGCTGGAGGGCGGAATAGGAGACTCTGCACCGCCATCAAATCGCTCGGTCACGTCGCGCCGTACCGCTCGACCGGCGTCTCCGGTTCGCCGAGAAATCGTGTTCGATCGCAAATCAGTGCCTTCTCGGTTCATTCGCTCGGCCGGACATCGATCCTATCCCGGCAACGCTCGCCTGTCCGTTCGAAAGGGAGCTCTCAACGCTGTCCATCGGGCGGTTCTTTTCCGCCTATTCGGCGCCGAACAGTCTCCCATTCTCGATCCGCAACGCCATCAGCAGGATCGCGACCTTCACGTCCTTGATCTCATGCCGTTCGAACATGGCCCAGAGATCGGCCAGGGCGATTTCGTGGACGGTAATATGCTCTTGCTCGTGCGGATGGCCGCCACCCGCTTCGATGCGATCGGCGGCACTGTAGGGCGCCAGATAATAATCGATCTTTTCCATCGTGAAGGCGGGAATGCTCCAGAATTGCCCGATCGAGCGGAGCGGGCCGAGCCGGACCCCGGCTTCCTCCATGGCTTCGCGGCGGGCGTCGTCCCGCGGGTCGTCGCCGTCGAGCAGGCCGGCGATCGCCTCCAGCATATCCGGCTCGCCCGACAGCATGACGGGCGCGCGCGGCATCGAGACGAGGAGCGCGACGCGGCGATCGGGATCGTAGGGCAAGACCGCGACCGCGCGCCCGACCTTGACCACGTGCCGGTCCATCTCGTCGTCGCCAGCCCGCAGGCGGACCATCAGCAGATCCATCCAGCCTTGGTAGAGCGGTCGAACGGAGAGGATATCGGCCATCGCCGATCCATGGTCGAACAGAGCGTATCAGGACAAGGGGCATCGTGCGCCGGGCGCCGGAGCATCGGGGCCAAGCCGCTTCGCTTTTCTAGAATCTCGAACGTTCGGTCCCGCTTTATCCGGGTCCCGCCTGTCGGGCCGGGTCGCTAGATCGGCCCTCGTGTTCACCGCCTGCGGGCGAGCAAATCGGAGATACGATCATGGCGAAGGTGCTGGTCCTCTATTATTCGTCCTACGGGCATATCGAGCAGATGGCCGAAGCGATGGCCGAGGGCGCGCGCGCCGGCGGCGCCGAAGTGGCGATCCGCCGCGTGCCCGAGACGGTGCCCGAGGAGATCGCCAGGGGCGCCCATTTCAAGCTGGACCAGAAGGCCCCGGTGGCGACCATCGCCGAACTCGCCGATTACGACGCGATCATCGTCGGCACCGGCACGCGCTTCGGCCGCATGTCCTCCCAGATGGCGGCGTTCCTCGATCAGGCCGGCGGCCTGTGGGCGGCGGGCAAGCTGAACGGCAAGGTCGGCGCGGCCTTCACCTCCACCGGCAGCCAGCATGGCGGGCAGGAGACCACGCTCTTCTCGATCATCACCAACCTGCTGCACTTCGGCCTGGTCATCGTCGGTCTGCCCTACAGCTTCCAGGCGCAGATGGGCGTCGAGAAGGTGAAGGGCGGCGCCCCCTACGGCGCCACCACGATCGCCGGGGCCGACGGTTCGCGCCAGCCGGGCGAGGAGGAGCTCGACGCCGCCCGCTTCCAGGGCCAGCTCGTCGCGGAGACCGCGATCAAGCTGCACGGCTGATTTTCCGGTCGCTTATGCGTATCAGGGTGGCGATCCTTCGGGGGCGCCACCCTTTTCTTTATTGTGCCGGGCAGCGCCAGCCTGCAAACGGCTCGCATGACACACGATCCAGAGGATGGCGATCTGGTCGCCGAGCAAGCCAAGATCCCGGTGCCGGACGAGGTGGCAGAAGCGATCCGCACGTTGATCCGCTGGTCCGGTGACGATCCCGGCCGCGAAGGTCTGCTCGATACTCCCAAGCGCGTCGCGCGGGCATGGAAGGAATATTGCGCGGGTTATGCGGACGATCCGGGCCACCATCTCGCCCGCACCTTCGAGGAAGTGGGCGGCTATGACGATGTAGTGCTGCTGAAGGACATCCCCTTCCAGTCGCATTGCGAGCATCACATGGCGCCGATCATCGGCAAGGCCTCGATCGCCTATCTGCCGAAGGACCGCGTCGTCGGCATCTCGAAACTGGCGCGGGTGCTGCAGGGGTTCGCGCGACGGCTGCAGGTGCAGGAGCGCCTGACCGCCGAAGTGGCCGATTGCATCTGGGAAAAGCTCCAGCCCGCCGGGGTCGCGGTGGTGATCGAGGCGAGCCACGCCTGCATGACCGCGCGCGGGGTGCGGACGCCCGGCGTCGGGATGGTGACAAGCCGCATGCTCGGCGTGTTCCGCGATGACGAGCGCAGCCGCCAGGAAGTGCTCAGCCTGATGGGCTATTGAGACCTATCCGCCCCCAAACCCGTTCGCCCCGAGCGTGTCGAAGGGCTGTCCTTCGCTACCGGTGTAACAAGGACAGGGCTTCGACGAGCGCGGCCCGAAGGGCGCGGATTACCCGACCAATGTAGGCTTTCCGCAGCGGACTCCATCGACGCGCAGGTCCGCCTGGCCGACATGGACGCCGAGCAGGCCGGTCAACTGGTCGATGATGCCGTCGAGGGCCGGCGACAGCGGCTTGAGCACATTGCCGACCAACTGCGTCACCACCGAGAGATCCACGTTGTTGGCCTTCAACGTCATACTTGTCAGGAGCGAAGTTGCGATGCCCTGCACGAGGTCGGGGGTCGATACCGTCTTGACGGTGCCTGCGGCGATATCGGAGGCGGAGAAGGGCACCTGCTGCCAGTTGGTGCTCGTGCCGCCGAGCGCGATATGCGCCTGGGCGTTGATGGCGACGAGAGGGATGCCGAGCAGCATGATCTGGGCGAGTGCCGCCTGATTTTCCACCGGCGTCTTGGTGAAGTCGCCGAGAGTCGCGGTATTGATGTCGGCGATCGCGATCGACCCGACCGAGGGCAAGGCGTCCAGCGTCACGCTGGCATTGGACGCGCCGCCCGTGCAGGAAATCGAATCGAGCTTCGCCTGCGCTTCGGCTAGTTCGACGAGAACCGGCAGGTGCACCGAGACGAGGCCGAGCACCGAGCCGCCGATCTTCGTATCCAGATAGAGCCGCGCCTGCGCGGTGCGCACGATGGTGCCGCCGGCCTGGGTGATCGCCAGCCAGGGCGAATGCGACGGCCGCTGGCCTATGGCCAGATAGAGCGTCGTGCTGGTCACGCCGGGCAGCGACAGGCCGAGATTGAGGGCGACCTGTCGCTGGCCGTTGGAAAGCTGAAGCAACTCACGGAGAACGGAATAACCGTCCACCTTCACCACCGTATCCGGATCGGCATGATCCTGGCTGGCATAAGGGCCGAGATCGATCAGATCGGACAGGCGGACGGTGACGGGGGAGACTTGCAGCGCGATCCGGCGGAGCGCGGCGGCGGCATTGGCATCCGTCACGACGGCGGCGAGCGCGCTCAGAGCCTGGGGCAGCGTCACACTGGTGTTGAGCGTCTGGCCGAAGGTGACGCCGGTCAGCTGGAGCTGGGTGCGCAGCGCATCCGAGAATTGCAGGATGTCGACATTGGCGCCGACCAGCGCATTATAGTCCATCACCGAGAGATTGAGGTTGCTGCCGGTGAGCGCGGAGAGAAGCGCATTGGGCAGGCCGCCCTGCACCGCGGCGAGGCGCGAACCGATCGAGAAGGCAGCGTAATCGATCCGCACGGCGGTCGCCTTGGCGGCGATGCGGGTGGTCGAGCGGCCGGAGAAGGCGCGGGCGAAGAACAGGGGCACGTCCTGCGTCACCGTCACCTGCGCGGCGTTGGACGGGCTGGCGCCGGCGACGTAGCGCGCCGCCGGCGTAAGCGTCGCGTCGGCGGTATAGCTGCCCTGCGTGAGGGTGGAGACCTGCGCGGTGGGGAGACCGTTGGAGGTCAGCGCCGAAGTGGCCGCGCCGTTGGGATTGGACGAGGCCGCCGCGGCGAGCGCGGCCGCATCGGCGGCGCCCTGCAGGCGGCGGCTGCTGAGATACATCGAGCCCACGTCCACCGCCAGCGCGGTGGCCGTCAGCAGCGTGATCAGCGATCCTGCCGCGATGATGGTGACGGCACCGCGTCGATCGCGGCGGAGATATCCGAGCCGGCGGAGCATGGGCGCCTCAGAGGCTGTCGAGCCGGATCGCCGCATTGCGCTGGATCTGCGCGCTGGGCATCGGCACGAGGGAGAGGTGGAGCAACGGATCGGCGCTCGCGTCGTAACGGAGGCGGACCACCAGGGTGGTGCCGTCATCGTCCACCGAAAGCGTCGCGCGGGTGGGATCGAGCGTGCCCGCCCGCCGCAGCGTGGTCTGCATGGTCGTCTGCGCGATGCTCGCGCGTTCCGTGCTGGTGAGGCCGGCGATCGTGGAGCGCGCCGCGTCGTTGGCGGCCTGCTGCACGCTGTGCGCGGTCATCATCCAGTCGCCGTAGGAGACGATCCCCATCAGCAGCATCAGCAGGATGGGAAGGGTGATCGCCATCTCCACCAGTACCGCGCCGCGCGCGTCACGCCAGCCCGAGCGGAGCCGGGGCCGGGCGGCGGAGGGGGGAGGCGATCGATCCATGCACCCGGTATGGACCGGTGCCGGTGAGAGCCGGGTATCCGTGCCTTCACGCGATTTCGCGGAGTTTACGCGCAAATCGAGCGCGGCGCCGATGGCTGGATTCATCTCTGTTCACCAATTGTCGCCGGCTTCCGGCGCGGGCGTGGGCATCGGGCCGGAAGGATGGACTTGGCCGTTCGGCCCGTCTGCGGAAATCACGCGAAACTTCGGAAGGTGCCGGATGGCGCGGGTGATCGGCGCTTGCCCGCGCTCGGCGATTTCCCCATCGTGGCGACCGGGGGCCATTAAAGGGGGCGTGATGCGCTTTGCTTTTCTTCCAGCCATTGCGATCATGACGTTCGCCATCCCGGTTCGTGCCGCCATGCCGGCCGGGCCAGCGCCCTTCGCGGGCACGGTGGCGATGGCGGGGCTGCTGCCCGTCCATGTCGATCGCACCGGCGGGCGCATCCTGCTGACGCTGC
>Ga0207695_10011027_pt1 | contig 10981 bp, 12 predicted proteins | sample KBSC54metaG_FD_184354 | JGI IMG/M metagenome (GOLD analysis project Ga0207695, IMG submission 184354) | Corn rhizosphere microbial communities from Kellogg Biological Station, Michigan, USA - KBS C5-4 metaG (SPAdes) (version 2) | ecosystem: Host-associated > Plants > Roots > Rhizosphere > Soil... | reverse complement strand
TTGATAACGCAGGCTTGGATCTGGACTTATAACAACCAACGACCTCACAGCTCCTTAGGATACAAAACACCCAGGGGGTTCCTGTTGAAATATGGTAAATGCCCAAACGCACAAGACCCGGACGTCGCATTTCCCACATTCCAACAGGACGAAGAAAATAAGTGGGAATCTATGTTTAAAACCGCTACACACTAAGGGAAGCTTTCAGTGTCATACACTACCTGCGCATTTGATTTAGGAACACGGGTCAAGAAATGCTCTGATAAGTCGCAGGTGCAAACCAGGATAAGACAATTACTTCAAGTTAGTCTAGCTGGACAAATCGCTCCAGGTAAGATACTGTTATAGAAGGGTTGGCTACAACTAATTAAATAAACGAATGGCGGCATTGAATATGTTTTTGGGAAACGTTGGTATTCTTCAGCACCCTGCTCATCTATTGGCATTTTTTGTTGAAACATTTAATATCAAAGATTTTCTTTACGTAAAGAGTTTGAAGGAATTACTGGATAAGAATTCACTGAAACATTAATCAATCCTGAAGCAAATCGAATCTTTGACGTGGAAGTGCATAAAACTGTGAAACCACACTGGGATTTCATTGAGTATTTTAACCATAAGGCAATTGGAAATCAGATTAAGAAAATTGTGCTTGAAGAAACAAAGCCAACCATCCAAGTAGCCCTTTTTCATGTTGTTTCAATAGGATGGGTCAATAATATCAATTCTTTTGAACTTTATTCAGAGCTCTTAAGAATTGTTCGCTCTTGCTGTCGCTCGAGGCAAGACTCTTCCACTCATTCCAATAATCGATGGATACATTTTGCGCAATTTCATTACAAATTTGAAAAGCAAGCTCTTCTTCAAAGTTTATCCATTTATCACTTAATATTATATCTGTTCTTGCAGAATTCAAATCTAAGTCTCTTTGTCCACAGATATCAACCACCAGAATTAGCGGAAACGGCCAAGTAATTTTTACCTGATTTGGCTTCATACGCCACGATTCAGGAAATAATGTCGTAGGAATTTCGATTCCGTGGAGCGAAATTCGAGACTTCGATTCGGAATGCCTGCGAAATGAGTTGTTCTTTTTTATATTTCCATTATCATCGATAGTTATGGACTTTGAATTCTCTTCTATCGAATTGTCGGAAATAGTTAAATCCTTCTCTAGAGTATAAATCTCACCTTCAATTTCGACATCTCTGGAAGTGAGGTCAATTTTTTTGACAGGGCTGCCGTGACTTTCTAATATGGCTACTATCGCTGAGCCAATAAGGCCATGCTCTTTCCTGATGAGCGATATTTCAAAGATTCGGATGTTTTCATTTTCCTTCCAGGAAAAGTCTTTCAGTGATTTCGCTGTGATTTCACTAAAGCTATTTTCATCCCTTGTTTTTTTGGTTTTCGTCGTTTCAATATTTATCTTAAACGGAGGGTTCGGAATAACCCTTTCAACGGAGGTTATAAACTCTTCTTCACTCATTTTATCCCAAGGGTTTATCGCCTTCCTTAATATTAGTTTGGTTGTCGTGCCCGGCACTTCTCGAATACCAGACTTTATCACAAAAATACTTTCCTGGCCTTCGACAGTTATATTTAAGGAGTCAGTTGATTTGTGTGGTCCAAGCACTCTCTTTGTATCAACGATTAGGGAATCAGCAACCATGAAACATGACAAAATTCCTATTCCAAAACGGGAAGTTGGAGTGAAATCTGCATTTGATTCTGATTTTAAGTTGAAAAAGTCTGTCGATTTATAAAATGATGAACCAACTCTTGAATAATAATTGTCAATAATGTACTGATCCATTCCCGTACCATTGTCTGTTACTTCCAATATATCCTCATCGTTTTCAAAATAATATTTTACAGTTATCTCTGGTTCAAATTTTGAGTAACCCCATTTGCGCTCTTGAGCTTGCCTTAGTAAACATGCATCTATCGAATTTTGAAGTAACTCGCGCAACGCAATCTCAGGGTTGCCATATAATTTTGTTCCCATTAAAAGGTCAATTACCTGCCTTTTACTTAGGCTGAATTTTGTGTCTTTATAGGTGTATAGTGGCTGGTTGTGGAGATTTTTTTTAGTTTCTATATTTTTTCTTGTTACTTGGAATGGCAGTTTAATTTGTATTGACCTTGATTTTGTTTGATTAAATTCATCTAAAATTGAAATAATGTTATTGCAAAGACTTAGTTCCCGGTCTATGATATTGCAAAACTCATGAATTGATGCTTCAATAGCAGGGTGAGTGCATTTGGCATTGAATTGAATAATATTAGAATTGATATCCCAGTTTTCAATGGCGCGATGCTTTTCCCATTCCTTTACAGAAACTGGATTTCTGACATACAAATGGGAATATAAAATTAAGGGAGTTCTCTTCGCGTCAAAATCAAGAATGTCCGCTAGTCGAAGAATAATCCCTAAAAGGGGAAGACATACGTAAGTGTTATTTCCACACGGATAATACTTTTCAAATTCCAAAAGCTTTAGAGCGTCTTCATTATGGCTTTGGCAGATATTCGCTAGGTCTACAGTCAGATCTGTATCCCGATACCTAATTTTTTCATTCCAATATTTCTCAATTATCTCTATCGAGCGTTCTGCATGGGTCTGCCTTATGAAGTTTGTTAGCAAATATGATTTAATAATTGACGATTGAGAATGATTACCTTCCAAAATTAATTTATAAATGATTTCTTGCTGGTCGGGACGTGCATCGCAGTATCTTTTAAATTGGTTGAGCAACTTTTGCTCTTCGTCATTTTCAATTTCGGGCGAAATATCCCAGATTTTCTTCCAGGTTATTACTTCTCTCTCGTCAGGAGCCATCCCAATATCGTGAAAGAATGCACTTATTATTAAAAGCATTCTTTCAGGAATGGAGAGATTATCAATTACTTTTTTTGTAAGCAGGCGTTCCATTAAGTATAACACTCTAAATAAATGTATGTCATCATGGAGAGTATATTCATCCATGTGCCTTATTATAGTTTTGGTCCTTTGAACCGAGAAGGCGACAGCACTTTCAACCAAAACAGTAATTTCTTTATCCGCTAGTTGGCAGTCCCTTTCTAACGAAGTGTATAAATAACTTTTCTGCAAGCGAGGTAAAAACTCACTTTTCCAGTCGTCCAATGTATCGACGTAATTAGTTGTATCTCTCATTTCGGGAATAATAGATTTTTTGAAGCAAGGGGTAAAATCCTAGGAATCTTTTCAATATCGGCCACAAGGTCAAGGTCAAATATTCAATCATTGATTGGGCAAAATGAATTCTTTCAGTAAGGAATTATTTTAGTTAGGGATGTGATCCGTTTAGATAATCATTATCATAGTTTTGAATGGGTTGTCATAATTCACTGCTATTTTCAATTTTATTTTGTTCTTGCATCGGAATTCTATATTGTTCATGAGTTGGGAAAGCCTCGACAATGGATTTATCTTTTGATTCTGGTAAAAACTTGGCTCCTAGCTCCATTAGTTGTGCAATTGTATCAATAGAGTAAGCCACTTGTTTAACTATTGCTTGCTCGAGATTTGGCCTGTCGGAAAGGATGTCCTTCGAAAGCTTTTCCGTCAATTCATTATGAAGTTTTACGGTATTTTTGCCAATTGATTCTAAGATATCGTTGTTTACCTTCAACATTCTCAATCTTTGCTCTGTGATTTTTGCGTTTGCTAGTTCTTTTCGAAAGTCAAGTGCTTTCTTGCATATTTCCCCAATTAAGCTAACAGCAATTTTTGATCCTAGTGCGACTTTGATCCAAATTGATCCAGGTTCAGCAGAGAATATTTTGAGATTGTGGTCGACGCCAGTTGTGTTTAAGGTGACTTCTATTGAGGTTTTTAAGTCTTTGAAGACCGCTTCCATTTCGCTAAATGTTGTCACATCAGGCAACCTAATATCAATGGCGTCTTCTTGGATGGGGGAGCTTGCATCAAAGAAATCGAGGATTGCATTGGCTTTATTCTTTATGGCTTCAATAGTTTCATTGATCTTAAGAAAAGAATTTTCCGTGAATTCTATTGCGTCAAGTCCTTGGTTATATAGAGAACCTCGCTTGATTTTATCTAGTTCCTCCCTTAGCCCTGGTACACCCTCAAGCTCATTCAATTTCCTGTTGAATGCAAAAATACCTGTAACTCGAACTTTATTTCCAACATTTTGAACATTTAAATTTAGAAAAGGCAAGACACTCCTTATAATGAATATGTGCTCTATTGATTTCATTAATCGTGAAAGGTTTGGGGTAAATTAAAACGGGATTTTATAAAGCAGCAAAGAAATCTCTAGTCAGATGAAATTTCTTAGTCGAATCCTTCTGAAAAAAATTCTTTCGGCGAGATCTCTAATCCATCAATTATTTTTAACAACGTTCTCATTCTAATGTCATCAAATGTGCCTGCTTCATATTTTGACATTCCTGCCCTTGATATTTCAATGTCATACGCAAAAAGTTCATAAGACTTAAAACCTTTTGCTTTTCTAATCTTTTTTATTCGACTGCTTAATTGAGTAAGAAAGGCTTCGTGGTCAAAATGGCCTAGGGTCGCCTTTTTTCTATCTGGTTTTCTTTTTGCTTTTGCCATTATGCAATTAACCAAATAGATATTTTATAATTTACCCTTTATAATATGGATGGTAAAAAAGGCCTAGTATAATATACATTTATTGAAAATCTTTCCTATCTTTACATAAATGATATATTTGCGGTCCTTCTGTATTTTGAAAGGACCTCACTATAAAGTCTCGTTCAGAAAACCGCCAATTTTTCAACAGTCGAGATGATAGTGAAAGCCCGCTCTATACCATATAGGGTGGGCCCCTATCAGCTTATTGACTGTGGGCGCTTGGCGGTGCCTCTGAATGATAAGACGGGGCCCGCCCTTTATGCTTTTGCATGGCGGTCTCTCGTCTTCTGTTGTTCTTGCATCCAAACAGTAAAACCAGAGGGCCATGTCACTCTTTTATAAATATCCCGAATTCTTTAATCAGCCGATTCTTCTATCAGACGAGGAAAAACAGAACCCCAGTCTCGTCTTTGAGCGGCTTTGCGTAGACTACAATTTGTGTGAACTCCGCGAGATATGTGAAAATATATCTTCCGTGTGCCTGACCTCGGATTTTCCCCCGTATGATGAGGGCAACGAAAGAGCCAACCTCCAGCTTTTTTGCAAAAATGCACTTACGCTTTTTGAAGCCGTTTTTTGTTTTGTTAGGCCTGAGATTGCCGGTGAGAAGAAGGTTGATTAGTTTTTGAAGATTGACTTTTTGTGTAGTGTTTCAAATACCATGATTTATGAGTTTTCGGGTGGATAAAGCCAAGATTGTTCAGTTTAGGAAAGATAGGGCTCTTCTGTGCTACAATGACATGGAAGTTGCGGCAAGGATGCGTGTCGACAGATCAAACTACAGCAAGGCGGTTACTAAAGGCCCCATTACATATACCTTTCTTAATAAGTTCTATGACACGTTCCGCGAAGAACTGACGATAGTTAAAGAGAGAATAAAAGCCGATCGGTTCAATTTGAAAGGCAAACAATCGAACGATCTTTTGTGTCGGTTTAATGAGATGCTGGTCCAGGTGGATCGCTTGGTTGCAGGTCAAACGGAATTAAGAGCGCAGGTCGATTCCCTGGAAAAGGGATTGGACAAGGTGTTAGAAAGAATCCCTAGAATAGAAAGTTTGATTACCCAGTTAGCCATGTGTATGGCGCCTGGGATAATTTAAAGTGGTGCACAATGTCTTCAGCTATTAAATCATATAAGGAAACTTTAAAAGAAGTCCGTAAAAACAACGAACTGGTCATTGCCTCCAATGAGAGGATAATACAAGGCAATGCGGTCCCGGCAATGAATCATATTTTAAAATCCACTAATCAGACCTTGTTGAATCACAACAAGCAGATAGATGAGTATATCAAATCGGGGGCTGTTTCGTCTCATTTGGAGAACTCGCGGGCGGCAAAGGAGGAAGAATCAGAATGGATGAGGCACTATTCGGTACTCAATGCCTGGCATAGGGCAGACCCAATTCGGACTATAATCGAGTTCGCGAATAGGGATTGTGTATTCAATGATCGAATGAACCTAAGCTTGTTTTTTGATGGGGCCATGCAGAGTCCGGTCTTCGATTTTGACGAAGCCGAAGAAAAGGGAGAGCGAATCTATTTTTATGATTCCGTGCTTAGACTTATTGAGGCTGCGCATCTTGTCCGGGAAATGTATTTAAAAAATGAACTGAAATTGCCAAAACCAAAGTAGGCCTTTATTGGATAAAATTCTTGTCCACCAATCGCCAGATATAAAAATCCTTGGTGAATCTATCAACCAAGAATTTTTAACCGTACCCTTTTTTTGCATAAAAAATAGGTAAGGTAGCCGGGTGTTTCTACACCCGGCCTTTTTTCATTCATCCGCCTGATGGTCATTGACGGACTTTTGCAAAGCCTGCTTCATTTTTAGCCGGTCCGGTTTGCCAAGAGTCGAATCTAGCCTTTCCCATGCATCCCGGTAGACTTCGAAATAGTATCTCCTTCGCTGCAGTTGGGTACGCGTGTCAATATATTGTTTGCCTAAAGGGATAAGGAAAAATACTACGGATATAGAAATTACCCAGGGTATCAGCCGGCCGAATACGATCTTGTAGTACCGATCCGGATTAGTTTCGGGGAAAAGAACAAGCCGGGCTTGACGGATAACACTTTTGGGCTGGTTCTCTAAAATCAGGTTCATGGTTTGTAGCTCCTTTTTTAAAATAGTTTGTATTGGGCCGGTGTCAGCTGGCGGGGCAATTACATTTACCTGGTCAAGCCGCTGTTCGAACTTTTCCACCGTTTGGGTCAGCTGACCCAGTTTTTTGTTTTGTTCGTCAGTCAGGTCGTTGGCTTTTTTCTGTTCTTCCAACATTTCCTTCAACACTGTTTCCAAAATCTCATTTTCCATGACTTTTATTTTAATTGATTAATTAAAGCCGCGGGCGTTTTTTCTTTTTCTTTCGTCGCCGTAGTTCTTCCTCCCATGGATCAAACCCACCGCCCGCTGATTGCTCAGGCTCGACCTTTAACATGGCCTCCAACGCCCTGCCATGCTTTTAGACATTTCAGTACCTGTCGAGGAATCCGTCGGAGGGGGTGTTGCCGGTAAAGAGGTAGGGCGCATGTCGGATACATTCACCTGCCGGGCCCGGCGCTGGTTTTCCTGTTTCAGCTGCTGGTCGTTGGGCGACTCCCGGAGCGGGATTTGCGCGTTTCGGGTCAGGACGCGTTCAATAGTGGCCAGCGAATAGCCGACCTCACTTCCTTTGATCCGAACCCTTTTTTCGTCTTCGAAGGCAATACCCCTTCCTTTATTAACCCGGTAGCCCTGCTCCCGGATCTTCTGCTCGAACTCCGGATAGGACCGGGAATCTTTTAAGGCCCCTTGAATTTTTTCTTTCAACCGCAGTTTCCGCTGGTCGTGGCGGGGTATCTGGCGTTCCTTTTCGGAGAGGAACCGGCGGGGACTAAGTACGTTTTTTAGCTGATACCTCTTTTCCAGCCGCCGGCAGAGTGCTGCCATCCGGGCGTAGCTATTGCTGTCGCTGGCGACCTTTCCGTCATACCCGACCCGGTTAGCGACCAGGTGGATATGAGGTTGTTTGGTATCCTTATGCAGGACGCATATATATTGGTGCTGGTCGAGCCCAAATTCGCGGGCAGCCTCCTGACCGATTTCCCGCCACTGTTCGGTCGTCAGCTGGTCACCCGGAGCGGCCCGGATAGATAGGTGCATCAACGGTTTCTCCACCCGTTTGCTCAGCCGCCCGACCTCCCGGAATTGCTCGGTCAGCGCCCATTTGTCGCCATAACAAAGATTGTATTCCAGTACCTCAGCCCGGCCTTTATGCTGCAAGCCTTCGTCCTGGGAACGCTGTTGTTTCTCCAGTTCTGAAAGATTTTTCTTGTCCTCCAGACAATAGGCGATGCAGTGAAAAAAAGATTTCCCCGTTGTTATCTTCCCGATCATTGCAAATAGTTTATAATACACTTCGCCGCCTGCAGGAGCACAGGCACGTCGTTTTGCAGAGTTGCACGATCAATGGCGTTCAGGTCGTCGCCCCGATTGCGTTTTTTTGCGAGCTGGTTTATGTTCGCTGCGGCGTGGTTTAGTGTTCCGGCTTGCTGTAATAGTTCCCTTGGTATCGTCCTTTCCGACCTGTCAATTTTTCCGGTGAGACCGATTTTCCGGAGATATTCCGATACGGTCATCTGTACGGATTTTGCCCTTACTTCAATAGCCCGACGCTCGATCAGGGTGCATTTGACGCCCAGCAATTGGTCTCGCTTCACGGCCTTTTTTGGTCGGCCTCCTTTGCGCCTTGAATGTTTGCCTGGCTGTTCCATAATGGTTATTTTCTCCCGTTTTTCGAATGCGATAGCATGAGGAAGACGTCCCCTGAATGCGGAGCATGAAGGGGGGGCAGCGTTTCGGTATAACCGAAACATAGCTGGCTACCTAAAACTCCAAGAGATCGACGGTGGGCTGCCCCCTGCTGTTAGATGGACCTGCCGCGGCGGAGCTGCTGTCGCGGTTCCTGCCGGTTGCTTTTCAGCCAATCATTAAGGTCCTTGTGTTGGCTATAGAAATCGCTTCGGTCGATGTATTTATCACTCCATCCGAGCGCCTTTCGGGTGTGCATTTTGCCGGCTGCATCGTTGTCCAGAACCAGGTGGATCCGCTCGTATTTTTCCATCAAAGGGCGGCTCTTTTCCAGAAAGGCGAGTGAATTCAGGATCAGGCAATTTGACAGTGGAGCCTCCTGATTTTTGTTAATGGTTAGGAAAGACAGATAGTTGAAAAATCCTTCAAATGCGGCAACCTGACTAGTACGATTATCTATAAAAGAAATATCCTTCGGGCTGCTGCTGCCTTTGAAATTGGCGTTTCGCAATTCATAGCCTCCGGAACGATTGGGGAAGCCAAGCGCGACGTTCCTTTTGCCGTACAGCTCAAACTCAACCTGCCGGCAGTGCTTCCGGGCAACCTCGACCGGAATTTTCCTAAAATCCAGATAGCGTTCCAATGCAGCAGATTCAATCTCAGAAACCGAAAGAATGTTGATTCTGGATTTTGTTTCGGCTGGCTCCTTTTGATGGGTAGGTTCGACGTCGCGGGACAGGGGCCGTTGAAAAGAAGGAGGACCGTTTAGCCGGTGCAGGAATTCTTTCACGGTGCATTGGTGATACAAAATCCCAAAATCAACCAGGTTGCCGCCCTTTCCGATTCCGTGGTCATACCATATATTAAAGGTCTTGTTGACTTTGAAAGAAGGCGTTTTTTCTTCCCGGAATGGGGAAATATACCAGTAGTCGGCTCCTTGAACCCTTTGGGGTCGGTGTCCTAAACTCGCCAGATATTCCAGCAAGTCTATCCGTCTGGCTTCGTTGCACGATAATCGTTGACCATCCATAAATGAGGAAATTGGGCGGGTGAAAAGAAAATGATTAGCAAATTGTCGCCGGTTGGAGAAATGGGCGATTATGGTTTTTTGTACCTTTTCCGATTTTCGAGCATTCGTCCCATTGCATCGGGTTTGCTGTCGGTCCTGGCAAATTCTTCTACCCAGGCCAGGAGCTCGCCGAGCTTGACCAGGTATCCTTTTCCAATTTTGGTGGCGGGAAGGCTGCGGTGATGGATATAATACCGAATCGTTCCGACCGGACGCCTGACGATCCTGGCAGCTTCGGCGAGATCCAAAAGTTGCTCAGGGGAAGAGTGGGAGGGAGAATCGGACTTTTGCCTGTTTTCTGCCAGACCATTAACGGTGGTCTGCAATACATCAAGTTTGGAAAGGATCAGCTCGAAAGGATTATTCGTTTGCATATCAGTTATAGTTTGTAGTGAACAACTGACTGCAATTATCGGATGGAGGGAGAGCGAAATCAGGCCAATTAGGGAGAATTATTAGCAATCCCTAATTTGCTAAGGCAGCTTGTTTATTTTCAAATCTTTGAGGTTGGATAAATATTTCCGGTACTGGTTGTCTTGCCGGTAATTCGCCAAAAATGTAGGGAGCTTACCAATGCCATTTTGGGAATATGTTAAGTAAGCCTTGAAAACGTCATCAAACCTGTGCCCTTTATCAATATAGCCAAGCTGTTGGAAATGGTAGATCATGGCGGCAATAGCCCCGTTGAACCCATAAGGATTTTTGCCATTGTTCAACCGCTGGACCGGAGAAAAAAGGGGCCATTTGTAGCCGGCTTGTTCAGTTTGGTTTGTAATGAAACGAAGCGTTTCTTCGGGACTTCCGTTCATGGGCCGAACGAGTTTTAAAAAATCGAGTATTGGCCCATCTTTTGGTTTTTCCACATCATGGGTCGAGGGGGGCGGAGGAGGAACGGCCTCTCCGATGAAAGGGGCAAGAACGCTCCGAGCAATTTTCTTTTCAACCGCATTTAGAAAGACTTTTCGATTTTGCTCGTCGAGGGAGTACATCAATTGGAATTTGGCGTCCTTTTGGAGATTTCGATTTTTCATATAGCAGAACCTCAGCTCTTCGTCCGCATTAGAGGGAACGGGTTCGCGATACGGTACCGGGTTTTCCAGAAGAAGATCCTGGAATCGGGCCAGAATAGCCGGCGACTCATTCTCTACTCGGTCCAGAAGTTTTAATAGGAAGCTCTTGTTAAAGGTCCAAAAAACATATTTGGCTAAATCTTCAAAATGGGTAGTATTCCAAAATGATTCTTCCGTCACAGTCATGGGAGAACTGAGGAGGGTGATGCAGCTACCCGTGCGAATGATCTGGGCGGCGTAGAGATCGTAGTTGCCTAAATGGAATTGAAATTTTGAATTCTTCTTTCCCTCAACCGGGACTTCATTCAAGTAACGGCGGTTGGAAAGATACTTGGTTGCGAGGCTTATTTTGTCTTTGCGGCCCACAGGGAAGGTTACACTATTATAATGGTAAGTTAAGAAATTGC
>Ga0207695_10011022_pt1 | contig 10983 bp, 10 predicted proteins | sample KBSC54metaG_FD_184354 | JGI IMG/M metagenome (GOLD analysis project Ga0207695, IMG submission 184354) | Corn rhizosphere microbial communities from Kellogg Biological Station, Michigan, USA - KBS C5-4 metaG (SPAdes) (version 2) | ecosystem: Host-associated > Plants > Roots > Rhizosphere > Soil... | reverse complement strand
TCAGCAATCAACGCCTCGCGCTCTGACTGTCGCGCCCCGCGGGGGCGCGTGGATTGAAACAGACACATCATCGACGGAACGCCGCCGTCGGCCGGTCGCGCCCCGCGGGGGCGCGTGGATTGAAACCGCAAGGATGTGGAGGCCCTAGGGTTCGTTTACTGTGGCGCCCCGCGGGGGCGCGTGGATTGAAACCACGCGATCGCGACGGGTTTGGCGCGCAGAAGCAGGTCGCGCCCCGCGGGGCGCGTGGATTGAAACCTATCGTGATATAGACTAGATAACTTTCCCGAAATACTTGTCCAACCACGCGACAACCTCCCGATGGAGATCAGCCGGTTGCTCCGAGACGTCGTGTGCCGTGTCGAGGGTGAGAGCCTTTTTGTCCGCAGCAGGCGTGCCAAGCAGACGCATCAGCGCGTCTTTACCGAGGAAAATCCAGTCAAACTTGCCCGATATCAAAAGCGTCGGCGCCTTGATGTGAGGGAGGAAGTCGGCCTGGTCTGTTCCAGGCAGCGGCTTCTCACTGGCAAATCCTCCGTCCAGGAAAATCACGGCCTTGAACCGCGCTTCCACCGCCGCAAGATTCACCCCTAATGCCGCGCCCATGCTTTCGCCCATGAAGGCAATCCGATTGCGATCAATGTCGGCGCGCGTCTCCAGGTAGTCGATGGACCGTCCCATGTCTTTCGATTCCTGGATGAGCGTCTCGCGCCCCGAGGGGGTGTCCGGACCTGGCACCGGAGCAGGCCGCTCGTAGGTGCCCTTATAAATCGGATACGCAACCGCCCGCCCGCTCCGAATCACGTAATCAATGAACTTCATGTCAGTGAGGGTTTGACTCGAGGGGATATCCACGGCCCGGGCACTGGGGAAGAAGACGACAGTTTGATATGGAGGCCGCGCATGGGCGGGTAGGAACAGGTACATTGCCATCCGCTCCTTCCCATAGGCCGCGTCGAACATGACCTTCTCCTTGCGCCAGTCCTTCGAATCCTGCGCTACGGTTTCCAGCGTTGCGTTGAGAGGCGAGCGGTCGTAGGCATACATCGTCTTATAAATTTGGTAAACGGCGTCGGAGGCAGGTTTCGCTTTTGCAAAATTCCGAATGGTCTGCCGCCGCTCGGCCGTGGTTTCCGCGGGTAACGGGGCACTGTTTCGCACGCAGCGAAAACCTGCGTTCGCGGCGCGATGGAATGGCGGCAGCACTCCAGGCTCGAAATATTCGTTCGTCGTCGTATTCCAGCCTCCGCCGAGAAGGTAGCGGGCCCCGCCGGATTCGTTTCGGCACCACTCCGCCACGTTGCCTGCCATATCGTAGGTGCCCCACGGACCCACTCCCTGGTATTTGCCCACGGGTGCCGGAGAAGAGGAAAAATTGCTCATGGGCATGATGTATTTCGCGACCGGGCTCGGCGCCGTCAAATACCATTGCGCGATCACGGGCAGGCTCTTCCCAGCGAACTCCGCGTAAGCCGAGGCCTCGTACCAACTCACGCCGCCGACCGGATAATCGGCTTGTCCAGGAGGATAACTACCGGCCGCCCAAGTCGATGGTCCCCGCCGGCCGGTGGTGTCGCTGAACAGGCCGATTGCCTCGTCCCAACTCAACTCATGTCCATCGCGAAGAAACTTTTCCTTCCAATACTCGCGTTTCCTGTACCCGCCTTGGTCGACAAACTCCTGATACTGGCGGTTCGTCACTTCGAATCGATCGATATAGAAGGCCGGAAGATTAAAGGGTCCCAGGTCGCCAAGCGACCAGACCACGCTGAAATACTGGCCGCCCGGCACAGCGACCATTTCACGAGGCGCGCCGGCAGCCGCCTCCAACTGGAAGCTAAAGTCGTGGAGATACCCGTGAATGTCTTCCACCACGGGAGCTCCAACGAACTCTCTCATGCCGGGCTTAACAACCCGCCAGCGCAGATAGCCCGACGGAATTGAAACGTTGTCGAGAGGCGTCTTGCCCAAGGCAAACCAGGGATCGTCAGGAGAAAGGTAGTCTTTGATTTCAACGGAAGCCCCCGGGGGGGACGACCGCACGGAAACAGTGTGAGTCAGTTCTCCGGCAATCTGCGCCAACTCCGGATCCGCGGGAAGGTACGATTGTGCCTGCTTCATCAGACGGAGCGCGGCGAGGGGTTTGCTCTCGCTCTTCAATTTGACAATCTCTGGAATCGCCTGCTCGCGCACCCAGTGCCGCCTCTCAGAGCGCTGATAGAACAAAATGGACGCTCCAGCAAGCAGGATCAGCAGCACGGCGGCGCTCGTGGCCAAGACTGCCTGCTTGTGCCGCTGCACAAACTTGCGGATGCGGTACACAGTGCTCGGCGGTCCGGCCAATACGGGACGATTTTCCAGATGCCTTCGGATGTCCGCGGCCAGATCGGAAACTGACGCATAGCGCCGTTCCCGATTTTTCTCCAGGACCTTGATTGTGATCCAGTTCAAGTCCCCTGCAAGTTGGCGCCGGAGAGTCGCTGGGTCCGTCTGACGGCGCGCCGCCATATCGGTCGCTGTCCGGCCCATCGTTGTGAGTTTCTTCGAAAGGGCGGGAGCTGCTTCTTCCCGAATGATGCGCAACAGTTCTGCCAGGCCCGCCTGGCGCAATAGGGCAGCCTCGAACGGCACGGCGCCGATCAGCATTTCATACAGCAGCACGCCCAGCGAGTAGACATCGGAACGGGTATCGATGTCCCCGGCCACCACATCGGCCTGCTCGGGACTCATGTATTCAGGCGTGCCGACCATCTGGCCGAACTGAGTGAACTGCGTGAATTCCAGTGAGCGTTGATCGATGGCCTTGGCAATGCCGAAATCGATCACCTTGGGCACGGGGTTCCCGTCCTGTTCGGTCACCAGTACGTTGGAAGGCTTGATATCGCGATGGATCACACCCTTTTGATGAGCGTGTTGGACCGCCAGGCAAACAGGTATGAAAAGCCGTAGGCGCTGCTGCGTGGTCAGCCGGTGCTGGTCACAATACGCGGTGATGGGGACGCCGTCGATATACTCCATCGCGAAGTAGGGCCGCCCTTTGGGCGTTGCGCCGGCATCATAGATGCGTGCGACGTTGGGATGATCCATCAGAGCGAGGGATTGGCGCTCGTTGTTGAAACGCGCGAGCACCCCGCTTGTATCCATACCGAGCTTCACCACTTTGACAGCCACTTGTCTTCTGATGGGTTCGGACTGCTCGGCCAGAAAGACCGTCCCCATCCCACCTTCGCCGAGGACTCGGAGAATATGATAAGGTCCGAAACCGTCACTCTCCTCGTTAGTCACTTCGGTATCGAACGCACCATCCCAGCCGCCGGCAACGGTTTCGGTTTCGAAAGCTCCGGCCATCAGGCACGCCGGGCAAAGTCCCGCCGGATCGCCGGAAGATAGTTCAGTTCCACATCGCGGGCACTGTTGCATGTGTGTTTACGATCTTCGTTTATTCGCGCCAAGCTTAGCGGCCAGATAGCGCAGTTCGGGTTCCACTTCTGTAGCGTCGGCCACGGTCTCGGCGATCTCCAGCCGGATCACGTCACGATAGCGCTTGCGTAACCGATGGATGGCTACCTTCAGGGCGCCCTCGGACATTTCCAGTTCGCGGGCAAGGACTGCGTAAGGGGCGTCGGCCTGACCAAGCAGAAATACTTTCAACTTGTTGAAATGGTCTAGCCGGCCGTGCTGCACAAACTCGTCTCGTAATCGCTCGAGAACCTTATCCAGCAGCGAGTGCGCCCAGCGCCGCTCGAAGATGCTTTCAGGTGTCTCCTCGTTAGCGGGCTCACGCCGGTATAGGTCTTCGCCTGAAGAGACCTCAAACGGCAACAGCGCGGCGCCGCCTCTCTTCTGTGCCCTGGTTTTGTCCATTTCGTCGGCCAGGAAAAACTTCAAGGACGTCAAGAGGAAAGACCGAAAGCGGCCCTTCTCGCGATCGGCGCGATCGAGATAGCGCCCTTCGAGAACACGAAGGAAAAATTCTTGAGTAAGATCCTGGGCCTCGGCGACGGAATGGCCTCGGCGGCGCACATAGGCATAGAGAGGATACCAGTAGGCTTCGCACAGAGAGACCAAGGCGGCACGGCTCTCCTGACGGGCTGGATCGCCGGCAGCCACCACCAATGTCCAACGCGTAGTCGGAAAATTGCCACGCCCGGTCAACAGCGTATTCATGGTGAGGCCCGTCAGTGTATCAGGTTGTTCGCTCATCGGTCTGGCCCTGCTGGCCGGCTTAAGCCCCGGTGTTGAGAATAAGGAAACCGGGAGAAAAGGTTACAGCCGGCAGGCCAAAGCAAACCGCTGTAACTTTTTATTACCGATTCCTTAGTCCCGGTAGCAAACTCTTGCAGGTTTGTGTAAGGCCGGCCCAATCGGCCGCCAAGAGGAAAATAAATGCTACCTCAGTTTGGACATTACCTACTCGCGCTCAGTTTCGCACTGGGTGCCGGATCGAACATTTTTGGACAAAGCCCCGCCTTCACCACCATCGAGTTTCCCGGTTCTACTTCGACCGTCGCCTGGGGAATCAACACTCGTGGCGACGTTGTCGGAATTTACACCAGTGCTAGCTTAAACCACGGGTTTCTGCTGAGGGCAGCCCAATTCACGTCGATCGATTTTCCAGGTGCTAGCGGAACCGAACTCTACGGAATCAACACTCAAGGGGACATGGTGGGTGTCTACACGCTAGCCGGTACCCGCCGTGCCTTTCTTCTAAGCGGAAATCAATTTACGAAGATCGATTTTCCCGACGCTGTCAGTACCGAGGCCAGTGCGATCAATCCCCGAGGCGACACTGTGGGCTTTTACGTGAACGCCGACAAGTCGACTCATGGCTTTATGCTTAGCGCCGGCCAATTCACCACAATTGATTTTCCCGGTTCCACCCTGACTTTGCTCAGCGGGATCAACCCTCAAGGCGACATCGCGGGGGCCTATGCGGGTGCCGGTGGAAATCATGGGTTTCGGCTGAGCGACGGCGATTTCACCTCACTGGATTTTCCCGGTGCGACATTCACGAACACGACCGGGATCAACCCTCGCGGCGACATTGTAGGACGGTATACCACCGGTGGTGTTACTCATGGATATCTATTGAGCGGTGGGCAATTTAGCACTATCGATTTCGCCGGTGCGACCTTTACCGGAGCCACCTCGATCGACCCACGCGGCACTATCCTGGGACGGTACCGCAACGCAGACAACATATTTCATACTTTCTTGTTATCGGGTTTTCGGCAGGCATGCATTGTTCCCGGCGTCCCGCCGCAAATTGCCGTGACTGCCGGTGGACCGGCCGTGACTCACTCTAGCGATTTCACGCTGGTCACCTCATCGAAGCCGGCCAGTGCGGGCGAAGTGCTATCCATTTTCGCGAAGGATCTTGGACCAACCCGCCCGAGCGTTGTCACAGGTCAGCCATTCGCGGCCGCTCCTCTCGCCCCGGTGGATTCGCTGGTTGAGGTGAGAGTGAATGGAAGATCCGCCGTGGTGTTCGGCGCGTTCGGGCTTCCCGGTACCGTGAACGGTTATCAGGTGAACTTCCGTATGCCTGCCGATGCTGTGAAGGGAACATCCAGGATCGAGTTGAGCGCGGGCTCGATTGCGGGCGCGGCTGTGAACATCACGGTCCAATGACATAAGGCGGCCGCCAAGTTCTGTACAACGCGTTTGAGAAAGATGTCAGGCACATTCTACGTTCAAAGAGGATTTGAAAGGACTCGAATCATGCGTACTCGACAAAATTTTACGACCGGGCTGCTGTTTGCGTTTGCCACTGCCGTGGCGAACGCCAGCCCTTTGGTTTACGTAGTCAACGGATCTCAACAATTCGGTACAGTGGACCTGGATAGCGGGGCGTTTCAGCAAATCGGCCCAGCCGCGCCAGAGTTCGGAAATTTCGGTCTGGCTCCGGCACCGAACGGATCGCTGGTGACGTTTTCGTACTCCAGCAATCTGTACTCGATCAACCCATCGGACGGCGTGCCAACACTCGTGGGCGCTACAGGGCTGGACAACTGTGCGACGGTATCGTCGCCCTGTGGGCCAACATCGGCCAGTACTCTTGGCGGCTTAGCCGGGAAGGTCTATGCAACGGATTTCGCGAACAGCCTCTACGGCATTAATCCGCTAACCGGCGCCGCGACGCTGATTGGGGCTACCGGTATTCCCGGAATTCCCTTTGTTCCGGGCAGTCTCAACCCTGATGGAACGATCAACTTCTATGATCAGTCTATCTTCGGCGCAGAGGGGAAACTGTACTCAACGTTCGATGCTTTTGTTTTCGACTTCACGTCGTTCTCGGTTGTCAGTACTGTAGTCGCTCCCGCGCTGTACCAGATCGATACCTCAACGGGGCTGGCAACTCTTATTGGCCCAACCGACTTAGGCATCGGCGCAGTAGTTGGGGTGAACGGCACATACTATTCATTTAACGACCTGACAAGTCAAATTGCCAGCCTTAACATAGCGAACGGCGACACCAGCATCATAGGCAATTTCGACACTGCTGCCGGAGTGATTCAAGGCGCCTCGGACGCAGCTCCTGAGCCTGCTTCGATGGCACTAGCCGGTATCGGAATAGCCGCGGCCCTTGTTTGGAGACGGCACGCGGCTGCCGCTCAAATCGCGCATCAATTCCGCGACAGTCTCGATGTGTGGAAGGCCGCGTAGCGCCGCATCACGCCGGACAGGGTTAGCCCGCGCGAAGACGCATAAGCGCCTGAACATGATCGTCGCGCAGGCCCGAACCGGCCAATAGCCGCTGCCTTCATTCATGTTGTGACTGGCCTGGACTGCTGTTTCATCTGATATCAAGGCAACGCTGGAAAGCGACGTTATAGACCCGATGGCCATTTGCTTGCAAGGGTAGCTTGTATGGTTGAACGATGTAGACCTATGGCGGGTTTTGCTGTTTCCCCCTCCAGAATCGCGGACCGAAGGAGGACGGCGTCAGGAACGCGAAGGTCAATAGCTTGAAGGAGATCCAGGTGATGATTCGTCGTGCGCGAGGTTCTTGCCGTCTCCCTCGTTCTTTGGACACTCCGAGAACGGTAAAATCGTTCGTCAAGAACAGCTCGGGGCTCCAACACAAATTTGCCGAATCGTTGCCTGATCTCCAAGTGCCGCGTGGCTTAGCTTTGTGAGCCGGCTTCAATTTATCACCGCGATTCCGGCAGACATCCGCCGAGGAAGCGGATGCTATGTAGGTACCCGCCTGTTGGTCGAAGGACTCCTTCGACTGGGGAATCCGGTGGAAGTGGTGAGGCCGAGGCATCAGTTGCCCAACTTCACGGCGACGCGCGTTCTGTTCAATGAGACGTTGCGTACGCGTGACTTCCGTGCGGACGCTACGATCGGCATCGACGCCGACGGCTATTCCATCGCTGGCAGACGAAATTTGCCGCCTCACATTGCGTGTATCAAAGGCGTCCTCGGTGACGCCGTACGTTTTGAAAGCGGATTCACGCGAGCCAGCATGGCGTTTCAATCCCGGCTGGAGGCAAAGCATGCACGGCGCGCCGATCTCGTCGTCACCATAAGCCGATACTGTGCCGATCGTATCGAAGAACTCTACGGCGTTCCAGATGCCGTCGTGGTACCGGAGCTGATCGATCTCAATGCGTGGCGCCAATTGTTTCGGGCAAATCCCGCTGGACCGGACAAGAACCGGTTTATCGTCCTGTCGGTGTGCCGCTTCTATCCTCGAAAGGGGCTAGCCATCTTGCTTCAGGCCGCCGCGCAGTTGCGCCACATGATTCCACGGCTTGAGATTCGAATCGTGGGTAACGGGCCCGAGTACAAGAGACTGCGACAGATCTGCACCGGGTTGCGTTTAGATGCTGTCGTGAATTGGCTCGGCGATGTATCACTCGCCGGGCTGGCGCAGGAATATAATCGTGCGCATGTATTTTGTTTGCCAAGTCTGCAGGAAGGCTTTGGCATCGTTTTCCTGGAAGCGATGGCCGCCGGCAAACCGATCATAGCGGTCCGAGCCGCCGCTGTTCCAGAAGTCGTTCGCCACGGCATTCTCGCGGAGCCAGAAAACGCGGAGTCGCTCGCCGCCGGCATCCTTCAGTTCTATCGAAATCCCGATCTTTGCCGCTCGCTCGCTTTGGCAGGCCTTGCGGACGTAGAAAACTTCGATGTTCATCGCGTTGCACGCTTGTTTTTATCGGAAATCGCCAAAGTTATACCTGCGACGGACGCAGGGTCGCCCGATTGGGCAGTGAACAGCGCGTTGGACTAGCCTCAATATTCGAACAGGCGAGGTTCCCTATGGAAGACGTACGGCGCAGGAAATTAAGGACCCGGATCTTGAATTGGAAAACTCGGGAAGATACGTTGCGAAGGGGCCGGGCACTCCGGTACGAGACACTTTTGCTTGCGACCGATTACGAATGCTCAGCAGGCAAAGCGGTGCGTCGGATTGGTTGGAGTTTCATTGGCCTCGAAGTGGCCGCATCTCTCCGCCAGCGAGGCGTGGAAGTCGCGGTGGTGGGAAAGGAGGTAACGCCGCTTGAAAAATTTTGGGCTCGGACGAGGCATTGTGCGTCAAACCGAACCGTAGGGGGAGAATTGTTGCATTTTTCGTCGGCCGTTGGGATGCTCACCCGAATGCGCACTGCCGGGCCGTGACTGCTTCGCTTGCGTTCAATCATCCGATCGACGGACTCTGGCCCAGCGATCACTTCGGTGTTGCAGCCGACTTCGAGATCGGGAACGTGGGTCAGCACTGACCTGCTTACTTCAAAGAGGCGAACCTTGTCACGGAGTATCACCATTCCAGTCGGCGACATGACGATTGCGGCGAGCGTCGCTCGCAAATCGAACCAACCAGCATTCCTTTTGCTTCACGGCTGGCCATTGTCCCGCGCACTCTATGATGGCGTGGTCGATGTCTTGAGCGCAGACTTCTTCGTGCTGGCACCGGATCTGCCTGAGATTGGTGACTCGCGTGGCAAACCGTCTTCCGCCGATAAATCAGTACTGGCCGATATTGTGCTGAGGGCGGCTGAAAAAGCTGGGGCGCGCGGCATCATCATAGCCGGTCTCGACGTCGGCGGTATGATCGCTTTCGCCGCCGCACGGGATTTTCCCACGCGGATATCCGCGGCGATCGTGATGAACACTGTCATTCCCGGTATTGAACCGTGGTCACAGATTCTGAGCGATCCTCGGATCTGGCACTTCGCATTCCACGCAATACCGGAGCTGCCCGAGATTCTGGTACAAGCTCACCAGCGACGATATTTCGATTTCTTTACGAACGTGTTGTCCGGCGATCCCAAGCGAATACCTGAAAACTTGCGCGACGATTTCGCACGTGCCTACACACGCCGTGAAGCGCTGACGGCCGGATTTGACTGGTACCGCGCCATGGCTGCTGACGCAGCACACAATGCCTCGTACAAACGGATCAATACGCCTCTTCTCTATATGCGCGGCGACGCAGACGGGCGGTCCATTAACTCCTACCTCGATGGATTGAGACGTGCCGGTGTGGATAATCTCGAGGGCCGGGTCGTTGTGGGCAGCGGCGAATTACTTCCCGTCGAAGCACCGCAGGTTTTCATTGACGTTGTTCGCGAATTCGCACTGCGGGGAGCCCATGCGGGCTGAAGGTGACAAAAGACATGACCCATACGGAACAAGGCAAAACCGGTGATCAGAGTAAAAAGCTGCCAAGCCATGCTGTGGATACTCCAATCCAGAAATGAGCCTGAAGGAAGTACCGGGAACCCGCTAACTGAGTCAACCTGTGATTTTTTCGTACGACAGTTTTACTTCGCCGGGCCACACATCGGTATCTCGAAATGTACGAGGTAGCATCGAAATTCGGGTCTCCCGAAGTTCACTTTGGCCAGCGTCGTGCATGCCTTTTTGCATGCGACGACATACGTTGGCAATCTACGGCAGGCTGTGGCGCGACCAACGATTGGATAATTTTGCAGTGCCAGGTAAATTCTTCGCGCAGACGTCAGTTTAGACGTGCGTTGCTGGTCCATCGTGACCACGCGAGAAGCCGCGAGCATCCCCAAGAGGAGGATGAAGTTTTGTGAATGCGAAAGTAGTCAGCTATTGGATCGCCACCGTGCTCATTGCGCTCGAGACTTTTGCAGGTGGCATAGTGGACCTGCTTCACGGGCGAACGAATGTATTTAGCGGCGTGCCGGTAGTCGATATCGTGACTCGCCTCGGATATCCGGTATATCTACTCACTATTCTCGGCATTTGGAAACTGTGCGGTTCCATCACGCTGATCGTGCCGGGTTTGCTGCGCCTAAAAGAATGGGCGTATGCCGGGATCATTTTTGAGCTCACCGGGGCGATCGCATCGTGGGTGGCGATAGGCGATAAAACAGGTCAACTCATCGCGCCCCTGGGTCTAACAGTAGTTGCCATTGCATCGTGGGCGCTTCGACCGCCAAACCGCGTGCTCGGGACTATTCTCTCCAATACGTATGATCGGAGCACAAATCCACCCAGGTTCGATAAGGCAGCCTGAGAACTAACGTGGACCGGACTCGATTCCTCAAAGAGAGACCCCTTCATGAGCAGAACGATTTCGGATCACGGAGCAAAAACTAATTTCATTGCCGATGGTGAAGGTCGCCAGAGTCGATAGTCAAGCTCTTCATTGACACCGACCCAGCGGCATTCCGGAAGAGGAATCGCCGGACGAATTTGAAAGCCACGACGATGACGGATAACGAGCATACCGTTGAGGCCTTGCCGGCCGAAAGAGCGGTAGAAATTCTGAAAGAAAACCGTGTGATCCGGAATCGCTAAATCATTCCTCCAACCTCGATGCAATGTTTCGTCAGGACCACGCACGAGGCGACATTCATTGGAAAGGAGATTTGAACGTATCCGTCAGACCAACCCAGTAGAGTTCAGCGGCGGGCTGCGAGCCAACGAGTCGGGGTGAGATCGGGTACGGCCAGCCTGTTGCGGTCAGCCATTCCGGGCAAGACAGCCATTAAGTAG
>Ga0207695_10011021_pt1 | contig 10983 bp, 8 predicted proteins | sample KBSC54metaG_FD_184354 | JGI IMG/M metagenome (GOLD analysis project Ga0207695, IMG submission 184354) | Corn rhizosphere microbial communities from Kellogg Biological Station, Michigan, USA - KBS C5-4 metaG (SPAdes) (version 2) | ecosystem: Host-associated > Plants > Roots > Rhizosphere > Soil... | reverse complement strand
AATAACACAATTTATCGGCATAGTTGCCTGTTAAACAGCGCTACCATGACTTTGACGACCGTACGACTAAAGTATTTTTAATAGTAATTATGTCCTGCAATTCGGCTTTTACATCTTCGCTTAAGCCTGCATTAACCAGCTTTTGTTTTTCACGGTATTCGGCATCGTCCTTATAAAAAGTAATAGCAACCAGCAAATTGCTATCCTGGAAAACCGGCAGCTGCGGGAAATCGTTCTTCTCCATTTCGCTTACCCAAAGCGTACAATTTTCAATACCGGCGCTTTTGAAAGCGGGCAGATAATATTTGGCAAACGCGGCTTTAAGCTTATCCAGTTTGGTATTGGCTATGTAGAAATCTATTACTGCGATTCCCTTGTTATTCTTAAATAAATTGCTGCTTACCGGTTTTCCTGTTTCTAATACTTCGTTGCTTAATGTGAGTGGCTTCAGCAGGTAAACGTTATCGTTATTAGCCAATTTGCTGTTCGCTTCCGATTTGTATTGCTTCCATACCGGGCCATGATAAAATGCTGGCAAAAACTTACTGCGTGAGGCCATATCCGTGAACCCGCGTATCCACAAAAAGTTGTCGGGGGCGCCATCTACTTTAAACCAGTTTAACGGATACCCACCCAAATCAAACTGCGACTGGACGAAGTGCTGCTCAAATAAACTGGTAAACTTCTCACGCTGAACAGGTTTTAATACGTAGTTGCGCAGTTCAATAACATTAATGTCGGGGTTTACATCTTTAATCTGTGCAAAAACTGCCGGGCTGCCCAGCACTAAAATTGCGGCAATACTTGTCTTTACAATTATTTTATTCGATAGAAATAACATAGCTGATTTTATTAAGGTTGATACAAAAGAAAGGTTATAGTATCTTTACAGCAAGTACATACCAATTAGTACCCTACATACTAAAAAGTTATTAATGCTGATTATCAATTAAATAATATTTTATACCGATGAAGACTAAACTACATAAGAAAGCATATTGCCCGGTTGATTTCGCTTTTCAGCGCGTAGGCGGCAAATACAAAGGCCGTATTTTATGGTATTTAAAGGACAGCATTTTGCGTTACGGCGAGTTGAAACGGATAGTGGAAGGCATATCCCCCAAAATGCTTACCCAGGCATTAAAAGAGTTGGAAGACGATGGCCTGGTAACCCGGAAAGTTTACACAGAGGTACCGCCGCGGGTGGAATATACCATTACATCCACTGGCACGGGGTTGATTCCCGCTATTGATAACATGCGGATTTGGGCGGAGAAGCAGTTGGAAGAGTCTGTGCTGTAATCGCCCACAGGTTTTATTTAAACATTTATTTTGCGGAAAATTTTTATCTAAAAATATTTTCCTATACTTGTATGGAAAATATTTAACTAAAATAATTTTCCATCTCTTAAATGAAGCCTGAAATAATTGAAACATCGCTGCAGCAATTCTTAACGCATGGCATCCGCAAGATGACAGTTAAAGAAATTATTGCGCCACTGGGGATCTCTACCAAAACAGTTTATAAATACTTCGCAAATAAAGAGGCTCTGCTTGAAGAATGCCTCGTCTTGCATTACAGCCGCCTGCATTCCGGTCTGGCAGATACCGCAGTTCAATACAGCAACCCGGTTATATTGCTTTTCCAGGCCTTTATAAAAGGTATCGAGCTTGATTTTAAGGTAAACGACGTTTTTTACCACGACTTGAATTACTATTACCCTGAACTGCAGGACAAGATCATCCAACAAAATTCGGCAAAGCTTGGCGAGCCATTGATTAAGGCATTTAATGATGGGATTGCTGAAGGTTATATCCGCAGCAGCCTTTCGGCCGAGGTTTTTTTTGAAGGTATTGGTGCTTTATACAGCTCACTTACCCGTACCAGCCGGTTTCATAAATTCGGGTTATCCCCATTCGAACTGGCGGCCAACACCATGGAGGTTTACCTGCGCGGCCTCTGCACCCAAAAAGGACTAAAAGAAATTGACGATAACCCGAAACTCACCTCATTTAATTATAAACCCTGATTTCAATGAAAAAACTTTTACTGTTTTGCCAGTTCCTATGTGCCGCCGCTATCACCTGTGCACAAACCACTCCCTTAACCAATTTAATGCCGATGCCCAAAAGCTTGGTATTTAGCACCAGCGAGTTTAATGTAAAACCTAATTTTACAGTAAGCGTTAAGGCGGATGCAACCGATACTATTTTATATGCCGCTGTAAATCGCGCCTATCAAACACTTAACCGAAAAACGGGTTTGTATTTTGGTCAGCAATACATCACCCCAGGTGATAAAAGCGACACCGCCGCTTTAGTGGTCGCTGTTAAACAAAAAGCCCCTATAATATTAGGCGGAGATGAAAGCTATACGTTAACCATCACCCCAAAGCAAATAAACCTGGCTGCCAATACTACAGCAGGTGCGTTACACGGACTGGAAACCATAATACAATTAACCACCAGTAACAATCAAGGCTATTATTTGCCGGCTGTTACTATTAACGATGCCCCGCGTTTTCTATGGCGGGGTTTAATGATCGATGTTGCCAGGCATTTTATCCCGCTGGATGTGGTTAAACGGAACATCGATGCAATGGCCGCAGTAAAAATGAACGTGCTACACCTGCACTTATCGGATGACGAGGGTTTCCGGATTGAATCAAAAATATACCCGGACTTGCAGCGCAAAGGATCGTTAGGTGATTATTATACGCAGGTGCAAATAAAAGACCTGGTAAAATACGCGCAGGCGCGGGGCATTACTATAGTACCCGAGTTTGATATGCCGGGGCATACTACCAGTTGGCTTGCCGGTCACCCTGAACTGGCAGCAGCGCCCGGCCCTTACCAGCCCGGCCCAAGGTTTAAAATGACCAATACCGATGGCAAGCCAATGGGCCTTATGGACATCATGAAAATGATTACCACAGCCCCTACCCCTTCCTTCGACCCATCGAAAGAATCCACTTACCTATTCCTCGATAAGTTTTTTGGCGAAATGGCCGCTTTGTTTCCATCGCCCTACATTCACATCGGCGCCGATGAAAATAACGGCGTGGCCTGGAAAACAAATCCTGCAATTGCCGCATTTATGAAGAAGAACAATATGGCAGATACCCATGCTTTGCAAGCTTACTTTGTAAAACGGGTATCGCAACTGCTGGCTAAACACCATAAAAAAACGCTGGGCTGGGAAGAACTTTTCTCTACCGATTTACCGAAAGATGTTGCCGTGCAGGTTTGGAGCAACCCTACTTTTGCAGGTAAGGCGCTGGCCCATGGTAATAAAATACTCGTATCGAGGGGCTTTTACCTTGATGTATTTATGCCAGCCTACGTGCATTACAACAACGTGACTATACCTGATTCCGTGGGCGCAGGAAACACATCCCTTTTTACCGGCGGCGAGGCAGCCCAATGGAGCGAAGCGGTAGACAAGGACAATATCGAGACCCGCATCTGGCCACGTGCCGCGGCAATTGCCGAAAGGTTATGGTCGCCCGCTGCTGTCAAAGATGTGCCCGATATGTATCGCAGGCTATTTGCGGTAAGTAATGAGCTTGATGGATTGGGCGTGCAGCATGTTGGCAATTATACCCGGGCGCTGCGCAGGTTAACCGGCGGACAAGATATCACAGCGTTAAAAACAGTTACAGATGTATTATCACCCATAAAAGGCTACAAAAAACTATTTGCCCGCATGACGAAGCCTGCAAGCGCGTCGTATCAGACTGCACCGCTTACGGCAATATCAGATATTATTTTTGTTGATTCGGAAGTAAAAAGGCATTTCAGGAAATTGGTAGCTGATTACTTACAAACCAAAGACGCCACTACTGAGCAAGCCATCCGCAATCAACTGACGGCATGGCAAAACCACCGTCCCGCGCTGGAGCCACTGCTACAAAACATGCCCAACAGTGCCGATATTGATGCATTCTCAAAAGAACTGGTTATTGCTTCCAATATCGGCCTCGAAGCGCTCAATAATCTAACCGCCGGGAAAACCCCATCAGCCGACTGGATAAAACAAAAAACCGATGAATTAGCCACCGCCAAAACAGTTTATGGTGAAGCTGGCCTGGATATTATTGCTGAAATTGAAGGCCTGGTAAATGGCAAATTGGCTGTCGAGCCGGCTGATTACCCGTTGTTTTAACCTGCTTTTAAAATTACAAGTATTGAGTTTTTATCCATTGCCTTAAAAAGAGCAAGTCACCTCGGCATCTTTTCAATTAAACTCAGCCGCAAGTGTAATAATTTACAAAGTTATGGCTGAGTTTATTTTACTATAATCAGCCATAAATATATAAAAATTACATTTATGGCTGATTATAATTTTTATGCTTAGCCATAAATACATATATTTGCATAGTTATGGCTGATTATAATTTTTACTCAACTATGCCGAATAACTTATAACTATCTGAAATAAAGTAAAATATGGAAGAAGTAATAGGACGAACCGAGGAAAAAGAAATACTTAACGGGATATTAAAATCAAACCAGCCCGAATTAGTCGCCATGTTTGGGCGAAGGCGGGTGGGCAAAACTTATCTTATAAGAAAGTACTTAAAGGGAAATTTAATATTCGAGTTTTCGGGCGTACATAATGCTACGGTAGCTGAGCAGCTAACTAATTTCAGGAACACGTTTGCCGAAGCTATGAACTTGCCTGTTGCCCCCGCTATACCGGTTAACTGGACAGAAGCATTTCAAATATTGAAGAAATATGCAGAACCGCTGTTAAAAAAAAAGAAGTGCGTTATTTTTCTCGACGAGTTTCCCTGGCTAAGCTCGGCAAAATCAGGTTTCTTTCAGGCGTTTGAGTTTTTCTGGAACATGTGGGGCACTAAGCAAAATAACCTGGTTGTTATTATTTGCGGCTCGGCAGCCTCGTGGATGATTCAAAAAGTAGTGAATAATAAAGGTGGCCTTCACAACCGTATAACACACAAAATACGGTTGTTACCATTTACGCTCAAAGAAACCGGCGAATACCTTAAATACAACAAAGTAAACCTCGACCGCTACCAGGTGGTACAACTGTATATGGCCTTAGGCGGCATTCCCCAATACCTTAAAGATGTTTTGCCCGGCAAAAGTGCAGCCCAAAATATCGACAAGATTTGCTTCAGTAAAGATGGGGCATTACAAAACGAATTTAATACGCTTTATCAATCACTATTTGCAAGTGCAGATAAACACATCTCAATAGTACGGGCGCTTGCCGCCAAACCTGCAGGGTTAACCCGCAAAGAGATAATTGCCGCATGTGGCCTTTCAACCGGTGGTACCACCACGGCCTTGCTTGAAGAGCTAACCGAATCAGGTTTTATTTCAGCATACTTACCATTTGAGAAAAACCTGCGCGATGCTATTTATAAACTATCAGACGAATACTCCAGGTTCTATTTAAAATTTATCGACAACAGGCGGGCAGGCGGCGCCGGCAGCTGGATAAAATTATCTGCCACACCTTCGTGGCGAAGCTGGAGCGGCACAGCATTTGAAAGCGTATGCCTTAAGCATGTTAAGGAAATTAAAGCGGCATTAGGAATTGCAGGCGTTTATACCGAAGAATCTGCATGGCGGTACGTACCGGGGAAAGGTGAACCCGGCGCACAAATTGACCTATTGTTTGACCGGCAGGATTTTTGCATCAGCATTTGCGAAATGAAATTTTCGACCACCAGGTTCACAATAGACAAAGCCTACGCCGATGATTTGGTGCGAAAACAAGAAGTCTTTAAGCTTAAATCCAAAACAAAAAAGACACTATTTATTGTAATGGTCACCACATTTGGCACACAGGACAATAACTACAAAATTGGCCTGGTGCAAAATGATATTGTACTGGATGACTTGTTTAAATAAAACCTGAAATCATATCTCCTTACTCAAGACCAACGACTTAATTATATCCCCTTGTATTCTTTCCTTCCATCCAGTTGGCAAAGGCACGGTTAACAACCTTGTTACCGCCCGGTGTTGGGTAATTTCCTGAGAAATACCAGTCGCCCTGGTGATCCGGGCAGGCTTTGTGCAGGTTATCAAGCGTTTGGTAGATAACCTTTACATCCGCTTTTATCTCTTTCGGTGTGATGATTTGTGCAATGCGGTCAGATATCTCCTGGTCGGTAAATGGTTCGTAAATGGCTTTTACGTAGTTTTCTACTTCCTCTTTAGGCAGCTTGGCACTGTCTTTACATTGCTGGTATACTTTTAATATCACATCATCTTTGCCCGCATCTTTCAGCAAGCTGATAGCCGCTTCAAAGGCCACAAACTCGCCCATCCGCGACATATCAATACCATAACAATCAGGGAAGCGTATTTGTGGCGCTGATGATACCACCACAATTTTTTTAGGGCCAAGCCTGTCCAGTATCTTTAATATGCTTTGCTTAAGTGTGGTGCCACGTACAATAGAATCATCCAAAACAACCAGCGTATCGGTATCCTTATTTATCAGTCCGTAAGTAGTATCATAAACGTGCGCCACCATTTCGGTACGGTCGGCGTCCTGCGTAATAAAGGTGCGTAGTTTAACGTCTTTAATGGCTATTTTCTCAACGCGGGGAGCCATTGCAAGCACTTCGGTCAGCTCTTCTTCGGTAATTTTATCTTCCCGGTTAAGCAGCCTGTCGCGCTGGTATTTTTTGATGTACTTATGCACACCTTCAACCATACCATAGAATGCTACCTCGGCAGTGTTCGGAATGTAGGAGAAAACTGTGTTTTTAACGTCGTGGTCAACATAATCCAAAATCTGCTGGCATAGTAAACGACCAAGTTGTTTACGCTCACGGTAAATATCGGCATCACTGCCGCGCGAAAAATAGATCCGCTCAAACGAGCACGATTTCTTTTCGGCAGGCTCACTCACCATATCCTCGGTTATTTTGCCGTTCTTTTTTACAATAAGAGCATGGCCGGGTTTTATCTCCTTAATATCCTCAATAGGTATATTAAAGGCAGTTTGCAGTGCGGGCCTTTCGGATGCGGCTACAACAATTTCATCGTTATAGTAATAGAACGCAGGGCGTATGCCTGCAGGATCGCGCATTACAAATGCATCACCATGACCCAAAATACCGGCTATGGTATAGCCACCATCCCAGTTCTTGGCCGATTTACGCAGAATTTTGGCAACATCCATATCATTGGCAATCAACTTGCTTATCTGGATGTTATCGTCTAACCCTTCGCGTTTGTATTGGTCAAACAAGCCCTGGTTTTCAGTATCAATAAAGTGGCCTATCTTTTCGAGTACGGTAACGGTATCGGCCTTTTCTTTAGGGTGCTGGCCAAGGTCGTACAACTGCTGTAGCAACTCGTCAACGTTGGTCATGTTAAAGTTGCCGGCAATAACCAGGTTACGCGTCATCCAATTGTTCTGCCTTAAAAAGGGGTGGCAGTTTTCGATGCTGTTTTTACCATGGGTGCCATAACGCAGGTGCCCCAGTAAAACTTCGCCGGTAAAGCTCACATGTTCTTTCAGCCATGCGGCATCCTTCATTTTTTCAGGCGTTTCCTTCTGAATCTCGGCGAACTTCTTTTGTATGTACTCAAAAATATCGGCTACCGCATTCGAGGCCATCGACCGGTGACGGCTTATGTAGCGTTTACCGGGTTCAATATCCAGTTTAATGGTTGCAACACCAGCGCCATCCTGGCCGCGGTTGTGTTGTTTTTCCATTAAAAGGTAAAGCTTGTTTATGCCATACAGGGCTGTGCCGTATTTTTGCTGATAAAAAGAAAGCGGTTTTAACAGGCGAATAAATGCCACACCGCATTCATGTTTAATCTGATCACTCATGCTTGGTAATGAGCGGCAAAGTTATAATTTAAATATTAAATCCCGGAATTAACAATGTCATAAAATTGCATTAATGTTGAAGGGACGGTTATAGGGGTTCAATTCGTCGATTGGACTGCGATTTTGCCTAAATGTCACTGCTGTTAACGAGTCGTGACCAAACAAACTTATCGCCGTGCCCAGCTATAAGGCATAACGATAAGTTTTCTTCAGTAAAGATCTACTCTTTATCGACCGGATAGAAAGATTTTGTAACCTCAATCAAACCGACGATGTTATCATTAAATTGCTCAAGTTCTTCAGCAGGTACCCAAAGTTCATTATGAATTGGCCCGCCAACATTCTGAACATCATATTTTTTTAAGTACTCAGCAGGCAAGCTAAACTTGGTAACAAAGCCCGAACCTGATGCCGGAACATTCCAGTCCCTTGCAATCTGGATAGCGTATTCTTCGTTCATTACCGGGTAAAATATGGGTTGCTGAGCCAATCTTTTTGGAAATTTTTTCCATCCGGATTCTTCAATTAGCTTTAGTTCTCTTGGCCCAACGGGCCGGTATAGTGTTATTAAATCTTCGATAGTCATAAAATCAATTTAACAGATCTCTATTTCCCAAACCCAACCAATTTATGCAACATTCCCGGGTCGTAAATCTTGCCGCCTTTTATAACAGTTGTAACTTTACGGATATCGCGTATAGTTGTCAGCGGGTCGCCATCCACTATAATAATATCAGCCTTTTTACCAACTTCAACCGAACCTGTTTCTTTGTCCATCTTCATTACCGAAGCCGGGGTAATAGTTGCGGTACGGATTGCCTGCATGGGCGTTAACCCCGCATTCACATATAATTCCAACTCGCGGTCGAGGCTGTAGCCGGGAAAACCTTGGTCGGTGCCTGCAACTATGGTTATACCGTTATCATACATCACTTTTACCAACTTCTGGAAGCTGTCCCAAACCGGCTTTAGCTTAACAGCATTTTCAGCGGGCATCCCGGTGTTTTTAAATATGGCTTGCAGTGGAAGTGGTAACGAATAAAACGCAGGTTCCATTTCGGTTATATCATCTTTGGTCGACCGAAAAACCATTTCAAATACACCCAGCGTAGGGTCAATAACCGTATTGTGCTGCCTAATAAATTTAAGCGCAGCCAGGCTGGTCGAATCCTCAAAATTTACAGAGCGGTCTTTATTCCGCTTCATAACCGAGAATACGTATTGTACGTGGTTAACCATATCCATACCTGAATCAACACCTGCCTGCAAAGTCATTCCATTAGGTATATGCCCGGTGACGGTTAGCCCAAGCTTGTGCGCCTCATCGCAAATGGCCTTTACAATGGCTGGTTTTGCCGAGCTATAAATCTTTATCTGCACAAAGCCGTTATCCTTGTAGCGGTCAACTTCTTTGATAGCTTCCTCCTTAGTATCAGCCTGGATAATTCCCAGCGCCATTGGGCCCTTGCCATCAATAATACCGGCCTTTAATATTTTAGGGCCAATACCTTTCCCGTTATCAATTGCACTTTGCACCGAATTGATAAAGCCAAACTCGTTACCGCAATCGCGTACGGTGGTTACACCTGCTGCCAGGTAAGCCGGCCCCCAGTCAACCTGTTCAAAATGGGCATGCATATCCCACAGGCCGGGCAATATAGTTTTGCCTTTTGCATCAATAATTTTTGCGCCTGCCGGTATAGTTACTTTGCCTGTTTCGCCAACCTTTTTGATGATACCGTTTTCAATTATTACTGTCGAATTAGGTATCGATTTTGAGTTAACTACATCTATCACTGTACCGCTGGTTATGGCAATTACTTTATCGGCAGCTGTGGATTTTGGCGTCGATTTTGCAAACAGTTCCATGCCATAAGTAGCTGCTTTGCCGATAAATTGCGGCAACAGGCTTTCGTATGGTTCCAGCATCATTTCCAGTTTGTCGGCTTCAGCATCATTTGTTATCAGGCATACCAGTTGCCCGGCTTTATCAGTCCACACAATTTCGTTGCCCCAAATTAAACCGCCAATGGTGTAGCGGTCGAACTGCAGTGTTTTGCCGTTAAAAGTAAAAGTGTCGTCGCCGCTCTTTTTTATCTGTACGCTCCCGAATGGCAGCGTGGTGATGCTCGCCGGTTCATGATGGTTTTTCCAGTATTGTATCAGCACCTGCTGCACAGTTCCGGGGGCATAGCTGGCAACCGGGAAAGCAAGTGTGGTAAGCTGCTGCTGGTAAGATGAGTCGTTGACCTTTATGCGTGCCAGCGTACCCGAAATGCTGATGGTATCATTTATAGTAGCCGATCGCGCCGTATTACCTTTTATTTTTAAGCTAATAGGTTCATTAGCCGTTGTGAGCTTCAGTTCAGCTTTTAGCGGAACAGGCGAGCCACGGTCTACAAACTTAAAGTCAACTGTATAGGTAATTTCGTTGTTGGTTTTGCTTACGCGATAGACTTCTTTCCCAATATGCTGCTCAAATTTATGCAGCAAAAAAGTAACGCTATCCGGTTTATTTTGGGCGTTGGCAGCAAAAACAGAAAACAATAAAAGTGCTGGGAGTATGTATTTTTTCATAGGAGAAGTTTAAGTTACTACGGTTTAAAGGTATTGATTTTGGATTAGATAATAAAAAGCAAACAGATTGCAACCAATTGCCCGCGCACCACAAATTCTTTTACACGCTGTATTTACAGGTGAATGCGGGTGATGGTTGCCCGTGAGTTCAAAATTTATTACCTGAGAACATTCTTCAAACGGCCGGAATGAGCAACAAACTCAAAACTTATCTTTCATTCCCAACAATCCCCATATACCACCGCTATGAATAGCCAGTACCCGGCTGCCCGGCTTAAAATAATCTGAGGCTGCCATATCAAACAAAGCATACAGCATTTTACCCGTATAAACCGGTTCAATCAATATCCCCGTTTCGGCAACAAATTGTTTAATAAAATCGATCAGCCTTTGGTCCGTTTTTCCGTAACCGCCAAAGTGGTAGCCAGTATGTAAATGATAATCGGCAGGCACCGTTAAAAATTTATCTATTTCGTCCCTGATAAAGTCTCCATTTTTCAGCACCGGGATCGCATGAAATTGGGTGGACGGCTGGTTCCGTTGGATTCCATTAATAATTCCGGCAGCAGTAGTACCCG
>Ga0207695_10011015_pt1 | contig 10986 bp, 9 predicted proteins | sample KBSC54metaG_FD_184354 | JGI IMG/M metagenome (GOLD analysis project Ga0207695, IMG submission 184354) | Corn rhizosphere microbial communities from Kellogg Biological Station, Michigan, USA - KBS C5-4 metaG (SPAdes) (version 2) | ecosystem: Host-associated > Plants > Roots > Rhizosphere > Soil... | reverse complement strand
TATGACGCCGATGCCGACGGCGATCGCCAGCGCGCCGGCGGCCACGTGCATCCAGTGCAGGTCGCGGCGCGACGCCACGCCCAGCGCGACGGCGGACACGACGACGCCCGCCAGCCACGAGACGAAGGTCATCGCCGCCAGGTAGCCGAGCGGGATCGGCAGCGTGTAGGCGAGCATGCCCACGAAGTGCATGCTCCAGATGCCGGTGCCCATCGCGAGCGCGCCGCTGGCCCACCACCGCCGCGCCACGCGGCGATCGCGCACCGCCACGCGCGACGCCAGGTCCAGCGCCACGAAGGACGCGAAACTGGCGATGAAGAACGACGCAGCGACCACGCGCAGGTCGTACGACGGTGTGAGGAAAGTCACGCCCAGATCCCCCGGAGCTCGGACACGCGGCACCGGTTGGCGCGCTCTCCAGAGTTTCGGCGGGAATCAGCTCGACATCGAGCCCCCCGCCCGGGCCGTGTACGCAGGAAGTCACGCCATCGCGCGGGATTTCGCGCCGGGCCGCCGCGCCCCCCGATCTCGAAGAGCTCGCGTGGGCCCGGCGCGGCGACACGGGCGGGCGCGTCCAGCCGATCTCGAGCGCCGGAGCTCAGGCCCGTTCCGGCCCCGCCAGCGACAGTTCCTGCGCGGCTGCTTGCAGATGCTGCCGCGCCTCGTCCACGCCGGCGCCGACGTGGCGGTCGATGCGACGGATGAACGGACAGGTCAGCACGGCCATGGCGTCGCCCTGCGGGCCGAGGATCGGGAACGAGATGTCGGTCACGCCGTAGGCCTGCTGGCTGTCGCCCTGCCAGTAGCCGCGCGCCCGCACCTGCGCGAGCAGGCGCTCGAGCTCCGGCGGCGGCACGCGCACCTCGCCTTCGAGCACTTCGTGCTCGCCCAGCATCTCGGCGCGGCGCGCCTCCGACTGGAACGCCAGCAGGGCATGGCCCGAGCCGGTATCCACGAGGTTCACCGTCACGCCCAGCCGCAACGACATGCTCCAGTTGTTCGGCCCGTGGACGTGGCCGACGACGACGATGTTGCCGCGGTCGTACACGCCGAGATGGCATGACTGCTCCGCCGCCTTCGCGAAGCGATCCATCGCCGGCAGCGCGTGCGCGACCAGGCGCTGGATCGGCGGATGACGCTGGCTCAGCACGAACAGCTTGAGGCTCAGCGCGTAGCGGTCGCCTTCGAACGAGCGCGTCACGAATTGACGCGCGACCAGGCGTTCGAGCATGCGGTAGATCTCGCTCGGCCCGCGGCCCATGGCCTTGACGATCTCGCCGCGCGTGAGCCCATGCGGTTGTTCTGCCAGCAATTCGAGGATGTCGAGCCCCTTGTCGAGTGCGGGCGCCCGGTAGCGGTCGTTCGATTCAGTCATGGGTCGGCAGTCTTGATGCGGCCAGGAGCGCGCGGCCTAGGGCAATCCCCAGGCGCCAAACGACCGGCGGTGGCTAGACTGAAGTCTATCAGTGAACAAAAGATTCACCAATGAATAGGAGACAGCGATGCGCCTCAAGGGCAAGACCCTCCTCGTGACGGCCGCCGGGCAAGGCATCGGGCGCGCGAGCGCGATCGCCTGCGCCAACGAAGGCGCCGAGGTGATCGCCACCGACCTCCGCGGGGATCTTCTCGAATCCCTCGCCCGCGAATGCCCGGGGTTGCGCACCCGCGAGCTGGACGTGCGCGACGGCGCGGCCGTGCAGGCGCTGTCCGCGACGGTGCCCGCGCTCGACGGCCTGTTCAACTGCGCCGGCTTCGTCCACGAGGGCAGCATCCTCGAGTGCGACGAGGCCGCGTGGGACTTCAGCTTCGACCTGAACGTCAAGGGCGCCTTCCGCGTCACGCGCGCCCTGTTGCCCGCCATGCTGGACAAGCTCGCGCGCACCGGCGGCACCGCGTCCATCCTCAACATGGCGTCGATGGCGTCCTCGGTGAAAGGCTTCCCGAACCGCTTCGCCTACGGCGCCACCAAGGCCGCGGTCATCGGCATGACCAAGGCGATCGCGGCCGACTACGTCACCCGCGGCCTGCGCTGCAACGCACTGTGCCCCGGCACGGTCGACACGCCGTCGCTGCGCGGGCGCATCGCGGCGGCGGCGGATCCCGCGGCCGCCGAGAAGGCCTTCATCGCGCGCCAGCCCATGGGCCGGCTGGCGACGGTGGACGACATCACGCCCCAGGTCGTCTACCTGCTGAGCGACGAGTCGCGCTTCGTGTCCGGCCAGGCGGTGCTGGTCGACGGCGGCGTGACGATCTGAGCGCGGGTGCGCGGACTCGCCTGAGGCGCCGTTCCATGGAAACACTCGTCTCCCTGCGCGGCCTGTCCAAGAGCTTCGCCGGCGTGCAGGCCCTGGACAAGGTCGCCTTCGAGCTGCGCGCCGGCGAGGTGCACGCGCTCATGGGCGAGAACGGCGCGGGCAAGTCGACGCTGATGAAGGTGCTGGCGGGCATCCACGCGAGCGACGCGGGCGAGATCGAGATCGAGGGCCGTCCCGTGGCCATCGCCAACCCGCGCCATGCGCAGGCGCTGGGCATCGGCATCGTCCACCAGGAACTCAACCTGATGCATCACCTGAGCGTCGCGCAGAACATCTTCATCGGCCGCGAGCCGCGGCGCGCCCTGGGCCTGCTCCTGGACGAGGAGCGCCTCAACGCCGACGCGCGCCGCCTGTTCGAGCGCCTGAACCTGGAGCTCGACCCGCGCACGCCCGTGGGCGAGCTGACGGTGGCGCGCCAGCAGATGGTGGAGATCGCCAAGGCGCTGTCCTTCGACTCGAAGGTGCTGATCATGGACGAGCCCACGGCCGCGCTCAACGCGCAGGAAGTGGCCGACCTGTTCCGCGTGGTGCGCCAGTTGCGGGAGCACGGCGTGGGGATCGTCTACATCTCGCACCGGATGGACGAACTCCAGCAGATCGCCGACCGTGTCACGGTGATGCGCGACGGCCGCACGGTCGCCACCGTGGCGATGCGCGACACGAGCACCGCCGCGATCATCCACATGATGGTGGGCCGCACGCTCGAGGACAACCTGCGCGGCACGCCGCCGGACACCGCCCGCCACGAGGTCGCGCTCGAGGTGCGCAACCTGCGGCGCGGATCGGCCATCCGCGACGTGAGCTTTCGCGTCCGCAAGGGCGAGATCCTCGGCTTCGCCGGACTGATGGGCGCCGGACGCACGGAGGTCGCGCGCGCCGTCTTCGGCGCCGACCCGGTCGACGGCGGCGAGATCCTGGTCCATGGCCGGCCCGTGCGCATCCGCACGCCGCGCGACGCCGTCGCGCACGGCCTGGGCTACCTGTCCGAGGATCGCAAGCAGTTCGGCCTGGCGACGGCCATGGACGTCCAGGCCAACATCGCCATGACGTCGCTGTCGCGCCTGCTGCGGATGGGCGTGTTCCTGGATTCGGCGGCGATCGCCGGCACTGCCGCCGGCTATGTGCGCCAGCTCGGCATCCGCACGCCCTCGGTCACGCAGCCGGTCAAGCTGCTGTCGGGCGGCAACCAGCAGAAGGTCGTGATCGCGAAATGGCTGCTGCGCGACTGCGACGTCCTCATCTTCGACGAGCCCACCCGCGGCATCGACGTCGGCGCGAAGGCCGAGATCCACAAGCTGATCGACGCGCTCGCCGCGCAGGGCAAGGCGATCGTCGTGATCTCGTCGGAGCTGCCGGAGATCCTGCGCCTGTCGCATCGCGTGATGGTGATGTGCGAGGGCCGCGTCACCGGCGAGCAGCCGGCGTCCGAGGCCACGCAGGAAAGCATCATGCAGCTGGCGACGCGTCGCGCCCCGACGGCCCTTCATTGAACACGAGACCGATGTCCGCCTCCAATCCGCCCCTCGCGCGCCCCGCCGCGCTCGCCCTGCTCAAGCACCTGTTCTGGCGGCCCGCGGCGCGGCGCAAGCTGCTCGCCTTCGCCAGCCTGATCGCGCTGCTGCTGTTCTTCAGCCTGGCCTCGCCGAACTTCCTGCAGGTGGACAACTTCGTCAGCATCCTGCAGGCCACGGCGGTCAACGGCGTGCTGGCCATCGCGTCCACCTTCGTGATCGTGAGCGCCGGCATCGACCTGTCGGTGGGCACGCTGATGACGTTCTGCGCGGTGATGGCCGGCGTCGTGCTCACGAACTTCGGACTGCCGCTGCCGCTGGGCATCGCCGCGGCCGTCGGTGCCGGCGCGGGCTGCGGCTTCATCTCCGGGGCGCTGATCGCCAAGCTGAAGATCCCGCCCTTCATCGCCACGCTGGGCATGATGATGCTGCTCAAGGGCCTGTCGCTGGTCATCTCGGGCACCAAGCCGATCTACTTCAACGACACGCCGGGCTTCTCGGCGATCTCGCAGGATTCGCTGATCGGCGACCTGCTGCCGGCGCTGCCGATCCCCAACGCGGTGCTGATCCTGTTCCTGCTGGCCGTCGCCGCCAGCATCGTCCTCGAACGCACGGCGCTCGGCCGCTACACCTACGCGATCGGCAGCAACGAGGAAGCGATCCGGCTGTCCGGCGTGAACGTCGATTTCTGGAAGATCGTCGTCTATGCGCTGGGCGGCGGCATCTGCGGCATCGCCGGCCTGCTGATCGCCTCGCGCCTGAACTCCGCGCAACCCGCGCTCGGGCAAGGCTACGAACTCGACGCCATCGCGGCGGTCGTCATCGGCGGCACCTCGCTGGGCGGCGGCTCCGGCACCATCCTGGGCACCATCATCGGCGCCTTCATCATGAGCGTGCTCACCAACGGGCTGCGCATCATGTCGGTGGCCCAGGAATGGCAGACGGTGGTGACCGGCGTGATCATCATCCTGGCCGTCTGGGCCGACATCCTGCGTCGACGCACGCGCCCCTAGCAGGCGGCGCCCGGTTCAGCTTGCAGCCTGCAGTCCATCAACGATCGAAGGAGACGACGACATGACCCGCAAATCCGCCTGGCCCCTCGCGGCCGCGTTCTGCCTCGCCAGCGCCCTCGCGGGGAGCGCCGGCGCCCAGCAGCAGCCGTACATCCCCTTGATCTCCAAGGGCTTCCAGCACCAGTTCTGGCAGGCCGTGAAGTCCGGCGCGGAGCAGGCCGGCAAGGACTACAACGTGCGCATCACGTTCGAAGGCCCCGAGACCGAGGCCATGGTCGACAAGCAGATCGACATGCTGTCCTCCGCGCTCGCCAAGCATCCCGCGGCGATCGGCTTCGCGGCGCTCGACAGCAAGGCCGCCATCCCGCTGCTGAAGAAGGCGCAGGCCGCGAAGATTCCCGTAATCGCGTTCGACTCGGGCGTCGACTCCGACGTCCCGATGACCACCGCCACCACCGACAACAAGGCCGCGGCCGCGCTCGCGGCCGACAAGATGGCGCAGCTCGTCGGCGACGCGGGCGAGGTGGCGCTCATCGTGCACGACCAGACCAGCCGCACGGGCATCGACCGGCGCGACGGCTTCGTCGAGCGCATGAAGAGCGCGCACCCGAAGGTGAAGGTGGTCAGCGTGCAATACGGTGCCGGCGACCACCTGAAGTCCACCGAGATCGCCAAGTCGATGCTGCAGGCCTACCCCAACCTCAAGGGCATCTTCGGCGCCAACGAGGGCTCGGTGGCCGGCGTCATCAACGCCGTGCGCGAGACGCACCGCAAGATCGTCGTCATCGGCTACGACTCGGGCAAGCAGCAGAAGGACGCGATCCGCGACGGCCTGGAGGCCGGCGCGATCACGCAGAACCCGGTGGGCATCGGCTACAAGACCGTCGAGGCGGCGGTCAAGTCGCTCAAGGGCGAGAAGCTGCCCAAGGTGATCGACACCGGCTTCTACTGGTACGACAAGACCAACATCGACGACCCGAAGATCGCGGCCGTCCTCTACGACTGACCCATGCGCTTCCATCGCGAGGAGATCCTTCCATGAAACTGCTGCGCCACGGCCCGCGAGGGCAGGAGCGCCCCGGCGTGCTCGATGCGGACGGACGCGTGCGCGACCTGTCCGCGGTCGTGCCGGACATCGCGGGCGACGTCCTCACCGCCGCCGGCCTCGCACGCCTGCGCGAGGTCGACCTCGGCACGCTGCCGCTGGTGCCCGGCACGCCGCAGGACGGACTGCGCCTGGGGCCGTGCGTCGGCGCGGTGGGCAAGTTCATCTGCATCGGCCTGAACTACGCCGACCACGCGGCCGAATCCGGCATGGCACTGCCGGCCGAGCCGGTGGTGTTCTCGAAATGGACCAGCGCCATCGTCGGGCCGGACGACGACGTCGAGATCCCGCGCGGCTCGACGCGCACCGACTGGGAGGTGGAGCTGGGCGTCGTGATCGGCACCGGCGGGCGCTACATCACGCAGGCCGACGCGCTCGCGCACGTCGCGGGCTACTGCGTCGTCAACGACGTCTCGGAGCGCGAGATCCAGCTCGAGCGCGGCGGCGGCCAGTGGGACAAGGGCAAGGGCCACGACACCTTCGGCCCGATCGGCCCGTGGCTCGTCACCGCCGACGAGGTGCCCGACCCCCAGGTGCTGGACCTCTGGCTCGAGGTGGACGGCCACCGGTTCCAGAACGGGAACACGCGCACGATGGTGTTCCAGGTGCCGCAGCTCGTGAGCTACCTGAGCCGCTTCATGAGCCTGCAGCCCGGCGACATCATCTCCACCGGCACGCCCCCGGGCGTCGGCCTGGGGCAGAAGCCGCCGCGCTATCTCGTGGCCGGCCAGACGATGCGCCTGGGCATCCAGGGGCTGGGGGAACAGCGCCAGCGCACGGTGGCGGCATGAGCGGGCCCCGCCGTCCGGAAAGCGGCTCGACCGCGACGCCTCGCGAGAAGGCATCACGATGACCACCATCCGCTCGCTGCGCGTGCACGACGTGCGCTTCCCGACGTCGCAGGCCCTCGACGGCTCCGACGCGATGAACCCCGACCCGGACTACTCCGCCGCCTACGTGGTGCTGGAGACCGACGTCCCGGGCCTCGAAGGACACGGGCTGGCATTCACGATCGGTCGCGGCAACGACATCGTCTGCGCGGCGATCCGGGCGATGGCGCACCTGGTGGTCGGTCTCGACCTCGACTGGATCGCCGAGGACATGGGCCGCTTCTGGCGCCATGTCACCTCCGACAGCCAGCTGCGCTGGATCGGGCCCGACAAGGGCGCGATGCACCTGGCCACGGGCGCCGTCGTCAACGCGGCCTGGGACCTGTGGGCCAAGGCCGCCGGCAAGCCGGTGTGGCGCCTGGTGGCCGACATGAGTCCCGAGGAGATCGTGCGCCTCGTCGATTTCCGCTACATCACCGACTGCATCACGCCGGACGAGGCACTCGCCCTGTTGCGCGAGCGCGCGGTCGGCAAGGAGGCGCGCCGCGCCGAGCTCATGGCCGAAGGCTATCCGTCGTACACCACGTCGGCGGGCTGGCTCGGCTACGAGGACGCCAAGCTGCGCCGGCTCGTGCGCGAGGCGGTCGACGCCGGCTTCTCGCACGTCAAGCTCAAGGTCGGACGGGACCTGCCCGACGACATCCGGCGCCTGCGCATCGCACGCGAGGAGCTGGGCCCCGACCGCCAGCTGATGATCGACGCCAACCAGGTCTGGGACGTGGACCAGGCGCTCGCCTGGCTGCCCAACCTGGCCTTCGCCAAGCCGTGGTTCATCGAGGAGCCCACGAGTCCCGACGACGTCGCCGGCCACCGCCGCATCCGCGAGGCGATGAAGGGCTCGATGCAGGTGGCCACCGGCGAGATGTGCCAGAACCGCATCATGTTCAAGCAGTTCATCATGGGCGGTGCGGTGGACGTCGTGCAGATCGATGCCTGCCGCCTGGGCGGCGTCAACGAGGTGCTGGCGGTCATGCTGATGGCCGCCAGGCATGGCCTCAAGGTCTGCCCGCATGCCGGCGGCGTGGGCTTGTGCGAGTACGTGCAGCACCTGTCGATGATCGACTGGCTGTGCATCGCGGGCACGCGCGAGGGCCGCGTGATCGAGTACGTCGACCACCTGCACGAGCACTTCGTCGACCCGTGCGTCATGCGCGGTGCGGCCTACATGCCGCCCACGCGGCCCGGCTATTCGATCGAGATGAAGCCCGCCTCGATCGAGCGCCACCTGTTCCGCGGCTGAGGCCGCATCCGGCCATGGATCTCCACCTCCGCGACAAGGTCGTGATCGTCACCGGCGGCGGCGCCGGCATCGGCGCGGCCATCACGCTGCAACTGGCCCGCGAGCAGGCTGTTCCCGTCATCTTCGACCGCTCGCCGTTGCAGCCCGCGCTGGCAGACGAAGTCGCTGCGCTGTGCCCGGCGTTCGGCTTCCATCAGCTCGACCTGCGCGACGAGGCGGCCTGCGCCGACGCCGTCGACCGCACCACCGCGCGCCACGGCGCCATCGACGCGCTCGTCAACAACGCCGGCATCAACGACGGCGTCGGGCTCGGCGCCGGGCGCGCCGCGTTCATGCGCTCGCTCGAATCCAACCTCGTGCACTGCTACGTGATGGCGCACCTGTGCGTCGAGCAGCTCAAGGCGCGACGCGGCGCGATCGTCAACATCGCGTCCAAGACCGCGCTCACCGGCCAGGGCGGCACGAGCGGCTACGTCGCGGCCAAGGCGGCGCTGCTGGGGCTCACCCGCGAGTGGGCGGCCTCGCTCGCGGGCGACGGCGTGCGGGTCAACGCCGTCCTGCCGGCCGAGGTGATGACGCCCATGTACGACCAGTGGCTGCAGGCGCGGCCCGATCCGGCGCAGGCCCTGCGCGACATCGCGGCCCGCATCCCCCTGGGCAGGCGCCTGACCACCGACCGCGAGATCGCGGATCTCGTGGTCTTCCTGCTCAGCGACCGTTCGTCGCACACCACCGGCCAGTGGCTGCATCCGGACGGCGGGTACGTGCACCTCGATCGCGCGCTGTGCTGAGCGCTCGTCCGGGGGCCGTGTCCGCGGCCTTCGAGCGCCTATTCGACGCGCGCGCAGCCGCTTCGCGGAGAGCCCGGTCCACGCTTGCTTCCGCGAGGATCGACCAGACGCGCGCGCTCATTCCCGACAACGACGCGACGACGCTGCAAGTCGCGGCACCGCTCGTCGCCGGGCTGCGCTGGGCGATCAGCCATCCGCGCGAAGGCATCCTCGAGCCGGACGACCTGCCCCACGACGAGATGCCGGAGTTCGCGGCGCCCTACCTCGGAGAGCTCGCCGGCGCCTATGCGGATTGGACCCCGCTCGAAGGCGCGGACCGGCTGTTCGACGAGCGACTCGACTTCTCGGATCCGTGGCAGTGCTCGAACGTACGGGTCTACGGACCGGCCGTCGCGCAAGACTTGCGGCTGGCGCGGCCGTCACCGCCGTCGCTGCCGCCGGTACGGCGTGTCTTCTGCAGATGACGAACCGGCCGAGGTCGGCACGCCAGGGGTGTCCCCCTCCAACGGCGAACGTGCGCGGGATTCGAGCTCGGCAGTTGGCGCGAGCAAGGCCTGCGCACGCGTGGCCACCGTGCTCGCGACGCAGCGATAGCAAAGCAGCCGGATCGACATGTCGATTTCGACATTGGGGTTCGCGAACCTCAAGATGGACCCCATCCAGGACGAAACCGCATGAACGCTCTCTCCGGTCGACGTGCCGGCCCCCTTGCTGAAAGAAGGATCGGTTCAGATGGAACGCCTCGCCCAAATGCGCATCGGCACCCGGCTCGCCGTCGGTTTCGGCTTCGTGCTCGTGCTGCTGACGCTGACCGCCCTGTTCGCCGCCGCGCAGGTGCGAACGATCGGCACGACCGCACAGCGCATCGTCGAAGCCGACTACCGGCACATCGCGCTCGCCAACCAGATCGACCGCGGCATCAATGCCCAGGCCAACAGCCTGCGCAGCGCGGTGCTCGCCGCCGCGGACGATGACGCCGCCAAGGCCTACCTGTCCGAAGTGAGCGCGGCCACGCGCGAGCTCGGCAAGACGAAGGAGGCGCTCGCGGCGCTGCCGGCCACCGACCGCAGCCGCGCGCTGCTGGCCCAGTTGCAGGAGAGCGGTGACAACTACGTGCGGCTGCGCCAGAAGGTGGCGACGCTGGTGCAGGCGCACCTGCCCGACGTCGCCCGCAACTACCTGCTCAAGGACCTGCGGGCGCCGCAGGAGGCCTATCTCGCGGCCTCGCGGCAGCTGGTCGACTACTACGAAGGCGCGATGCAGTCGGCCTCGGCCGAGACGTCGTCCAACGTGCGCACCGCGGTCCTCGTCACCCTGGGCCTGGCGGCGGTGGCGCTCGCCAGCGGCATCGCGATCAGCCTCGTCATCTCGCGCACGATCACGCGCGGGCTGGCGCGCGCCGTCCGCATCGCGGAGACCGTCGCCACGGGCGACCTGACTTCGCGCATCCAGGCGAACGGACGCGATGAAGTGGCGCAGCTGCTGCAGGCGCTGGGCACGATGAACGCCAGCCTGGTCTCGCTCGTGGGCACCGTGCGCGAGAGCTCCGACAGCATCGAGACCGGCTCCAGCGAGATCGCCAGCGGCAACGCCGACCTCTCGCGCCGCACCGAGAGCCAGGCGTCGAACCTTCAACAGACCGGCGCGTCGATGGAACAGCTGACCGCCACCGTGCGCCAGAGCGCAGCGACCGCCCAGCAGGCCAGCGAACTCGCCGGAACCGCGAGCAGCGTCGCGCAGAGCGGCGGCGAGGCAATGGGACGCGTCGTCGAGACGATGGATCGCATCACGCAGAGCTCGCGCAAGGTGGTCGACATCATCGGCGTGATCGACGGCATCGCGTTCCAGACCAACATCCTGGCGCTGAACGCCGCCGTCGAAGCCGCGCGCGCGGGCGAGCAGGGCCGCGGCTTCGCCGTGGTGGCCGGCGAGGTGCGCTCGCTGGCGCAGCGCTCGGCCGAAGCCGCACGCGAGATCAAGGGCCTGATCGCCGACAGCGTCCAGAGCGTCGAGTCGGGCAGCCGCTTCGTCGCCGATGCCGGCCAGACCATGCAGGCGATCGTGGAGCGCGTGCGCAGCGTCGCGACCCTCATCGACGAGATCAGCGTGGCCACGCGCGAG
>Ga0207695_10011014_pt1 | contig 10987 bp, 11 predicted proteins | sample KBSC54metaG_FD_184354 | JGI IMG/M metagenome (GOLD analysis project Ga0207695, IMG submission 184354) | Corn rhizosphere microbial communities from Kellogg Biological Station, Michigan, USA - KBS C5-4 metaG (SPAdes) (version 2) | ecosystem: Host-associated > Plants > Roots > Rhizosphere > Soil... | reverse complement strand
TCGAAGACTAGCTGGATGCTGGTAAATCCATAAAACCGCGAACCGCGGTGTTGCGTTGTTGATCGTGGCTTAAAGCTGGAAGGTGTGGGATGGCATATCGGAGAACTAAATGTGGCGATTCGCCGACGTTATGTCAAAACCCCCATCCTGTCGCAAAAGGCGCGACAAGGATGGGGCACCCGGCCGTCAGTTGTAAAGAGAACAGAGAGAGATCAGTGGAAAACATGCCAGTGGCGCAGAGGCGCAATCAGCAACTGCAAATATTCAAGCAGGGACTGCTGGCCACCACCCGGCGAAATAGGGATGTAAGCAAACGTCAACACCAGCATCAGCAGGGCGCAAACTGCGAGCCAACGTCGGCCGGTTGTGATTTCCGGCCACACGGGTACTGAAGGATGCCGCATTCCGCTCAAACGCAGCAGAACTGCCCAGACGAGCCATCCCGTCCAAAAAAAGAATGCCAAAGGGATCAGAGCGAGAATGGTCAAACGCGAAACAGTTTTGTGCGCGCGTGGAGAAACTGCGAAAACGATGTGGCCACCGTCGAGTTGGCCGCCGGGAAGCAGGTTCAATGAGGTGGCAAACATTCCCACCCACGCGGCAATGGCGACCGGATGCAAATATAGACGGCTGAGCGGGACACCTGCGAGGCCATGCGCGTAGCCTATCGCGACCAGCGATTTGCGGACCAGATGAAAAATCAGCGGATATCCCAGCTGAATGTCCGGCGGGAGTGCGCCTATCGGTGCGACTCGGGACAGGCCGAGAGAAAAAATCAGTACCGCGAGGGCGACGACAAATCCTGCGATCGGCCCAGCAATTCCAATGTCAAAGAGTACGGCCCGCGAACGTAATGGAGACCTAATGCGAATGAACGCACCCAGCGTTCCGATCAGCGTAGGAAATGGGATGAAAAACGGCAGCGTCGCCGAAACTCCGTAGCGCACGCAAAAAAGATAATGTCCCAACTCGTGCGCCAGCAGAATCAGCATCAGCGTCAGCGAGAAGGGAAGGCCCAGGAGCAGATGCGAACCTCGCAAGGCCTCACGCAAGGGAAAAATCTCGTTGCCAAGCGTGAACGGCGGCAGGCCTACTAGAAAATTCCATTCCAGGCGCGCGCCAACTACGAGCGTGGTAAAAAACGTCAGCGCCAGCAGCAGGAGATGTAGCCAATACCTGTGCCTGCGTCGCGGCGCGACCGGCACATCGGTGCCATCCGGGCCATAGATTTCGGTAGGTACATAAACTTCGGGGGAATTCTGAGTTGACATCTTTCGCTCGAAGGAGACAGCAGTGTTCGTGCCTCGGACAGGCTGCGTCCGTCCCGGAGAGGCAACACCGGAACCCTGAGCTTATTCTATCGTCTGCAGCTCTTTGCCGGGCTTGAATCGTACAGCTTTGCCCGGCGGAATTGAGACCTCGGCGCCGGTGCGCGGGTTGCGCCCGATTCCGGTTTTGCGCGGCCTGACGTTGAATACGCCAAAGCCCCGCAGCTCAATACGATCGCCTTGGGATAGCGAACGTTTCATGCTCTCAAACACGGTTTCAACCGCCATTTCAGCTTTGGTTTTGGTGATACCGGTCCGGTTCACCACTTCATTGATAATGTCGAGCTTGATCACAGATGCCTCATCGCGATGGGAGTCTAACGGTGTCTCAAGTGCCTGATGCTAAGAGAGATATGGAAGATTGTCAATTGACAGGTTTGTTTCGTAAGATGACCCTTCAGCTTTTAGCTCTTAGACTTTAGCTGTTAGCCAAATTGAATTGGCGACCGGCCACTGGTTTGTTTTAGCTAAAAGCTAAAGTCTGAGAGCTAAAAGCTGTCCTTAAAGGAGATTATGTTAAAAAGCGATCGCTGGATTCGCAAAATGGCCCTCGAGCACGGGATGATTAATCCCTTTTCGGAAAAGCAGGTGCGCGAAGGCGTAGTGTCTTATGGGCTTTCGTCTTACGGTTACGATTTGCGCGTGGCCGACGAATTCAAAATCTTTACCAACGTGAACTGCTCGACCGTCGATCCGAAGCAATTCGACGAGAAATCCTTCGTTACCGTACGTTGCGATGCCGCACTCATCCCGCCGAATTCATTCGCTCTCGCCCGCTCGGTGGAATATTTTAAGATTCCCCGCGATATCTTGACCATTTGTGTCGGCAAGTCAACCTACGCCCGCTGCGGGATCATTGTGAACGTCACCCCATTCGAGCCGGAGTGGGAAGGCTTCGTCACGCTGGAAATTTCGAATACCACGCCTCTACCCGCGCGCGTTTACGCGAATGAAGGCCTGTGCCAGATTATTTTCTTTCAGTCGGATGAAGTCTGCGAAACCAGCTACGCAGATCGCAAGGGAAAATATCAGTCGCAGAAGGGTATTGTGCTGCCGAAGTTGTAGGAAAAACCGTCGTGGGTCGTGCGTCGTTGGTCGCACGGCAAAAAAGCGTAGCTTCCGCGGATCGGTGGACACTGAAGATTGCAGCCTTGAAAACTCGAACTTGAAACGTTGAAACGTTGAAACGTGAAACCTTGAAACCTTACTTTCTTCCCTCGCCTTCCTTATATATGTACTTGATCGAAGGCTTGTAGATCATCAGGTTGGGGCCGCTGGTGCGGTTCACCTTGATGCATGTGCGGTCGTACCACTCGATGCAGCCATGCACTTCTTCGCCGTCGGTGAGCACGATCACCATCGACGTTTTTGACTGCATCTGCTTCTGATAATAAAAATTTTCCGCGTTGGTCTGGTCGGGGGGCGGAGACTTGCGGGCGCCATTTGACCGGTCTTGCGACCGCTCCGAGCGCTCAGGACGGTCGCGGCGCTCTCCAGCGTTTTGCACCGAATGACTGGGGCCAGAGTGATTAGAGTGGTTGGTGTGGTTCAGTAAAGGCCGGATCAGCTTGCGGCTGGCGAATGCGTCCTTGTCGACCAGACGCTCACCGGCCAGGGCTGGAGTTGTTTCTTTCATGACATCACCTGCCGACACGCTCAAATTGCGGCCCCCACAACGAAAACGGCGCGCTTTATGGAAGCAGAAAGGCGTGAAGTGCTACTTACCCTAGCACAGCAGGCCAAGAGTGACAATCCCGAGTTCCTTGTAGAAAGTGACGAGAGAAACGGGGGGTATTGAACCACCGGGTCATTGAATCATTAAGTCAATAAAATCTTGAAACTGCGGGCGCAGGACCACAGAAAGGACGTTGGCTTCAATGATTCAATGCCCTTACGGGTTGAATGACCAAACAGCTTACGTCTGCAGCACTCCCACCTTGAACTCAGGCACATCCGGGTTCAGCGCAGCAGCCTCTAGGGCGGTAGTTATTGCCTCCCGGGTATCGACAGGGTCGATAATCTTATCGATCCAGAGGCGAGCTGCGCCGTAGCGGGGATCGGTCTGCTCGTCGTAGGTGTTTTTGACTGAGTCGTAGAGTTCTTTTTTCTCTTCAGGCGTAAGTTGCTTGCCCCCCCGCTCCAACTGGCGAATTTTGATCTCAACCAGGGTACCAGCGGCGGAATCGCCGCTCATGACCGCGTACCGTGCTGTTGGCCAGGCAAACATGAAGCGCGGATCGTAGGCTTTTCCACACATTGCATAATGTCCCGCGCCAAAAGATCCGCCGAGGATGACGGCGATCTTGGGAACGACGGAATTCGAAACCGCGTTTACCATCTTCGCGCCGGCCTTAATGATCCCGCTCCACTCCGCATCCCGCCCGACCATGAATCCGTTCACATCGTGCAGAAAAACCAGTGGGATTAGATTTTGATTGCAATCCATGATGAAGCGCGCGGCTTTTTCTGCCGATTCGGTGTAAATTACGCCGCCAAACTCCATGCGCTTCTTGCCTTCGTGATCGGTGGCCTGGGCGTGCAGCTTTTGATTGGCAACAATGCCAACAGCAAATCCGCCGATGCGGGCGTATCCGCAAACCAGCGTCTTGCCGTACTCCGCTTTATATTCGTCGAACTTGCTGGCATCCGTGATTCGCGCAATCACCTCGCGAACGTCATAAGGGCGCGCCGGCGACGAATCGTAAATTCCGTAAATTTCTTCTCCGGCCAACGCAGGGGGTACGGGCTTTTTTCGGTCCCAGGGCGATTGCCTGCGGTATCCCCATTTCTCGATGACCGAGCGAATGCGTAACAGGCAGGCTTCATCATTAGGTTCATGAAAATCGACTGTGCCGCTGATCGCGGAATGCATGGCCGCGCCACCGAGCTCTTCCGCAGAAATTTTTTGTCCGATGGCGGCCTGTACCAGCGCCGGCCCAGCCAGAAACAGACCGCTGCCGTCGGTCATTAATACGTGGTCGCACATCACCGGCAAATATCCGCCGCCTGCCACGCACATGCCCATAATGGCGGCGATCTGCGGAATTCCCATCGCGGACATGACCGCGTTATTGCGAAATACGCGCCCGAAGTCGTCAGTGTCGGGAAACACATCTTCCTGCAACGGAAGAAAAATGCCGGCCGAATCGACGAGATAAATGACCGGGATCCGGTTCTCGATGGCCATGTTCTGGGCGCGAATAACTTTCTTCGACGTCATGGGAAAGAACGCGCCTGCCTTCACCGTGGCGTCATTGGCGATGATCATTACCATGCGGCTCTCGACTCGTGCCAGGCCGGTGATTACGCCGGCTGCAGGCGCGCCGCCCCATTCTTCATACATGCGGTAAGCGGCAAACAAGCCAAGTTCGAAAAAGCTGCCCGGATCCACAAGCTTGTGAATGCGCTCGCGCGCGGTTAAGCGGCCTTTGGAATGCTGATTCTCAATGGCTTTGGGTCCGCCGCCCTCGCAGATGTGCTCCTCTTCATTGCGAATGCCTGAAACCAAGTCTGCGAGGAAGCGCATGTTGGCCTCGAAGCGCGCCGACGTGGGATCAACTTTGGAGCTGAGGATAGACGTTTCCGAGGCCATGTTTCGCGATTGTTACGTTAAACCAGCGGAAGGGAAAGGCGCAAACTTGGAAGAGTGAGAGGGTGCCCCACTTCTCGCTGCTTTTGCGAGAAGTGGGATCGAATACAGCGGTGGACTACTTTGTGTCCGGCTTCAGCTCCAGCGCGGCCGAGTTCATGCAATACCGGAGGCCGGTCGGACGCGGCCCATCGGGGAACACGTGCCCCAAATGCGCCTCGCACTTCGCGCACCGCACTTCAGTGCGTCTCATGCCGTGGGTCACATCAGTTTTCTCTTCGACTGCGTCATCGGATGCCGGCTTGTAAAAACTTGGCCAGCCGGTGCCGGAGTCGAATTTCGTCTCCGAACTGAAAAGCGGCTGTCCGCAGCACACGCATGTGTAGGTTCCTGGGTCTTTGGTTTTGTTGTACTTTCCGGTAAACGCGGGCTCGGTCCCGGCTTTGCGCGTCACCTGGTACTGCTCAGGCGTCAACTGCTTCTGCCATTCCGATTCAGATTTTGTGATTTTGTCAGTCATAAAACAGCTTTTGGCTCCTAGCTTTTTAGCTCTTCGTGAATTCTAAAAGATCTAGAGAGTAGATGCGGGAAGAGAGAAGAAGTGACAACTAAGTGGCCGAGACAAAAGTTAATGCCCCGCCAACGGCGGGGCATTTGTTCGGGTTCCAATCTGTCCTGCAACTACGGCTTGGCCGCGGGCTTTTCATCACCCTTGGCCTTCGGCATTGCCTTCTGGTGCGCCGCCGCTTTGGGCTTCCAGAAACCAGGATCAGCTTTTATCCATTCATCCCGCGGATAGCTCATAGCCGGGTTGAACATGAATAGGTTAGTCTGGGTAAACTCGACCGCTGATGATTCCAGTTCGCTGAGCTTCTTCATTCCGTCTTCGCCCATGTTTTCAGCAAACTGTTTGTCAGTCGCCATGCTCGCATCGATCTCCGATGCTGACTTCATGGGGATAATTACCAGATAAGTGGCGTCTTCCTGGCCATACATAGCTTGGTACATCGCCCAATGCACGTCAGGAATTTTGTCGTAGGCGTCTTTTACCAGCTTGACCAGATCGTTCCATTCTTTGCGATGTCCAGCGCGGACGCGATAAAGCGAAATCTCAAAGTAGCGCATGTGGGCAATATCAACTGGCCCGCGCAAGCTTTGTTCTTCGTTGTAGGTAAACGCGCCGGCGTCGGTTTCGCTGAGCAGGTCTCCGTCGGCGAGTGCAGCGCGGTCGGTTGCGCTAGAGAGCGCAGCATTGTCCTGTTGCGCCATGGCATCTTTTTCCCAGGCTGCAAACGAGTCGTAGCCGATAAAGAATAACGTACGGTTTTTGCCGGTCAGGGAATTGGCCGCGAAATAATGCGTCGGCCATTTGGCGCGGGCGAACGCTTGCACGAAGGCGCTTTCGGATTTTTCGTGAACCGCTCCGCTTTTGCCAGGCTTCATAAATTCACGATCGATTACTAAAACTTTTGGCGGAGGTGTGGTTCCTTCAGGCGCTTCCTGGGCGACGGCCAAGGTAAGACCTGTGCTCAACAGAGTTGCTCCCAACAGACAGCTAGCGATGATCTTCATAGGTGTGACCCTCCCCGGGTCCAGAAGAAATGGATACTGCTTGAGATGTGGAGGACTTACGCGGACGCTCTGGCCCCAATTCCAGAGCAGGGCGGAGGTTATCCTGAACGGAGGTACGAAGTCAAGCTATACGGGTGGCGTATCGGGGCCAGTGTGATTTCCACAGCCATCCATGAAGCCTTATCGATACATGGTGCGCGTCTGAGCGCGGATTGTCCTGAGATCATTCCACTAGAATGCGTTTTGTTTTTATCCACAACTTTTTTGGGGCTCTCTGGATTCCGGCTTGAGTGCACTCTGCTTATTCCCTAGCATTTCGGGATCGCAAGAAAATCAGAAAAGACGAGGAGAGAAAATAAGTATGCCGTTACAAACGCAAGACCAGGAGACTCTCAACGTAAAACTCGTCCACTTCACTAAACAAAACTCACCTGATGAACCTGTGCAATTTGCTTTCTCGGTGACTGATGAACAAGGGAAGGAAGAAATCATCACCGGCGAAATCCCATACAGCTATGACCTGTTCCGCGTTTTTCAGGAACAGGGCTGGTTAAACCTCCGCCGCGGCGTCTCGTCGATTCGTGAGACAAGCCGTGGACAGCGCCGAGCAATGTCGGCCTAGGCACGGCGTGTAACTTCATCCTGAGGTGTTCGCTGGAAGCGCTATGCTTCCTCTTCCCCGACGCCCACCTCAGGACGATTTCTCTTGTCAGCCATACATACTTACTTATTGCGGAGGCGGCGCTGGCTGTTGAGTCTGCGGTTGAGTAGACATCACCGAGTCAGCATTCGGGCGAGGGGCCACATACGGAATTTTCGGCATGTGTGTCACTTCGCCTTTGATCGCATCGTCCATCACGATACCGGCATGCTCGAGCAACAAGCCAGTGGCGCGGTCGAGTTCTATCTCCGCCTTTTCATAGGCTGCCTCGGCGGAGACCAGATTTGACTTGGCTGTGGCAAGCTGCGATTGGTAATTCAAAACATTCGTACCAGTAGATGCTCCAAGTCTGAATTTCTTCTGTTCGGCCTCGAGCGATTGGTTGGCGAGTTCAACTGCAGCCTGGGCTGCCTGTACCGCCGCCCGGTTCTGAGTCACTGAGAACTGCGCATTGCGCACTTCGATGCGTACCTGGTTTTCGATTTGCTGCAACCGCATTTGTGCCTGGCGGTATTCGAGTTGGCCACGCACTTGAAGCGCCTGCGCCTGGCGGTTGCGAATGGGGATGTTGAGCGTAATTCCGGCACCTTTGTCAGGTGCGGTCGAATTTACAAGTTTATTCAGAGTTGTGCCGATACTTGTCGGTGCAAATGATCCAGGGGCGTTACACCCGAATAGTGGATTCGCGAACGGGCTGCCGCACTCACTGAACGGGCTTTGATTACCGCCGGCGCCTGATCCACCGTAGTATGCGAATACGTCCACCGAGGGTAGTAAAGAGTTCTTTAAGGCTCTTTCGCTGATGTCGCGGTTACTGAGATCGATTCGCGACTCCGATAATTCCGGACGGTGCTGCAATGCTTCGTTGACCAAATCCTCAGTTGGCACGACAGGTTCCTGTTGTGGCAGGGCCATGGTGGTGGTTGGAATTACTTCGGCGCTGGCGAGCTGAGGATCCTGTAAGGTGCGGCTGAGTGCATTTTTCATTAATAGCTGTTGCAAATCCAGATTGGTTTGCGCCTGAACTAAGCTCTGCTGGTCTGCAGCAACGGTGTTCTGCGCGCGAACCACTTCAATTGGCGCCAGGCTGCCGATCTGTACTTGCTTCTGGGTATCAGATAGCGTTTTTTGGGCGAAAGCGAGCGCCTCCTGTTGGACCCTCACGTTTTCGTAGGCATACACCAGATTCCAGTAAAGGTTTTCAATCTGGTCTGTAGTGGTGATGATTTGCAGCCGGAATGCTACGTCGGTTATTTCACGGTTATTTTTTGTGATTTGGATGAGCCGGTCATTGGGCAAAAATCCGAAGCCTTGCAGCAGGTGTTGGGTGACTTGGAATTTGAAACCTGAACTCAAGCTGGGGCTGAGAAAATTAAACGGATTATTGCTGGTCACGCGCGAGTTGGTAAAACCAACGCCGATGTTTGTTCCCGACTGAAATCCCTGAGCATAATTGAAATTCGCGGTTGTGGTGTTTTGCACGGACCCGCAAAATGGGCTGGTGCAGTCGAATTTCGCGTGGTCGCTTTGCAAGGTGGCACTGACAATCGGGTCGAAGCTCGTAATGGTTGGCCCAATGCCGAGCGTCGAACTCACCAATCCGTTCGTGCCCGCGCCGATACCGCCCGCCGCTGCAGATGTTCCGCCCGGACCCGAGCCAACGGTCCCACTCAAACCGCCTACTCCGCCACCGGGTGTGTTCTGTACAATTCCGGTATTCACGCCGAAGAAGTTATTCGCGCCTCCCTTCGAGCGCAATATTTCAGTATCCGCGATGTTCGCGTTGTACCGCGCAATCGCGATATCGAGATTATTCTCAAGCGCCAAAGCCACCGCATCGTCCATGGAAAGATAAATCTTGCCATCGCGCATTAATTGATCGATGCGTGGGGTGTTGGTCAAATCGGGCGGAGGTACATTGCGCGTTGTGTAGGGCGCGATAACGTTAGGAAAAGCTCTCTTGGGCTTTGCGTAATCCTCTACAACGAACGAATGCTGAGGGGAAGACGGAGCAGGAGGAAGCGCCTGCGGCGAAGATTGCTGCGACGAACTGGCTTGCGGCTGCGCGCCAGCGCTCGGTGCGTCTTGCGCCCAAAGCCCGAGCGGAAAAGCGAATAATAAGAACACCGTCATCACATGTCGAAGATCATGTTTCAAGGAGGACAAAGACATTTCGATTTTCTCCATCATTTCTAAACTGCTGTGTACGCAAATCCTGGGTCTAGGGTTGGAAACGAAATATTACGAAATCTTAGTCACTGCTTATTACGACAGAAGTTTGCCTATGGTTCCACGTTTCTGCCCTTCTGGTTTTCGCGCCCGCGTGAGCAAAAATCAGGCCCGCTATCTTAAAAATCTTAGTGTGAAAAAGAATTCATCAGTATAGCCGAGCATTCGTACACAAACCGGTATGCCCGCCCGTGATAAACGTATTAGTTGTAATCTTGGATGCAGCTGCATTTCTGAAGATTCGATTTCTGCATGCGCAATCTTAAGTTGACCGTTGCCTACGACGGCACCGACTTCGCCGGATGGCAGATCCAGCCCGGCGGCGCCACCGTGCAGGGAACGCTGGCCTCAGCAATTGGACGGATTACGGAAGAAAAAGTACTACCACAAGGGTCGGGAAGGACTGACGCCGGAGTGCATGCGCTGGCGCAGATTGCGACATTCCAGACCGACTCCGTGATTCCGGCGGGGAATTTTGTGGTGGCGCTCAACGATATTCTTCCGGCTTCGATCCGGGTGCTGACGGTGGAAGAAGTCGCAGCTGACTTTCATCCCCGCAAATCGGCGCGTGCAAAAACTTACCGTTACCGGATTTTTCGCGAAGCGATTTGTCCGCCATTCCTGTCGAGATACGTTTGGCACTATCCTTATCCGCTGGATGAAAATGTCATGCGGGACGCCGCGCCGCTGGTTGAGGGAGAACGCGATTTCAGTTCATTTGCCGCGGTTGATCCGGAGCGCGGCCGGGAAGGCAGTTCGAATGTGCGCCGGATTTTCTCTTCGCAATGGCGCAGGGAATCGTGCGAACTGATTTATGAAGTGCGAGGCAATGGGTTTCTTCACCACATGGTGCGCAATCTGGTGGGAACACTTTTGCTGGTGGGGAAGGGAACACTGAAGCCTGCGGACGTCACTAGAATCCTCGAAGCCAAAGACCGTTCCGCCGCAGGCGCGACTGCTCCGGCCTCGGGACTGTATCTGGTAAACGTGGAATATTGACGCTAGGTTAGCGAGCGCAAAAGCAAATCGCTCGTGTCATCACTCTGAAAGGGAAACCTTACGCCGAGGCTCTGCTCAAGAGGTATTGTCGCTCTCGACACGACACGTTTACGAGAGCGACGAGATTGTTCCCGACAAGCAGGGCTTTTGGATTTCGAGTTTGCGGGGAAAATGGGGCGCCGGCTAATCGGAGGAATACGTTCCATCAGCCGGCGCAAACTCTAAATGTAACGTGCAGTGTTCACCGGCCCGGGTGCTGCTCGAAGTACTGCTCACCTTGCTGGACCTGCTGAATGGCCTGATTCACCAGTTCTATGGCTCTTTCGCGGTGCCCGCCTTTATTCGGGGCAGCCCTTTGCAGTTCCTCTTTGGCCTGCTGGAGATGACCAATTGCCGCACTCATGTGTGGTTCTTGACGAGCCATCTGGCGATTTTGGGCGAACAAGCCCATTCCTGCTAAAAGCAGCAAGGTACTGAGTACCCCAATAATTCGGTTGCGCATAATTCCTCCAGTGCTTAAATCGAACGAGGACTGAGACGGTAGTGCTTACACGCGGGTTGCTCGGATTGTGGAATTCAGAGCGAGTTTGAACCTCTGCTAAACTGTCT
>Ga0207695_10011012_pt1 | contig 10989 bp, 7 predicted proteins | sample KBSC54metaG_FD_184354 | JGI IMG/M metagenome (GOLD analysis project Ga0207695, IMG submission 184354) | Corn rhizosphere microbial communities from Kellogg Biological Station, Michigan, USA - KBS C5-4 metaG (SPAdes) (version 2) | ecosystem: Host-associated > Plants > Roots > Rhizosphere > Soil... | reverse complement strand
CACGACGGCGCGTTCGTCGCCCCACCGCACGGGGATGACTTCGGTGATGCGCGCGTCCGTCGGCGGCCGTCCTTTGGCGCCCGACCACCGGCGCGTCACGAGCCAGCCGGCGAGATCGTGCGGCGCCAGCGCGCGCAGCACGGCGGAGTCGAGCGCATCGGTCACGCTGCCGTGCACGCGGAGCACCGGCGCCGGCGCGGTCACGACCCCGCGCCGTCCGGCTGTGGCGCGACGAGCAGAAACCAGTAGAACGTGTGCGGGCCTAACGACAGAAAGTACGGCTGGTCGCCGATCACCGGGAACCGCACGTTGCCGATGAGCTCGAGCGGCATCCACCCTTTCCATCGCTGCAGGTTGATCTCCACCGGCTGGACGAAGCGCGACAGGTTGTTCACGCAGAGAATCACCTGGTCGTCGTGGCGGCGTAGATACGTCAGCACGCGGCGGTTCTCCGGCAGCAGCATCTCGAACCGGCCGCGGCCGAATGCGTGGTACTGCTTGCGCACTTTGATGATCCGCCGCATCCAGCGCAGCAGCGACGTCTGCGTGCGCTCTTCCGATGCGACGTTGATCGCCTGGTATCCGTAGGGAGGATCGACGATGAGCGGATAGTAGAGGGCCTGTTGGTCGCCCTCGGAAAAGCCCGCGTTCCATCCGGGCGTCCACTGCATCGGCGTGCGCACGCCGTTGCGATCGCCAAGGTAGATGTTGTCGCCCATGCCGATCTCGTCGCCGTAATAGATGATCGGCGTGCCGGGCATCGTCATGAGGAGGGCGTTCATGAGCTCGATCTGGCGGCGACCGTTGTCGAGCAGGGGCGCGAGGCGGCGGCGGATGCCGATGTTGATGCGCATCCGCGGATCGCGCGCGTACTCGCGGTACATGTAGTCGCGCTCGAGATCGGTGACCATTTCGAGCGTGAGCTCATCGTGGTTGCGCAGGAAGATCGCCCACTGGCAATCGTTAGGCAGCGGCGGCGTCTGGGCGAGAATTTCGACGATCGGGCTGCGGTCTTCCTGGCGGAGCGCCATGTACATGCGCGGCATGAGCGGGAAATGGAACGCCATGTGGCATTCGTCGCTGTCGCCGAAGTACGGGATCACATCGCTCGGCCACTGGTTAGCCTCGGCCAGGAAGATGCGCCCGTCGAACTCCTCGTCGAGCGTGCGGCGCAGCTCTTTGAGCACCGCGTGCGTGGCGGGAAGGTTCTCGCAGTTGGTGCCATCCCGTTCGACCAGGTACGGGATGGCGTCGAGGCGCATGCCGTCCACGCCCATGCGAAACCAGAACCGCATCACATCTTTCACCGCTTCGACGACGGCGGGGTTGTCGAAGTTGAGATCGGGCTGGTGGCTGAAGAAGCGGTGCCAGTAGAACTGCCCGGCGACCGGGTCCCACGCCCAGTTGGACTTCTCGGTGTCGGTGAAAATGATGCGCGCGCCGCCGTAGCGCGTGGGGTCATCGCTCCACACATAGAACGCCCGCTCGGCCGAGTCTTTGGGGGCGAGGCGCGCGCGCTGGAACCATGGGTGCTGGTCCGAGGTGTGGTTGATGACCAGCTCGGTGATGATGCGGATGCCGCGGGCGTGTGCTTCCTCGAGCAGCCGCTGAAAGTCCGCGAGGGCGCCGTACTGCGGGTGGATGGCTTCGTACTCCGCGATGTCGTATCCGTCGTCGCGCAGGGGCGAGGGATAGAACGGCAGCAGCCAGAGGCAGTTGACGCCTAACGATTCGATGTAGTCGAGCTTCTCGATCAGCCCCGGGATGTCGCCGTAGCCATCGCGGTTGCTGTCGCGATACGACTTGATGTGGATCTGATAGATGACGGCGTCCTTGTACCAGAGCGAGCTCATAGTAGCGAGTTGGTGGTCCGCCTAACGCCGCACGAGGAGGACGTGTCCGGGTTCGTTGCGCGGGTCGAGGCGAACGTAGTTGCGGGAGCCGCGCCAGGTGTAGCGGGCGCCGGTGAGGAGATCTTCGACGACGTACGCCGCGCCGGGGGCCACGCCGATGGCGTCGAGCGGGACCTCGACCACCGTGTCCTGGGCGCGCAGCGGGTCGAGGTTGACGGCGATGAGCAGATCGTTAGGCGCGCCGAGATCGCCGGCCGTCTTGTGGTAGAACAGGATCCGATCGTTGTCCGAGTGGTGGAAGGTCAGATTCGTGGCCCGCTGCAGCGCGCGGTTCTCGCGGCGCAGGCGATTGACGCGCACGATGTCGAGGTCGAGGCTCGCCGGCGACGCCCAATCGCGCGCCTTGAGCTCGTACTTCTCCGAGTCGAGGTACTCTTCGCTGCCCGGCCTGAGCGGCACGTTTTCGGCGAGCTCGAATCCGCTGTAAATGCCGTAAAGCGGCGACAGCGTGGCGGCGAGCAGCAACCGGACGCGGAACGCCGCGCGTCCGCCGAGTTGCAGGTACTCGTGCAGGATGTCCGGCGTGTTGGCGAAGAAGTTGGGCCGCAGATATTCGCGCGCCGGCCGCTGCGTGAGCTCCTCGAGATATTCGCGCAGCTCGTACGACGTGGTCCGCCAGGTGAAGTACGTGTACGACTGTGTGAAGCCGAGTTTGGCGAGGTGCTTCATGCGCTTGGGGCGGGTGAAGGCCTCGGAGAGAAAGATCACGTCGGGGTGTCGGGCGTGGATGTCGTCGATGAGCCACTGCCAGAAGGCGAACGGCTTGGTGTGCGGATTGTCGACGCGGAACGTATTCACGCCGTGGGAGATCCAGAAGAGCAGGATGTCGCGGCAGGCATTCCAAAGGTTGTCGCGATCGTCGCACCAGAAGTCGAGCGGATAGATGTCCTCGTATTTTTTCGGCGGGTTCTCGGCGTACTTGAGCGTGCCGTCGGGGCGGGCAAAGAACCAGTCGGGGTGCTCGCGCAGCCAGGGGTGGTCGGGCGAGCATTGGAGCGCGTAGTCGAGCGCGACCTCCATGCCTAACCGATGGGCGGCGACGACGAACCGGTCGAAGTCATCGATCGTGCCTAACCGCGGCTCGATGGCCGTGTGGCCGCCGGCGGGGCCGCCGATGGCCCACGGGCTGCCGGGATCATCGGGCGACGCCGCGAGCGTGTTGTTGCGGCCCTTCCGGTTGGTCACGCCCACCGGATGGATGGGCGGCAGGTACACGACGTCGAAGCCTAACTCGGCGATGCGCGCCAGCGCGCGCTCGGCGTCGGCAAACGTGCCGTGGCGCGACGCATCGCCGCTCTGCGAGCGCGGAAACATCTCGTACCAGGCGGCGAATCGTGCGCGCTCGCGGTCCACCCACACGCGCAGCTCGCGGTCGTACGACGTGAGGTCGTCGGGCGCCAGGTGCTGTTCCATGAGCGCCAGGAGCTCGAGCTCGAGTGCTTCGCGTGCGCGCTCGCGCCACGCGCTCGACGCATCGCGCAGCCGCGCCGACCACTGCCCCAGCTCGCGCCGCGTGTCGCCAAAGCGCACCCGGTGCGTTGCCGTGTCCACGAGCTGCGCGCCCTCGAGCAGGTCGAGCGAGACATCCTGTCCCGCGTCGATCTTCTTCTCCAGTTGGGCGCGCCAGGTCGCGAAGCGATCGGTCCACGCGTCGACGGTGAATGTCCAGCCGCCGATGGCATCGAGCGGAAAGCCTCCCGTCCAGCGATCAGAATCGTAGTCGAAGACCATCGGCGCGGTGCGCCAATCGGCGAGGCCGGGCGGCTTGAAGCGGACGCGCGCCGCGAGGACGTCGTGGCCATCTTTGAAGATGTCGGCGCTCACCTCGAACGAATCGCCGAGGATGCGTTTGACTGCCCAACGCGCATCATCGAGCGACGGCGACACGCACTCGATGGCGATGTGCGGCGGCTTGCGGGGCGGCGCGTTGGCGCCTGCGGGTGTGCGGCGCGAGCGCGCCTGTGGCGAAGTGCGTGCGGGGCGAGGTGAGGGTGAGGACGAACGCGGGGCCGCCATGCGATGACAGAGTGTGAAATGAATGCCGACGGGTCTCCACGGCGGACGGCCCGCTCGTGAAACCTTCTCCCCGTATCACGGTGCGCGCAAGGCAGGGCGTTCTTCGCGCGGGAACTTCCGCGGATCGTGGTGGAGTATGTACTGTGTGGCCATGCTCTCGCCCGACATCTCGGCAATGCTCTCATCGCGGCCCGTGGTTGCGGTGCCGTTGGTGTTCCTCGGGGGCGTGCTCACCAGCCTGACTCCGTGCATCTATCCGATGATTCCGATCACGGCGTCGTTGGTCGGCGGGCAGTCGACGGCGGCGGCGGCATCGCGGTGGCGGCCGCTGACGCTGACGTTGAGCTACGTGCTCGGGTTGGCGCTCGTGTACGCGGGGCTCGGATTGTTCGCCGGGCTGAGCGGGACGTTGTTCGGAACAGTGAGCACGAACCCGTGGTTGTATTTTGGGATGGCGAATCTGCTGATCATCGCGGCGTTGGCCATGGTGGACGTGATTCCGGTGCGGGTGCCGCAGGGATTCGCGCAGCGGGCGTCGACGGCGGGACGGGGCGGGCAATATGCGGGGACGTTCGCGATGGGGGCGGCGTCGGGGCTGGTGGCGGCGCCGTGCTCGGCGCCGGTGATGGCGGCGGTGCTGACGTGGGTGTCGACGACGCACAGCGCCGTGTTAGGCTTTCTGTATTTGTTCGTCTTTTCGTTAGGCATGAGCACGCTGTTGGTAGCGGTGGGCGTGTCCGCCGGCACGCTGTCGCGGCTGCCGCGGGCGGGCTCCTGGATGATGTGGGTGAAAAAGGTGTTCGCGATCATCATGCTCGGCGCAGCCGAGTACTATCTCATCAAGATGGGGCAACTGTTGATATGATGTGGACCCGGGTGGCAATGCTCGCGGCGTGCGCGGCGATGGCCGCGGCGCCGGCGCTCGCTGCGCAGGACGAGATCGGGGTGCCCGTTGGCGCCGCGGCTCCCGGCGCGGTGGTGCACACGCTCGACGGCAAGAGCGTGAATCTCGATCAATACATCGGCAAATCGCCGGTGGTGCTGGAGTTCTGGGCGACATGGTGCAGCAACTGTAAGGAGCTCGAGCCCAAGTTTCTGGACATGGTCAAGAAATATTCTCCGAAGGTGGCGTTCGTGGACGTCGCCGTGTCGGTGAATCAATCGCCCGAGCGCGTGAAGCTGTACGCGCAGAAGTACCACTATAGCCAGGCGATGGTCTACGACACGGACGGGAACGCGGTGAGCGCGTACAACGTGCCCGCGACGTCGTACGTGGTGGTGATCAACAAAGCCGGGAAGGTGGTATACACCGGGTTAGGCGGCGACCAGGATCTCGAGAGCGCGATCAAACGGGCGTTATAGTCGTCCCCGCAGCGAGGCGTCGACGTTACGCTACTGAAGACGCGGACACAAAGTCGAGAGGGTCTTCGCCTGCGCGCAATAGGCATCTACGCTCATGAAGACGCGGACACCTCGCAGTAGGCATCTACGCTCATGAAGACGCGGACACGGCACGGACACAACGGCCACGACACGGTAAAAACGTAATAAGAGGCGTTGACCAATCCGGTTCGAGGCGCCAGTCGGGTGTCTTGGTGGTTTTGTCTTGCTCTTCACAAAAAGGGCTCGGTTATCCGTTAGGCAGTGTCGTCACCGCCGCGCAGCACGTGTCTTTCATGATCACTTTGTTATCGTTGAGTCATGCGCGAAGTACACCCGCCTGGCGCCTCGAGCCGGATTGGCCGACTCCTCTTATTACGTTTTTACCGTGTCGTGCCCGTTCTGTCCGTGCCGTGTCCGCGTCTTCATGAGCGTAGATGCTAGCACGGCATCTCTACGTTCTACGCTTGTTGGTCACCAGCGACGACGCCTGAACGTGCTTCTCGCTGCATCGATGTGGCTTCCTCGGACAGCCCGTCCAGCAGCGCGACGATATGGTCGCGCGACGTGCGCGGATTCATCACCGTCACGCGCAGCACGCGGCGGCCGCCTAACACCGTGGTCGTGATCCAGCCGCGGCCGCTGCGATTGTAACGGTCGCGAAGCACGCGGTTGAACTCGTCCACCGCCTCGGCGTCTTCGCCGGCCGCGCCCACCCATCGGAAGCAGAGGATGTTCGACTCGGGCTCGTGCAGCGCGACGAACCGGCTGTGCACGGAGATCGCGCCGTAGAGCTCGCGCGCGACGCCGCACAGGTGATCGTAGATCGCGCCTAACCCGGAGGCGCCGTAGCGCTCGAGCGCCGCCCACACCTTGAGCGCATCGGCGCGGCGGGAGCACTGAAAGCTGCGCGTGCCCTGGTCCCACACCCGGCCGTCTTCGTCGCCGTGAAAGAGATACGGCGCGCGTTGGGCGAACGCGCCATCCAGGTCGCGCTCGTCGCGCACCAGCAGCATCCCGGCCGGAAGCGGCAGCAGCATCATCTTGTGCGCATCCCACGCGACCGAACGCGCGCGCGCCACACCGCGCATCCGATCTCGATGCGTCGGCGAGAACAGCGCCGAGGCGCCGTGCGCGGCGTCGACGTGGAACCAGACCCCGTGCGCCTCGCACAAGGCGCCGATCGCCTCGAGATCGTCGAACGAGCCGGTCGCCGTGCTGCCCGCCGTGGCGACCACCGCCATCACCGGCACGCCCTCCGCGGCCAGCGCCTGCAACCGAACGGTGAGCGCCTCCACGTCCATGCGCCAATCGCGCGACGGGATGGCGATCGCGCGGTCGAGCCCGAGGCCTAACTGCGCCACCGCGCGCGTGACGGCGTAGTGCGCGTGCTCGCCGCACACCACCACCGGCAGCGGCCCGTCGGCGGCCGACACGCCGTGCTCCCACGCGTTAGGCAACGCCCGCGCGCGCGCGGCCAGCAGCGCCGTGAACGTCGCCTCCGTCCCGCCCGACGTCAGCGTGCCGCCCGCGCCCGCGTGCCATCCGATGAGACCGGCCATCCACCTGATCAGCTGCGTCTCGAGCACCGTCGCGCTCGGCGACATCTCGGCGACCGCCACCGATTGATTCATGGCCGCGATCACCGGTTCCATCCAGACGGCAATCGGCAGCGGCGCCGACACCTGATGCCCCATACACATGGGATGCGCCAGCTGGTTCATCGCACTCATGACGTCGAGCTCGACGCGACGCGCCACTTCATTGAGTGGATGGCCGCTCTCCGGGAGCGGTTCGTCGAAGCGCGGGGCGATCTCGGCGGAGCCGAGCGCCGTCGAGACGGGATCCGTGCCGTCGCGCGTGCGCAGGAAGTAACGCGCCGCGAGATCGACAAATGGGAGCGCAGCGTCGCGCTCCATGTCCTGCTCGAGCAGGTCGAACACGGGATGTCGCATGTAAAGAAAAAATGACGAGGTGATGCGCCGGCGCGGCGCGCGCCTTACGCCGCGCCGCCGAGCGGAATGTCGAGGATGCGGCGCCCGCCGACGGGCTCGACGGTGAGGTAGCACTGCACTCGGTCAATTGTGACCGGCTCATCCACGCGCACGCGCAAGAGCCGGCGTTCGCCCGCGGCCGTCAACGTCGTGAAGAAGCTGAGCGTGCAATGGGGCGAAAACGCAAAGCGCGCGCGCTCGAAGCGCAAACGCCGACCCGCGATGCGCTCGTGCAGCGCGCGCAGCGCGCCGTGCGGATCGAGCGGCAGCACCACGAGGTCCGTCTGCATGAAGCGCATGGGACGCCCGAATTGCAGCGTGAGCGGCAGCGTCTGCGCGGCTGCAGTCGTAAGCTCGTCGCGCAACTGGTCGAGCGGTGTGTCGGCGGGAATCGGCCCGACGCCTGAAGATCCGACGAGCGTGATGTGCGGTGTGGTGTCCTTGGCGAGTTTCGGATCCGCCCATCGTTGCACCTCGAGCACCGCGTCGCGTGACGGCCCGGTGAGCTCCGCAACGATGAAGAATCCGCGTTTCATAAGGAAAAACTATCGAGAAATCGGTCATCAGGACACTGGATTTCGATGCGGACAAACGATCGTGATTCGAGCGCATGTTCCGGTCAACGCGGCCATTTCCTAAGCGGTTCTAACATCCGCGCGCGACATCGCGTGCTCTGACGGACGATGCTCCATCGGGCATGCCCATTGCCCTTTGGCCGTCCCGCCTCTCCGCGATGAGCACACAGCTGCATGCCTCGCCGAAGTGAGGCCGGAGCTGACTCCGACGGAGGAACCACGCGCCGTCGCGCAGAGCGTCGTCGCGCATCCATGCACCGATCTCGCACCCGTCATCGATGCGGACACAGATAGAGTGGATAATCATCGGGACATATGCGGCGGCGCTGTTCGTGCTGTCGCTCTTCAGTCTCAATCGCTATGTGATGATCTCGTTGTTCCGGCGGTATCGCGGCCATCCCCGCGCGCGCCCGCCGGAGCCGACGCCGATGCCGCGTGTCACCGTGCAACTGCCGGTGTACAACGAGCTGTTCGTCGCCGAACGATTGATCCGGTCGGCATGCGCGCTCGACTACCCGCGCCACTTGCTCCAGGTGCAGGTGCTCGATGATTCGACGGACGAGACGCTGACGCTGACGCGGCGCCTGGTACGGCAGTATCGCGCGAAAGGGTTTCAGATCGAGCACCTGCACCGCGAAGATCGCACGGGCTACAAGGCCGGCGCGCTGGAATACGGACTCGAGCGCGCGATGGGAGAGCTCGTCGCGGTGTTCGATGCCGATTTCGTCATCCCGCGCGATTTCCTCCGCAATACCGTTCCGTACTTCAGCGATCCGAACGTCGGCGTCGTGCAGGCGCGGTGGGACTACCTGAACGAAGATTACTCGCTCCTCACGCGGGTGACTGCGTTAGGACTGAGCGGACAGTTCGTGATCGAACAGCCGGCGCGCGACCGCGGCGGGCTGTTCCTCACGTTCAACGGCACCGCCGGCGTGCTGCGCACCCGCGCGATCCGTGATGCGGGCGGCTGGCAGCACGACACGCTCACCGAAGACCTCGACCTCAGCTATCGCGCCCAACTGGCGGGATGGCGCATCCAATATCTCCCGGCGCTGCCGTGTCCGTCGGAGCTGCCGCCCGACATGCACGCGCTCAAGACGCAGCAGTACCGTTGGACGAAAGGCTCCCAGGAGACGGCGCGCAAATTGTTTCTTCCGTTGTGGCGGGCAGCGATCCCGTTGTGGCAGAAGCTCCAGGGCACGGCGCACCTGCTCGGCAACTCCGTGTATCCGTTTCTGCTGGTGGTGGGCATCCTGAATCCGATCGTGATGTTCATCGCGCACAAGGATCGCGTGAAGCTCTCCTGGGCGATCTCGGCGTACTTTCTGATTTCGTTAGGCGGAACGTTCAGTTATTACGCGGCGGCGATCAAGGAGATTCGCGTCGATTGGCGCCGCCGCATGGCGTGCTTCCCGCTGTTCCTCGCCGCGTCGATCGGACTGAGCGTCTACAACGCGCAGGCGGCGATCGAGGGATTCCTGGGCAAGCGCACGCCGTTTCTGCGTACACCCAAGTACAATCTGAACACCGGCCAGTCACAGGCGACGCGCCGCAAGCGCTATCGGAGCTCGTTCACCAACAGCACGCTGTTCGAGCTGGCACTGGGTGTATACACGGCAACGGCATTTCTGTACGCGCTGTACGTGGGTGAATGGGGCGCGCTGCCGTTCCTGCTGCTCTTCGCCACGGGCTACTTGCTCGTCGGCGGTTATTCGGTGGCGCACGTCATGAACATCAGCCGAGTGAAACTGGCCGCGACGACGCCGCAGGTGGTGATAGACGAGACCGCGATGCCGCAGTCGCTTCCGGCGGCCGCGGCTAACGCGGGTCGGTCCGACGTCGCACGCGTCGTTCGACCGGTGACGACGCTGCTGCCGCTCGTGCTCATGGCGCTCCTGCTCCATTGCGACCGCGGCGACATGACGCTGCCCGCCGCGTACACGAGTCAGCGGCCGGGACCGGCGGTCTTGCCGGCGGGAACGGTGGGACTGGATTCCCTTCCCTTGGTGCAGAAGGATGCACAGCTCAGTCCGGTCGCGCCGCAACCCGGCGACCCGACCGGGATGTTCTGGTTCGTGTCCTCGGGCCCGACGTTCGACTGGCGCATGCGCGCCAGCGGCCTAACGAGTGGGCGCGCGTATCGCGTACAGCTGTCGGTGGACGGTCAGTCCTTCGACGTCGCGAGCTCGCGGGCGGATTCTACCGGCGCGCTCATTGCATCAGGCCGGTTATTCGCGTTCATGGACCAGGTGTGCATGGGCGGGAGCCAGCACCCGAGCATCGCGCTGGCGGGGCATCACGTGATCGGCGTGGTCGTGAAGAACGACGGCGCGCCACGCCGGGGCGGCGAGACCGGCGGTTCGGTGACCGGCAGCAGCGGGTCGAGCGTCGCGTGCTCCGGCAATGGCGATGGAGATTTCGGCGCCGAGCTTTCGGAGCTTCACAACTTCCAGTTCAGCGGCACGTAGCGCACCGACCGTCACCCGGAGCGTTCTACGGCCGGGTGGGAGTCGTGTCGGTCGAGACGTCGCCGCACGCGGCGGCGGGCACGGCGAGCACCAAGCGGACTCCTGCTCCGCTCGCCGCATCGTACACATCGCTCTTCACGCAATCCCCTAACGCGGACGCGAGAGAATCGGGAGACGACCCATAGAGCGGCGAGCGGTAATCGATGACGACGAACACGGGTGCGGCGCCGGCGCCGGCGATCACCGGCGCGAGTGGCGCGCGTTGGGCAACGCGGCGGATGGGGAGATCGAGACGGCCGTGCAGGTAGTACGAGAGCGGCTCGTACATCTCCGAGGGTTGCACGACGACCGCGGCCGCCTGATGCTGCCGGGCGAGCAAGTCGTGCGCGATGGATCGGTAATCGCTGTCACGCGATTCGACGGCGTAGGTGCGCCACGAGCCGAGGCAGATCGCGGCGGCGATGCAGGCGAGCGCGAATGCGCAGGCGCGTCGAGACAAGCGGGCGAGCCCGGCGCCAAGCAACAAAAACAGGAACGAGGTGGAATACAGGAAATAGCGCGAGAGGTCGACTTGCCGATGTATCGAAATAATCGCACCGACGATGACGGGGATGAGCACCGAGAGCGTGAGCGCTCGCGCCCG
>Ga0207695_10011010_pt1 | contig 10989 bp, 6 predicted proteins | sample KBSC54metaG_FD_184354 | JGI IMG/M metagenome (GOLD analysis project Ga0207695, IMG submission 184354) | Corn rhizosphere microbial communities from Kellogg Biological Station, Michigan, USA - KBS C5-4 metaG (SPAdes) (version 2) | ecosystem: Host-associated > Plants > Roots > Rhizosphere > Soil... | reverse complement strand
CAGACCCTCTTCCGTGCGCTGGTTCATATGGAAACGCCCCTGCAGGCACAGATTGCGCGCGGCAAGGTTTTCCACTGTCCGCGCGAAGCTGCGCGCCGCGCCGGGGCGCACTGCGTCCCGCAGCCGCGCGAGCACCGCTGCCGCTACCTGCTCCTGCAAAACGAAGCCTTCTTCCACACGTCCGTCAAGCGTCTGGGACCATGCATAAGAACCGCTCGATCCGTCTATCATCTGCACCGTGACCCGGACCAGCGGCCCGTGCTTTCGCACACTGCCGGACACCAATATCGCAACATCGAGCGCACCCGCTATTTCACGCGGATCTGCTGCCGGAAGCCTTGAAGAAGAGCCAGTGGAGCCTGCCGCGAGTACCCGAACGGTTTCGCCGGCTATCAGCGCGTGAATGATTTCCTGCGACAGCCCCTGACAGAAATACTCCATATCGCCCGCCGGACTCTGGTCTGAGAAAGGAAGCACCGCAACTGTATTCCGGTTGGCGAGAGCGCGCGTAAGAGAACGTTTTGGCTGCGGACTCTCCACTCGCTTGAAGATGGGCGCGTAGCCGCCCTTCGGCAGTTCGATGAGCAGCAGATCCTGCTGGCCCTCTTCCGCGTAGTATTTTGCCAGGCGAGCGCGCAGCCTGCGTGCCTGCACGCGTACGATGGGGTCGGTTCTTGGATCGAAAGATGTGTCCTTATCGAAGACCTGGACGCCAATCACATATTCCTTGAGCTGATTCCCGCGACCCGCCGCCGTCTCGAAAACCACGAAGCTGAGAAAGCGCTTGAGACGATCGACCTGCTGGAACGTGGCACTTGCCTCAACACGCTCCAGTTGCCGAATCATTTCTTCGGAGTCGATGCGGGTTGCGAGCGTGCTCATTGGACACAAACATCATGTCATGACCAATGCGCGGCGTCCCCTCGTCGGAACCTGCATGGATCCTGTTCCACACCGCGGATCCTTTTGATAATTCACAATTCTTTTACAAGCAGCCGGTTCTCCTTCCCCTTTTTGCCTGTCCCAGAGGACGCCGGTGATGAAAAGCGAGCTGCGCATTTCAGATATCGCGGGATTCGATCGGCAGGAGATAGATAATGATTAGTAATCAACGCGCAAAAATATTTGATGCGGGGCGGCTCGCTGTTGTATCGTGCCTGTCGGTGCTCGCGTTTAGTGGCGGCCTGCTGAGAGCTCAAACGGCGACCGTGGTCGGTTATCCGGCGAACTTCGACGCGGTAAATAACACGGGCCAGGAAACTCATGGATTTGAGATCGAAGCGGACGGTATCTCGAGTAACGACATATCGCGCATCTTCGGCGGCAACTTTCTGCAAGCCGGCGGACCGTGCCTCATCCGCTATTGCATGGGTACCGCGATTGATTTTCCTGGAGGCGTCTACATTCGGTGGACAAGTCCGTGGGACCCGAACACCGGCACATTTACGGTGGGAACGCCACTGCCCAACGGCACGTATGTGGGTGGCGAGAGCTGCTGGACCGCCGGACTCGGGGCGCAGTACCCCGCGGCGGGTTGCGAGCATTTCGGCATCAGCAGCTTCCGGGCGCCAAGCCAGGTAATCTATCGCTGGCTGGTGGCCGACCCGCAGAATCCAGGTCAACTCATCCGGTACGCTGCGCCATCGGGCTCCGGATTCGCGCCGCAACCCACGCCCGTACCTATTCCGCAACCCATCATCAACGTGCTTCCTCCCGCGCAGCCCGGCGCGCAGCCTGTGATCGATTTCGAGATACAGATCCCGCCGCCACCGCCGCCGCCGCCCTTTGTGCCGCCGCAGTTCGGAGAGGCGCAGTGGGTGAAGGTCTTCAAGAATGAGTCGCCGAACGAAGTGGATTTGAATAACCTTCTGGTTGGGGACCCCGCGGTGCCGGACGACGCTCAGGTTGAGACCGCGTGGGCGCTGCTGCAAACCAATCCGCACAGCGCGAACAGCGGCATTCTGCACAATCAGAGCGCGAACAGCGGCAGCGGGAAACACGCGATTGTCCGCCGATACGTGTACTACAAATATTCCGGGACCTACGACCCCCTTACGCACGAAGCGCTCTGTGGCGGAGACGCCACCTGCAGCGCTCCGCAACCCGGCGAACTCGGCGACATTATCGGCGATCAGATGGCCGCCGCGAACATCGAGATCCCTTCGGTTACCGTCGCAAAAAATGGCAGTGGCACTGTAACGGGCGATAACGGAAAGATCAATTGCGGAGGATCCTGCACGGTCAACGTGGACGCGGGAACCGTCGTGAGTCTTCTGGCGATTACGCCGGGGAGTTCCATATTCGGCGGATGGACCGGAGCATGCACCGGCTCCGACCCGAATTGCTCTCTCACGGTGAATGCCGCGGTGAACACAACCGCGACGTTTACGCCGACCTTCACGCTGTCGGTCGGACGGGGCGGCAACGGCGCCGTGACGGGTACACCGCAAGGGGCGTTTAACACGTCAATCAATTGCGGAAGCAGTTGCTCCGCCAAGTTCCCTCAGGGCACGGCTGTAACTCTCACGGCGACACCGGCGACCGGACTGAAGTTCGTCAACTGGACGGGCTCATGTTCCGGTACCACGCCTTCCTGCACTCTCACAATTTCCAAAGATACCCAGGCGCAGGCAAACTTCAAATAAGCCTGAATCGACCGAATTCATCAGAAGAAAGGCCGCCGGCCCAAAAAACCGGCGGCCTTTTTGTTCCGGAGCGCTTCCTCGCCTGTCACAGCAGGCGTGACAAAGCGCGCTCAGGAGCTTGCGGACTATAATTCAACGCATGCAGGGACCCAGCGACGAAGAACTCGTCGCGCACACCCGGATCGAGGGGCTCAGCCAGACCCGCCGGGACGAGATTCTGAACGAACTGTTCGGCCGTTATCACTCGCGGGTTGCAGTGTGGTGCCTGCGCATGACCGGCGACCGGAACGCGGCGGTGGATCTTGCGCAGGATGTGCTTCTGAAGGCGTGGCGAAATCTCGATTCCTGGCGCGGACAATCGAAGTTCTCCACGTGGATGTACTCCATCATGAGGAACCACTGCATCAACGAACGAGCCGCGCGGTCTGTGCGGCCCGAAGGCGCGTGCGACCCACTCGATTTCGATGTCTCGGATCAGAGTTCGCGGCCCGACACACATGCCGAACGCAACAGCGAGGTACGGCGCATGAATGAACTGATCGGCGCGGCGCTTGACCGGACCGAGGCTCAGGTGATGACCCTCCATTACGGCGAAGAGATGACGCTCGACGCGATTACACGATTACTATCGCTTACAAATGCCAGCGGGGCCAAAGCCTACATCGTGAGTGCGCGGCGCAAACTTAAAGCCGCTGTATCGCTCTCACGTTCCATTGCCGGCCGAAAGGAGCAGTGAAGTGGATGAACAATCGCTGCGGTCCGCATTAAGCACCGGTCCGCATTGCCCTTCAATAGAGGCGTTGAACGCGCGTCTGACTGGCGCCGAGGGGAATGAGGCGCGCGCGGCGGCGGCGCTTCACCTCGCCCAATGTCTTCATTGCAGAACCGAGATGCACCTCCTCCGCGAATTTGAGACCGGAGCAATTCGACCGGACGAAGCCGCATCGGTCTCATGGATTGCCGGGCGTCTGAAAACCGGAGACAGGAAGCCGGCGGTGGTTCACTCCCCGCGAAAGCCCGGGTTCTGGGGTCTGCCGAAGCTCGTGTTCAGCCTTTCGGGCGTCGCGCTGGCGGCGCTGCTTGCCATCGGCATCTCCTCCGAGTTACGCTTGCGCGATTCGATCGCGCGGCCCGTGCCGCAATTCAACGATGGCATTCAGCGTTCCCGCCACATTGACGTTGTCGAAACAAACAGCCGTTTCGAGTGGAAGCCAGTTCGTGGCGCGGCGCGCTATGACCTTTCCGTACGCACGGTGGATGGCTCTGTCGTTTTTCACAATTCTTTTACAGAAACGTCATTGGCTTTCCCCGCCGAAGTTGATGCACTGGTGAAGACTGGAAAGCTTCTCGAGTGGGAAGTAATCGCAAAGGATCCTGCGGGAAATGAGATTGCGCGATCGGGAGTGCGGCGTCTGCGCTCTCCGCTTGGTTAAAAGGTTGAGGGAGTCTGAATGCGGAAAAAGATCATTGTCTGTGTCTGTTCGATGGCTGCGGAACTGTTTGCGAGCGGCGGGAAATCCGGCACGCCGGAAACTACGGCGCCGAACTCGGTTGAGATATCGATCTCCAAAGAAATGGCGCCTCCTGGCGGAACTGTCCAGGTGAAATTCGCGACCACAAGTCCGCAGCCGATCATGAGCGGCGCGACTGGCTTTTCGGGCTATGCTCTCGACGGCGTGGCGTTAACGAGTCCCTTGGGCGATTCGGCGGGGCTCGCGCTGCAGCAGGGTTCGTCGATTCAAATCTTTTCACTAAGCCCGTCGGGAGATCTCGGTACCGGAGACTATCCGTTCCTCACAGTCACCATGACTTTACCCACAGGTCTGACCGCGGGGTCTGCCATTCCAGTCGATCTGGCGCCGGGAACGACTCTGGTCAACGCAGCGGGACCGATCTCCGTAACGACTAAACCGGGGTCGATCACGGCAGGCGGAACGTTTTCGATTAACGAAGTAGAACCCGCAACCGGCACATATCCAGGAGGCACGGTGGTGCGAATTCTGGGAAGCGGTTTTCAGTCCAATGCCGGCCTGCATACCATCGGATTCAACTACGCTTCCTACAAAGTGGTGAGCCCGGCAGAAATGGATTTTGTCCTGAAAGAGCAGAGTACCCTCGACGGTTCGTCAGTCCAGGTTAACAGCGGTGGAAACACCCAGACGTTCTATTCCTACTTGCGCGGACATTATTTGCAGCAGCCATCGCGATCCTTGTTACGAAGTGTCGATCCCGCTTTTCAGCGATTGACGCATGCCCTGGCTCAGGCTGGACCTTTTCAGGCGCAGGCGCCCGGTCAGTACGTCGCACTGGCGCTTCAGAATCCAAATGTTGGTCCTGCCGCGGTAACGCTGACTCTCACGCATGCGGATGGATCGACTGCTTCAAACCTGATCGTGCTGACTTCAGGTACGCGGATCATGGATGATGTTGCGGTTCTTACCGGATCTGGCTCCCTCGCGCCGGGAGACATTTTGAACGTTACGTCCACCGCGGCGATTCAGATCCTGGGAATATACGCGGATGAAACCGCGGGGACCGTTAAGCCGTTCCTGCCCGCTTTCTGATTCTCAGAACTGCAAAGAAGATGGCCGTGAAACACGCCAGAATCGCCGCCCCGGCGAGTGTCCATGGTACGGTTCGCGGAATTGTCATCGTCGGGTCTCCGGACAACACGAAAGCAGCCCAGCGAGCAGGGTGGGCAGCGGATCCGCCCGATTTCAAAAACGCCAGCTTCGCCTTGCGGAGAGCCTCGGACGCAGTGTCTCCGGACGCGAGAAACCCGTAGAAACGCGTCATCAGTTCCGCGGAAGGGCTGTCGCCCACACGCCACAAAGATGTGATCACGGTTCGGGCGCCCGCTCCGAGTAAAGCTGTACTGAAACTTCTGATTCCTTCGCCGCGCTCGATTTCGCCATTTCCGGAGTCGCAGGCCGAAACCGTGACCAGACTTCCCTCCGCGGCCCGCAGAGACGCCGCTTCCCCGAGGTACATGTAATCGAAACCTCTTTGCGCCCCCGCGAAGAGCACCCAGGAGCGATCGGGATTCTCCAAATCCGCGAAAGCATGGGTTGCAAAGTGAAGCACCGGCGTGCCTGGCGCGGCATTCACCAGCATTGCCTTCCGGGCCTCTCTGCCTATGTACAAATCACTGCGCCCGCCAATAGCCGCCGCTGCGTTCCGAACTTCCCGGGTGGCATCCGGAATATTCGAAATCTCGTCTGAAGTCACGTCGATGCCGGATCCCGCGCCATCGCGGCCGGCGACTGGATTGGCGAAGGCTGTCATCATTTTCTTCCAAGGGGGCTGCCAGTTTCTCGCTTCGTTCCTGACGGCGCGTAAAGCGGAGGCGAACGGAAGATAAGTAACGGTAAAGCGGTTGATCGTAAGGCCGTTGCCCGCGGGGAGGGCTTCGAAAGGAATACGTGACAGAAGCCCGTCAGGAATAATCACGAGCCTGCGAATTTTCGCGTCGCTCAACGCCCCACGGTCTTTCAGGAGCACATTGGAGGCGATCCGCGCCACCGCCGGCCAGTCCTGATTTTGTGGGTTCGCAAGCGCGCCAGGTAACTGCCGCAGCGCCCCGATTTCCTGGTCGGTAAGCCGCCTGAAATGAAACCGCGCGTCTCCATGCGAAATCGCGATCGTTGCGAGGGACCGTGCTCCCAGCCAGTACTCGATCGCCAGAGTGTCCCCGGGAACTCGGCCTGTCAGGTTCTCAATGGTCGCAATACGCGCCTTCAGGCGATCCTGAAGGCCCCTGGCTCTGCCCTGCTCCATCAATCTGAAGATCGCGTGTATGTCGGGGTTCGGGCCGCCCGCCAGATGTTCCAGCAGCAAGTCGTAAACGTCGCGGCGCTCGATCAGGAAACCCGTGCGGCCTGAGCCGGCAGGCGAAGCGCTCCGCATGCTTTCGATTACGGAGATGCCATCCCGCAGGAAATCGTCAGATTTTGCCTCATCGCCCATAGCCGCGGCCGCGCGGGCAAGGCCGTAATCCGAGCGCCATGTTTCCTCCCGGGCGCCAAGCCCCGCGGCGATCTGTCTGGAGGCTTGGAAATCGGCCTCCGCCTCCGGCGCCTTTCCCAAACGCAGCAGAGTCTCCCCGCGGTAGACAAACGAGGTCATCTTTGACCTTTTGGCCCCGGATGCGTCGGCCAATTGCAGGGCCAGAGTGAACGAGCCGATCGCTCGCGGGTAATCCCGAAGGTCCAGCGCGTAGTCGATCCCAATGTTGTTCAGAACCGCCAGCTCTCCGGAAACAAGCGCGTGAGCCCGGTATATCTTTTGCGCGGACCGGTAGGTCTCGAGCGCCGTTACAGGATCTCCAAGGTGCCTGTAGAGTGTGCCGGTATTGGCCAGCATTTGCGCCTGCTCAACGGGAGGCAACGCCTTGCCGTCCGCGCCCATTTGCCGATAAATCGTCAGAGCGCGCTGATATTCGCCAACCCCCTGATAGAGCACGGCGAGGTTCGCGTTAGTAAGTTGCTTGCGGGATGCGAACCACGGCTCCGGTTCCATCCCGGTGAGCCGTTCCAGAGCGGCCCGATACTGATCGAACCCATCGCCATAGCGGCCGAGCGCGACGTACACGTTGCCGATGTTATTCCGCCGCGTAATCTCAGCCTGCCGGTCGCCTGTCCCGATGGAAAGCCGCAGGGCCGCCTCGAAATCTCGCAACGCGCCCGTGGAGTCGCCGGAGAAATAGCGGGACTGACCGGCAACCGTGAGAGCGATGCCTTCGTCTTTCGGTGTTTTTGCCGCATGAAACACTACCGCCGCGGCGCTGCTTTCTGCGATGCATTCCGCATACCGGCCTTCACTGAGATCGATTTGAGCCAGACCAAGCAGAGCGTCGGCCCTGACCTCATCTTCTTTCAATGACTGCGCTTTGGCGCGTGTTCGCTCGTATGCGCCGCGCGCCTGCGGAAGCGCGCCATTTCGCTGCAGTAACCGCGCCTGCTCCAGTTCCTTCCTAAGGTCAACCGCGGCAGCCGGCAACCGCGCAGAGATGGCCATGCAAAGGATAACTGTGCAAAGAACGCTTCGGCGGATTCGGTGAGACTTGGGTATACACATTAAGGTATCGCGGCGCCGAAAACGGAATTTGAACTCGTTGCCCGCGGCTGCGCTGCATTCCGGCGGGCAATGCCGGAGAGCAGTGCCCAGGGTGAAGGTTCCAGGGTTTGCATCCGCCAGGGGAATGCGGCGCGAGTAGTGGTTTCACGAGATGTAAAATGCACTTGAGGTGAACGTTGATGACTGACCCGACTGTATCGCGCCTGAGCCGCCGTGACGTCCTCGCGACCACTGCCGCCGCTGCCATCCAGATTGCCGCCCCGTCCAGCGTGGCGGGCGCCGGCGAGAGTCCGCTGAACGCGGTAGCCGGAGTGGATCGGGTGACAATCCAGCCAGGCCGAACTTATCTGCGGGGGTGGGTCGGGTATGGCGATCCGCCGCGGCCTCAAAGGCCGCAAGGCCCGCAGGCAATGCGGACGCCCCCACCGGCAGCCCCCACCGGACCCGTTGCGACGGCACTTTGGAGTAAGGATTCCGGCCCCGGCGATGTCAAATTCGCGGACCCGGCGGCGCTCGTCACCACCGCCACTTTTTCGGCTCCGGGCCCTTATGTTCTGAAGCTGACCGCGGACAATGGCGAAGCCAAATACTCTTCCACACTCGGCGTGTCAGTGGAGACTCCGCCTCCGGCGCGGCAACTGGAAGCGGTTTACACAAAAAACTTTAAGATCGACAGCAAGTTCTGGAACGCGCGGGCCAAAGCGCTCATCGTCAACTGGATTCCGCATTGCATCGATGTCATCAGCCGGAACGACGTCACGCTGGGGCCCGGCGGTATCGACAATTTCATAGAAGCCGGCAAGAAGCTGCGCGGCGAACCCGCGGGGTATCACAAGGGTTACGTGTTCTCGAACGCCTGGGTGCATCAAACCGTGGAAGCCATGAGCATCGCGCTCATGATCGACCCGCGGGGCGACCCGGAGATCCTCGGAGCACACCGGAAATTCCATGCCACCCTCGAAGACTGGATTCCAAAAATTCTTGGCGCTCAGGAGCCCGACGGATATCTCCAGACGGCGTTCACGCTCGATCGCGACACCGGCAGGGACGGCAGAATCATTTCGAGCAGCAAGTTTCAGCACTGGGATCCCCTGCACCGCGGCGATCATGAGGGCTACACCGCGGGGTACTTTTTGGAATCCGCCATCAATCACTACCAGATGACGAACCGCAAAGATGCGAGGCTTTACAGCGCGGCTAAGAAGCTGGCCGACTGTTGGGCCGGCAACCTGGGCCCTTCGCCCCGCAAACCCTGGTATGACGGTCACCAGGAGATGGAGCAGGCGCTGGTGCGTTTTGGCCGTTTCGTGAACGATACCGAGGGCGGAGGCAAAGGCGATAAATATATTCAGACCGCGAAATTCCTGCTGGACTGCCGCTATACTGCCGCCGTTAATCCGCTTCGCGACCGACAGGAATACGATCAGAGCCATCTCCCCGTTACCCAGCAGTACGAAGCCGTGGGCCACGCGGTGCGCGCCACCTACACTTACTCCGGGATGGCGGACGTGGCGGTGGAAACGCATGATCCCGATTATCAGAGCGCGGTCAAATCGCTGTGGGCGAACATCGTGGATAAGAAGTATTACCTGACCGGCGGCATCGGCAGCGGGGAAACGTCAGAGGGTTTCGGTCCCAATTATTCGCTGCGGAATAACGCCTATTGCGAGTCCTGCTCGAGTTGCGGGATGGTGTTCTTCCATTGGAAGATGAACCTTGCTTATCACGATGCCAGATACGTGGATAACTACGAAGAGACCATGTATAACGCGCTGCTCGGCTCACTGGATCTGGAGGGCAGGCACTTCTACTACACCAATCCGCTCGATGCGACCATGGCGCGAAGCTCGTGGCATACGTGCCCGTGCTGCGTGGGAAACGTGCCGCGCACTCTGCTGATGGTACCCACGTGGACGTACGCAAAGGCTCCCGACGGCGTATACGTGAACATGTATATCGGCAGCACCATTACCCTCGAAGACGCGGCCGGCACCGACATCGAGATGGTGCAGCAGACGGATTATCCATGGGCCGGGAAAATCGCTCTCACGGTGAACCCGAAAGTAGCGAAACAGTTCACGCTTCGGCTCCGTATCCCGAACCGCACGACCAGCAAGCTTTACAAGACCACTCCCGAAGTGAGCGGCCTCGTGTCTCTCTCGGTCAACGGTAAGCCCGTGAAGCCGGTTATTTCCATGGGCTATGCGGCGATCTCACGGAGCTGGAAAGCCGGAGATAAGGTCGAGCTCGAACTCCCCCTTCAGGTGCAGCGTGTGAAAGCGGATGACCGGATCGCTTCCACGCGGGGAAAAGAGGCGCTCCGCTATGGTCCGCTGATTTACAACCTGGAGAAAGTGGACCAGGATATCTCCAAGCCTGTTGCGGAAAAATCGCGGCTCAAACCTGAGTGGCGGGGCGATCTTTTGGGCGGCGTGATGGCGATCCGCGGGGAATTCGCGGATGGCAGTCCGCTGCTGGCCATACCGAACTATGCGAGGGTCAATCGCGAAAAAGATCTGCCGCCGGAAGCGGGCCCCCTGGCTGCGGACGAATCGTTCTACATGGGCCCGACTGCGCAGAAGCCCGCGCCGCCTGCAACCGCTCCGGGCGAGCGCCGCGCCCCGCGCCCGCCAGGTTCGGTGATCTGGATTCACGAGGCCTGAAAAGGGAACTGGCGCGAATTTCGACGCACTTGCGAAACTTCGGGCCTGTACCCTTTTTGCCCGGCCCCTGGCCGTTCCCCCTTCTCAGAGGCGCTTCAGCCAGATATTCCGAGCCCACTGTTCTCCCGTGGCCTCCACTTCCAATCCAATCTTTCCGGCCGCCCGGAAGTAGTTCGGATCGTTATCGATGAACAGAGTGACCAGGTGCCCGTTCATGTAAATCGATGTGGTGTTGCCCTTTGCGACAATCAGAAATTGGTTGTAGTCTTCCTTCTTGAACCACGAATCCAGCGTGGCCTTGTCGGCGAGGGTACTTAGCTGCACTACCGGCTTTCCTGCTTCGGCGAGAATGACGTGTCCAGGCAGTGAAATAATGCCCCGGCCACCTTGTTCGTAAAACATCCCGCTGAAATTGTTATTGCCGTCAAAATCTGCCTGAGGCCCAAACATATCCCAGTGCGCGCGTTCGCTCGCCGAAGGCGGTGTCCCGGGATTGGCGCACGCCGGACCACGTCCCCCGCCCCTGCCACCCGCCGCCGCGGCGCCCGCGACGGGCGCGCCCCTGCCACCTGCGCCTTGTCCCGTCGCGCCTTGCCCTGCCGGAC
>Ga0207695_10011008_pt1 | contig 10990 bp, 6 predicted proteins | sample KBSC54metaG_FD_184354 | JGI IMG/M metagenome (GOLD analysis project Ga0207695, IMG submission 184354) | Corn rhizosphere microbial communities from Kellogg Biological Station, Michigan, USA - KBS C5-4 metaG (SPAdes) (version 2) | ecosystem: Host-associated > Plants > Roots > Rhizosphere > Soil... | reverse complement strand
ATTCCTAGTTGATACGCAAATCCCGGCAACAAACCGCGCGTCTGGTCCGGCGAGAGCTCGTTCAGATGAGCGGGAATGACTCCCCAGGCGCCCTGCACGCCGGCTTGCAGAATGAATGCGGCGATTGTGATGATCAGGATCGGTCGGGCGAATGCCCACGCGGGAATCGCGGCCAGAGATAATAGAAGCGCAAAGATCATGCTGCGCCGTCTGCCCACTTTTTCCGAGAAATGTCCGAAGAGTAGCGTCCCCAGCACCGCGCCAATGTTGTACAGAATTGCAATGTAGGAGATGGTGTGTGCGCTGGCGCCGCGCGTCGACCGCAGAAAGTCTGGATACAAATCCTGCGTGCCATGTGACAGGAACATCATCAGTGTCATCATCAACACGAGATACAGGCCGGACTTCCAGTTCTGTTTCACGACCTCTAAAATCGCGCGAGTTGAGGGTGCGCGGTGTTGCTTCCAGGCTTCAGATTCCGGCACCTTGGAGCGTATATATAGCGCCAGTAGTGCAGGCGCGCCTCCTACCCAGAACATCGCTCTCCATCCGAAAGCAGGTTCTATAAAACGCGCCGCCAGCGCCGCCAACAGATACCCAAGCGGATAACCGCTTTGCAGTACTCCCGATAAAATCCCGCGCCACTTCGGCGGCGCAGCTTCCATCGCAAGCGACGCCCCCACGCCCCACTCTCCGCCCATGCCGATTCCATAGAGCGCGCGCAGAATCAAGAACACGGTGTAGTTCGGAGAAAATCCACACAGCAGTTCGACCACCGAGAAAAAAATCACGTTGGCCATGAGCGGCCGCCGTCGACCGTAGCGATCAGCCAGCAATCCAAATATCACCGCGCCCACCGGACGCATGGCCAGCGTCGCGGTAAGCGTAAACACCATCTGCCCTTTGCTTACGTGGAACTGCTTGGCCAGCGTATCGACCAGGAACACCAGAACGAAAAAGTCGAACGCGTCGAGCATCCATCCCAGAAAGCCGGCTGTAACGGAATGCCATGGCCGCGATGATTGCGGAGCGGAATGTGTGGTGAATTGCTGGTCAGGTATTGGCATGGGGCGCGAGTTAGAAGAACATGGTTCCGGTCGGAATGCAATGCGTGGGTCTAAACGTCGGATTGTTTTGAGCTTGCCAACAGTGAACTCAGAGGGCACTGTTCGCATTGCGCTTGGGATTTCAAACAATATTGTTTACCCGCGCTTACGATCAACCCATGCATTTCATTAAATATTTGCGCCAGGGGTGTGCGCTTAGCCAAACTCATGCGCGATGGCGGATGCGCCGCCGATCCGATTGCATCACCCCGGCGGGCGTGGATCTCCGTCCCAAGACGGACCCTGTAGTCCCGGGCGTCGATGGCCGAGAACTGAATGTGTTCTGTCTGAATCAAAGCGCGCTCGAATAAACTACGCACATCTTCATAGCTCGCCTTGTCATTTAGAATTCCGTGCCGTACTGCCAGCCGCCGGGTGTACGCATCCACCACAAAAACCGGATGCTGTCCTGCATACAGCAAGATCGAATCTGCGGTTTCTGGACCCACGCCATTCAACGACAATAACTGTTCTCTAAGTGCTGCCGTCGGTTGAGCAAACATTCTGTTCAACGAACCGCCATATTTCTCATCCACAAATTTCACAAAGGTTTTCAGCTTCCGCGCTTTCTGCCGAAAATAACCCGATGATCGAATCAAGCGCTCCAATCGCGAAAGTGATATCGTGCGAATTCCTTCAATGCTCAAAACCCGTGCTGTGCGCAGCTCGCGCATCGCGATTTCCACATTGTGCCAGCTGGTGTTTTGGGTCAGATAGGCGCCGACGATCACCTCAAATCTACTTTTCGCTGGCCACCAGTGCTGCCGCCCCCAGGCGCGCGCCAAGGTCGAATAAATGGCTGCGACATTTTCTTCGGCGGAAAGCTTCGGCATTTGACTTCAGTCTAAGAGAGTCTCGGAGATGTGTCCAAGGTACATGACCCGCCGCGCACGACTTGCTGAAAGTGCTGTCTACTGCGGTATTTAGATGATTTCGCGCGCTGAAAAATCTTAAGTGTGAGGACAAGTACCAAAGTTACTTTCAAGGTAACCGATTCAAGGTGACAATTTGTGTCACCGGAAGTTGTGCCTGTCATCCCCTGAAACGGGCACCTTTTCTGCGCCGGGTTTGCGTTACCCGGACCTTCGTTTTCAGCCGTACCAGGAGATTGGGGTATGTCTCAAAGACTGGGCGACCTTCTTGTCAAAGAGAAGATCATCACCCCAGAACAACTGCAACAGGCGATCAAGGTGCAGAAGGAACAAAACTGCCGCCTGGGCAGCGCACTGGTCAAACTCAGCTTTCTTACCGACGAGGACGTGACCAATTTCCTCTCGCGCCAGTACGGCGTTCCCGCCATAAATCTTTCTTACTTTGAAATTGATTCTTCGGTAGTGAAGCTGATTCCGCATGACACCGCCAAGCGTTATCAGATTCTGCCCCTGAGCCGCGTGGGCGCTTCGCTGACTATCGCCATGGTTGATCCAACCAACGTTTTCGCCATGGACGATATCAAGTTCATGACCGGGTTCAATATTGAGCCGGTTGTGGCTTCGGAAAGCGCAATCCTCGAAGGAATTGAAAAGGCATACGGCAGCGACAAGGCGGACGACCTCGACACAGTCATGCAGTCGATTTCTGACATGGATGAAACCGATGTCGAACTGCAAGCCGACGCGGAAGAAATTGGTCTTGCTGATCTGGAGAAAGCGGCTGACGAAGCTCCCATCGTAAAACTCGTCAACTTGATCTTGACGGATGCCGTCAAGCGTGGCGCCAGCGATATTCACATTGAGCCTTATGAAAAAGAATTCCGGGTGCGCTTCCGAATTGACGGTGTGCTGCAGGCGATCATGTCGCCACCCCTCAAGCTCAAGGATGCAATCACCTCGCGCATGAAGATCATGGCGAAGTTGGACATCAGCGAGAAGCGGCTGCCGCAAGACGGCCGCATCATGCTGAAGATGAATATCGGCGGCAAGAAAAAGCAGCTCGATTTCCGCGTCAGCACCTTGCCCACGCTGTGGGGCGAAAAAATTGTGCTCCGGTTGCTGGACAAGGAAAATCTTCGCCTGGACATGACCAAGCTGGGCTTCGAGCCGGAATCTCTGGTCAAGTTCGAAAAAGCAATTTTGAAGCCGTACGGAATGGTGCTGGTCACGGGCCCGACCGGATCAGGAAAAACCAACACACTCTACTCCGCGATCTCAACTTTGAACAAGCCCGATACCAACATCATGACTGCAGAAGATCCGGTCGAGTTTCAGTTAATGGGCGTCAACCAAGTGCAGATGAAAGAGCAGATCGGATTGAATTTCGCCGCCGCCCTGCGCGCTTTTTTGCGGCAGGACCCTAACATCATCCTGGTTGGCGAAATCCGAGACTTTGAAACCGCCGAAATTGCCATCAAGGCCGCTCTTACCGGCCACTTGGTTCTATCCACGTTGCACACCAACGGCGCGCCCGAAACCATTACTCGACTTATGAACATGGGCATTGAGCCCTTCCTCGTCGCCACTTCAGTGCACCTGATTTGCGCGCAGCGCCTGGTGCGCAGGATTTGTAAGGAGTGTGCGGAGGTGGTTGACGTCCCGGTACAAACCCTCATTGAAGAGGGCTATACGCCTGAAGAAGCGAAGACGGTGAAGATCCACAAAGGCAAAGGGTGCAGCGTCTGCAACAGCACCGGGTACAAAGGACGCGCTGGCCTTTATGAAGTAATGGAAGTAGACGACGAAATTAGAGAGCTGGTACTGGTAGGCGCTTCCGCAGTCGAACTGAAAAAGAAAGCCATCGAACGAGGAATGATAACGCTCCGACGCAGCGGCTTAATTAAAGTTGCTGCAGGCATTACCACGCTTGAAGAAGTGGCGCGCGAAACCATTCACTAAACCAGCTGAGAAGAGTTTTTAATCACGCACGATAAGAAAGGTTCGAAGGAAATAAACAATGTCGCTCTCATTAAGTGATCTGTTGAAACGAATGCTGGAGATGAACGGTAGCGATCTCCACATTACGACGAATTCTCCTCCGCAAATCCGCGTGCATGGGCATCTGGTGCCGCTGGATCTGCCGCAACTGACCCCTGCTGAGACCAAGCAGTTGGCCTACAGCGTGATGACAGATTCACAGAAGCACCGCTTCGAAGAGCACCTGGAACTCGACTTTTCATTTGGGTTGAAGGGTCTGGCCCGTTTCCGTGCCAACACGTTTAACCAGCGGGGCGCCACTTCGGCTGTGTTCCGTGTCATCCCTTTCGAGATCAAGAATTTCAACCAGCTCGGACTGCCCCCGGTGGTGACCAAACTCTGCGAAAAGCCGCGCGGGCTAGTGCTGGTTACAGGTCCAACCGGTTCAGGAAAATCCACTACGTTGGCTGCGATGATCGACAAAATTAATGCCGAGCGGCATGACCATATTCTCACCATCGAGGACCCGATTGAATTTGTCCACATGAACAAGAATTGCGTCGTCAACCAGCGCGAGCTGCACGCTGACACGAAATCCTTTGCCGACGCCTTACGCGCTGCCCTTCGTGAAGATCCGGACGTGGTACTCATCGGTGAAATGCGAGATTTGGAAACCATCGAGTCTGCCCTGCGAATTGCCGAAACTGGCCACTTGACCTTCGGTACCTTGCATACCAACTCTGCATCGTCCACCATCAACCGAATCATTGACGTGTTTCCGGCGCACCAGCAGCCGCAGATCCGGGCGCAATTGTCGCTGGTTCTGGAAGGCATTATGTGCCAAAGCCTTTTGCAAAAAATTGACGGGAAAGGTCGCGCCATGGCCATGGAAATTCTTATTCCGAATGCAGCCGTCCGCAACCTGATCCGTGAAGACAAGATCCATCAGATTTATTCGGCCATGCAATCTGGCCAGGAAAAATTTGGCATGCAGACTTTCAACCAGTCGCTGGCCACGTTGTTTTTCCAGAAACAAATCACTATGGAAGTGGCTCTGGCGCGATCCAGCAATGCGGACGAACTGCAGGAAATGATTAACCGCGGCGCGGGATTAAACACACGCCCTGGAGCAACGCCCGCGAAGGCCACGGCCAGCGGTAAACACTAAGTTTGGCAAGGATCTCGGAAGCGAAATCGCAGCAGCCTTAAAACGGAGAGGAAACGATGCCAGTCTTTACATTTTCAGGGAAAAACACGGCAGGAGAAAAAGTTGCCGGAGAACGGGTCGCCCCCAATAAGCAAATGCTCGCCACCCAGTTACGCCGCGAGCAGATCAGCGCGCCCACAATCCGCGAAAAGGGAAAAGAGTTTGCTATGCCGACCTTCGGGTCAGGCAAGGTCAAGACCAAAGACATTGCCATTTTTTTCCGGCAGTTCTCGGTCATGATCGACGCCGGCCTACCGCTGGTGCAATGCCTTGAGATTCTGGCTGCAAACCAGGAGAGTCCGGCATTTCAAAAGTGCCTGACCAATGTACGCACCACGGTGGAGGGCGGCGCGACCCTGGCCAACGCCATGCGCCAGCACCCTAAGATTTTTGACGATCTGACCACCAACATGATCGAGGCCGGTGAAACCGGCGGTATTCTCGACCTGATTTTGCAGCGCCTTGCGACTTACGTTGAAAAAGCCGTCAAACTGAAATCTGCCGTCAAGTCGGCTTTAATCTATCCCGTCTCTGTGATTTCGCTTGCTGTATTGATCGTCGGTGCGCTGCTCAAGTGGGTGGTACCAATTTTTGCCAATCTATTTGCCGGGTTGGGAGTGAACTTACCCCTGCCGACTCGGATGGTTATGGGCTTGAGCCACTTTGTGGGACAGTTCTGGTGGTTTTTTATTCTTGGCGGTGTGGGTCTTGTATTCGGGGTTAAGCAGATCCGCAAAGACCCGCGCGGTCGCTACTGGCTGGACTTCGCCATGCTCAGGCTTCCAGTCATCGGTCTGCTGTTGCGAAAGATCGCAGTTGCCCGATTCACACGTACGCTTGGCACCCTTATCACCTCAGGCGTTCCGATTCTTGAAGGTTTGAGCATTACCGCCCGCACCTCCGGCAACGCCGTTCTTGAAGAAGCGTTGATGAAGGTACGCAAAGCCATTGAAGAGGGCCGCACCATCGTGGACCCCCTACGTGAATCCGGGGTATTTCCAAATATGGTGACGCAAATGATCGGAGTTGGTGAAGCCACCGGAGCTATGGACAACATGCTGCAGAAAATCGCCGACTTCTACGAGGACGACGTGGATACCGCTACCAAGGACATGCTGGCCATGCTGGAACCAATCATCATTGGCATCCTCGGTGTGGCCGTCGGCGGAATCGTGATCTCACTGTATCTGCCGCTGTTCTCAATGATTGCCAAACTGGCAGGCTAAATATTCGAGGCCGCGCGGAAAAACAAGAACTCCGCGCGGTCGTCCAAGGAAACTTCGGGCAAGATATGCAATCCGTATTCGAGAATCGGGTTTGGCTCACATGGCTGGTGAAGGTCCGAATCCTGATTCTCACCGTCCTGCTGGGTATTGAGTTGGTTATCGCCCAGTTCACCCCCATCGCCTTCCCGTTTCGCCTGTTCGCGGACGCCATTGTTTTCGCCTACACCATTGCCGCTTTCTACCTTGTGTTGCTGCATTTCTGGGATGAACTGAAGCCGCAATCAGTGTTGCAGGTGATCTCTGATTTATTGCTGGTCACACTTTTTGTTTACATCACCGGCGGCGTGGACAGTGAATTGAATTTTTTGTATCCGCTGGTCATTCTTCTTGCCAGCATCTTGCTGCCGCGCGTCTGGGCCTATCTGACTGCCGCCTTGGCTTTCATCCTGTATGGAGCGGTGCTCGAGCTTTCGTATTTTCAGGTGGTGCCTTCTTTTTCTGTTACCCATCCTGGAATACGTACTCTGCAATCGATTATTTTCGTCAATTTTTTCGGATTTTTCACCATTGCCTACCTGGCGGGTTTGCTCGCAGACAAACTTCGCCAGACCGACAAGCGCCTGGCATACTTCCGGGGCGAGCTCGAGAGTTTGCAGGCTCTGCATGAAAACATCGTGCAGTCCACCAGTGATGGTTTAATCACCACCGGGCTTGATGGACGCATCACTTTGGTGAACACGGCAGCGGAAAAGCTGTTGCAGCGTCCCGAAACCGAGCTGCTCGGGCAGCCGATTGCACCGTTGTTTGAAGATCCGCTTCCTCACGCTAGCGCCGACCATTCCCATTGCGAAGTCCGTTTCGTTGCTCCCAATAATTTTCGCAAAACGTTTCGTGTGATCGTTTCGGAATTGCGGGTTCTGGGCCGCGGCCCGCTGGGTTTTGTTTATACGCTCGATGACTTGACGCGAGTTCGGCGCCTGGAACGCGAAGTGCGAATACAGGACCGCTTGGCGGCAATTGGACGCCTCTCCGCGGCCATCGCTCACGAGATTCGCAACCCGCTTACTTCGATCGCCGGTTCGGCAATTCTGCTTTCGCAAATCCCGAGCCTGAACGACGAACATCGCCGCTTGCTGCAGATAGTGACTCGCGAGTCCCAGCGGCTCAACAACATCATCACCGACTTTCTCGCCTATTCGCACGCCAAGCAGTACCGTTTTGCCCAAGTCGACATCGTGCCACTGCTCGAGGACACTCTCACCTTGCTGGAGCAGCGCCTCGAAGTGCAAAAGCTCGGAATCGACATCGAGCGCCGTTATGCGACCCCGAACGCACTCGCTTTGGCCGATGGCGACCGCATGAAGCAAGTCTTCTGGAACTTTTGTGAGAATGCGGTACGCGCCATGAAGCAGGGCGGCACTCTGACCATAAGTATCGAGGACCTTGGTAGCGATTGGCAGTTCAGCTTCGCCGATACCGGCCCGGGTATGAGCCCTCAAATGGTCGAGAAAGTGTTTGAGCCGTTCCAGTCGCAATTTGAGGGCGGTACCGGCTTAGGCCTGGCGATTGTTTACCAGATTGTGCAGGCGCACGAAGGCAAAGTGTGGGTGAGATCCAAGCCCGGCCAGGGATGCACCTTTGTGCTGCGAGTGCGCAAGGCTGCCGAAGAATCCATCGCTGCTCAGCCGGCGCAGATAGCCGGGGCTTTGCCTGAGAGCTCCAAAGCGGAGCGCGCGCATGCCTAATATTCTCATCTGCGACGACGAGCGCTCCATCTGCGAAATGCTCGACATCACCTTGCGCCGCGAGGGCTACAAAGTTGAAACCGTCACCTCGGGGGAAGTGGCGAAACGCAAAATCGAGTCCGCCCTTTACGACATCATCATCACCGATATTAAGATGCCGGCCATCGATGGCATCGAAGTTCTGCGTCATGCCCATAAAGTTTCTCCCGAGTCAGCGGTCATCCTCATTACCGCGGTGGACGACTACGAAGCCGCCGTACAGGCCGTCAAAGCGGGTGGTGCAACCGACTACATTCGTAAATCCCCAGGCCTGATCGATGAAATCAAAATCGCCATCCGAAAGGCTCTGGAAAAAGTTACCTTGAGCCGCCAGAATTTCGCCTTCAAACGCGACGCCGCTACTCGAAATTCTCTGGACAACATCATCGGCGCCAGCTCGGCCATGGAGAAGCTCAAGCAGACCATTCGCACTGTCGCCTCTACCCAGAGCACGGTGTTGGTCTACGGTGAGAGCGGTACCGGAAAGGAGCTGGTCGCGCGCGCCGTGCATACCTGCTCTCCGCGGGTAGCAGAACCGTTTGTATCCATCAACTGCGGTGCGTTTCCCGAGACCTTGCTTGAAAGTGAACTCTTCGGATATGTGAAGGGCGCGTTTACCGGGGCGAGCCAGAACAAGCGTGGCCTGTTTGAAGTCGCGGATGGCGGCACGATTTTTCTCGATGAAATCGGCGAAATGACGTTGACCATGCAGGTTAAACTTCTTCGCGTGCTGCAGGAGCGCACTGTGCGCCCGGTGGGCGGCACCGATGAAATCTCGATCGACGTGCGTGTAATTGCCGCCACCAACCGTGATCTTGAAAAGCAGGTTGCGGAAAACACCTTCCGCGAAGATCTCTATTACCGCTTGAGCGTGATACCCGTCACCGTTCCGCCGCTGCGTGACCGGCGCGAGGATGTCGCGCTTTTAGTGAACCATTTCTTACATAAATATGCCCCGGCTGCGGGGAAGAGCATCACTCGGATAAACGCTGCGTCGCTCGCCTCACTCGCCGGCTATGACTGGCCGGGAAACGTGCGCCAGCTTGAGAACACCATTGAGCGCGCGGTTGCGCTGGGCACTGGAGACGAGCTGCATGTGGATCTCCCGGCAGAGCGACCGAAGGCTCGTGCCGCTGCCGCTGGAGTGGGTGTTGACGGAGCTTCGGTCATGTCCGACGGCGTTCTGCCCGAAGGCATCGACATGGAAAAATACGTCGCCGATATCGAGCGCTCACTACTGAAGTCCGCGCTGGCGCAGTCGAATGGTGTGCAAGCCCGCGCCGCCGATGTGCTCAAGATTTCCTATCGCTCGTTTCGGCATTTGATGAAGAAGTACGATCTGTAGGATTTCGAGACTCCGGTTTCTAGACGGGAGCGGGTCAACCAGGGATTGAATATGGAGTTAATTGCAAACGTGGTTTACTGGCTATTCGGTACCTGCGTTGTCGCCGGTTTCGGCGTGATCGGGTTTTCTTGGGAGCGAATGCGCAAGCAGCTAAATCAAGTACTCCCCTCTGGACAAAAAGTTGCTATGTTTCCACCGCCCGCGAGGTCTTTTGAAGAACTCGTCTGGAAAACAAATGGCCTTGGACATTTTCTGACCGTTCTGGATCAGTACAGGAAAATTTACCCATCGAGCTCTTTACCGCAAAATGTGGCCATGGGCGTTGTCGCCTGGATACTCTGTTTTATGGCACTTCTTGCTAGCGGAGTCGGACGCTAGCTTCCGCATACCTTTTAACTCATTTGTGGTTATGATTTAGCCATGCGCTATACTCTGCGATTCATGTGGAACGCCACCAGAGGACATCGGCTTACGCCTTGGCGTAGTTCCTATCTACTGTGGCGCATTGAGACCTACTGCGGCGTAAAGATGCAGCAGATAGGATTTCTGGAATTCTGGGAGTTTCTGTGGCGCGAGAGAGTGAATCTCGTGCGCTTTCTGAAATGGACTTCAGAAATGGAGCGGTATGTGCATCCTGGAGTAAAGGCCAGAAAATAATTCTGAATTGAGGAATTGGAAAATTTGAAAAGCAAATTGGTCTGAAGTTCTTAAATTACCCAATTACAAAATTTCCCAATTTCCAATCTTTCTTCATCCATTAGCTGCCACTGCACCTTCAAGCACCACCGTCACTTCGGTTCCTTTTGCAGCGCCAGCCAGTTGCGCGGCCATGCCCCGGTTCGCGGCAATCTCCAGATAACCCATGCTGCCGACAATCCCGAACAGTTCGCCAGCAGCGCCATCCGCGTAAGTGGCCTTAAGGCTGGTTATTTCGCGCTTACCCACGGTGATCTTGAACCCCGGGGTTTGTCCTGCAAATAATGCCTGTACATCCTGGGGAGTGAAGTTAGTAATTAAGTTTCCAAAGCGGTCAACTTTCAACACTACGCCGCGCAATGTCCGCGCGTCGATTGCTTTTGGCTTGGGAGCATTGAAGCGCACAAAATCTTCGATTTCATCCCCAAACTTTTCGTGCTCTACTCCCTTGGCCAGATAGCCCGCAACCGGCGCAAAAATATCTCGTCCATGGAAGGTGTTGCTAATCGGCTGCAAAAAATAATGCTCGCCGGTGATATGGCGGACATGCACCCGCTCTTCGCGGGCATACATCAGCGAGAGCACACCATTGTCCGGCGCAACAAAGGTGAACCCGTCGGAAGTTGCCATTATTGGCCGTCGCGCGCTCCCCACGCCGGGATCGACCACTACCACGTGAATGGTGCGAGTAGGGAAGTAGGAATATGACTCGGCGAGCGCCAGGGCCCCGTCCAAAATGTCGAAGGGCTGCACCGAATGCGATATGTCTACAATCTC
>Ga0207695_10011007_pt1 | contig 10990 bp, 10 predicted proteins | sample KBSC54metaG_FD_184354 | JGI IMG/M metagenome (GOLD analysis project Ga0207695, IMG submission 184354) | Corn rhizosphere microbial communities from Kellogg Biological Station, Michigan, USA - KBS C5-4 metaG (SPAdes) (version 2) | ecosystem: Host-associated > Plants > Roots > Rhizosphere > Soil... | reverse complement strand
ACAAGGTGGCCATCATGGGCGGCTCCTACGGCGGCTACGCCACCCTGGCGGGTCTCACTTTCACGCCCGAGGCGTTTGCCTGTGGCGTCGATATCGTCGGTCCGTCCAACCTCGACACGCTGATGAAGTCCTTTCCGCCGTACTGGGTGTCGGGCCGGGCGCAGTGGTACAAGCGCGTGGGCGATCCCACCACCGAGGCCGGCCGCCAGCTGCTGCACGAGCGCTCGCCGCTGTTCAAGGCCGATGCGATCAAGCGTCCGCTGCTGATCGGGCAGGGCGCCAACGATCCGCGCGTGAATCAGGCCGAGTCGGACCAGATCGTCAAGGCGATGGATGCGAAGAACATCCCGGTCACCTATGTGCTGTTCCCCGACGAAGGCCATGGCTTCGCCCGCCCCGAGAACAGCATCGCCTTCAACGCGGTGGCCGAGCAGTTCCTGGGCAAGTGCCTGAGCGGGCGGGTCGAGCCGATCGGCGGCGCGCTGAAGGCGTCCAGCGCGAAGGTGCCGCACGGCAAGGACTTCGTGCCGGGTTTGTCGGAGGCGGTCGGCGCGGGTGACTGAGCGGTTCGCCCGCGGTATCGCTCAGCTGAGGCCGCCTTCGGGCGGCCTTTTTTCGAAGAAACAAATAGTTATGTGGGGGCTGGCTGACCGGGCGAGAGTGGCTTGGCACCTTGAAATACACATAGATATTTACAAAATACGGTAAATCGCTATAATCTATATGTATGCCGAAGCTCGCCCGTGCCTTGCAGCAACTCCCCCCGGCAACCGCCGCCGCCATTGAAAAACTTGGCGCCGACCTTGCCGTGGCCCGCCTGCGCCGGAAGGAATCCCTGAAGACCTGGGCCAGGCGCATGGGGGTTTCCGTACCGACCCTGCAGCGGCTCGAAGCAGGCGATCCCTCGGTCGGCATCGGCATCGTGGCCACGGCGCTGTGGCTGATCCAGCGCGATGGTGAGCTGGGCAAGCTGGCGGCGCCCGAGCATGACCGCGGCGCCATCGAAATGGACGTCCGCAAGGCCGAGGAGCTGGGCCGCACCCGCGCCCTGGCGTCGGCGGAAGCGCGCATGTACAAGCGCCAGGCGAAGCGCTGACGTGCGCTTGGACGAGCTCTATCTCTGGTATCTGGCCGACCCGGCCGCACCGCGCCATATCGGTGTCCTGAAGCTGGTCGCCGCGGGCAAGAGCGTTTCGCTGCGCTACGGGCCGGCCTGGCTGGAACACGGCTTCGCGCTGAGCGAGGACCTGCCGCTGCTCGATGTGGAGCATCTGCCGCCCGGCCGCCTGGCCGGCGATGCGCAGCGTGCGGTCGGTGCGGTCGACGATGCGCGGCCGGACCGCTGGGGCGAGAAAGTCATCCGCTTCGTCGACAAGCCCGCCCGCTTGTCGCTCATGGAGTACCTCTACTACGCCGGCGACGAGCGCTTCGGCGCGCTCGGCGTATCGACTTCAGCGGACACCTATCTGCCGCGCGAAGGCGGTCCGCTGCCGCGGCTCGCGCAGGCGCAGCAGCTGAGCGAGGTGGTGGCCAAGATCGTCGCGTCCGAGCCGATCGATGCGCTGGAGGCGAAGATCGTCCGCGCCGGCGGCAGCCTCGGCGGCGCCAAGCCGAAGGCGCTGATCGAGATCGACGGCGAGCAGTGGGTGATCAAGTTCTTCAACGGCGAGCCGATCGACACGCCGCTGGTCGAGCACGCGACGATGACGCTGGCCAGCCGCGCCGGCATCAGCGTGGCGACGACGCGGATCATTGCGCTCGAAGGCGAGCACGCGATCGCGGTCCGCCGTTTTGATCGCACCGCGGGCAGGCGCATCCACAGCATGTCGGCGGGCACCGCCATCCGCGCCGCGACGGCATCGGGCGTCGAGCCGGAGCTGGGTTATCCCGAACTTGCGCGGATACTTCGGCGTGTGGGCATCGTCGAGCACGACCTCAACCAGCGCGATGCGCGCGAGCTGTTCCGCCGCATGGTCTTCAACATCCTGGTCGACAACACCGACGACCACGAGAAGAACCATTCGCTGCTGGTGGTCCATCCGTTCGACAACGGCCGCCTGCAACTGGCGCCGGCCTACGATGTACTGCCGAGCAATTCGGGGCAGGGCTACCAGGAATTCATCTGCGGCGCGGATGGCCGCGATTCGACCTTGGACAACGCGATGTCGCAGTGCGAAGCCTTCGGTCTGCTGCCGGCCGAAGCGGCGGCCGAAACGCTGGCGGTGATCGAGGTCGTCAACGGCTGGCGGGAGCATTTCGCGCGGATCGGAGTGACCGCGCGCGATATCGACGATCTGGCCGAACGCATCGATGGCGAGACGCTGCTTGGACAGCGCAGCGGATTCGATCCCTCGAAGTACCGGTCCGCTCCCGGCAAGAGCAAGCGGACCAGTCCTTTCCAGCGCGGCTGAGCGCGCTTACTTGCCCGACTTGGCCGGTGCCGCGGGAGCCGCCGGCGCGGCTGCCGGAGCGGCCGCGGCCGGTTGCTGCTGCACCGGGCGCACGATGTAGCCCACCGGCACCCAGCTGGAACCGGCCTGGGTCAGCGAGACGGTTTCCACCGCCGGCGCGTTGGCGTGCCTGGCCACGAACACCACGTTGAGGTACTGGCCGGGCGGCAGGCCCTGCGGATTGTCCACGCGGCCGATCTGCACCCAGTCGCGGCCCTGAGTGGCGCCGAGCGTCTTCTTGACGTTGTCCAGGTACTTGGCCCAGTCGGCTTCGCTCACGCTCTTCTGCATGATCTGGCCGCTGCTCTTCCACATCGCGTCGGCCTGGCTGGAATCGGCCTGCGCGGCCCAGCGCGTGGCCGCGGCGACGGCGCCGTCGAGCGAGGGCGATTGCTGGGCCTGGGCCTGGCCGGCGGCGAGCAGACAAGCGGCGAGGCTCATTACGAGAAAACGCTGATGCTGGCTTGCCATGAGTTTCTCCTTGAGATGAGTAGCCCTCCTCCCGGTGGGAGCAGGGATCCACGAACGCGGCGTGATCGTAGCGTGCGTCATGTCTTGCCGGCGGGTTTGAGGGTCAGCACGTGCTGATCCGGCCCCGGCAGCAGCGGCGTCGGCCGGCCGTTGACCCAGTCCTCGTGTCCGGCACCGTAGAAGGGTGACAGCGGGTTGTCGCTTTGTCCGCCAGGTAATTCCAGGATCGCGTCCGCCTCGTGCCCGGGCATCACGTCCAGCCGCTCGGAGGCGCCGAAGCCGGGGCGCGCCACGCGCGGCATGTTGTCGTCGCCGGGCAGCGGCTCGTCCGGCATGTCCAGCCAGCGGCCGACGAAGGACGGCAGCGCGCGCGACAGCGGATGGCGCACGCCGGTGCGGTTGTACTCGCCCCAGGTACGCGCGGCGAGGCCGCCGGGCTGCTGGTCCAGCTCGTCGACGACCTGGCGCGCGGCATCCTGCAGCAGGGCGTGCCAGTCCGCGTAGCGCGGATCGAGCAGATGTACGGGACGGTCGCGCACCAGCGCCCATACGGCGGCTTCGGTGTGGCTGGGATGCGGCCAGGTGAAGTCCTTGTAGCGCCCGGTCACTTCGGCGGCGAACGGCGCCAGTACCGCTTCGTGCACCTTGTCGCGGAACGCGCGCACCAGCCGGTAATCGACGCTGTCGGCCGCGGCGCGGCCGCGCCAGGTGGCGGTGAGCTGGCGCAGCTGCGCCAGCTTGGGATCGTCGGTGCCGGCCAGGGCGTCCTGGAGCAGGCGCTGCCAGCGCACCAGCAGCAGGGCGCGATGATCGAGCTGGATATCCAGCAGATTGCCCGGCGCGAAACTGCTGCGCGTGCGCAGGCCGTCGCGGATCTGCTGCGCGCGCGCGCCGAGGTCGTGGCCGCCCTCGCCGAGCAGGGCCAGCGCCGGGCCGTCCACGGTGCGGTTGTTGGCGGTCCACAGGCGGCCGTCGGCCGGGTTTTCGATGCGCGGGTATTGCGCGGCGTCGGCCCAGCCCTGCCAGCCGGTGCCGGGCTTGGACCAGTCCGCCGGCAGCAACGGATCGAAACCGGCGCGCAGCGGAATGCTGTTGCCGGTGATGGTCCAGCCGATATTGCCGGCGCTGTCGGCCGCCAGCAGGTTCTGCGGCGGCATGCCCATGCCGGGCGCCAGATCCAGCGCGGCGTTGACGCTGACCGCGTGCTCCAGCTGCATCACGCCGAGGTTGTAGCCGCGCGGCAGATCGCCGATCCACGACAAGGCCAGCGGCGTGCCGTCGACGTCCTGGGCGAGGATCGGACCCCAGCGTGTGGCTTCGATCCTGATCGTGCGTGCAGCGGCGCCTTTGACGCGGATGGTTTCCTCGTGCGTCTCGATCGAAGCCCAGCCGTCCGGCACCTGGTAGCGCGTCGCGTCCTTCGGATCGCGCAGCACGCGCACCCAGTCCAGCCAGTCGCCATAGCTGTTGGTGAAGCCCCAGGCGACCTGGCCGTTGGAGCCGGCCACCAGCGCCGGCGTGCCGGGCAGGCTGACGCCGCTGGCGTCGCGGCGGCCGTTCGGCGCGGCCGGATCGGCGTAGCGCAGGCGGGTGCGGAACCAGATGTCCGGCACGCGCAGTCCCAGATGCATGTCGTTGGCGAGGATCGCCGCGCCGCTTTCGGTAAGGCGGCCGGACACGGCGAAGTTATTGCTGCCCGGCCGCGGCTGGTCGAGCGCGGGCGCCAGGGCCGCGAGCGCGCTGGCATCGGAGCTGGAGGCGGTGGGGCGATCGCGCAGATTGAACACGTCCGGGCCCGGGATGACCGGCGGATGCGAGAGATCGCCGCTCAGCGGCGCCTCCCATTCCGGATCCGGCGCGAGCAGGAAATCCACCAGCGGCGAGGGCAGCGCGGAGCGCATCTGCGCGAAGGCCAGCTCGCGCTGGTTGCGGCCGTCGCCGTTGAGGTCCAGATACATCGCGCCGATCACCAGGAAGCTGTCCTCCGGCTTCCACGGCTGCGGCTGCGTGCCGAGCAGAAAGTATTCCCACGGCTTGGCATGCAGATCGGCGAGGCCGCGATTGACGCCGGCGGTGTACAGCTCCAGCGTGTGCCGGTCCGCCGCCGACAGCTGCGCGACGGCGGCCTGCGCGGTGGCGCGCAGGCGATGGCGGCGATGTTCGATATCGGTATCCAGCGCGGCGGCGCCGACCAGTTCCGCCAGCTCGCCCGCAGCGACGCGGCGCATCAGATCCATCGGAAAGAAGCGCTCCTGTGCGTGCACATAGCCGAGCGCATAAGTCACATCGTCGCGATTCTTCCCATCGAGCGTGGCGGTGCCCAGCGTGTCGCGTGAGATGCTCACCGCATCGCCCAGGCCTTGCACGGCGATTTCGCCATCGAGCTTCGCGCGGCTGCCTGCCAGCAGGAACCAGCCCGCGGCGAGCACCACGACCAGCAGCAGCAACAGCGAGAGCAGCAGGGCACGCAGCCAGCGGAAGCGACGGGCTCGGGGCATCGGCGGCAGACCTTGAAGGGCGATGCCGCCGAGTGTAGTCCCTGCAGCGCGCTTACGGCTTGGCCGTGGTGAACACCGCGAAGATGCCCGCGTAGGGCTTGACCATGAAGGTCGGCGCGCCCGCATAGCCGGCGCCGTCCACATAGAACTGCGAGATGGTGCCGTCCAGGTACAGCGCGTCGCGGCAGCCGATCTCGTCGCGGAACAGGCGCGCGAAGGTGTGGAAGTTCACCGGCGATTCGCTCACCGCGAAGACCACCCGATGCGGCGTCTTCGCGCATACGCCGCTGCGCCATTTCAGGCTGGAGGAATCATCGACGAAGCGATCGTTGATCTGCCCGTCCACCAGCAGCATCGGCCCCGACTGCGTGGCCCAGCGCGCCGGCTTGCCGTCGGCCTTGAAGGCGGTGCTGGTGCGCACGGCGGCGTGGCCGTCCGGATAGATCGCGAACACGCCGTTGGGCTGGATCGAGAAATTGCCCGCCGCCGGATTGCCCTTGAACAGATTGAGCGGCACCACGGTGCGGCCGTCTTCCACGTACAGGCCCAGCGGCGCGAACTGGCGGTCGTAGATGCCGGCGTTGGCCGCGAACAGCAGGCGGCGATCGTGCGCCATGCCCCACTGCCGCAGCGTTTCGATGGTGGCGTAGGGCTGGCCGTTTTCCGGGTCTTTCCAGTGCAGGCTCAGCGGTTCGCGCTGCAGGTCGACGCTGACCACGCGGAAGGTCTGGCTTTCGAAGCTGACTTCGTCGCTGTCCACCGCCTGCGCCTGGCGCGAGCAGCCGCTGGCGCCGGCGAGCATGGCCAGTGCAGCCAGCCAGTACAACCAGGGGCGGCGATGAGCGGATGCGGGGAGAGCGGATGCCTGCATACGGTCGATGTTGGCCGGGGCGGCGGGCCGGGTGCAAGCCCGGCGTGAATTTTCGCCTCAATCCGAAGCCGCAGCCGTTATAGACTGCCGCTTTTCCGCTGTGCGCCGGACCATGCCTTACACGCCCATCGTCGCCACGCTCGGTTATGTGCTCTCGCCGGATCGCCGCCGGGTCTTGATGATCCACCGCAATGCGCGCCAGGACGATCAGCACCTGGGCAAGTACAACGGCCTGGGCGGCAAGATGGAGCCGGGCGAGGACATCGCCGCGTGCATGCGCCGCGAGATCCACGAGGAGGCGGGCATCGAATGCGTATCGATGCAACTGCGCGGCACGCTGAACTGGCCGGGCTTCGGCAAGCAGGGCGAGGACTGGCTGGGCTTTATCTTTGTGATCGACCGCTACGCCGGCGAGCCGCTGACGGCCAATGCCGAGGGCACGCTGGAATGGGTCGAGCTGGAGCGCCTGATGGAACTGCCGATGTGGGAGGGTGACCGCCACTTCCTGCCGCTGGTGTTCGACGGCGATGCGCGGCCGTTCCACGGCGTGATGCCGTACAAGGACGGACGCATGCAGTCCTGGGCGTACTCGCGGCTGTGAGCGTGGCGCTGCGTACGATCGAGATCGTCGCGGCGATGATCCGCGATGCCGAGGGACGCGTGCTGCTGGTGCGCAAGCGCGGCGCCAAGGTGTTCCAGCAGCCGGGCGGCAAGCGCGATCCGGGCGACCGCGACGATCTGCATACGCTGGCGCGCGAGCTGGAAGAAGAACTCGGCTGCGCCATGCGGCGCGAAGGCGCGCGCCTGCTGGGACGCTTCACGGCACCGGCGGCGAACGAGCCGGGTTGCGAGGTGGTGGCGGTGGTCTACGAAGTCGCGGCCGACGGGCCGTTCGAGGCGAAGGCCGAGATCGAGGCGCTGTGCTGGGTGGATCCGGCGCAGCCGGGCGATCTGCCGATCGCGCGGCTCAGCAGGGAGCAGTTGCTGCCCTTGCTCGCGGGTTAGCGCGGCTGTCATCCCGGCCTGTGCCGGGATGACGAGCGATTCACGGCATGCGCCGCAACGCCACCACTGCATTCAGTCCGCCGAACGCGAACGAATTGCTGATCGCCGCCTGCACCGGCATCTTGCGCGCCTGGAGCGGCACGTAGTCGAGGTCGCAGGTCGGATCGGGTTCCAGATAGGCCAATGTCGGCGGCACGATGCCGTCGCGCAGCGCGCCGATCACCGCGATCAGTTCCAGCGAACCGGACGCACCCAGCGCATGGCCGTGCATCGGCTTGGTCGAGGAGATCGCCAGCGCGCGCGCATGTTCGCCGAACACGCGGTGCAGCGCTGCCGTCTCGGTGGCGTCGTTGGCGAGCGTGCCGGTGCCGTGGGCGCTGACGTAATCCACTTCGGACGGCAGCATGTTGCCGTCGCGCAGCGCATTCTCGATCGCCGTCGCCGCGCCCAGCTCGGACGGCGCGGCGATATCGCCCGCATCCGAACTCATGCCGGCGCCGGCCAGTTCGGCCAGGATCGTGGCGCCGCGCGCCTGCGCCCGTTCCAGCGTCTCCAGCACGAACATCGCCGAGCCTTCGCCCAGCACGATGCCGCGGCGGCCCTTGCTGAAGGGACGGCAGGTGTCGGGCGCCAGCACGCGCATGGCTTCCCATGCGAGCAGGGTGCCCAGGTTGAGGCAGGCCTCGGTGCCGCCGACCACGGCGGTGTCGACCAGGCCGGAGCGGATCATCATCGCGGCCTGCGCGAAGGCATGGTTCGACGAGGCGCAGGCGCTCGCCACCACGAAGGCCGGGCCGGTGATGCCGTGCGCCATGCTGATCTGGCTGGCCGGCGCATTCATCATCATGCGGATGATGCTGAGCGGGTGCACGCGCGTCGAGTTCTCCGCATAGATGCGGTGGTACTGGACGTCGCGCGCCGTTTCGCCGGCCACGCCGCTGCCGATCACCACCGCCGTACGCGAGGCGCGCTCGCCTTCGAACGACAGCCCCGCCTGCGTGATCGCCTCTTTCGCGGCGACCATGGAGTACTGCGTGGCGAGGTCGAGCTGGGCGAGCTTGGCTTCGTCGAAGTGCTGGCTCGGATCGAAACCCTTGACCTCGGCCACCACACCGGCGGCGCGCAAGCGTTCTGGATCCACGCGGGAGATCGGAGCGATGCCGCTGCGGCCTTCGGTCATGGCTTGCCAGACGGAGGGCGCGTCGTTGCCGAGCGCGCAGATCGCGCCCATGCCGGTGATGACGAGACGTTGCATGGAGGGGTTCAGTCGTTCTTCTTGGCGGCGAGCTGGCGCTCGACGGCTTCCACCAGTTGGGCCACGGTGCCGTTGTCGAAATCCGTGTCCTCGTTGGGGAGGTTGATGCCGAAATGCTCTTCGATATCGAAGATCACTTCGATCGCGTCGAGCGAGGCGACGCCGAGGTCCTTGAGGGTGGACTCGGGCTTGATGGTGTCCAGCTCGATCTTTGCCTGCTTGGCGATGATCTCGATGGTTTCCTGCTGTACGTTGCTCATGTTCTGTTCCTGGTCCGTGGCATGCGCCGCTGGCCGCACCGCGCGGCCGACCCGGCAAGCCTGACCAAGCACGGGGAGCTTGTCCAGACGGGAAGGTCCGCTATCCGGCGATTCTGCGCGGGGTCGCCTTTCGCCAATCTTTGGCACGGCCGCGCAGGGCGGGTAAGCGGCGTGAAAGCCCTGTCGTCCATGCTGAGCGGCCCCGGCTTGCGGCATCATGCGCGGCGCCCGGGACGGCGGCGCCCCACTTGCGGAAACCTTGCGTGCGTTATCTCAACCAACTCGAACCGGATGGCCTGGTCGCGGCGTTCGCGGCGCATCCGCCGATCGGCTTCAGGGTGCTGGAGGCTGAGGGTACGCCCGCGTTCGTGGCGCCGTTCGATCTGCTGACCACCACCGACGACGCGCTGCGCAGACGCCTGATCAAGGCCCCCGGCTACGGCTGGTGGGGACGCCTGCTGCGCTGGCGCACCGCGTTCGTGGGCACCACGGCGTCCGAGTACGCGCTGTTTCCGCGCGCGGCCGATCCCGCCGCGTTGCCCGGCGCGCTGCGCCGCCAGCTCGGCGGCGGGCAGCGCCTGCTGGTGGTGAAGGACATTCCGCAGGATTCGCCGCTGTGCGACGCCGCCGGCCGCGACTGGTGCGCGCGCTTCGCCGAAGCCTGCCGCGCCGAGGGTTATCTGCTGCTGGAAGGGCAGGCGCTGGCCTATGTAGCGATCGATTTCGCCGATGAAGAGGCATACCTGGCGCGCTTGTCCTCTTCCCGCCGCAAGGACATCCGCCGCAAGCTGCGCAAGCGCGACGAGGTCGCGGTCGAGACGGTGGTCTGTGGCGATGCGCGCTTCGCCGACGACGCCACGCTCGATGCGTTCTATGCGCTGTACGAAAACGTCTATGCACAGAGCGAGGTCCATTTCGACAAGCTCAGCCGCGAGTTTTTCGCCGCGGTGCTGCGCGATGGCGGCAACGGCGGCTTCGCCTTCGTCTATCGCCACCAGGGCGAGATGATCGGCTGGAACCTGTGCTTTGCCGCGGACGGCAAGCTGATCGACAAATACGTCGGCTTCGCCTACCCGCAGGCGCGCGAGCAGAATCTGTATTTCACCAGCTGGTTCCACAATCTGGCCTGGGCGCGCGAGCGCGGCCTGACGCATTACGTGGCGGGCTGGACCGATCCGCAGGTCAAGTCCTATCTTGGCGCCAGTTTCACCCTGACCCGCCACGCCATCTGGCTGCGCAATCCGCTGTTGCGGGCGGCGGCGCGGCGGCTGGGGCATCTTTTCGAAAGCGACAGCCAATGGGCGGCGGCGCCATCCGATGCGCAAACGTGATCCTCTGATCCTGGACTTCGACGGCGCGGTCGGCGCGATCGACGGCGCCACTACGTTGCCGCTGGGCGACTGGCAGGAGGCGATCCGCTTCGGCTGCACGCTGCGCAGCTTCGATCGCCTGCGCCGGCATCTCGCTGCCGTGGCGCCGGCGGAGCACGGCACGGTGCTGATGGGCTCGGGCGATTATCACCATCTGACCTGGCCGCTGGTGGAGCGCCAGCGCGCGCGCGGGCCGTTCCAGCTGGTGGTGTTCGATAACCATCCGGACAATATGCGTTTCCCTTGGGGTATCCATTGCGGGTCGTGGGTGCGCAAGGTGGCGATGCTGCCTTACGTCAACCATGTGCATGTGGTGGGGATTACCTCGGGCGATATCGGCGCGAAGCATGCCTGGGAGAATTACCTGCGGCCGCTGCGGGCGGGCAAGCTCAGCTACTGGTGCATGGATGTGGATGTGGGCTGGGCCTCGCGGCTGGGGCTGCAGGACGCGTTCCGCCGTTTCGATGATCCGGATGCGCTGACCTGCGCGTTCGTGGAGCAGTTGCGGCGGGCGCCACAGGCGACTTATCTGTCGATCGATAAGGATGCTTTCAGTGTGGCTACGGCGCGGACCAATTGGGATCAGGGTTTGCTCGAGGAGCACCACGCGATGGCGATCATCGAGGCGCTGCGCGGGCGCATTGTCGCCAGCGACATCAATGGGGAGGTGTCGGCGTATCGGTATTCCACGTGGTGGAAGCGGTTGCTCAGCGGGATGGATGGGCAGGAGCCCGTGCCGCAGAGTGAGCTGGATGCTTGGCAGTTGCAGCAGCGGGCGCTGAATGGGCGGCTGTTGGCCGCTATTGCTGA
>Ga0207695_10011000_pt1 | contig 10993 bp, 11 predicted proteins | sample KBSC54metaG_FD_184354 | JGI IMG/M metagenome (GOLD analysis project Ga0207695, IMG submission 184354) | Corn rhizosphere microbial communities from Kellogg Biological Station, Michigan, USA - KBS C5-4 metaG (SPAdes) (version 2) | ecosystem: Host-associated > Plants > Roots > Rhizosphere > Soil... | reverse complement strand
CATCGTGGCGCTGTCGCGCGACGATCCGCTGTCCGGAAATTCATCGCTCAGCGTGCCGGGCACACTCGAGCATCCCGCAAGCATCGCAGAAAAAGCGGCCGCCACCGCGAGCCGATAGAAAAGCCCCACCATCACCAGCCTCTCGCACGCTCCAGCAGTAGCAGCCGAGCCGCGATATAATCACGGAAATTTCAAGGCAGCGTTAGACCGATCGTTCGAATTTGAACTATCGGGGGCTGGTTAACGAAAGATGAATCGCAGGCTTAATCGCGGCGCGAGGGCGCCGGAACCGAGCCGCTGAGCCCCATCGCGCCCATGGAAACAAGACCGGAGACGACGAAAATAAAGAATGGCGCGCTCCACGCAGATTCGGCGAAGGCAAAGACGGGCAGCAAAATGCCCGCGATCAATTCCGGCCCGCCGCGCCAGCCGCCGACATACCGTTCGCCGGCACGAAGCGTACGCGTGAAATCGATACTGCCTCCGAAGAACGCTTCAAAGGTGGCCCGTGCATTGGAAAGGATCAGACCGCTGGGGAAAACGATGCCCAGCACAAGCGTACGCGCAAGATAGGGCGCATTTTCACGGCCCAATATGACTTGGCCGAGATAGAGATAGCCGAGGCTGCAGATCAGACCAAGCGCGGATACCGACAGACCGAGCATCGCGACGCTCTGAATATAGACCACGCCCATCGCCATCAGAGTCACGCTGATCACGGCACTTATGAGCGCTAGCGCGAAGAACGCGAACTGACAAATCTGCAGTGTCACGATTGTCTTCTTCCACAGCGGGAAGTCGCTCGTCCAGATCTGCGGAAGCAGTTTGCGTGCGCATTGTGCGTGGCCCTTGTTCCAGCGCGCCTGTTGCGCGCGCCAGCCAGCGGCCGTGTCCGGCAGTTCACCGGGCACTTCCAGATCGGGCATCAATCCTCCGCGCCAGCCTTTGAGCGCGCAGCGCATTGACAGATCGAGATCTTCGGTCAGCGTGTCGCCGGTCCAGCCGCCGCCATTGTCGATCGCCTCGCGCCGCCACACACCGGCGGTGCCGTTGAATGAGATCGGGATGCCGGCGCGCACGCGGCCTTCCTGCTCGACGGCGAAATGCGCGTCGAGAAGAACGCCCTGCATGCGCGTCAGCCAGTTCTTGCAGCGATTGGCATGTCCCCAACGCGCCTGCATGAATGCGAGGCCGGGATCCGCGACCAGCGGTGGAATTGTGCGGCGCAGGAAATCGGACGGCGGAACGAAGTCGGCGTCGAAGATTGCGACATAGGGCGCTTCGCTGTGCTGAAGACCGAAGGCGAGATTGCCAGCCTTGAAGCCCGTGCGGTCGCCGCGATGGAGAATGTCTATCGGCGTACCTTCGGGCACCGCGCTGCGGATCGTGTTCGCGAGCGCTTCGTGGTCGGCGGTGCGACCGTCATCGAGAACCTGGATGCGAAGCTTGTGGCGCGGCCAGTCGATCTGGGCGGCCGCCGTTGCGACTCGTACAGCCAGCGCCCCTTCGTCGCAGACGGGTAGTTGGACCAGCACTTCGGGTAGGGCTTCGTCGGGCAGATTGGGGGAGCGCAGACGGGGTTGATCGCGAAAAAAGCGCACGAATCCGAGAGCAGCGAGCTGCGTGGAAAGAAGCGCCAGAAGGACCAGCACACCGGCCAAAACGCATTGTAAAACAATGGATAAGCCGTCCACAGGCCCCACACTTTCCGACGTTTGCGCCGCCGTTGGCCGGCGGTTTCGCGATGGTAACGGGGAGCCCGGGGTTCCGGACCCTTAATGAAGGCTGAATTTGTTCTGCCCAGCCCCGAATGGCAAGGCCTAAAGCCCCGGTCAATCAAGGGTTTTGCGGAACCTTAACAGCGCCAGGCTGCCCGCGATGAACAGAAAGAGAATGAGGGGCCAGGTGTCGGGCCAGATCTGCGCGAAACCGTTGCCTTTGAGCAGAATGCCGCGCACCACGCGCAGGAAATGGGTGGCGGGCAACACCTCGCCGATCCATTGCGCCCAGACCGGCATGCCACGGAACGGGAACGCAAAACCGGACAGCAGGATCGCCGGTAACAGGAAGAACATCGTCATCTGCATCGCCTGAAGCTGGTTCTGCGCGACCGTCGAGAACGTGTAGCCGACCGCGAGATTGGCGACGATGAACAGCAACAGCGCTGCACCGAGCAGGGCCAGCGATCCGATCATCGGCACGCCGAACACGAACTTCGCGATTAGCAGAACGAGAATGCTCTGGATCGCGCCCACCACGACGTTCGGCGCGATCTTGCCCATCATCAATTCCAGCGGCCGCACCGGCATCGCCAGAAGATTTTCGTAAGTCCCACGTTCACGCTCACGCGTCAGCGCCAGGCACGTCATCAGCACCATGCTCATGGTGAGAATGACAGCGAGAAGCCCAGGCACGACGTTGTATTGCGTGATAGCTTCAGGATTGTAGAGCGGATGAACGATGACGTCGAACGCGGGTGCCGTTTGCGCGCGCGCGGCGAGCGGGCCTTTCAGATCGTCGCGTAAGGCGTCGGTGAAAAGCTGGCCGAGTGCAGCGGTCGCATTCGAGCCGGCGGCAGGATCGGTCGCATCGGACTCGACGAGCAATTGCGGTCGCGCGCCTCTCACCAGATCGCGCGAGAAGTTCGCGGGGATCTCGACAATGAAAGAAACATCGCCCTCATCCAGCAAAGCCCGCGCGACGGCGGGCGAATTTGTGGCTTTCACGATTTCGAAATAGGACGAGTTCTGCAGCGCCGCGACAACAGAGTCGGCATAGATGCCGGGATCGGAGATGGACACCGCGGTCGGCAGATGTTTTGGATTCACATTGATCGCGAAGCCAAATAGGAAAATCTGCATCATCGGCACGCCGACGATCATCGCCAGCGTGAGCCGGTCGCGGCGCATTTGGATGAACTCCTTGCCCAGCACCGCCCGCACCCGCGCGAAGGAGAATCGCTCGCTCATGCGGGCTGACCTTCTTCCTGAAGCTGGATGAAGACATCTTCTAGACTCGGCACGGCTTCCTGGATGGTCAGGCCCCGTTGCTGACGATAGGGCGCGAGCGCGCGTTCAAGCGCACTTCGATCCTTGCCACTGACGTGCAGTGCCGCGCCAAAGAACGACACGAACTCGACGCCCGGCAATCCGCGCAGATGCTCCGCCAGCTGCCGCGCCCCCTCGCCTTCGACAATAAAGGTGAAGAGCTTGGATTGCTCGATCACATCGGCGACGGTTCCCCGCGCGACGATGTTGCCGAGGTTGATGTAGACGATGCGGTCGCAGCGTTCTGCCTCGTCCATGTAATGCGTGCTGACGAGGACGGTGAGGCCTTCGGCGCTCAGCCGATGAATCTCACCCCAGAAATCGCGCCGCGCTTTCGGATCGACACCTGCTGTCGGCTCGTCGAGCAAGAGAAGCCTCGGTGAATGCAGCATGCACGCGGCAAGCGCGAGACGCTGCTTCCATCCGCCCGACAATTCCCCCGCGAGCTGTTGCTGACGCCGCTCGAGTCCCAGCCGCGCGATCGTGTCGTCGACTTTTGCCTTGCTATCTTCGAGTTCGTACATGCGCGCGACGAATTCGAGATTCTCGCGGATCGAAAGATCTTCCCAGAAGCTGAACTTCTGGGTCATGTAGCCGACTGCGCGTTTGATCTGCTCCGACTGCGTGAGCAGGTCGTAGCCAAGGCATGTGCCTGTGCCGGCGTCAGCATTGAGCAAACCGCACAGCATGCGGATCGTTGTCGTCTTGCCGGAACCGTTGGGGCCCAAGAACCCCCACACCTCGCCATAGGGCACGGCAATATCGATGCCATTGACGGCGATCTTCGCGCCGAAGTGCTTTGTCAGGCCGTGCACGTCGATGGCGAAATCACCGGCCATCAAAGCGGCCGCACGTCAACCGGTTGACCGGGATGCAGCGGCAATCCGCCGGGCATACGCGCTTCGACTTTGAAGACGAGCTTCTCACGCACGCCGACGGAGAAGATGACCGGTGGCGTGAATTCTTCCTGCGCGGCAATGAAGCTCACCGTGGCCACGATGTCCTTCGTGCAGCCATCGCAATGGATCGCGACTTTCTGGCCGAGCTTCACTTTTGCGAACTCAGTCTCTGGCACGAAGAAGCGCACATAGACGTTGCCGGGCGGCAGAATCGACACCACCGGGGTCATCGCCGGTGCATATTCGCCAGGGCGGAAGAAGATATCCTGCACGCGACCATTTGTGCGCGAAACGACGTCGCGCTCGGAAAGCTGATACGCCGCGCCAGCGAGGGTGGCCTCTGCCTGTCGCTTCGCCGCGTTGATCTGCGTGACGAGGGCATTCGCTGTCTGATAGGCCGATTGCGCTTGATCGAGCGCCTGCTTCGACGTTGCGCCGGCGCGCAACAATCCCTGCTGCCGCGTGAGTTCTTTGCGCGCGAGAAGAAGACTCGATTGCGCCTGACCCATCTGGCCTTCGGCCTGTGCGATCTGCGCCTTGGCCTGATCCCGTGCGGCGGTCTGATTGGTGTCGTCGAGAGAGAATAGAAGTTCGCCCGTCTTCACTTCCGCGCCGCGCTCGACTCTGAGATTGGACACCCATCCCGCCTGCGGCGCCGCAACGAAAGCGGTGTCGCCTTCAGCGTAACCGAGCCAGGCGCGATCGTCGTTCTGTCCACAAGCGGAGAGTCCGAGAACGAAGATCAGCGCAAACGATTTTCTCATGACACATCGCTTTCGGCGGAGAGGCCGCGGATCAGCACATCGAGATGCGTGTCGATCAGGCCCTTGTAATCGTAGGGCTCGAGATCGAACTGCCCGAAGGTCACGCGCCAGATCGCGCCGAGCAGCACCGGCGCAATACACAAGCGCACGGCATGCTGAACCGGCACGCTGCGGAATTCACCCTGCGCGATACCGCGCTCGATCAGCGACGCCATCAGCGCGATGCCCTTGTCGATGATTTCCTCGCGATAGAACCGGGCGAGTTCCGGGAAGTTGCCGCTCTCGGCAATGATGATCTTGGGCAGCACTACGCGGTCGGAGGTGGTCAGCAGATGCGCCATCGCATTCAGTGCAAAGCGCAGCAGGTCTTTCGCGGAGCCTTGGAAGCCGGAGACATCGGCAGTCACGCCGGCCAGCGTCGCGCCGATGGAGTCGCGCACCAGCGTCTTGAACACCGCGTCCTTGTTCTCGAAGTAGAGATAGATCGTGCCCTTGGTCACGCCCGCACGCTTGGCGATTTCGTCCATGCGGGTGCCCGCGTAGCCCTTCTCGGCAAACACGCTCAGTGCGGCATCGAGGATTTCGGCAGGACGCGCCTGCTTCCGCCGGGTCCAGCGGGCGGCGGGAAGGGTCTCGGTTTGGCTCATGGTATAATTTACTAACTGACTGGTCAGTTATCAAGTAGATCATTTGTAGCGGCGGAAAAGCTGACTTTCCGCGTTATGATGGACGGACTTACTGGGAGGATGGCTCATGAAAGCCCAGGATTTTGGCGGCGGTCGCCGCGCTTTCGATGACCGGGCTGGCCGGGTGCGAAACAACGCCGGTCTATCAGGCGCAGGGTGACCATGGCGGGCAGGGCTATACCGACAAGCAACTCGCGGACAACCGCTTTCGCGTCGCCTATCATGGCAGCTCTGCAACGAGCCGCGAGACGGTGGAGGATTTTCTTCTGCGCCGCTCGGCGGAAGTGACGCTAAACGCGGGCTATTCGTGGTTCGTGTTCGATCATCGCGATACCAAGACGCGCACACGCTACATCAGCGACTTTCAGGGCCCGGCCTGGGCGGGTTACGGCTGGTACTGGCACAGCTGGGATTTCGGTCCGACCGAGGCTTATCCGATCCAGAACTACACGGCGTATGCCGAGATTGTTTTGCTGAAAGACGACCAGGCGTCACGCGAACCGCGCGCGCTCAAGGCGCAAGATGTTCTGGCGCATCTGGGTCCGCCGCCGGCGCCCAAGCCGTAGGGCGCTTCAGGACCATGCGCGCGTTGTCGCCGTCGCGCTCCACGGCGACAACATCAAATCCTTCGCGATGGCACATATGCGGCACGTCGATGGGCGCCATCGGATCGTCGGTCAGGATCGCGATCTCGAGACCGTCCGAACCATTTGAAAGCGCGCGTTTCGCGAACAAAGCGGGCAGCGGACATTTCAATCCGCGCAGATCGATCGTTTCCATGCCCGACACTTTGCCTTGACGCTCCACGGCTCGAATCTATTCTCGCAAGGCACACAGGGCGAGTCGAATGGGCCTGCTGGACGCTTTCGGGCGCGAATACACCTATATCTCTTCGATCGGCCGCTCGCTCTTTCGTCTACGCCACACCAAACCCGACAGCCATCGCACTATCACCGAGGTCGTCGAGGAGTGGGGCCGCAACAAGCCGAACAACATCGCGCTTCTCTATCAGGACCAGACGCACACTTATGCCGATCTGAACGCGCACGCGAACCGTTACGCGCGCTGGGCGATAGGCCAAGGTGTGAAGAAAGGTGATGTGGTCGTGCTCCTGATGGAGAACCGGCCTGAATATCTGTTTGCCTGGCTCGGCGTCGTGAAACTTGGCGGCGTCGTGGCGCTCATCAACACCAATCTGCGCGGGCCTGCACTGGCACATTGCGTCGCTATCGCCAATGCGAGGCACGCGATTGTCGGCGCCGAACTTTGCGATGCGTACACCGAGGCTGTTGCCGCACTCGATGTGAAGCCTATCGCGTGGGTCACAGGAGGGCGTGGGGCGGGTCGGGAAGACCTCGATGCGGCACTTGCCGAAGCCTCATCCGCACCGCTTGACGCTGCCGTGCGCGACGGGCTCGTGTGCAAGGACAACGCTTTCTACATCTATACCTCGGGCACGACTGGCCTGCCGAAGGCCGCAAATTTCAGCCATATGCGCATGCTCTTTATGATGTACGGCTTCGCGGGCGCGCTGAGCGCCGGCGAGCGGGACCGCATGTACGACACGCTGCCGATGTATCATTCGACCGGCGGCGTGTGCGCGCCGGGCGTTGCGCTGACGGCCGGTGGATCGCTCGTCATCCGCCGCAAATTCTCGGTGCATGAGTTCTGGGACGACTGCTTCAAGTATAAGCCGACAGCCTTCCAATATATCGGCGAGCTCTGCCGTTATCTGCTGAACGCGCCGGTCGGTCCACATGAGCGCGACCATGCGATCCGCGTCATCACCGGCAATGGCTTGCGCCCGGAAATCTGGCAAAGCTTTCAGGAGCGCTTCGCGATCCCGAAAATCATCGAGTTCTACGGTGCGACCGAAGGCAATGTCTCGATGCTGAACTACGACGGCAAGATCGGCGCCGTCGGCCGCGTGCCAAACTATATGCGCAAGATCGTCGGGACGCGCATCGTGCGCTTCGATATCGATCACGAAATGCCTGTGCGCGGCGCGGACGGACTCTGCATCGAATGCGCCGACAATGAAGTCGGCGAAGCGGTCGGCGAGATCAAGAGCGAGCCGGGCCGCACCTTCGAGGGCTATACGCAAAAGTCCGACACACAGAAAAAGGTCCTGACCGATGCCTTCGTGAAGGGCGATCACTGGTTCCGTACAGGCGATCTCATGCGCCGCGACGAGCTTGGCTATTTCTATTTCGTCGACCGCATCGGCGACACCTTCCGCTGGAAGGGCGAGAACGTTGCGACCAGCGAAGTGGCCGAGGCGCTCGGCGTCGTGCCCGGCATCCAGGAAGCCAATGTCTATGGCGTGGCGGTGCCGGGACAGGACGGCCGCGCGGGCATGGCGTCGCTGGTCGTCGATCCCACCTTCGATCCCGCGCTTCTGGCCGTTAGGCTGAAAGACAATCTTCCCGCCTATGCGCGGCCCGTCTTCCTGCGCCTGCAGCCGGAAATGGAGATCACCGGCACCTTCAAGCAGCGCAAGGTCGAGCTGGTGAAGGAAGGCTTCGACCCCGCGACCATCACCGACCCGCTTTACTGGTACGACCCGGCGACCGCGCAGTACGAGCCGCTCACCCAAGCGCGCCACACCGACATCGTCGAAGGCCGCGTGAAATTCTGATCAGCCTCCCGCCGGCTTCCCGGCGTCCAGCGGCACCAGCGCGCGATAGGCAAACGCGCTCGCGCCGGACATCAGCCCGTAAAGGATCAGCGCAGCGATCAATCCCGCGGGATAGACGATGTACCAGCGATCCTGCGTGCGCTGCATGAGCGCGAGCGATGCGGCACGCTGGTGTTCCTGCCACTGTTCCAGGGCCTGCGGCGTCATGGTCTGCATGTGTGGCGGGATGAGCATGTCCGGGCCCATAAGGAAATAGAAGTACGCGGCTTCCACGATAAGCAGCGGGATGAAGATCGACAGGCCGATCAGGAAGATGCGCCAGAAAATGCCTCGCGTGAGCGCCCATCCTTTCCGTAGCGCCTGCGGTCCGTCGACCGCGGCCGGTGCCAGAAAGAAGGACAGCCGCACAACCGCGTAGATAAACGCGCAACCGATCGCGAGCGCGAATATTCCGACGGCCAGCGCAACCACAACAGGCGCCGCGCCGCCGCCCGCGAGCTTCGCGATCACACCGCCGATGATCCCGCCCGCAACGCCGACGAGGATCACCGCGATGTAGAGCACGATGCAGACCAGAATCAGCGCGATATAGCCGATCAGCAGCCGCCACATCCCGGCGCCGAAGGGGAATTGCAGCCACGCGCTCCCTTGCCGCAAACCCATCGCTTCTCTCGTCAGCGCCGCGACCTGCGCGGTCAGCAGCACGAACATTATGGCGTAGCCGGCGAAGAAGTACGGCAAAACGCGCTGCATCTGGCCGAAATCGCGCGATAGGAACACGGTCATCGCGTTCATATAGGCGCTGTGGAAGTAGAACAGGAGCCCGTACAAAATCGCGACCGGGATCCAGATCATCCCGAGATTGTTGACGATGTTCCCGAACGCGAAGCCATAGGCGCGTGCGATGGTCGCGCCGACTGGTATTTTGCCTGTCATGTGATCCCCCGACCCAAAGCACGATTATAGCGTGTTTTGTGACGGTCTTCCACGCACGTTGGCAACGTTTTCGTCCGTCCGAGGTTTTAGCCAAACGCAATTTCACAGGCGACAATTACGTCGCCGAAGCTTCCGCGCGTGGTGTCGTTGATGACGGCGACGATGGTGCGGCCATCGGTGACTTTGGTGTCGAAGGTCGAGTGGGCATCCGCCGCAAGCGTGATCCTGTAACCACGTTCATAGGCGGCGCGGATCGCGGATGTCACGCAATATTCCGACTGCATGCCGGCGATAACGAGATGCGTGACGCCGGCGCGTTTCAGCTTTGCATCGAAATCGGTGTCATGGAACGCGCTGGATTTTGTTTTGACGGTCACGGCATCGCCAGGTTGCGGCGCGATCCTGTCCACGAATGCAAAGCCGGGTTTGCCGGGGTGAAATTCATCGTCCGCGCCGCCGTCATGCTGAACGTAGAACACCGGCGCGCCGGCGGCGCGCGCTTTGGCGATCAGCGATGCGATGCGATCGGTCACAGCCTCGCCGTCGAAAGGCGCATATCCGGGAATCTCGAACATGGCCTTCTGGTGATCGATGATGACGAGCGCTTTTGTCATGCGATCTTCAACTCCGAAACCGGCGTCCACTTTTCCTTGCGGCGGGCGATGCGTCCGGCCACATCCTCGCCGTCGAAATCGTGCGGCACGGCTGCCATAGCGTCGGAAGGCCGGTCGCGGAAGGTGTTGACGTTCACCGTGAACCACATACCTCCGCCGTGTTCCATCAAAGCACCGATATACACACCGCATTCGCGGCACAGCAAAAAATCCGCTGTCTTCAGGCCGAAGCGGTAGCGGCTGAGCTTCGCCTCATCGCGCACCTCGATCCGGATCGTGCCGTTCGGATCGGATGTGTTCCGCGCGGCGTGGGCGCGGCAGAAGCTGCATTGATCGGCACGCAGGCCGAGCGCCGCAAGCGGCACGCTCGCCTCGAACACGTAAGTAAGATTGCCGCAATGGCAACCGCCTTCGAACATCGTCGTCATGCCGCAAAACATAGCGTGCGCGATCTCGCATGAGACCGCGCACAAATGCATGCCGCCTATTCCGCCGCCTTCGTGCCGGCGGCTTTCTTCGCTTCGTCCTCGTGATGCTTCTGGATCGTCTGCATCGCGGCGCCGATGGCGGCACCGATGAAGCGTTCCTTGTTGTCTTTCGCCCAGGCGAGCGCGGTCTCGCGCGCCGTGTTCGCGCCGTTGATCGCGGGCGTCACATGGCGCTGCCACAGATCGTAGGACTTCTTCGTGTTCTCGAAATTCGCCCAGTTGTGCGCGAGCTGCAGGAAGCAGCCGAACTCGCCCTGCTTGGCCTGCAGCCGCTTGATCTGCGCGATGGCATCGTCCGGCGTGCCGACCACGGCGACGCCTTCCGCGACCAGATTTTCGAGCGGACGATTCTCCGTCGTCTCGCGGCCCGCGACGGCGGAGATGCCGGAGAAATAATCGCGCCACTGGTCGAAGCCGTATTTGCAGTTCTCGAACGCCTGCTCGCGCGTCTCGGCGATGTGCACCGGGCCGACAAGGCGCAGCTTTTCCGGATCCATCGTGCGGCCATGCTCCGCCGCCGTCTTGTTCGCGATCGCCCAGTTCACCGCGAGCGCGTCGTACCCGCCGGCCTGCGTCGCCGCCACGCACAGCATGCCGAAGCCGTGACGGCCCGCGAGCTTGCCGCCCGACGGCGTCACCGACGACGCCACCGCGATCTCCGGATGCGGCCAGGTATAGGGCTTCAGCTGGCATGTCGCATCGACGAGATTGAACCAGTCGGTCTTCAAGGTGACGCGCTCGCCCTTCCACAGACGCAGGATGACTTCGATCGCCTCGACCATGCGGTCGCGCTGCGTCGCGGGTTCGATGCCCATCGAGAACGCATCGGACGGCAGCAGGCCGGGCCCGACGCCGAACATCACGCGGCCGCGCGTCTGATGATCGAGCTGGATGATGCGGTTCGCCGCCATCAGCGGGCTG
>Ga0207695_10010999_pt1 | contig 10994 bp, 7 predicted proteins | sample KBSC54metaG_FD_184354 | JGI IMG/M metagenome (GOLD analysis project Ga0207695, IMG submission 184354) | Corn rhizosphere microbial communities from Kellogg Biological Station, Michigan, USA - KBS C5-4 metaG (SPAdes) (version 2) | ecosystem: Host-associated > Plants > Roots > Rhizosphere > Soil... | reverse complement strand
TGAGCGCGACTCCCGTGATCGCGATGGCGAAGAGCAGGATGAGCGGCATCAGGTCGAAGCCGAAGCGCTGCGTGGTAAGCAGTCCCCGGTCCCGAATGCGGCGCCACATCGCGGCCGTCACACCGGCAATGAGCAGTACCGCGGTGAAATCCAGAACGTGGAATGTCGCGAAGCCGATTCCTGCGTGGATGGGGAATGTCAGCACGGGAAACCCGAAGAACCACGCGCGGTACCCGTCGGGCGGCACGAGCGTGAAGCGCACCCAGCCGAACGTGAGCGGCACGGTGACAAGCACCGAAAGCACGACGCCCCAGAAGATCGCCAGGTGCGTGAGCCAGCGCGCTGTGCTGCGTTTGCGGATGAAGGTCTGGCCGAAGATGTCGGTCCAGAGTGCCCTGGGGACGAGTGTCGTGTAGCGCCGGAAATTCTTCCAGGAGAGGAAGGTGGCCCAGCCGGCGCGGAAGTAGTGGGCGGTGGGGGGACGCTCGATCCAGAGCGCGTACCGGTACGTGAGTGCGGCAATGGCGAACACGGTGGCCACGAAGTAGCCAATGAGCGCCGCGTCGAAATCCGCGAAGCCGCGCGAGCCGATGAACACGAGGACGAGCGTGACGATCGTCGCGATGATGGCGGCGATGGCGGCGCGCACCTTCGCGTCTCGTGTTTGACGGCCCGGGCGCGCACGTAACGCGTCGATCAGGCCCGGACTCGAAGCGTCGGCGCGCTTCCGGCTCGAATCGCTCACGATCATTTCGGAGTATGCGACCGCGGGGGAACGGTGGCAAGCGTGGCGCGTCGCGCCGCACACGCGGATGCGCCAGCTAGCTCGGGAACGGCCGCTTCTCGTAGACCCCGGAAATCGCCGAGCCATCCCAGACGTAGGCCAGATGACGTGTCTGGCGGCAGTGACTCAACGCCGACGGCCGCAACACGGCGGCGCACTGGCCGCCGGGGTGCCGTACGCTGTCGTACACGATGCCATTGGAGCCTGCCTTGCGGAGCCGCGCCGCCAATGCCTGCGATGCCGTGTAGTCTGCCGGCCGGTACCACTCGGCGTGCGCGCGCTGGAGGCCGCGCACGTCATGCAGCTTCGCGCGCAAATGCGCCTCGAGCACGCGCATGTCGATGTCCATGGGCGGCTCGCTGGTGTAGCTCAGGAAGCGCGCGCGGTGATACTTCGTCTCGGCAATCGCCGTGTCGAGCGACTTCGCTGCGTAGTACGCGCCGAATTCGCTCGTACTGAACCGGCCACCGGGTGTGGAGACGTGGGTGAACGGCGCCATGATCATGCTGGAGCCCGGCCCCGATGCGCGATCTTCCGGCGCGACGAACGTGAGGTCGCCGCTCTCCGCGCGCACACGCGTGTTCGTCAGCTCCTCGACGGCGAACACCGCGTCGAGGTCCGCCGGATCGGCCACGCGCTCGAAGAGCTGAATGGGCGGGAACCGACTCGGAATGATCCGGTAGCATGGCTTCCACGCGACGCGAGCAACGGGCGGCGTGAATGCACGCGCTGGTCGTCGTCCGCTCACGCCACTTCCGCGGGTCGCTCGGCATGCACGGGCGCTCGCACCCTGGTCACGGCCAGCCGCCGCGCTGCGCGTCCAGGTACTGGCGGACGAGGAAGAGATCGGCCACGCGGCCGGAGAGCATCAGCTCCAGCGCGGACCGGCCGTTGAAGAGCGGCGCCGCGTTGGGCCGCTTCACCCAGGCGTCGGCCGCATCGGGCACGGGAATCAGCAGTTGCAGCGCCTTGTAGATGCCGAGGACGTAGGAGACGCGCTCGAGCAGGTCGCGCGATACCGTGCCGACATGACCGGCCTTCCAGCGGTAGTACGTGGACTCCGGCGGGCTGCCCAGGAGCACGCGCGCTTGTGCCTGCGTGAGCTTCCAGGCGCTGGCGATGCGGAAGAACGTCCGCAGGGCGGCGGCCGCGGTTTGCTCCTGGCTCGGCGCGCGCGCCGCGCGAGTGACGCGGGTGCCAGGCATGGGTGCTCCCAGAATGTAGTAATAGTCGAGATTACTACATGTATGCAGTCAGGGCAAGGCACCCGTCGCTGCCATGCCGATGACGGCCGGCCACGCCCCGGCCGTCTGCTCGCAGCGAGCCGCCTACTCGTACAGGTCGTTCACGTCCGCGGCCGCGAGCTCCACGAGGAACTCCGCGATCTTCCCGATCACGAGCCCGGTGTACTCCGCGCCCCGCTCGGCCGTGGCGCCTCGCGGATCGCCGATACCCGTGTCTTCGGTCACCTGCGTCCAGGCGCGCGGGGTCCAGGCCCATTTCTCGCGCAGCGCCTGGATCCTGAAACGCCGCGCGGTGCCGGCGCCCGCTTCCGAGAGTGGCAGCACCAACTCCGGCGCGATGTGGAGCATGACGCTGGTCTCGAGCTCACCCGCGTGATCGCCGGGCAGGAAGTACTGGTCCGCGTCCACGACCTGATACCAGTTCACGCAGCACAGGAACGCGTGCGGATACCGGGGTTGCAGCTCACGGATCATCTGCCGGAAGTCGTTCCCTCCGTGTCCGTTGATGATCACGAGCTTCGTGATGCCCTGGCTCGTCAGTGAGGCAGTGATGTCGTTCAGCACCACCGCCTGCGTGGCCGGGTTCATGTTGATCGTGAGCGGAATGTCGAGCTGGCCCGTGTTGACGCCAAAGGGCAGGGGTGGGAGGACGATCACGCGGGCGCCGCGATCCCACGCGATGCGCGCGGCCTCGCACGCCACGTGATTTGCATGGATGACGTCGGTGGCGTAGGGGAGGTGGTAGTTGTGCGCTTCTGTGGCGCCCCAGGGGAGGATTGCGGTCTGGCAGGGAGTGTCCTTTACGGCCTTCCAAGTGGTCTCCGCCAGGACATAAGGTCGCGCCCGGTTGCTCATGTGGCAGCGCAGAGCCTGATGCGGAAGCGTGCGCTGGAACACGTGTGCCCGGTGGGAAGGGAGAACATCACGGAGCCAATATAGAAACACCGAAGCACTGCGCAAACGACTGCGAAACTCATGGTGGAGGCCGCCTCGTGGCGGGTGCTGCAGCGAACGCTGCGACGGGCACTACCTGGGACGATCAGTGCCACAGCGTGGTGTAATGACGGCAACCGATGTCCTCGCCTGTGCATGGCTGGCAAAATGCTGATTAGCGTGCTGGATGAGTAATTAATCACGGCAACCTCGGCTTTACTTCCTGTCGAGCCCGATGCATTTTGTGCAACCACCTGCGTCCGAATCGGTTCAGGCCGATTCCGTCCCGGCCGGCTGGAGCGCTCAGCTATGGCGCGCAAGGCAGCCCAGATGGTTGTTCCGACATTCGGCAAAGCCGCACCCTCTTTCACCACGCGTGGTTGGAGGCGTCATGCGTCACTTCATTCTCGGGACAGCGATGGCCAGCCTGGTCGTAGTGTTTGCCACCTGCTCCAGAAGCACTTCGAACGCTTCTGGCAGCCAGCGGGTGGCTCGCGTACAGCCACGCTGGGAAGGCGGGATCCGGCCAATGGAGCAGAGAACGGGCGCGGCTGAACCAATCAAGCCGGCCGCGCTATTCGAGGGCAGCGTGCAGCTCACACGTTCTGGGGGAGACATCAGCCGAACCTACGTGCATATCCACTTGAGCACCCCGGGCAATGGAAGCAGCATCTACTGGGCGCTCGCGTCAGGGCGGTGTGGGAATGTCGAAACTCCAGTCCTTCCGATCAGCAGTTTCAATCCGCTTGAAGTCAGTGCGAACGGATCCATTGAGAGTACGGAAGAGATCCCGTTCGAGTTCCCAACCGACGGGATGTACCATCTGGACATCTTCGGGGGCCATTCCGCACGACTCACTGAGGTCATAGCCTGTGCGAATCTTACATACAAGGAAAAGTGAGAGGCAGCAAGCAGATTGGCGGGTGCACGCAGTAGTGCAGAGAAGATATTCCATACAGGAAGCAGAGAATGGTCACCGGAGAACGAGGTGTCCCGGGTTCCCATTCATATTTCTCCGTACCGGAAACTGACAGCCCCTCGGCGAATTCGCCGAGGGGCTGTCAGCATCACTGGTCCGTTGCATGTGCTTATTGATCGGGATACACAGGATTCGGTGCCGCGCCGCCGAAGGTGTAAATCGGCAGCTGGTCAATCTCGAGCTCCTTGGCGGGCATTGGGAAGTGCCGCGGTGTACCCTGCTGCAGGCCATCTATGCGACGACGGTCGTACCACTGCAAGCCGCCACCGGTATCGAGCAGTTCGACATCCTGCTCGTACTGGATGTCCGCGAGCAGTGTTGCCGCACCATCTGCGGCTGTCGCCGGAGTGAGATGCCCGCGGCCAACGCGAGTCTTGTTGATCAATGTGGCTGCGGTCCCGAGGTCTCCACCGGTGCGAACGAGGGCTTCGGCCATGAGCAGATCGTTCTCAGCCGCGAGTACGAGCGGCGCCAGACCAAGGAACGATGAAGCATACCAGCTTACGTCACTGCTCGTGGACTTGGCGCCCCACCGCGAGTGCTCCCAGTTGCTGTAGTGCCAGGCGCCGCGGGCACACTGGAATGGGATCGTTCCAATGTAGGTGAAGTCCGTCGCATATCGGGCATCCTGGAAACCAGCGGCATCCTCTGGAATGCTATGGCATTCGGTGTACTTGGCTGGCAGCGACGGGTTCATCTCATGCATGACGCGCATGCTCACGCGCATCCACGGGCCGTACTCGCCGTACGCCTTGCCGCCATCCCACCACAAATTCCCACCATCTTCCTGAATGGAGAAGTCGAAGGGCGTTCCCGAGCTGATGCCGTTCTCGGCATACGTGAGCACCTTGGCCCAGTTGGCGGCATCGTTTTCGGTGCTATTGCGCGGAAGATAGGCAATGATGCGCGCTGCCATGGTGTTGGCAATCTTTGCCATGTTCTCTGCATTGAGCGGCACCTTCATCGGGAGCGCGTCACTTGGGAGCTCCCACGTCTTCCCCTGCGTCAACGCAATCACCGCGTCGAGTTTGGCCAGGGCACCTGTCGCGACGTCCGGGTACTTCACCAGGGAGCTGACAGGGGCCGGCAATGCCGTGTTCTCATCGACGACGAATCCCTGGTCGAAGGTGAGCGCGATATTGCCGAGCGCAAGGCCCTGCGTGAGCATTGCGAGCGCCTGGTACGACTCGGTCGTGGCCGCGTCGTCAATCACGACACCACCTGCGAGTGCCTTGAGCACGTCGTTCGCCTCGCCGAGCGCCGTGTAATTGTTATACCAGGGATCCTGCACCATGTGAGTATAGTCGCCACCCGTCGTGTTGTTGGGGTAGGCGATTCTTGGTTCTGACGCGCTACGGTTCATGCCGAAATTGTTGAACGCGGACGTCAACGCGTCGGCCATTACCGCGAGCGACTCATTTGGATTCGTCTCGGTGCTCGCGTCCTGCCAGGTCTGGATGGCCGAGGTAGCCAGTGCCGCCACGTCGGACGGAGTGGCAAGCGCCTGTTTGGTGTTCGGCTCGTTCGTATCCGGAATGGTGAGGTCCTGCGAGCAGGCTGCCATGGCAAGGATCGCCGCAGCCACCGCCAGCAATGCCTTTGCTTGGGTCATTCGCATATAGAAATTGCTCCAGTGTCGTATGGACATGCTCAGAAACCAATCTCGATCTGGCCTGAAATCGTGCGGAAGGCCGGATAGCGGAACCCATCGATGCGGAAGTTCGCATCGCCGCCTGAACCGGCTTCCGGATCGAAGCCGCTGTACTTGGTCCAGGTCTTCAGGTTACGGCCGATCACGGCCACCTTGAGGCTCCGAACGAGTCCGTTCAGGCCAATCTGCTTGAGCAGCGAATTGGAGAACTGGTAGTTCACCGAAAGCTCGCGGAGCTTCACGAAACTGCCGTCCTCGACGAAGTAGCTATCGGGGTTCAGCACGTTGTACAGGCCGTTCGAAAAGAAATCGGACGCAATCTTGTCTGACTGCTTGCGGCCAGCCTGATCAATGTCGCCGGACCGCAGGTCGAAGAACATCCACTGCTTGGTGAAGTTGTAGATGTTGCCGCCGTGCGTGCCGTTGATCAGCGCGTAGATTGTGAAGTTCTTGACCTTGATGGTGTTGGCCCAGCCAAAGGTGAAATCGGGGTTCACGTTTCCGATCACGACCTGGTTGACCCCATTGGGATCCACATACACGACAGGCGCTTCAGCGGTCGTGCCCTTGTTGGCCGCCAGCACAACGTACCCGAGCGCGTTCTTGGTGTAGATCGCTTCGAGGTCGGACAGCGACATGCCAGCGTTGCGAGGATTGTCAAGCAGCTGCTTGTAATCCGTGACGAACTTGGTGCCGTAGATGATCCCGAGATCCTCGCCCTGCCTGTAGTAGAAGATTCCCTGGTTCTGGCCACCGGCGTTCTGCTGGAACGGCGGCGCATCCAGCCGGTCAATGTGCTGGCGCGTGCGCTCGCCAGTGAGGCTGAACGTGTAGCTGAAGTTCGGCTGTTCCAGAACGCGAGTAGTGAGCGCCAGTTCCCACGTCTTGCCCGAGACCGTTGCGGCATTGCGCCACTGGGTCTGAAAGCCGCCGGCCAGCGCGATGGAGAGCGGAACTTGCAGGAAGGCGTTGTTCGTCTTGCGCTGTGACCGAACCACGCTGACGTCGAAGCGGCTAAGGAAGCTCGCGTCCACGCCGAACTCGGTCTCGTGCTGAATGGCTGGTTCCAGGTCTGCATTGCCCAGATTGTTCTTGTTGTACTGGCCGTTGTTCACACCGTACGTCTCGTACTGGTAGTTGAACCCGGGGCGCAGTCCTGCCGTACCATTGGCGGCACGCAGCTTCAATTCCTGGATACCCGGAATGTGGAAGTCCTGCGTCACGCGCCATGCACCGGACACCTGGTAGAAGTCGTTGTTGCGCGCCGCGCTTCCGAACAGCGAGGACTCGTCGTGCACGTAGGTCGCCTGCGCCAGGTAGCGGTCATTCCAGTTCAACCCCTGGTTCACGATGTACTGCAGAGAGCGCGTGTTGTAGATGCCGGAATTGGCGGTGAACTGCGTGTTGTCCACGGCGTTCAGCACCTGAAGGTTCCGCAGCTTGAACTGATTCCCGAACGTGTTGGCGAAATCCTCTCGCTCGTCGTCATAGAGATACGAGAGTCTCGTAGTGGCCTTGAGACCTGACAACCCGTAGGTCAACGTACCGTTGATTGCCGCGTTGTTCGCGTGGTCGCGATCGGTCCCATAGTTCAGATGGCCCAGCGACAGGGAGCCGTCAGTGTTGATGTAACCCTTGAACTGATACTGGCTGTTCAGGTTGTTGTAGCGATCCGTGCCGTAGGTCGCGTCGAGTGCCAGCCAGGTAATCGGCCGATACCGCGCCGTGAACGCACCGAAGATCCGCTCGGTGTTGTTCCAGTTGTTGACGTGCAGCAGGTCATACAGCGCGTTGCCGCGTTGCTGCGAGTCAATGTTCGGATCCATGGCGTTGTCGTACAGGACGGTGTCAGCCGGACCGTTCGGATGCGCCAGATTGAGGTCAGGCGGCGCCTGCAGGAGGCCGAAGAAGTCACCGGCGCCGGCTACCTGACCCTGGTCGTCTGAGGTGGTGCCGTACATCATGCTGGCCGATACATCGAGCTTGTCCGTGATGCCCTGATCGAGGTTGAAGCGGAAGTTCTGCCGCTTGAACCCGCTCAGAATGGGCATGATGCCAGGGTCATCGAGCCGGGAGAACGATGCCATGAAGTTCGTGTTCCCCTTCCGGTACCCCAGCGTGATGTAGTTATTCGTGATGGTGTTCGACTGCAGCCACGTCTGGAGCTGGTTCCGCCAGAAGTGATCCGGATCCTGCTGCGCCGTGGGGAACGGACTGTCCTGGATGTGATCGTCCTTCGGCTGGCGAATGCCCGACGCATCCGTCACGATCCGCCCGTCCGCGCCGATCTGGTAAATGTTGTAATGCGCCAGCGGCGGATAGTGTTCGATGTCGCTCTTGCCGAACTCCGAACGGAAGGTGAACTGCATCTTGCCATCCGCCAGGTTCTGCCCGCGGCGCGTGGTGACCGCGATGACGCCGTTGGCGCCCTGGGAACCGTATGTGGTGGCCGAGGCTGCGCCCTTGAGCACTTCCATGCTCACGATGTCGGACGGATCAATGCTCTTAATCCCGTTCTTCGACACGACGCCGTCGATGATGTAGGTCGGTGAGCTGCTTCCGATCTGCAGCACCGTGGACCCACGGATCTGCACCGTGGCGGCCTCGCCAGGCAAACCGCTCTCCGAGAGCACCTGGACGCCGGCGACCTTGCCGGTGAGCAGCGTGCCGATGTCCTGCGCCGGGACCTCCTTGATCTGGTCCTCGTTCACCTTGGAGATGGAGATCGTGGTGTTCTTCATCTCCGTGGCGCCCGCGACGCCTGTCACGACGATTTCATCGAGACGCCGGACGTCCTGCTTCATGGCGAAGTCCACCGTGTGGTCGCCACTGGAAAGCGCTACCTGCTTCGTGACGGCGGCAAAGCCAAGGCGCCGCGCGACCAGGTTGATCGTCTGGCCCTTCACGCTGCTAGCGCTCACCACGAAGGAGTACTGCCCCTTCGCGTTGGTGGCGGCTCCGATCAGCATCGTTTGAACGGAGACCTGCGCCCCTTCCACCGGTTCCCCCTGGGGACCGGTGACCGTCCCCTTGATGACCGCGTCCTGCGCTTGCGCCAGCGATGGCGCCGTAAGCGCAAACGCGAGGAGCGAAGCGGCCAGTGCGACAAGCCGCCCCGCACGTGGGTTTCTCATGGTTGATCCTCTGTACGGTGTCGAATGGATTGCGCTCCTCCGGTGACCCGGAAGAGGCAGGGTGAAACCCGACGGCAGCGCCAGTCGTATCATGAGCAGACGCTGGAACTGGCCGTGAGGCCGGTGGGGAAACGCTCTCGAACAGATTCGGGCATTCAGTTCTCCGCGTGGGGGTGGAAGGCACGACAGGGCAACCATTCGCCTGGCTGCGCTGTCCTATGGGTGAAGGAGGGGAATCGTGTTGGACCGGGTGGTTGGGAGAAACAGTCGAGGCGCGGCAACCATTTGCATAAGGGTCGTGACCCACCCGTAGCGGTGGGCATCGAAACGGTGTCGAATCGGTTGCAGGACCTGCTGGAACAGCGAAGTACGGCGAGAAAAAGCGATGCGCGACATGCGCGAAGGGGTAGCGCGCTGTCGAGATAGTCGGGCGACTGGACTGCAGAAGTAACCAACGTCGCCAGCGGGAGCGCAGCCAGGAAGCGCGCTCGGGCCGGAGGCCTGCCCACGAGACTGGTCAGGACGTCAATAAAATATTCTGATTTTGGGTAGTCGAGCGCAACGGCAATTTGTCCAAATCACGGACAGAATGTCCTGTGCCGCACGATATTACCGGTACCATCATTCGCTCGCGGAACAGTGCCAGCGCCTGCGTCTCTCCGGCCATCCACAACTCCTTGAGCGTGCGCCCGGTGAGCCGCCGCGCCAGCCGGCCAAGCGTCCGGCCGTGCACTCCGATTCCATCCGCCACGTCAGTCCACGCGGCCGAGTGATCCTTGAGTCCGATCGCGCGGACCACGAGCAGCCAGCCGAGAAAGTCCTCCAGTCGCGGATCATCATCGCCGCGCATGATCCGCTTCCACTGATACCACAGCGTACCGCGCCGACAATTCGCCAGTTGCGCAAGCTCGCCAACCGAGCGAACGGGCACTTCGCTGCGGCACGCGACGCTGAGCGCGTCGCGCAAGCGGATCGGGACATGCACCGCCGCTTCCATCTCGCCAGCCAGGACCGTGAGCGATGGTCTGAACGTCGCGCGCCGAATCGCGGACCATAGCTCGCGTGAGACATCCCCGAGCCATACGATCTCCTCCACCAGCACGCCCCGCAGGCAGCGGGCGTTGTCCGCATCCTTCGTCGTCACGAGCACGATGGGACGGGACGGGCAGCGCTCCTTGAGTTCGCGCAGCCGGCGAAAGGGTTCGCCGGTCAACCATGGCAGGACGACCACGGCGCAAGGCGCGCGCAGCAGGTCACGCTGGAATTGCGTCCACGACTGGCTGCTCGACACCTGGCAGTCTGACGGCACGGCGGCCAGTGTGCGCGTGAGCTGCGCCTCGAGGCTACAGTAGACAGCCAGCACGGTGAGCAGCGGGACTCATGAGAGAAATGCAGCGGCGGGAGGGGGAGAGATCGGGGTGCAGCCGAACGGATGCGAAGCTACGATTACCGGACTGGTCCGTCAAGCAGCGTATTGATCGGGTGGACCGTGAGGCCGTAGCTTCGCACGCATGATGCGACAGGCCATGAGGCCAGTCTCCTGGGGCAACCTGCGACGCGCACTCACCGTAGCCGCGGGCGCCACCCTCGTCCCCCTCCCCGCCGCGCGCACCGGAGCGCAGCGGAATCCCCCCCTTGCCGCCGCCGCGGGCGTATCACGCGTCGTCGCACCCGAAACGCTGTCTCTCGTCGTTCGCACCAACCAGCTCGGTTACCTCCCGCGCGCGCCGAAGATCGCGGTCGCATGCGCGCTCGATTCCACGCGAGTCTCGACCTTCCTCGTTCGGGACAGCACGGGGCGCACCGTGCTCGGCCCGCGCCGCGCGCACCCGTCCGGGACCTTCGGACCCTGCAAGGAAAGCTGGCGCCTCGACTTTTCGACCGTGCGCCGCACGGGGCGCTACACGGTCGTGGTTCGAGCGCCGGGACTGGAGGTCTCCTCCCGCGTCGTGCGCGTCAGTGCGCACGTCTACGACGGGGCCGCGAACGTGCTGCTCGCGTATCTGCGCGAGCAGCGCTCCGGATACAATCCGTTCTTCCGCGATTCGGTGCACACGCTGGATGGCATCGTGGTGGATGATTCCGTGCATGACGGCCAGTTCGTGGCCGTGAGCGGCGGGTGGGCAGACGCCAGCGACTACCTGCAATACGTGGCGACATCCGCCACCGCCACGTTCGACATGCTGCAGGCGTATCGCGATCAGCCCGCGAGTTTCACCGACAGGTTCGATGCGCGGGGGCTTCCCGGCCCGAACGGCGTGAGCGATGT
>Ga0207695_10010995_pt1 | contig 10996 bp, 10 predicted proteins | sample KBSC54metaG_FD_184354 | JGI IMG/M metagenome (GOLD analysis project Ga0207695, IMG submission 184354) | Corn rhizosphere microbial communities from Kellogg Biological Station, Michigan, USA - KBS C5-4 metaG (SPAdes) (version 2) | ecosystem: Host-associated > Plants > Roots > Rhizosphere > Soil... | reverse complement strand
CGAGCGATCATCGGCATAAGTCCCGGCGCCGTTTACCGGCGTATCGCCGATCCGTCCCCAGCGCTTGCCGGTCAGGCCGCCGGTCGAAGTCGCTGCGGCTACATGACCATTCTTGTCGAGTGCGACCGCTCCAACCGTCCCGTATTTGAGCTCGACGTCGAAGGCTTCCGATCTGGTCGCCTTCACCTTTTCCAGCTGAAGGCGGCGCTCCTCGGTTTCGAACCACTCGGGCGGCACCTGCTCCAGGCCCTGTTCCACAGCGAGTTCGTCGGCGCCTGAGCCGCCCAGGAACACGTGCGCTGTCTTCTCCATGACCGCTCGGGCGAGGGACACCGGATTGCGCGTTGCCCGGACCCCGGCGACCGCGCCAGCGGCGCGGGTACGGCCATCCATGATTGCGGCGTCGAGCTCGATCGAGCCTTCATGCGTAAAGACCGCGCCACGGCCGGCATTGAAGTTGGGATCGTCTTCCAGCTCGCGCACCGCTGCCTCGACCGCGTCGAGTGCGCTCCCGCCACGTTCGAGCACCATTGACCCGGCCGCGAGCGCCGAGTGCAAGCCGGTCCGGATAGCTTGCTCTCGCTCCGGCGACATGCTCCCGCGCTCGATCACCCCGGCGCCGCCGTGGATCACCAGCTTCCAATCCAGTCCCATTCGCAGCGCTTTGGCGGCGCGCGAAGCGAAAGGAAAGGCCGCTCGCTAAGAGCTGTATCCGCCGTCCTGGTTGTTGCCGCCGGGATCGTAACGGTAATGCAACCCATCCTTGTTGCTGATAAAGCCGAGGGAGAAGGAGAACATCTGCACCTCCATGTCATCGTTGCGGACAGTCAGCGTCCCTCCGTCGGAATCCGTCGAAACCGCATAAACACTGTCGCAGTAGGATGGCGAGGTCGGGCAGGGCGGCGCTGAATTGCTATTCCCCATCGCAACCCAGAAGGCGTTCATCGGATTGGGTTCGAAGCTCAACCCAAGGCCACTGTGGTCCTGAAGATCGAATTCGATCAGATAGAAATCCTTTTTCGGCATGTTATTCCCGGTCTTATTGAAGACGAGAACGTCGTGATCCGGGTCTTTCAGGCCACCTTCCATGTGCCAATAGATGGGATCGATTCCAGTCCCCGGGAGGGCCCACACTTTCACGGTGTATTTCCACCCGCTCGGCACTGAGTTCCTCAGCGCGCGAAGGTACAGTTCGCGGATATCGACTTTTCGGTGCGCCCCCACGTCATCCATCTTGTTTCTCCTCAACCCTTCCGATGTGAAAAGCGAGCGCCGCAGACGCTAACTGGGACGCCGGTAGCCGATTGCGGCCAGGCGGCTCTCGATGCTCGCTGCGTCGGCGACGCGGCCAAGCCGGGAGAGCAGATCCGCATGCACCCTCATCTCCCAGGGACGTTCGTTCGCGTTCGAAGGCAGCTGCGTCAGACCGGCGGACCAGGCGGCGTTTGCCCCGGCCAGATCGCCGCTGGCGCGCCGAACGTCGCCAAGCAGCCGCGAGGCCGAGGCAACGAAATAACGATCTGTGATTCCGTCACCGCTGTTCAGTGTCCGGGCCGAGGCAACCGCGTGGTCCACCAAGCCGGAAGCAGTCTTGAGGGAGCCCGCGTCGAGAGTCAGTTGGGAAGCCCTGGTGAAGCACATGGTCTGGAGCATCCGCCATCGAAATACACTTGAATCGTGGCGGATGAGGCCGGCGGCGCCCCGGCATCCGAGTGAGATTTGATGCGCAGCCTCGTCACGCTTACCGATCGTCATCAAATTGGATGCGAGTTCGAACCTCACATTGGCCGCAACGTCATTCCACAGGCTGTTGCCCGGTTCCTGCACGATCAAGTTCTGGGCTTCCGCAAGCGCTTCCTGGTGCTCGGCGATGGCGCGGTCCGGCTGGCCCTCCTCGCTGAACAATATCCCGAGACCTTCGTGGGCCGGCACCAGCTTTTCGCGGAAATCAACATCGTCGGAGCCGCCTGCAATCGACTTTTCCAAGCTTGCGATCTGCTGCTGGCGAACCGCAACCGCCACATCCAGCCGGCCAGTCGCACGCTCCGCATCGGCGAGCCAGCCAAGGACGTTTGCGAATTCCTTCTGGTAATCCAACTTCGATGAGTCGAGGGAGATCGCCGACTGCATCGGAGCGAGAGCGCTCTGGAACTCGCTGACCGCCTCGGAAAAATGGCGTTTCGTGTAAAGGACGATGCCGATATCTTCATTGGCGTAGAGAACTTCCATCCGCCACTTCAGATTGTCAGGGTCGAGCGCGCTCATCCGGTCGGCCAGCCGCTTGTATTCGCGGTAGTAGTTTTCCGCCGAATCGATGTTGCCACGGTTGCGCTGCAGCTCGCCGATCCAGAAGATATTCTGGGCATGCTCGAATAGCCGTTGCGGATCGTCGGGCTTGCGGCGCACCCAGTCCGCTGTTCCCGCCGCCGCCTGTTCATACAATCGGATCGCGCTGGCCGTATTGCCGCGCATGTTCTGCGCCTGGCCCAGCAGACTGAGCGCGCGCGAACGCTGCCGAAGCTCCGGGTCCGACAATTGCTGATCGCTTTCGCCGGCATAATAATCGACGACCCGCTGCGCGACGCCTTCGATCGCGTCGATCTTCCCGCCCGGCTGCAGATTATCCTTGGCGTCCCCCAGCATATATTCGGCCATCTGCTCGGCCGCTTGACGCTGTTTCACCGCAGCATTGTGCGCCACCACGGCGATAACCACGAAGGGAAGGAAAGCCGCGGCGGTGAAAAGCATCCGGCGCTTGCGTGCAAATAAACGCGCCTTCTCGAGCAGCCCGGTCGGGACCGAGGAACTCGGCGCCCTCACTCCGGCATGCTCATTCGCCGTTTCGTCGGATGACGACGTGCCGTCCGGTTGCGGCTGTTCCGCGGGCTTCTTCGTCAGATCGGCAATGAGCCAATCGTGCAATGCGCTTGTCTCGCTTGCCGGCCGCACGCCCAGCTCGGCGTCAAGAGCTTTGGCAAATTCGCTGAAACGCTTGCGCACGGCCGATGCACTTCCGGCGTTGTGGTCCAACTTCATTGCCAGACGCACCCAGGAGTCGTGGAGCGGATCGATTTTCCGCATTCGCTCGATCAGCGCGACTGCTTCAGGTTCGCGCCCGTCACCGATCAGCCTTTCTGCCTTGCTATTCAGTTGAGCAAAGATTTCGCCCGTCTTGCGCTCACGCTCGACAAGGACCCACTCGTCGAACTCCGGGGTGATCCCCGTAAGCCCGGAAAAAAGCTCTCCTCCATCCTCCACCATGTGCAGCAGTGACGGGTCCATCCAGACCTGCTCGCGGTCCGAACAAACCAACGCATCCCCGGCTGTGCGGCGAATTTCAAACAGAGCCTGGCGGAGACTGAGACGTGCCTGAGCGTCGAAGCGATCGCCCCAAAGCAACTCGATGATCCGCTCCCGGCGAATTCGTTCGCCGGCGTGGACAGCAAGATAGGCCAGGATGGCGCGGCACTTGCGGCTCTTTGGCGTTAAATCCCGCCCCGCGTTGTCGAACAGCGCAAGGCAGCCGCCAAGGACCAGCCTGAACGAACAGGCTTCCGCTTGCGGCGGCTCTGTATTGATCGTCGTCGCGCTCATGCCCCGAACCCGCTGATGCGTGCTTTTTCTCGGCGACCACCAAGTCAGACGAGCATACAACTTTTTTGGATGGGATCCAATTTAATAAAGTTGAAACGAAACGGGGGAGGCGCGGCCAGCGCCTCCCCCGTTAGCGCTTTGTTGCGGTTCAGCGGACGCCGACGATCGTCACAGCGGCTGCCATCGTGGTTCCGGAATTGCGTGCGGCGATCAGTTGATCCATCTGATGGAGCCCGTCGGCAACCGAGGTCTTGAAGCAGACCCGTCCTGCCAGGTTATCAGCGAGGCTCTGCTCCGTGGACCCGGTGCTGCAGACACGCGAAGCGGCGGCGCGAATGCGCTGTTCAAGGGTGGCCTTGCCCCCTGCCGATCCAAGATCCAGATCCCCGTAGCCAATCTTTTCCGACGGCGTCGAACCGAAATCCTGCGCGAGAGCAGGTGTTGCGATAAAGGAAATTGCGCTGGCGATGATCATGACGGTCTTCATATTTATCTCCCGCCGGCCCGCCTCAGTGCGGCGCCGGTGGGATCCCAATTGACCATTCGCGTTAGTTGAGCGGCGAATCTGGCGTTAAATTGGCGTTATTTCGAACGTTATTTCCGTTCCTCACTCATGGGGCGGCGATCAGAGCATCGATCTTCCCGCTGATTTCGCTCCATCGGGAACTCGACTCTTCAGTCATTGTTACCTGGTCAATGTCGCATTTCACGGCTGACTGGCGGATCGACCGATCCGAACGCGCTTCTGTGGCCGCAAACTGGAGCGGGATGGGGCGAATCACCGGCGGGGCAGTGATCGCCGTGTTGTTCATGGGCAGCACTTTGCTGACCCCGCTCTACGAGATCTACAAATCGAGCTACGGCTTTTCGTCATTCGTGCTGGTGCTGCTCTATTCGGTTTACGTGATCGGTAACCTGCTCGCCCTGTTTTTCTTCGGGCAGTTATCGGACCGGATCGGTCGAAAGCCGTTGGTCTTCGCTGCCTTGGGTCTTGCGGCAGCGAGCGCTCTCATCTTCCTTGTCGCCCAAAGGCTTTGGTGGTTGTTCCTCGCCCGAGTCGTTAGCGGCCTCGCGGTCGGCATCGGGTCCGGGGCAGCCACAGCCTGGATCACGGAATTCACGCCTGCTGAACGAAGGGCAAGGGCGGCCGCGATCATGACCGGGTTCAACTTCGTTGGTTTGGCTGTGGGTCCATTGCTGGCGGGACTGCTGGTTCAATATGCTCCACATCCGTTGCGGCTGCCGTTCATTACCTATCTTGGAATCGTAGCGATCGCCGCTGCGTTGGCCGCAATTCAGCCCGAGACATTAGCGGCCACGGGCAAGGCGACGTTCAAGCCGCGGCTCGGCGTTCCGGCCGATGCTCGATCCGCATTCATTGCCCCTGCGGCAGGGGGTTTCGCAGCAATGGCCGTGGTCGGCTTCTATGCTGCGCTTGGACCAACCGTGATCCGGCAAAATCTGCACATTGCGAATCACGCGCTGGCGAGCGCCATCGTCGCCGAGCTGTTCGTCGTCTCGGCTACCCTCATCGTGGCGACACGTCAGGTGGACGGCCGGAAACTGATGCTGTGGGGATTGGCTGCGACCCCGATTGGAATGGCTCTGCTGATCATTGCTGAGCGGTCCGGCTCGCTCGCCGTCCTCCTCGCCGGCACGGCAGTATGCGCAATCACAGGTGCGTTCGGCTATCGCGGCGGGCTTGCGGTTGTGAACTCGCTTGCGTCGCCGGAGAGACGCGCGGAGATCGCGTCGGCTTTCTTCGTTTGCTGCTTCTGCGGAAATGCGCTTCCGATCATCGGGGCGGGCGCTCTCACGCTGGCCACATCGGCTCGTATCGCCGATTTGATCTTCGCTGTCGTTATTGCCGTGATCGCAGCGCTCGCCTTCGCTGCGGCGTTTGCCGTTCCAAAACGGCTGGAGATGCACGCCTGATCAGCGGCTTGGGTTAAGAGGCCGCAGGCCCTATATGGCCGCGCATGTCTTCCATCCGTCCCTGGCGCGATATCGAGCGGCGCAAGTCGCGGCAGATCATGATCGGTTCGGTGCCGGTTGGCGGGGATGCGCCGATCAGTGTCCAGACGATGACCAATACGCCGACCGAAGACGCAAAGGCGACGATCGATCAGATCCGCCGCTGCGAGGAGGCTGGCGCCGATATCATCCGGGTCTCCTGCCCGACAGCCGAGGCGACTGCAGCGCTGAAAGAGATTGTCCGGGCGGCTCGCGTGCCGATCGTGGCCGACATCCATTTCCACTACAAGCGCGCGTTGGAAGCTGCGGATGCAGGCGCCGCGTGCCTTCGAATCAACCCAGGGAATATCGGATCGGAAGAGCGCGTCCGCGAGGTGATTGCCGCGGCGCGTGCAAACGGCTGCGCGATTCGGATCGGCGTGAATGCCGGAAGCCTTGAGAAGGATTTGCTCGAAAAGTACGGTGAGCCCTGCCCCGAAGCGCTGGTCGAGAGTGCACTCGATCATATTCGGATCCTCGAGGATCACGGGTTTCGCGAATACAAGGTCGCGGTGAAGGCGAGCGACGTCTTCCTTGCCGTTGCAGCCTACATGCAGCTCGCAAGCGAAGTGGATTGCCCACTCCATCTTGGAATCACCGAAGCCGGTGGACTGATCGGCGGAACGGTCAAGTCGGCGATCGGCATCGGTAACCTGCTGTGGGCGGGAATCGGCGACACGATCCGCGTCTCGCTCTCCGCCGAGCCAGAGGAAGAAGTCCGGGTCGGCTATGAGATTCTGAAGGCGCTCGGAATCCGAAGCCGCGGCGTACGGGTGGTCTCCTGCCCCAGCTGCGCCCGCCAAGGCTTCGACGTGATTCGTACCGTCGAGGCGCTGGAGTCGCGGCTTCAGCACATTAAGACGCCAATGTCGCTTTCGGTGCTTGGGTGTGTGGTCAACGGCCCCGGCGAGGCGCGCGAGACCGACATCGGAATCACCGGCGGCGGCAACGGCAAGCATATGGTCTATTTATCGGGCGTGACCGATCACCATGTCCAGGACGCCGACATGATCGATCACATTGTGAAGCTGGTGGAGGCAAAGGCGGCGCAGATCGAAGCTTCTCAGACAAGCGAACCCGCACTCGACGCAGCGGAGTGAGCCTCCCGTCACCTCCGCGAAAGCGGAGGTCCCGCTCATTTTCAAACGATAGCAGGCCAGAAGCGGGATTCCCGCCTTCGCGGGAATGACGGTAGGGACCCTCGATGAATCGCGTCGTCCAGCAAACAGGAAAGGCATTTGCGGTCGCCTTGGGCGCCGTCGCGCTGCTGTCCCTCATGGACGCGGTGATGAAGCATCTCGTCATTGCGATCGGCATCATTGTCGTCAGCATCTGGCGCTCGCTCGCCAATCTTGGCCTCAGCGGCGCGCTCTATCTGCCGCGTCGACTTCCGTGGCCCGATCGAAAGACGCTGAAGATCCATGTCGCCCGCGGAGTGCTGGGCACGGTCATGGCTTTCCTATTCTTCTGGGGGATCGGCCGGGTGCCGCTCGCGCAGGCGATCGCGCTCACTTTCATCGCACCGCTGATCGCTCTGGTGCTGGCGAGCGTCTTTCTGAAGGAGCAGATCGGCCGCCGTTCGATCGGCGGCTCGGTGGCCGCATTCGCCGGAGTGCTCGTCATCATGTTCGGGCAGGCGCACGCACGATTGGGCCCGCAGGTTCTGCTTGGCTCGGCCGCAATCATCGGCTCGGCCTTATGTTATGCGGGCAATATCGTGATGATGCGGCGCCAGGCGCTCGCCGCGCGGCCGCTCGAGATCAATTTCTTCAACGCGCTGACGGTGATGGCCTGCTGGACCGTCGCGCTGCCGTTCGTTGGAGTGCCGGCGTCCGCCGGCTGGCAATGGGCGTGGATCGCCGTCGCTGCGATCCTGTCGACAAGCGGCACCTTACTCTACAGTTGGGCCTATGCCCGCGGCGAGGCGAGTTATCTGTCGGTCACGGAATATAGCGCCTTTATCTGGGCGTCGGTACTGGGATGGCTGGTCTTTCGGGAGCCGCTTTCGCTGACCACCCTCGCCGGCGCTCTTCTGATCGTCGGCGGCTGCCTCGTTACCGTTCGCGGCCGGATTTCGGCGCCGCCCGAAATCGAGGTTGCCGCCTAGCTGCCCGAAGCGAGGACGTTGATGGTGAAGGCGAGCACCCCGATGTTGAAGGCGAACGCCGCAAGGCAGTGAACCGTAACCACGCGCCGGATATGCTGATCCGTCACCTCGACGTCCGAAGTCGCGAACGCCATCCCGCAGGTGAAGGCGAAATAGACGAAATCCCAGTAATCGGGCTCTTTCGTCCCGGGGAACTGTAGCCCGGAGCAGCCGATGTCCGGCTTCATGTAGGCAAGATGCGCGTAGTGAAGCGCGTAGATGGTGTTGCTGAACAGCCAGGCGAGCGCGAGCGTCAGGATGATCAACGACTTCGTGAAAGGCTGCGGGTTCTGCCCGACAGTCTCGGCGGCAATTGCGGTCAGAAGGGCCGCCATCACAACGCCCGTAATGGCCAGAAGCACCTTTCTGTTCGCGTCGTTGGCCGTCGCGTGGCTTCGGATCACATGCGCCTCGTTGGTCCCGAGCAGCGACAGGCACGACAGCAGGAAGACGAGTGAAGCGACGTCGAAGCCGGCGATCGCCCCGAGCGTCCAGCGATGAAAGAGACCGGCTGCGACCGGGACGCTGACGATCAGGACCACCATGAACGCGAGGAATCGCGGCGGCGCGATCATATTGCCGATCGTTCGGGGCTTCGTGAGCTTCATCACTTCTTTTCCGAATGGCAGATCAGCTGGTTGATCTGCTCGGTCAGCTGCGTGTTCTGCGCAAGCAGTTCGTTGATCTGCTGAGTCAGCACGACATTCTGCTTGATGAGCCGGTGCATGTCGTCGTTCATCTGCAGAAGCGCTTCGGCATCCTTGTAGGTCTGCTCCAGTTGCTGATCCGACTTCTCGGCCGCGACCTTCTGGCCGACCATGATGATCGACAACAGCACCAGCTGGAGGAAGGTTTGCGCGATCCATTGAATCAGCGTGCTGGTGCCCGCCTGGATTGCCGCCGGCAGGCTGATGAGGGCGAGAATGGCGAACGCATAGGCGCACCACATCGTGCCGACGATGCCGGTGATTTTGACCGCGAGGCGGTTGTTGAACCCGGCGGCCCTCTCCTCCTGCCGTTTCAGGAATTCCTTGCGCAATTCGATGTGCGGATGCGGGATGTGATCCATTTTGCTCCCCCTGACCATCGCGGGTTTGTGCGCGACAGAACGCAAGGCTACCGCACAGTTTCGCTTCGTCCAGTGAATAAGAAGACAGGCTCGCCCAGTGATTGATATACGACCTGCCAACCGCCGAGACGTCCCGCTGATCCTCCGGCTCGTCCGCGAGCTTGCGGAGTTCGAGCGCGAGCCCGACGCCGTCGTGGCCACTGAGGACATGTTGTCTGACGCTCTCTTCAGCGACCGGCCGGCCGCCGAAGCAATAATCGCGGATTCAGGCGGCGAACCGGCCGGATTTGCGCTCTTCTTCCAGAACTTCTCGACATGGACAGGGCGCCCGGGGCTGTATCTGGAAGACCTGTATGTCACACCTGCCGCGCGCGGAGCGGGCGTTGGGACCGCCCTGCTGAGGCACCTCGCGCACATTGCAATCGAGCGCGGCTATGGCCGGTTCGAATGGGCGGTGCTCGATTGGAACAAGCCGGCAATCGCCTTCTACCGATCGATGGGGGCGGTCGGCATGGACGAGTGGCGGATCCAGCGGGTCAGCGGCGAAGCGCTCGTGTGGCTGGCGGGGGGGTAAGCGATGGCGTGGTTGTGGCTCATCGTCGGAGGCTTGTTCGAGGTTGCGTTCACGACGTCGCTTCGCTTCGTCGACGATTTCCGAAACCTGCCGTGGACGGCCGCCTTCCTTATCTCGGTCGCAATCAGCATGGGGCTGCTTCAGCTCGCGTCGCGAACCATTCCGATGGGAACCGCCTATGTCGTGTGGGGCGGGATTGGCGCGCTCGGAACGGTGATCGTCGGCATCGCGTTCTTCGACGAACCTGCGAACCTGCTCCGGATCCTGCTGATCTTTGTCATCGTCGCTGCGATCGCGGGGCTAAGGCTGGCGGCCTGACGCGCATCGGGCTAGGTGAGCGCGATGCGTGACGAGTTAACGCGCGAGGAGTGGGAGAAGCGAGTCGCGAAAGAGAGCGGCGGCAAGGATCTTTCGCGAGAGACGCCGGAGGGAATTCGGCTCAACACAGTCTGCGGCCCCGAGGACGTCGCGGGCATCGACAGCGGCTGGCCGGGCGTCGCGCCGTTCACGCGCGGGCCCTATGCGACGATGTACGCGGGCCGCCCCTGGACGATCCGCCAATATGCCGGTTTCTCGACGGCGGAAGAGTCGAATGCCTTTTACCGCCGCAATCTCGCGGCTGGGCAGAAGGGCCTGAGCGTCGCATTCGATCTCGCCACCCACCGCGGCTACGACAGCGACAATCCGCGCGTCGCGGGCGACGTCGGCATGGCCGGCGTAGCGATCGACACCGTCGAGGACATGAAGCTTCTGTTCGACGGAATCCCGCTCGACCGGATGAGCGTCAGCATGACGATGAACGGCGCGGTGCTTCCGGTGATGGCCTTCTTCATCGTCGCGGGCGAGGAGCAGGGCGTCCCCCACGACAAGCTCACCGGCACGATCCAGAACGACATTCTGAAAGAGTTCGCGGTCCGCAACACCTACATCTACCCGCCCGAGCCGAGCATGCGGATCGTCGCCGACGTGATCGCCTATTGCGCGCGCGAGATGCCGAAGTTCAATTCGATCTCGATTTCGGGCTACCACATGCACGAAGCCGGAGCGACCGCGGTTCAGGAGCTCGCCTACACGCTTGCCGACGGCATGGAATATGTCCGGGCGGCGATGGCCAAGGGGCTGGACGTCGACTCATTCGCGCCGCGCCTCAGCTTCTTCTGGGGCATCGGTATGAACCTCTTCATGGAGGTCGCGAAGCTCCGCGCCGCGCGCACTTTGTGGCACCGCATCATGACCGATCTCGGCGCGAAGAAGGACGAGTCGAAGCGACTTCGGACCCACTGCCAGACGAGCGGAGTCAGCCTGACCGAGCAGGACGCGTATAACAACATCATCCGCACCACGATCGAGGCGCTGGCGGCGGTGCTCGGCGGCACCCAGTCGCTGCACACCAACAGCTTCGATGAGGCGATCGCGCTTCCGACCGATTTCTCCGCGCGTATCGCACGAAACACGCAGCTGATCCTCGCGGAGGAAAGCGGAGTGACGGCGGTCGCGGACCCGCTCGGCGGGAGCTGGTACGTTGAGAAGCTGACGCGCGAGCTGGAGGAGAAAGCGTGGGCGCTGATCGAGGAAGTGGAGGCGCATGGCGGGATGACCA
>Ga0207695_10010994_pt1 | contig 10997 bp, 12 predicted proteins | sample KBSC54metaG_FD_184354 | JGI IMG/M metagenome (GOLD analysis project Ga0207695, IMG submission 184354) | Corn rhizosphere microbial communities from Kellogg Biological Station, Michigan, USA - KBS C5-4 metaG (SPAdes) (version 2) | ecosystem: Host-associated > Plants > Roots > Rhizosphere > Soil... | reverse complement strand
AGCGGCGCGACTTTGCGCATGATATCGGCGCGCCCGCCGTACGCAGCGATCGGCAAGCCGCCGCCGATAATCTTGCCGAGCGTCGTCAGGTCAGGCTTGATTCCGAAACGCTGCTGCGCGCCGCCGAGCGCCACGCGGAAACCCGTCATCACTTCGTCGAAGATCAGCAGCGCGCCATGACGCGCCGTCAGTTCCCGCAGCGCTTCCAGAAATCCCGGCGCGGGCGGCACGCAACCCATGTTGCCCACCACCGGCTCCACGATCACCGCCGCGATTTGCCCGCCGCGCACGGCAAACGCCTGCTCGACAGCCGCGATCGAATTGTAGGGCAGCGCCAGTGTCGTTTCCGCAAACCCTTTGGGAACGCCCGCAGTGTCCGCGATCCCCAGCGTCGCCATGCCCGACCCGGCTTTCACCAGCAGCGAATCGACGTGCCCGTGGTAGCAGCCTTCAAACTTGATCGTCAGGTCGCGGCCCGTGAATCCGCGAGCCACGCGCAGCGCACTCATCGTCGCCTCGGTGCCGGAATTCACCAGCCGCAGCATCTCCATCGACGGCACCACTTGCGAGATCAACTCGGCCAGCTCGACTTCGCCCTCGGTAGGCGCGCCAAAACTTGTCCCGCGCTCCAGCGCCTCGCGCAGCGCGTCAATCACCGGCTGCGGACGATGCCCCAGCAGCAGCGGTCCCCACGAGCCCACGTAGTCGATATAAGAATTGCCGTCGACGTCGAAGATGCGCGAGCCTTCGCCCCGCTCGATGAATCGCGGCACGCCGCCGACGCTGCGGAACGCCCGCACCGGCGAATTCACGCCGCCAGGAATGCGCGCCTGCGCCCGCGCGAACAGCTCCCCAGAACGCAGTGTCCTCATAACCCGGCGCGCGAGCTCTCCGGGACCACACGATTCAGCGCCAGATTCATCAGCACTTCCTTCAGCGTGCCACTCAGGTTTCGCAGCAGGCGGCCGCGCAGTTCGATATACGGCTGCGTGCCCGCGAACAAGTCCTGCATCAAGTCGCGGAACCGCGGACTGCGCCGCATGAATTGGACCATCCGCGCCGGCACCGAATTGAACATAAATGTGCCCAGGAATAACCGCCGCGCCAAGGTCGACGCGAACTCCAGATCCAAGGCAAACTCCCGCGCGAGGCTGGCGCGATAAGCCGCGGCTTTCTCCAGAAGGCCGTGCGCATCATCCAGTACAACCTGGCTCGCCAGGTCGCCCGAGCGCATCGCGTAGTACAAACCTTCGCCCGTGATGGGATCAACCAGTCCGCCCGCGTCGCCCACCGCCATCCAACCCTCGCCGGCCACGCGATTATTCTTCCATCCCGGCGATTCGAGCGATGGCAGCATGTGGCTGTAAAACTTTGACCCGCGCCACGCCATGCCGCGCTCGTCCATATAACGTTCAAGCCGGACCCTCAGAGCCTGCGCTGGCTCGCCCTTGCCGCAGATGCCCACCGAAAGGTGCCCGCAGCGCGGAAACACCCAGATGTACCCTTCGAGCTGCGGCAGAAATTGAATATCGATCTGATCGCGCGACGCCGGTACGTAGTAACCCAGCGCCCTCATGGTGTCTTTCGCGCTCCACTCCGTTCCCACTTCGCGCAGAGGATTGCGCGCGCCCGTGGCGACGATGCAAAAGTCTGCCTCGGCGATGCCGCCTTGTGTGCGCAGGCGCCAGCCGCGCTCGCGGCGCTCGATACTCAGCACGCGCGTCTTTTCGATGGCCGCTCCGGCCCTCTCGGCGCGAAGCAGCAACATCCGGTTCAAATCCAGCCGCGAATAAATCACCAGCGGCCGCGATAGCGGCATCTTCACTTCGCCGGCGTTCGGCGCCGCCAGCGTGGTGTCATGAATCAATTTCTTGGGCGTGTCGTTGTGGATCAAAAACGGGTACTGCTGATACGCCTTGTAAGTAAGTCCGCCGCCGCAGGGCTTCTCCCACGCGAGTTTCTCGTCGAAGACCAGGGTCCGCAAGCCCGCGCTCGCCAGCCGCTCGGCAGCGAACGAACCAGCGGGACCTCCGCCCAGTACTGCAACTGTCTTCATTGACCTTGGCCCGTCGGAGGATGGCCGGGCGGCAACGACCCTGGCAACGGCTGGTCGCCATGCGAATTGCCGGGACTCGCTTGACGCCCCTTAACCGCCCATTTGTCGCCTTTGCGTTCGAGGACGTATTCCATCGACATGCCGCCGCTCCCCGGCATGCCCTTGGGAACGAACGATACGTTGGCCCGCGCGGTGTCCTTCTCAAAAGAAATAGACCCTACGTTGACGTCCATCGCACTCATATCCAGACCCATCGTGGGCGCGCGCTGCTTGAGGTAGTCGATCACTCCCTCCTTCACCGCTTCGGGATTCTGGATGTTCTTCGAGCAGGCCGCCAGGACCAGGATCGACAACGCCAGCGCACACGTTTTCACAGATCCGATTATACCCAGCCTATTGCAATAGCGCCGCGATGCGGTCAGCGTCGTTGGGCACAACGATCGGCTGATTGCCGAAGGTGGAACGAATCTTCACGCCGCTGGGCGTTTCCAATTTTCCTGTGTGGTACTTGTAAATGTAATCCGGGTCCTTGAGGACGTTGCCCGTCAGCACCGCCACCACATCGGCGTCCTCGCGCATCACCCCCGCCGCCGTCAGCTTGCGAATGCCCGCCAGCGTCGCGGCGGAAGCCGGCTCACAGCCAATGCCCGCGCGCCCAATCATCGCCTTGGCGTCGGCGATCTCCTGCTCCGTGACTTTCTCTACCGTGCCGCATGACGAACGAACCTCATGCAATGCCTTGGGCCAGGAAACTGGATCGCCGATCCGAATCGCGGTCGCCAGCGTCTCCGGATTCGTGACCGCGTGCAGCTCGCCGCCCTTGTGGAACATTTCATGGAACGGCGCGGCGCCCTCCGCCTGGATCACCGCCAGCCGCGGCATCTTCGCGATCAGCCCTAGCTCGTGCGCCTCCCGCAGCGCTTTCCCGAACGCCGAAGTGTTGCCCAGATTGCCTCCCGGGAGCACGATCCAATCCGGCGGATTCCAATCGCGCTGATCTAGCATTTCAAAAACGATGCTCTTCTGGCCCTCGACGCGGAAGGGATTCATGGAATTCAGCAGATAAATTCCCAGCCGCTCGGCGAGCACCCGCACCAGCGCCAGAATCTGATCGAAGTTGGCTTCCACTTCGAGCGTGCGCGCGCCGTATTCCAGCGCCTGCGCCAGTTTCCCGAAAGAAATGTTGCCGTGCGGCAGGAAGATCAGAGCCTCCAGCCCCGCCGCCGCCGCATAGGCAGCCATCGAAGCGGAAGTGTTGCCGGTCGAAACGCAAGCCACGCGCTTCATCCCCAACCGCCGCGCCTGCGACGCTCCGCAGGTCATGCCGTTGTCTTTGAACGATCCCGTCGGATTAAAGCCCTGATGTTTGAAAGTGATCTTGTCGAGCCCGCCATATTGCGCCGCAAGCGGCCCGTCCAGCAGTGGCGTGTTCCCTTCCCGCAGCGTCACCACATGCGCGTTGTCATTCATAAAAGGAAACAGCTCGCGATAGCGCCAGACTCCACTGGTATCGAGCGGCGCAGTGCTCAAGCGGCGCTGCCGGAACAGATCGCGCAACTCGCCGGCGCTGGGCCGCGCGCCGCTGTATGCGGCTTCCATCAGCCCGCCGCATTTCGGACAGTTGTACAGCACTTCGGTAATCGCGAACCGCTCACGGCAGGACGCCTCAAAGCAGACCAATTCGGCCTGCACGCTGGAAGACATATTCTTTAAGTGTAGACCAGCATGCTTTCCGTTCATCTTGCATCCGGGCGCGTCGAAGTGCGCCGCCAGCCGCTCCCCCGCGTCCCTAAAGGCTTCGCCCGCATTCGCCTGCTGGCCGCCGGAATCTGTTCCACGGATCTCGAGCTGCAACGTGGATACTACGGTTTCTCCGGCACGCCCGGACATGAATTCGTGGGTGAGGTCGTCGACAGTCCGTCTGAACCAAAGTGGCTCCGGCGTCGTGTCGCCGGCGAAATCAATCTTGCCTGCGGCAAATGCGAATGGTGCGCGCGCGGCCTCGGACGCCATTGCCCCACGCGCACTGTCCTCGGCATCGTGAAGCACCCCGGAGCCTTCCGCGAATTCCTGACGCTGCCGGTACACAACTTGCATCGCGTGCCGGACTCGATCTCAACCGAGCACGCCGTGTTCATCGAACCCGTGGCCGCGGCCTGCGAGATTCTGGATCAAGTGAAGATCCCCAAGGGCGATCCAGTCGCGCTGCTCGGCGACGGAAAGTTAGGGCTGCTCATCGCTCAGGTCTTGCAAGCCCACGGTGCGCACGTGCACCTGTTCGGCCGTCATCGGGACAAGATGCGGTTGGTTGAGAAGGCTGGCGTGACCACCGAGCTCCTGCCGAAGAAATTGCCCGAGCGCGCCTATCGTTGGGTGGTGGACGCCACCGGCTCGGCGGAAGGCCTGCGCGCCGCCGTGACGATGTGCCAGCAGCGCGGGACGATCATTATGAAGTCCACAGTACACGGGCTAGTGACGATCGACACTGCTCCCGTGATCGTCAACGAAATCACTCTAGTGGGTTCACGCTGCGGCCGCTTCGAGCCTGCCATTCGCCTGCTCGCGTCAGGCAAGGTGAACGTTGCGGATCTGATTTCCGCCGAATTCCCGCTCGACTGCGCACCCGAAGCCTTCGCGCGCGCCGCGACCAAAGGCGTCCTGAAAGTTCTGCTGCGGCCTCCGCAGTAGCGTTACTTCGCCACCGAGATCACGTCGCTCCACAGCGCCACCGCCAGCGCCGTTGCCCCCAGGAAGCTGCCGAACGGCAGCTCATAAGTCGAAGCGTCTTTCTTGGTCAGCTTGATGTAAGCCAGCCCGACGAATGAACCCGCAATCGACGCCAGAATCAGCGTCATCAGCGATAACCGCAACCCCACGAATGCGCCGATCATCGCAATCATCTTGACGTCGCCGAAGCCCAGTCCTTCGCGGTGCCGGAACTTCTCGTAGAGCCATCCGACCAGCCAAATAGAACCGCTGCCCACCGCGGCCGCGAATGCCGATTCGCCGAAGGACTGCCAGCGTTCGCCCCAGGAAAAAGGAATAAACATTGCCGCGAAATAATGTTCCAGCGGCACGAACAGCGAGAACGCCAGGCCCACTACCGTGCCGCCCAGCGTGAACTCATCGGGAAGAATGCGCTCTTCCAGATCCGATGCGATCAGCGCAATCATGATCGCCGAGTAGATCGCATACTTGAGCGCAGGCAGCGTGAATCCCAGATAAGCGACACACACCGCGAAGGCCACGCCCGTGGCGATTTCCACCAGCAAATAGCGCAGTTGAATCCGCGCCTGGCAGTGGCGGCAGCGCCCGCCCAGCACAAAATAACTGATCACCGGGATATTGTCGTACCAGGCGATGGTCTTCTCGCAGTGGGGACAAAACGAACGCGCCGGCGTCACCACAGATAGATCGCGCGGAAGCCGGAAGATGCACACATTCAGGAAGCTGCCGATCAGCAGCCCGGCCAGGAACGCGAGCAGCGCGAACATCATCCTAGGACCTCTCGATAAGCCTGCACTGTTTTCTCGACCATTCTTTCCACAGAGAACTGCTGTTGCACTCGCTCCCGCGCCGCTTGGGACATTCGCGCAGCCAGTTCCGCGTCCTCGAGTAAGCGCCGGACTGGTGTTGCAAAATCGCCATCACTGACCAGGAAACCGGTCTTGCCCGATTCCACTACCTCCGGCAATCCGCCCACGCTTGACGCAACCACCGGCACTCCCGCCGCCATAGCCGCCAACGCGGCCGACCCCAGCCCCTCCATTTCGCTTTTATAGACGAACACGCTGGCCGTCGACAAATCCTGCCATAAGTCAGTTGTTAGTTCGACAGAAATGCCGGGAATCTCCACGGGCTTGGACGACAGCGCGACCACCCGGCCGACCCGGGGCCGGGCAGCCTCCGGAATCGGCACGCCATCGTGAACCACACGTATCTTAGCTCCGCGAATTCCCGCGTCCATCAACCGCGCGGCAACATATTTAGACACTGCGATATACAGTGCCGCCCGCGCGTACTTCCACAGCGAGAAGAAGCCGCGCTTGATCGGAAACGCCACTCGCCGCGACACCACCAGCGGAGGCACTCCTCCAACCGCGGCGCCCGCGATCGCCGCCAAAGTATGTGACTTCGCATCGTGGACGTGCACCAGATCCGCCTGCCTCGCCGCCGCCATCAGGCCGCGAAACGTCAACGCGCGCACGTCCAACTTGCGCCTGGCCGCTTCCTCGAATAAAGGCGATCCCGCGCGCGCCAACAGAACCGCGTCCGTCAGCCGCTCGATCAGGTACAACGCCTGCCATTGTCCGCCGCGCATTTCGCGCCCGCTATCGACGTGCAATGTTCGCACGCTATCTCCCGGGACTCATGAATCGCACTTTGGCGTACTTGAGAAAGTTATAGAGCGCCGCCAGGTTGGCGATTGCCAGTCCCTCGACGCCATCCAGGAACCCGAGATTCACGAAGTACGTGCGGAAGAAAGTCCATGGCGGTTCGAAGATCAAGCGCCCCCAAGTGACTTTCTCTCCCGCGTCGATCAACTGCGCGGCGGCGAGAGTCGTGTAGCGATCCATCGTCTTCAAATGCTCCGACAAAGAATCGCAGGTGAAGTGCAGCAGGTTCGAATCCAGATGCCCGACGGTTCCCTCCGCCTTCACCGATTCGTGAACGTAATCGCCCACCCATTTGGCCTTGCGACGATCGTAAAGCCGCACCTTGCGGTCCGGATACCAGCCCGAGTGCCGGATCCATCGGCCCAGATAACGGGCCTGCCGCGGCATGGTGTAAGCGTCGAATTGCGGCCCGTGTTTCTTGACGCGCCAGATCTCCGCCTCCAGCGCCTCGCTGAGCGATTCGTCGGCGTCCAGCGAAAGGATCCAATCATAGGCGGCCTGCTCGGCGGCGAAATTCTTCTGCTTCGCATAACCCAGCCACACCGTCTCGACCACCCGGGCTCCCAAATTTTTCGCGATCTCGACCGTACGGTCGGTAGAGCCGCTGTCGATCACCACAATCTCATCGGCGCAGCGCAGGCTTTCCATCGCGCGCGGCAGATTCCGCTCCTCGTTATAAGTGATGATGGTGGCCGAGATCTTCACAAACTGTTGGCCCGGACCGGCGACAGAGTGAACGACAGGATCAGAATCAGCAGCGCGGCGATCCCCAGCCAGGTGCGCGTCCGCCCCAGCGGGTAGGGATCGTAAATTACCGGATGCCGCATCGCGAAGAAGAATAGCAGCGCAGCCCACAAGAGCCAGCTATATGCGAAGTAGAACCCCATCGGGATCAGCAGCGCCACAAAGATTCGCGACAGCCAGCGCATTTTTTCGCCCACGAAAGAGTAAAGAATGTGCCCGCCATCCAATTGGCCGATGGGCAACAGGTTCAGCGCCGTGGCGAGCAATCCCACCCATGCCGCGCGCGCCACCGGATGCAGGTAGATGCTGCCCGCGGGCACGCCCGGAAACTGAATCAATTCGAATAACCGCAGCAACAACGGGTTGCCAAAAATCAAATCGCTGCGATGAACCACGGCCGGCGCCACTTTCGACAGCGACAAGCCCACCGCCAGCGGCGCCAGCAGCGTCACAAAACCCGCCAGCGGTCCAGCCACGCCGATATCGAACAAAATCCGTTTGGAATAAATGCCCGAGCGGATGCGGATGAACGCGCCAAGAGTGCCGATGAGCGTCGGCGCCGGCAGAAAATACGGCAGCGAAACGTCCACATGGTAATGCCGCGCCGCCAGATAGTGGCCCATCTCGTGGGCCATCAGGATGGTCAGCAGCGTGAGCGAGAACGGCAGCCCGTGCAACAGAAACCAGGGATCGTGCCACATGCGCACGTAACCATAGAGGTCGGCGTCGAAGTTGGTAGGACGGTTGGCGGAGAAACTTTCCTGCAGGCCCGCCCCCACCACCGTGGCGCTCAGTAGCGTAAGCAAAAACAACAGGGCATGCAGCCAGTAGCGCTGGCGAGGCCGCGGCGTGTCTAGATCCGACTCGTGCAAGGGTTCGAAAAGGTTGCTTTCGAAAGCCTCGCCCGGCCGCGGATAGCCGTTCGTCGACACGTTGGGATTTATTCGAGCGCCTGCAATTCCTTGCCGGGTTTAAAGCGCACCGCCTTACCTGGCGGGATCGCGACTTCCGCCCCCGTGCGCGGATTACGTCCGATACCCGTCTTGCGCGGCCGCACGTTGAAGATGCCGAAGCCTCGCAGCTCAATGCGCTCGCCACGCTCCAAGGAGCGCTTCATGCTTTCAAAGACGGTTTCAACGGCCATCTCGGCCTTGGTTTTGGTGATGCCCGTCCGGTTGACCACTTCATTGATGATGTCGAGTTTGATCAAATCCGCCTCCTCCGCTCCAAACCCAATGCTAGGATTGGGTTTAGCCGTTTGTCAAGCGCCCGGCGCCGGCGATTCCAAAAACACTAAGGAAGACGGGAAAAAAGGCAGGGAAAGAAAAATGGTTGGGGGCGGCTAGTTCCGGGCGATTCGTTTTTGGCGTCCGCTGCGCGAACCGCGCACTCAGGTGCATTGGTTGCAGCCTGTTATTGAGATTCAGCCACGCTCCGATCCGAAAACGCTCAGCTTGCGCCGCCCCTTTTCTGGTCGGGTTCTATGTCTTCACCTCCTGCGTGAAGCCGCGGCCGGCGCGGCCGTTTCGAACTCTTAAATTCGCACCCTTTGCGATTGCATTCTCGCTCCAATACGCGCGGGTGTCAATAGTTTTTCGGCGGTAGCCGCCCGCCTATTTCTTTACGAATTTCTGCACCGCGTTGCCCACCGAATCGCCCACCCAGATTTCCCCCGCCGGACTCACCGTAACCGAATGAGCCTCAGTGAATTCGCCAACTCCCTTCCCCAGCTTGCCAATCGCCGCGAGAACTTTCCCCTTCAGATCCAGTTGCAGCAGTTGGCCCGCAAAACCGTTGGCCACCCAAATGTATTTGTCTCCGATGATCAGGCTGCTCGGCAAGCCGCCATACTTATGCTCCCGGATATACGTTCCGTCCTGGTCAAAGATCTGAATCCTTTGATTCTCGCGATCCGTCACCCACAGCAAGCCTTGCGCATCCACCGCGATCCCATGGGCTTCCGTGAACTGCCCTGGCTCGGAGCCTCTGCCGCCCCACGTCTTGATAAATTTGCCGTTCTTATCGAACTTCAGGACGCGCGGGTCCCCGCCATCGCCTTCAGGCGTGTGCCCCTGGACCACAAAGATGTCGCCGTTGCGCCCAAAGGCCAAGTCGTTGGGCTGATTGAAGCGGTGTGATCCCGTCGCCTCATCCCACTTGCCCGCCTCACCTTTCGTCCCCAGCGTCAACAGAATCTCGCCTTGCCGGTTCAGCTTCATGACGACGTGCGCGAGTCCATCGGTGACCCACAAATTACCCGCGTCATCGATGCGCAAGCCGTGCGCTCTCTTGAGCAGCCCGTCACCGAATATCCTCAAAAACTTCCCGTTTTCGTCGAATTCCACCAGCGCCTGCGGACCGCGATTCAGCAGAAACATGTGGCCTTGGGCGTCGTACCGGATGGCGGACGGCGCGCCGACCTTAATTCCCTCCGGAAGCGGAAGCGGGTTGGGAACCGCCACATAATCCAGCTCGGGCGCGGCCTGCGGAACCAGCAGCGCCGGATTCGAGGGACGCTGTGCGAATGCGGCGGCGCCAGCCAGCAGAGCGCATGTGATCAGCCCTTTCCTCACGCGATTCCTCCTCGCTCCAGACGCCTAAATCACTTTGGCTTTGCGCATCACGGCTTCCGCCTTCTCTTGAATGCGCTTGGCCATCTCGTAAGGATCGGCTTGCTGGAATTGCGGCAGGAACAACTCTACCGAAAGCGCCCCCGTATAGCCCTTCTCCGACATCGTGCGCAAGATTTGCACCAGCGGCGAAACTCCGTCACCCGGGATCAGGCGGGTGGTGTTATCCAGCAATTCGCGCGGCATGTCCGGCACGTCCTGGAAATGCATATGGGCGACCTCTCCGGGATGGATCAGATCCAGATCCTGTAACTTGCTCAGCCCCGACCAGAAGTGATAGCAATCGAGCATCGGGTGCACGTTGGGATGAGCCGCTTCGCGGATCAGCTTGAGCGAGGTCGGCAAGGTCGAAATAAAGGTCGAGTTGCGCGTGAACTCAATCATCGCGGGGATGCCATTCTGTTTGGCGACATCCCCGGCCTGACGAATGCAGTCGGGCGCGCCCTTGTAGTCTTCGGCCGTGACTTTCCGCGTGGTGACGGCAGGACTGTAGATCCGCTGCGCTCCGAGCGAGGCGAACAACTCGCAGCGCTTCTTCCACCCTTCGAGCGCTGTCACCTGCGTCGCGCCCGGGATCCACAGGTCAACTTGCCGGGCCGAGCTCGAAACCGCGGTCAGGCCCAGATCCTTCAGCAGGCTTCGCGCCGCGGCGAGCGTGTCGGTCTTGAGGAACTCATCCAGCATGAGATCGTTGATTTCGACATTCTTGATCCCCGCGCGCGACCAGCCTTCGAGCGATTTGCGAAACCCCGCCGCAAGCGATGTGGTCTGGTGCAGGCTGAGCGACATCTTGCCGCCAGCCGCGCGCGCCGGGATGGCAGGGATGGCCGCGGCCGCCAAAGGAGCCAGAATCGCAGTTCGTCGACTAAGCATGAGCAATACTATATCGCTATCTAAGCGATCATAGAAGCAGTGTCTTCACTTCCCTCGGTGGTAATTGTCGGGCGGCCGAACGTCGGCAAGTCCACTTTGTTTAACGCGATCATCGGCCAGCGGCGCTCGATCGTGGGCGACGAGCCCGGCATCACCCGCGATCGCATCTATGGCGAAGCCACGTATCGCGGCCGCAAATTCGATCTGATCGATACCGGCGGCATCATTCTCAACGACGAAGAGATGATCCCCACCCAGATTCTGAAACAGGCGCGAATGGCGTTCGAGGCAGCTTCT
>Ga0207695_10010992_pt1 | contig 10997 bp, 7 predicted proteins | sample KBSC54metaG_FD_184354 | JGI IMG/M metagenome (GOLD analysis project Ga0207695, IMG submission 184354) | Corn rhizosphere microbial communities from Kellogg Biological Station, Michigan, USA - KBS C5-4 metaG (SPAdes) (version 2) | ecosystem: Host-associated > Plants > Roots > Rhizosphere > Soil... | reverse complement strand
TGGCCCTGGCGCACCCACACCGTGGTGAGTCGCGCGCCGAGCTGGCGCTTCATCGCGGCGAGGATGTCCGGCTTGTCGTCCACCATCACGTAATGCGCGGCGGGGTAGCGCTGCTGCATCGCGTCCAGCCTCTGCTGCTTGTGCAGGTAGACCAGCACGTCGCCCTGCAACGCCTGCCACAGCCCGGCGCGATGGATCTTGCGCGGCTGGAACACCACGTCGCCGTCGGAGAGGATCACCGGCCGGCCCAGCGTGCGCAGATGGGCGACGGTTTCCAGCGCGCCGGGAAACAGCCGCAGCTCGAACGGGTAATCCAGCAGGAAGCCGGACATGGCGAGCAGGGCGGGGTGGTTGTCCAGCCCGCTGCGGAAGCGCTGCAGGGCGTCGAGGTAGTCGGCGTAGCCGCGCTCCTCGCGCAACTCGGCATAGATCGCCCAGTAGCGCTCGCGCTCGGCGGCGCCGAAATGGCGCTCCAGCTCGTCGCCGAGGTCGGCGGCGAAGCGGTCGTTGTCGAGCAAGGTGTCGTCCACGTCCAAAAGGAACACCAGGGGCTCGGGCGCGGCGGTGTCGATCAGCATGGCGGCGCGGCCTCCGGCTGCGGGTCGTGCCAGCCTTCCACGCCGGCCAGTGCCGCCGCCTCGGGCGGGCCCCAGCTGCCGGGCGCGTAGGGGCGCACCGCGTCCTTGTGGTCGAGCACGTTGTCCACCACGCGCCAGGCCGCCTCCACGCATTCGTCGCTGGTGAACAGCGCGTTGTCGCCACGCAGCGCGTCGCCGAGCAGGCGTTCGTAGGGCGCCATCTCCACGCCGCTGTGGTGGCGGGCGATCAGCTCCACCGGTTCGCCGCGCAGCGCCTCGCCCGGGAGTTTCACCCGCATGCCTTCGGCGATCACCACCTGCGGGCTGAGCCGGAAGCGGAAGTAGTTCGACTGCGGCGCGGCTATCGCGTCGAACACCGACAGCGGCGGCGCCTTCATGTCCACCATCACCTGGGTGGTGGTGAGCGGCAGCTTCTTGCCGGCGCGGATCAGGAACGGCACGCCCGCCCAGCGCCAGGTGTCGATCGCGAGGCGCAGCGCCACGAAGGTCTCCACGTCGGAATCCGGCGCCACGCCGGACACCTCGCGGTAGCCCTGGAACTGGCCGCGCACCACGTCCGCGGGCTGCAGCGGGCGCATCGCGCGGAACAGCCGCAGCTTCTCCGCGTTGAGCGCCGCGGGGTCGCTGCCGATCGGCGCGTCCATCGCCAGCAGCGAAGTCACTTGCAAAAGATGGTTCTGCAGCACGTCGCGGATCGCGCCCACGCCTTCGTAGAAGCTGCCGCGGCCGTCCACGCCGAATTCCTCGGCCATGGTGATCTGCACGCGGTCCACGTAGCGGTTGTTCCACACCGGCTCCAGCACGCTGTTCGCGAAGCGGAAGTACAGCAGGTTCTGCACCGCCTCCTTGCCGAGGTAATGGTCGATGCGGAAGATCGCGGACTCCGGAAACACCGTGTGCAGCGTGCGGTTCAGCGCCTGCGCCGAGGCGAGGTCGCGGCCGAACGGCTTCTCCACCACCACGCGCGCGTCGTCCGCGCAGCCCGCCGCCTTGAGGCTGGTCACCACCGTGCCGAACAGCGCGGGCGGGATCGCGAGGTAGTGCAGCGGCGCCTTCGCATCGCCCAGCGTCTGCTTCAGCTGCGCGAAGGTGGCCGCATCGTTGTAATCGCCGTCCACGTACCGCAGTCGCGCGGCGAGCTTCGCGAACGCGGCCTCGTCCACGCCCTTGCCGGTCTTCTGCGCCGCCTCCGCCACGCTGTCGTGCGCGCGCTGGCGCAACTGCTCGACCGACCAGCCGGCATGCGCCACGCCGATGATCGGCACGTCCAGCCCGTCGCGCGCCACCATCGCCAGCAGGGCGGGGAAGATCTGTTTGTAGGCCAGGTCGCCGGTGGCGCCGAAAAACACCAGGGCATCGGAAGCGGGGTTCGTCATGAGCCGGGGTCTGTTCCAGGTTGGCAGGGGCGCGGCGTGGGGATGCGCCGCAAAGGCCGGCGCCCGCATCGCAGGATGTCGCGTGCGCGGCTTGGCACACCGCCCAGCTTGCCGGGCGCGGGGTGAAGCTCGCGCATAAGCGATGCTACGGGAATCGGCGCGGGATGGCTGGTGCGCGCGTTCCGGACGGCGCATCGTCAGCGCCAGCCACTTGGGTGCCGCAGGAAGGACAAACCCCCCGCCTTGCCGGTTTCCGCTGTCGCCGGTCGATTCGTGGCAGTGCAGCTCCCGTGATTTCAACGTCCTCCCGCGCGAAGAACATCGGCGGGGCGCAGGCGGCGCCGGTGCTCTCCCGGCAGTCCGTGCAACGGCAATCGAACCGGAACGGCGGCTCCGCAGGGCATCGGTACGAGACTTTCCCGCACCAGCACCGACCGTCGCGTTTCGTGGCTGCGGCTCGAGCGCGGCGGACGAAGGAGCCTGGGCGCGTCCGCCGGGATGGATGGAGGGGTCACGCCGATACCAGCAGCCCGAAAGCCCAGTACAGACCGATGGCCATTTGCACGGCGAATGCCGCAAAGCGGATCGTGACCGCGGTTGCGCTGGTCGAGGCCAGGTGGATGAGGGACTGGAACACCCGCGCCGCAAGAAGGACGCAGGCGAGCTGGTCGGTGATGGCCGTCCTGCCCGTGACCACCGCGACCAGCAGCAGGCCGCCGAAGATCGGCAGGCCCTCGATGCAATTGGCGTGGGCCCTGGCCAGCCGCTGCATGAAGGGCGACAGCCCCGAGTTGTCCGGCATGAATCCATTGGCGGGAACCTTGCCGCGCAACACGAGCTGCGTGCGGATGACCTCCATGAGCACGAGCAGGAGCAGTGCCCAGGCAATGAAGCCCGTCAACGCGATCGAACTGGGAGAGATCATGGCGGCCCTCGCTGGCGAGATCTGAAGGACAAGTTCCGGAGCATGCAGGCCGGGTGAAACCCCGGCCGGCGCACGGCTTGCGCAAAGGTAACCGACCGGCGCCCCGGCGGACGCACCATCCGTTGCCGGTTCGCTGGAGTCCGTTCCGTGCGGCCCCTCCGCCGGCAGGTTCAGGCGAGGCGCATGGCCCCGTGATCCACCGGGATGCCTGGTCAGTCCCCGGCTTCGTGGCAGACCACTTCGATGTTGTGCCCGTCCGGGCCGATCACGAAGGCCGCATAGTATTTCCCGCTGTAGTTCGGACGCAGGCCGGGTGCGCCATGGTCGGTGCCGCCCGCTTCCAGCGCCGCGCGATGGAAGGCGTCGACCTGCTGGCGGTTCTCGGCCACGAACGCCAGGTGGAGATGCGCCGGCTTCTCCGCGGTCTGGAACAGGCACAGCGAAACCTTGCCGTCCGCGCTGAGCTCGATGCCGAGCGGCCCCTCCGAAACCACGGCCATGCCGATCGGTGCCAGTGCCTTGAGGAAAAACGCCTTGCTCGCGGCGTAGTCGCGGACGCCGAATACGACATGGTCGAACATGAGGGCTCCCGAAGTGGGTGAATCGTGCGAGGCCCGACGCCGGTCAGGCCCCGGCCTCCGCAGGATCCTTGATCTCTACGGCAAGGATGTGCAGGACGCTGTTGCCCACGTTCTCCACGAGGTGCGGGCCGATCGGGCCGCCCCAGAGCGCCGAGCCCACCGCGGGCCTGGCGGCAAGGTTCCGCGAGTCCAGCAGGACGAACTGTTAGGTGTGCTCTTTATACTTCGCCAGCCTGTAGGACAGGTGCATAAGACCAGTGGCTGGATAGAACTCGTCGTGTGTATGCGAAAAACCCAGCCGCAAAAGTAGCGCACGCGAGGCCGCATTGTTTGGGTTGTGACCTGCAAAGAGCGCCCGGAATCCGAGTGTACGAAAGGCATGAGCAAACACCAGAGACGCAGCCTCGGCTGCATAGCCGTGCCTCCAGTGCTCAGGCAAAAGATGTACGCCGAATTCTGGAATGCCAGGCTCTTGCGCCCGTGGCCTCAACCCGCAGCAACCTACAAAGTCGTTGCTTCCCAAAAGGAAGGCTGGCCAATATTGCATGCCGTTCGTTACTTGTGTCTCGATCTCCCGATCTAGGCGTAACTGCACGTCATTTGCCGTGAACGGCTTCGTTGAAATGAATTGGGTAACGATCGGGTTGGCCCAGAGCCTGAGGGCGAACGGCAGGTCCGCATCACGCCAATGACGAAGGCCCAGACGTTCAGATTGTAGAAAATAGTCATTCAAGCCATTAACACCTAACGCTTGAGTTAAGCGGCGGCGAAACCGTCCGCCTTGAACGAGTTGTTAGGTAGCATAGCTAGTAACCCTGTGCGGTGATGCTGAGTACCATGCCGCCCATTTGTGGATCTTGGTCGAAGCTTAGGGTGATGTTGCTGCCGCGCTGTGGTGTGCCGTAGTAGAACGAAACATCCAAGGCGTCCAAGCTGAGCGCATTTTGGCCGAACCGTGTGCCCGGCAACAAGCAAGCCAAAGCTCGCTCTGCGTTGTTGCCAGCAAACTCAACGGCACCGTGCTTGATGAAGTAGTCACAGACCGCATGAGCTGGCGCATAGCCGCCATCCATGCACCGAGTGAAGGCACCCATGGCGCGCGGATTACCGCCTTTGAAGTCAGTGAGCCACGATGTATGAAATTTAAGACTCTTGGTCTGACCCCGCGGCACTGAAGCCGCGAACGCACGGAGAGGCGCGCACGCCGAATCCTGCGTGGTCGCCGCCGAAACGCGTGCTGACGCAATAGCTATTAGTGGAACTATCAGGGTCGCTATGTATCGCATCTGCAGCCTAACGCTAGAGTTAAGCGGCGGCGAAGCCGTCCGCCTTGAACGAATGGTTAGGGCTCATTTGCGCGGCCCCTTATCTTACTGGCTCTTTGCTGAAACATTAGCAGGATGCATCGTTCGAGAATGAGAAGGGTGGCGACTGCGACGCTGAAGCCAAGCAAGTAAACAGCACCTACCATTGCCTGAAAGCCCCAATGATGGGCGTAAAGATCTCGGTCCTGGGGATTGGCTAGATAGGCCGATGCGTTCACCGCCCACCAGGCAAAGAAGGCTGCGAAAAGCGCTGCTGCTTGGATGCTTGCCACGACCTTGAATGATGGGGTTGCCATGAGTGCTGATGGTGAGCCCTAACGCTGGAGTTAAGCGGCGGCGTAGCCGTCCGCCTTGAACGAGATGTTAGCCTTTAACCACGAAGCCACGAGCGCAGCAACGGCACAGCAACAAGTGCGACATTGGCGATTGTAAGTACGAATATGGCCCACGTAAGAGTCCGCATAGTCTGAGTAGCCTTGAGCATGCGCGCGTTCTCGCGAGCCGATTGGCGGCGGGATAACTCGTCTAAGTAGAACGCGGTGCCCACAACCGTATTTGTTGCGGCCGCGTTGTAGCGACTGACGAGGGCCTCGTCGGAAAGTGCTGCCAACTCTTCGTGCTTTGGGATGTAGCCCATAAACTTCCTTGGAAGGCTAACGCTGGAGTTAAGCGGCGGCGAAGCCGTCCGTCTTGAATGAAATGTTAGACGACTCTGCGATACAACCCATGGCGGCTTTTGACTGCGCATTTTCCATGAGTACGTAGTGAGCACCGTTGAGAGCGTGAATGTACCACCCAGTGACAGTGGCGTCCGGATACTGGCTGAGCCGACTGACTAAGAAGCTGAGATCTTCGATAGCTTGGATTAGCTGCTGAGTCTGGTCAGCCGGAAGCTTGATGCTTTGCGCAATTCGTAGCCGAATTTGATACGTACCAAGCAACGAACTAGAGACGAGTACACGCTCGTCTCGGCGAACGTGGGCACCTGCAGCCAACGCCGCCGCAACCTCGGCTTTATGGGGGAATGGATCGGGTTCGTTGACGCATGCAGGAGTGATTGTCATAGACGTCTAACGCCTGAGTTAAGCGGCGGCGAAGCCGTCCGCCTTGAACGAGTTGTTAGCGCCCGCCGTATAGGAACGACAGCGCAAGAGAAGCTATGCAGACGAAGAACAGGGCGTACGTGATAGCTGACGAATGCTTGATGAAGACGTTGTACCACCGGGATTGCTCCTGCACCGTCAGAAGCTCCAGATATTTGGTGACATATCTCTGTTGCCGAAAGTTGAGAAGCGCATCGCCACTCACCTTGCCACCGGTGTCGCCTATGCGCAAAAGAATGACGCAGAAGTACAACACGTTGAACAACACGATGACGACAAGCAAAACTATGCAGCTGGATATGAATAGTGTCGTCATGAGCGCTAACGCTTAGTAGACCCCGGATCGGGGCATATGCAACTGATGTTCAGCTTTCGATGACCTTGGGTCAAGCAGGGAAATCCTACGACGCGGCAAGGGGTTGCCGGATGGCGATCCTCGTGTACGGGCAGCGATGCTGCCATTGCCTATCTCACGGATCGAGCCGCTATGTCTTATCCCCTACCATCGACGGTGATAGCAGTGACTCGCCCGGGAGCGCCTGCGCCCCGTCTGCTGGACGAGGTTCGGCGACGTTTGCGGCTCAAGCACTACAGCTTGCGTACCGAGGCCATCTATGTGGGATGGATACGTCGGTTCATTCTGGCGAACGGAAAGCGCCATCCGCGTGACATGGGAGCGCTGGAGGTGGAGGGCTTTCTGTCCGCCCTGGCCGTGCGCGGAAAGGTGGCGGCCAGCACGCAGAACCAGGCGCTGTCGGCGCTGCTTTTCCTGTATCGGGAAGTGTTGGGGGTCGAGCTGCCATGGATGGAGACGATGGTGCGCGCGAAGCGCTCACAGCACGTCCCGGTGGTGTTGGCACGCGAGGAGGTACAGGCCTTGCTGGCGCAGCTGGAAGGGCGCCCGTGGCTGTTGGCAAGCCTGTTGTACGGCACCGGCATGCGCCTGATGGAATGCATGCGGCTGCGGGTGAAGGACGTGGACTTTGCGCGCAACGAAATCACCGTGCGCGACGGCAAGGGCGGCAAGGACCGGCGCACGGTGCTGCCCAAGCGGCTGGTCGAGCCGTTGCAACGCGAGATCGAGCGCGCCCATATCTTGCATGAAACCGATTTGCACGCGGGTTTCGGCGTGGCCCACCTGCCGCACGCGCTGGCCCGCAAGTACCCCCGTGCCGGGCGCGAGTTCGGTTGGCAGTTCGTGTTTCCTTCGGCGCAGCGCTCGATCGATCCTCTGGACGGCGTGGAGCGTCGGCACCACTTTGACGAGGCGCTGCTGTCGCGCGCCATGAAAAGCGCCTGTCGCCGTGCGGGCATCGTCAAGCCGGTGAGCGCGCATACGCTGCGCCATTCGTTCGCCACGCATCTGCTGGAGTCGGGATATGACATCCGCACCGTGCAGGAGTTGCTGGGCCACAAGGATGTTGCAACCACCCAGATCTACACGCACGTACTCAATCGGGGCGGAAACGGCGTGCTGAGCCCGCTGGATCGCTGAGTGCCGGCGCAATAGCGGGTCACCCCGCGCGCGGATGCTCGATTTCGACGCGATGCTCCACGCCGTCATCGTGCAGCGGAATGCGGCCGTCGGCCTGCGGCATGCCGTCCAGCCGCACGCTGCCTGCCGTGCCGGCGGCGCATTGCCGCACGCGGATGCGGTACGGCGTGCCGCGGTGGCGGTAGTCGAGTTCGTAGCCGTCCCATTCGGGCGGCAGCAGTGGAGCGAGGCGCAGCTTGCCGGCCTCGAGCGTCAGGCCGAGCAGGGATTCGACCAGCAGGCGGTACAGCCAGCCGGCGGAGCCGGTGTACCAGCTCCAGCCGCCGCGGCCGGTGTGCGGTGCCACCGCGTAGACGTCGGCGCAGACCACATAGGGTTCGACCTTGTAGATGTCCACTTGCGCGGCGTCCTCGCCGCGGCGGGTGGGGGCGATCATGCGCGCGAGTTCCCAGGCGCGTGCGGCGTCGCCGAGTTTCGCGAAGGCCATCGCGGCCCAGATCGCGGCGTGGGTGTACTGGCCGCCGTTCTCGCGCACGCCGGGCAGGTAGCCCTTGATGTAGCCGGGGTCGAGCGCGGACTTGTCGAACGGCGGATCGAGCAGCTGCACCAGGCCGGCGTCGCGGTCCACCAGGTGGCGGTCCAGCGCGGCCATCGCCTGGCGCTGGCGCTCGGGCTCGCCGGCGCCGCTGAGCACCGACCAGCTCTGCGCGATGGAGTCGATGCGGCATTCCTCGTTGGTGTGGGAACCCAGCGGCGTACCGTCGTCGAAGTACGCGCGGCGGTACCAGGCGCCGTCCCAGGCGTGCTGCTCCAGCGCGGCGCGCAGCGTGGCGATCCCGGTGCGGCAGCGCTCGGCGAACGCGGCGTCGCCGCGCCGCGCGGCGAGTTCGGCGAAGTCGGCCAGCAGCGCGCATTCGAACCAGCCCAGCCATACGCTTTCGCCGATGCCGCGCTCGCCCACGCGGTTCATGCCGTCGTTCCAGTCGCCGCTGCCGATCAGCGGCAGGCCGTGCGGGCCGCGCGCGGCGAGGCCGCGTTCGATCGCGCGCACACAGTGGCGGTACAGCGGCTCGGCCAGCGGCGAGTGCTGCGGCAGGTCGTAGTACGACTCCTCGTCGTCGTGCAGCGCGCGGCCCTCGATGTAGCCGACGATTTCGTCCAGCACCGCGCGGTCGCCGCTGGCCAGCACGTAGCGCGCGACGGCCAGCGGCAGCCACAGGTAGTCGTCGGAGCAGCGCGTGCGCACGCCGCGGTCCAGCGGCGGATGCCACCAGTGCAGCACGTCGCCCTCGGGGAACTGGTGTGCGGCGCACAGCAGCAGCTGGCTGCGGGCGAGTTCCGGCGCGGCGTGCAGCAAGGCCATGGAATCCTGCAGCTGGTCGCGGAAACCGAACGCGCCGCCCGACTGGTAGTAGCCGCTGCGCGCCCAGACGCGGCAAGCCAGCGCCTGGTAGGGCAGCCAGCCGTTCGCGAGCACGTCGAGCTGTGGCTCGGGCGTGCGCACCTGCACGGCACCAAGGATGCGATCCCATTGCGCGTGCACCTGTTCCAGCGCTTCGGCCGCCGCGGCGGCGCCGCGGTAGCGCTGCGCGAGCGCGGCGGCGTCGGCGATGTCGCGGCCCATGCCGAGGCGGATCGTCACGCTGCGCTCCTCGCCGTCGTCCAGCGATACGCGGCCCTGCAGTGCGCCGCAGGGGTCCAGCCCCGCGCCGAGCCGGCCGGAGAGTTGCGCGCGGCCCAGCGCGGCGGGCGCGGCGAGGCTGCCGTTGCGGCCGATGAATTCGGCGCGGTCGCCGCTCAGGCTGCGCTCCTCGGCGTCGAGGTCGAGGAAGGCCGTGCGGCCGGGGAATTCGGCGTTGTACGCGTTGCGCGCGAGCAGGGCGCCGCTGCGCGGCTCGACCTCGGTGACCACGTGCATCGCGGTCTTCTCGCGCAGGTCGCCGAGCAGCCATTCCACGTAGGCGGTGACGGACAGCCGGCGCGCGCGGCCGGACTGGTTGCGCAGCTTCAGCGTGCAGAACTTCAGTGGCGCATCGACCGCCACGTACACCGTGAGCTCGCTGCGGATGCCGTCCTCGACGTGCTCGAACACGCTGTAGCCGAAGCCGTGGCGGGTCACGTAGCGGCCGCTGCCGCGGCAGGGCAGCGGGGTGGGCGACCAGATCTGGCCGTCGTCCTCGTCGCGCAGGTACAGCGCCTCGCCGGCGCCGTCGCCCACCGGGTCGTTGGACCAGGGCGTGAGGCGGAACTCGTGCGCGTTCTCGCTCCAGGTGTAGGCGCCGCCGCTCTCGGAGAGCACCGTGCCGAACTGCGGGTTCGCCAGCACGTTCGCCCACGGCGCGGGCGTGGGGCGGCCGGGGTCGAGCACGATCACGTACTCGCGACCGTCGGCGGCGAAGTGGCCGGGTGCCAGCTGCGGCAGCGCGGCGTTCGCGGGCGGCGCGGCCGGCGCGGTGCGGCGCGCCCATTCCGGCACCAGCGGCGGCAGCGTGGCTTCCACCCGGCGCCGCTGCACCTGCTCGGCGAGGCTGCCGCGATGGTCGGCCAGCACGATGCGCGCGGCGGCCAGCATCACCAGCCGGTCCTCGCCGGAGAGCAACTGGGCGGGACGCACGAAGATGCCGCCGGGGCGGTCGAGCAGGGCCGCCTCGCTGCCGGAGGAGACCAGGCCGAGGATCGCGTCCTGCAGCTCCTGGCGGTAGCCGGCGCGGTCCTCGTTCCAGATCACCAGGTCCACCGTCAGCCCCTTCAGCCGCCAGTACGCGTGCGCCTGCAGCAGCTGGCGCACCAGCTCGATGCGCGCGGGATCGGTGATGCTGAGCAGCACGATCGGCAGGTCGCCGGACACGCCCTGGCCCCACAGCCCGTTCTGGCCGCGGCGGTTCGCCGCCAGCACGCCGCTGTCCGCACGCAGCATGGCGTTCGGGTAGAGGATCGCGGTGGCCATGTGTTCGTACAGCTGCGCCTCGGGCAGGCTGGCGTTGAGCTGGCGCAGCAGCACCTGGCTGTGCGTCCAGGCGAGGTCGAACACGCGGTCGGCGAGATGGCGGTCGCGGTACTTGCCGATCAGCCGCAGGCACGCTTCGCGGCTGTCGGCCATGCCGGTGACCACGTCCAGCGTGGCCGACTGCTCCGGCTCCAGCGCGATGCGCACGCGGATCGCGACCACCGGGTCGAGCACCGCGCCGGCGCTGCCGGACAGGGTTTCCTGTTCCATCGCCAGCGGCCGCGCCAGTTCGCGGCCGCGGCCGAGGAAGCGCGCGCGGTCGGTCTCGTAGGAGATCGCCTGCACGTCGGCGCCGTGCACCGCCAGCAGGTGGCACAGCCACGGCACCGCCTCGCCGGCGGCGCGCGGGCGGCGGCTGCAGACGATGGCCTGCAGCTCGGGCAGCAGCTCGGTCTCGACGAACAGCTTGCTGAAGGCGGGATGCACCGCGTCGGCCACGGGCGGCGCCAGCACCACCTCGGCATAGGTGGTCAGCTCGATCACGCGGCGGCTGCGGCCACGGTTCGTGAGGCGGGTGCGGCGCAGCTCGATGTCGTCCTCCGGCGACACCACGATCTCGGTGTGCGCGTCGAACTCGCGTTCGCGC
>Ga0207695_10010986_pt1 | contig 11004 bp, 10 predicted proteins | sample KBSC54metaG_FD_184354 | JGI IMG/M metagenome (GOLD analysis project Ga0207695, IMG submission 184354) | Corn rhizosphere microbial communities from Kellogg Biological Station, Michigan, USA - KBS C5-4 metaG (SPAdes) (version 2) | ecosystem: Host-associated > Plants > Roots > Rhizosphere > Soil... | reverse complement strand
AATCATCCGGGCCCGGACTTTGAACACCTCGGAGGGGCCCGGGACTGTGCCCGAGCCCTGTGCGCCGCAGTCCATGAAACTATGTTTTTGGAGTCGAAGTCTTGGCGGGTTTAGTTTCCGCCTTGGGCGTGCCGGACTTGGATTCAGTTGCCGAGGATTTGGTTTCTGTTTTGTTTGAGGCGGACGAGTCTTTTTTCGCCGCTTCCTTATAACTGTCGCTTCGGTAATCAGTTATATAGAAACCACTGCCCTTAAAAATCAAACCCGCTCCGCCGGTGATCGCCCGTTTTACCTTCCCTTTGCCCCAGCGTGCCTGGTGGCAAAGCTCCTTGGGGCAGATGGCCAAGGGCGCGGCGGACATCGGCTGAGACTGATCAAAATGATGTCCGCACTTTTCGCAAATGTATTCGTATGTCGGCATAAGCCCTTCTCTTAATAGTCGGGACGGTCACCGGGGTCAAGCCAGAGGAAAACACGGAAAACCATGAGAACCACGGGAAAACTGATGTGAGGCGCGCAGTTATGATGGGTCCAGCTGTGCGCGCTGCGGTTAACCCCCGATGCAACTCATGGAACGCGGTGGCGGGACAAACTCGGCTTCGCCAATATGGTGACGCGCTTCTTTTTGCCACACCACGGCTTTCAACCATTCAGTCAGTTCCTCGTCCGAAGCACCCGCACGCAGCTTCATGCCCAAGTCATGCTCCGTGACGCTGAACAGGCAGGTCCGAACTTTGCCATCGGCGGTCAAACGAAGGCGATTGCAGTGGCCGCAGAAGGGCTCACTTACCGGGGCGATGATCCCAACCTCCCCGCGCCCGTCTGCAAACTTCCACCGCTTGGCTGTCGCCGATGGATTTTCCAGAGGGACCGGGCATAACTCGAACCGAGCCCGCAGGCGCTCGAGGAGTTCACCTCCAGGCACCACCATTTCTTTAAGCCAGGCGCGAGCTGAATCCAGCGGCATAAACTCGATAAACCGCAGGCTTAAGTTCTGCTCGCGGGCGAACCCGGCCAGCGGCTCGATTTCGTGATCGTTCAAGCCCCGGATGATGACTGCGTTGACCTTCACGGGCGAGAAACCCAAGTCGCGTGCCAGCGCGATGCTGGCCAGCACCTCATTGAGACCGTCACGGCCGGTGATTTTCTTGAAATTCTCACGGGTAAGAGAATCCAGGCTGAAACTCACGCGGTGTAGACCCGCGGCTCGGAGGGCACGGCCCTTTTGGGGAAAAAGGAAGCCATTGGTGGTCATGGCGAGGTCGGAGACCCCATCCAGCCCGGCGATGCGTCCGACCAGCTTTTCCACCTCATGACGGAGCAACGGCTCGCCGCCGGTCAGCCGGATTTTCTGGATGCCCAGGGAGACGGCCACGCGGACCACCCGCTCGATTTCCTCAAAGGTCAGCAGGCTCTTCTTCGGCACCCACTGCTGCAGGATCGGTTGCGAGTCCGGCAGGTGAGCCCAATGGCCACGATAAAAATTCTGGGCGGCCTCGGTCTCGGGCAGGCAATACAGGCACCGGAAGTTGCAGCGGTCGGTCAGGCTCACCCGCAGGTCGCGTAGAGTGCGGCCGTGCGAATCGATGAGCAAAGCCTTCTGCGTCATTTGGCGGGCGGCGAATTGGTCGCGCCCGGCACCGGGGGAATCACTTTCACTGTGCCGTCCGAGCCGACTTCCACGTTGAGATCATAGGCTGGTTTCGGGGCTTTGGCTACGGCCGGCGAGGCCCCCGCACCCTGCATCAGCTTTTGCGCACCCTTTTGCTCCGCATTGGCAAACAGTCCCTCGCGGATCCATTCCAGCCGGCGGGAGATGTTCAATTCCTGTTTCAGTTTGACGACCTGGGCCTTGAGAACGGCGAGGTCATTGAATTGGCGCTCCAACTCCGCCTTTTCCGCCATCATCCGCTTGAGTTCTTTTTCCAGAAAAACCTTGTCACCCTCCGAAGCGGTGAGCCTCCTCTGCGTCTCGGAGATTTGGGTGGTCAGGTTGGTCAGCGCGGTGCTGAGCTGGGCGGATTGTTTGTCCAGCGCCTGGTTTTGAGATTCCAATTCCGAGATCCGAGCTTCCCGCTTGGCCAGTTCCTGCTGGCTGGTCTGGAGCGAAGATTCCGTGGTCGCCAGTTTGACGTTCACCTGGGACAACGTAGCGGAAACTTGGGAGTAATTATTGGTCAATTGACCGAAAGCTTTCCGTTGGTTGTCGAGGTCTTTCTCGTACATGGCCGCGACTTGCCTCTGCTCCTCGAGGTCGCTGCTCGTCTTAACCCATCGGTTCGACAACACCCCGATCCGATCCGCATTTTCGCGCTCTTGATCGGAGGCCTGCTTGCGGCTGGCGATTAATCCAATGCCCAACCCCAGGCACAAAACCACCATAACAATGACGCCGATGCGATTTTTCATAGCGTATAGCAACATGCCGATAACCGTTTCGTTTGGCAAGCGTCCCGTCGAGGAGAAGGACAGGAGCGAGGCACCCGGGAAGTGAATTGTCCGTTCCTTGCCAAAACGGGTCATGGCCCTACATTAGCACCATGAAGATACCGCGAGAGGTGCCGGTAATGACACTACCGAACGCCACTTTGTTCCCCCAGGCGTTGCTGCCCCTCTATATCTTTGAGCCCAGGTATCGCCAAATGCTGGCCGACGCGCTCCATTCAAACCGGATGTTCTCCGTCGCGATGCAGAAACCCGGCACCTCCCGGGAATCGCCCGTCCCCATCGCGGGATTGGGCCTGATCCGCGTTTCGGTCGGACACCGGGATGGCACGTCGCACCTGATTCTGCAGGGGTTGGCCCGGGTGGAACTGGCTGAAGCCGTGCGCTACAAGCCCTATCGCGTGCAGCGAATCAGGGCCTTGCAACCACCGCCCTGCGACAATGTGAAAGTCGATGCGCTGGTTGCTAAACTGCGCGAATTGCTCGAGGAACGCATTCAGTTGGGACTGCCTTTCCCCTTCCCCGTGATGTCCCCCGGGCAGGCGGAGACCCCGTCCGCCCCGCCTTCGTTCTCGCCCAAGGAGATCCTCGGTTACCTGGATTCCATCTCCGACCCGGAACAGGCGGCGGACCTGGTCTCGTGCGCGGTTCTACCGGGCGCCGCGCAGCGCCAAACCATACTCGAGACCGTGGACGTCGAGACGAGATTAACCCGGTTGATCTCCTTCTTGCTGACTGAAATCCGGACCAAAAGAAAGGGTACTTAAGATGAGCGAAACACAAACCGCTGGCGGGCCTCCCCCAGGCGCAACCCGCGAAGACCTCATGTCGGCGCTATTCGCACAACTGGTGATGCAGCAAGCCAATATGGCCATGATGCTCCTGGGAAAGGTGGCCCACCCCGAGACCGGCCAAATCATCAAGGATATGGATTCCGCGCGGCTTTTTATCGATCAGCTGGAAATGCTCGAGGCCAAGACGAAGGGCAACCTGACCAAAGAGGAGTCGGGGCTGTTGAAGCAGAGCCTGATGAGCCTGCGCCTGGCCTTTGTAGAAGCCATCGAATCGCCCCAGCCGGAATCAGCGCCGGCTCGACCCTCAACGCCGTCCGCCGCTAGCAACGAACCCGCTCGGCCCACACCCGCTCCTGGATCCTCCTCTGCCGAGGAAGAAGAGCACCGGAAAAAGTTCAGCAAAAAGTATTAAGCGGAACTCGGTGAGACCTGCGCTGTGTAGTTTCGCCGGGAGGTTGAAAGCGCGCGGCTCGCCAAAATAATCTTTACATTGGTGCACGTCCCTGCTAGGACTGCCTACGCTTTGGGGTACTTCAAGCGGAGGCAGGATGAGACGGGCATTGGCGTTCACCTTAATCGAGCTGTTGGTCGTCATGGCCATCATCGGGCTGCTGGCCAGCCTGCTGCTGCCAGGTCTCCACCGTGCCCAGGACGCCAGCAAAGCGACCTATTGTCTGAATAATCTCCGACAATGGGGATTGGCCACGCAGCTTTATATTGCCGACAATAACGATTTTCTGCCGCCCGAAGGTTTTGGGAACCCCACCACGCCTCAGCAACTCACACAAGGGTGGTATTTCCATTTGCCGCGCGTATTGAGTATCCAGCCCTATTCCGAAATGCCCTGGCGCACGAACGTTGGGATAGACCCCGGCCGCTCGCTTTGGATCTGCCCGAGCAATCCTCGCCGGAGCAGCGGTTTCAACCTGTTTCACTACTGTTTGAACGAGGAATACGATGCGACGGGAGAGAGTGACCACCCGGTCAAACTGGGTTCGATTCCACGTCCGGCGGCCCTGGTGTGGCTTTTTGATTCCAAGAACATACCCGGAGTCGGTCCGGCGAACTTCGTGCACACCAATCTCCACAACCGCGGGGCTCAATTCACTTTTCTCGACGGTCATGCGCGGCGGTTCGCCTCCACCGAATATTGGGATTTCCTCAGTAACCGAGGGCGAACCAACAACCCGGATCTGCTTTGGCGGCCCTGATTACGGGTCGCCGAGCGCGCGAGGACCCAAGAGGACCCAGAGGACCCAGGCAACGATTGCTTTACCGTGGGGAACCCGCTATGAATGGAAGCTGGTAAAAGCTCGGCGTCGCTCGAAAAGGCGGGCCAGGCTAGCCAAAAACATGAAATTACGTTTACGTATTTTGTCTGCTGTGTCGTGTTTGCTCATGAGCTTTGCCTCTGCGGTCGCACAGCCTTTGATTACTGATTTTTCCCCGACCGCTGGAAGTGCCAACGACACGATTACGCTGTTCGGGAGTGGTTTTACGACACCGGGGCTTACCATTCGATTCTGGCAGGGGAAGGTCGCCACCAGCGGGTTCATCAACAGCGACAGCCAAATAACGGTCGTGGTGCCGAGCGGCATCAGCACCGGTCCCATCAGCATTCAGTCCTCGGGTGGGCCGGAGAATTTCACGGCTCAGGACTTCACGGCGGTAGGATCGGGTCCCTACATCATGGATGTCTCCCCTGCCTTCGGGCGGCCCAACGATGTGATCGTCATCAGCGGGGTGCATTTCAGCGGGGTGGCGAAAACAGGGGTTAAGTTCAACGGCGTGAGCGCCGCCGATGCGGCCGCGAATGCCGACGGAAGCCTGATCAACGTTCACGTCCCCGTCGGCGCCACGAGCGGATCCATCACCGTGACGACAGCCCTGGGGACGAGCCAGAGCCCGACTCCGTTTACGGTCATCGGCCCCGGCCCCTTCATTACAGGGTTTTCGCCGCAAATCGGAACTTCCCCCACGACGGTGTTCATCGATGGTGTGCACTTCACGGGCGCCACAAATGCCACCTTCAATGGGAAGGCAGGCCTCAACTTCGCCGCCCAGTCGGACACGCTCATCCGCGTGGACGCGCCCAGTGGTGTAACCAGCGGGCCGCTCACCGTGAACTCTCCGCTCGGTACCTTCACGACGAGCTCCAACTTCTTCGTGCCCCCGGTGATCTCCAGTTTCGCACCAGGCTTTGGCCGGGCTGGCACCAATGTCGTCATCAGCGGCACCAATTTCCTGGGGGCCACGAACGTGACCTTTAACCTCAAACCGGCGGCCAGTTTCAGCGTGGTCAATAACAACACCATTTCTGCCACCGTTCCCGCCGGCGCCACGACCGGAACAGTTCGAGTAACAGCTCCCGCAGGGTCCGCTTTCTCCGGCAGCAACTTTGTACTGCTGCCGACCATCTTCGGGTTCTCCCCCACGTCCGGCCCAGCCGGAACTTCCGTGGTCATCACCGGGGCGAACCTGAATGTCGGAACCACTGCGGTGAAGTTTAACGGTGTGGCCGCGGCTGCGCCGACAGGTGTGAGCTTCGGTCAGCTCACGGCAGTAGTCCCCTCCGGGACGGTCACCGGACCGATCAGCGTAACCACGGGAGAGGGCGGTTATACCAACGCGAATTTCTTCTACCTGCCGGCCAGCATCACCACCTTCACCCCCACCAACGGACCGATCGGCACACGCGTCACGGTTACCGGCCAGAATTTCACCGGGGCGACGGCCGTCACCTTTAATGGCACGGCGGCGAGCAGCTTTACCGTGAGCAACAATTCGACTTTAGGGGCAACCCTGCCCGCCGGTGTCACGACGGGACCGGTCTCAGTCACCACGCCCGCCGGAACCGTCTCGAGTGCACGACTCTTTTATGTAGCGCCCATCATCACCGGGTTCAACCCCACCCATGGGCTGCCGGGTACGAACGTGACCATTACGGGTTCAAGTTTTCTCGGGGCGACCTCCGTTCGGTTCACCGGGGCGAGCGCTACGTCCTTTACCGTGGTCAACAACAACCAAATCACCGCCACCGTTCCTGCCAGCGCCGTCGCCGGACCTATCACGGTCATCGCCCCCGCCGGCACAAACACGAGCAGCGCTAGCTTCATTCTGGATTACTTCGCCGACCTGGCGGTTTCTGTCTTCAGCACCCCGAATCCTGTGACGGTAGGCAGCAACCTCGTCTACACGATCAAAGTGGCAAACCATGGACCGTTGGCCGCGCCGAACGTCCGGCTGACCAATACGCTACCGGATACGGTCGTGCTCCGATCGGTCACGGCGCCTGCCGGATGGTTCGTCTCCACGAACGGAAACCCTATTGAGGCCGGTATCGGAACCCTGACGACGAACACCTCAGTCACGTTGCTCGTCACGGTGACGCCGCAAGAGGCCGGCAACATGACCAACCTCGTGAGCCTCGGAAGTGACTACGGGGACACGGCGAGCACTAACAACGCCACTGCGACCATCACCACGGTTCTGCCCTTGGCGCTGCTCTCGATCGGAGGGGTTTCGGACCAAATCCAAGTCGCCTGGCCGGTGCTGCTGACGAATTATGTGCTGGAGACAAAAAGCGTGCTCGCGACCAACCTCAACTGGTCGGCGGTCAGCACCATTCCCACCATCTCGGGGAGCATGAATTTCGTAACCATCACAAACCCGGGTCCTGCCGGGTTCTTCCGCCTCCGGAAGTAGTATCCGTATTTAACCGGATTGTTTTCCTGAGGCGACCTGTAGCATGATTTAGCCGCGAAATCGGCGTGGCACGAGAGTGCCGGGTCTCGCGGTCATGCCAGCCCTCGAGGGGCAAGTTGGTGGGACCGGTGATTTAATATACTAACCCTCCTGAACCAGCGGCCTGTGGCGCTGGTTTTTTATTTAAAAATCACCTGGGCGCCAGGATCCTCTTCGTAGGTCACCTCGTGACCAAGGCTCCACTCGCCATTCTTAAAATACTCCGCGTGAACGTGGAATTTTCCGTCCTTCAGTATTTCACTGGTTGCGCGAACTTCGGTAACGCCTCCCGCTTCTCCTTTGACATCCTCGTGGGTCAGGATCTTCCCGTCCTTGACCTCCATCGTCCCGGTAGTCATGTAGCCTTCGGTGGTGAAGTAGTAAAAGACGATGGATTTTTTGTCCTTGTCCCAGAGGAACAGTGTCTCGCCACCATAAGCGCCGTCATTGATCGAATGAAGGAACCGGACCGCCTGGCCGTTGAGGGCCCGCTCCCAGCGCGAGCGGTCGACCACCGGTTTGTCCGGTTTCGAATTCTTGAACACCCCTTTCAAGGTTTTTCCCAGGAGCGGCCGGAGCGGTTCGAGATGCGGGTTGAGCGAAGCGTCTTCAGCCAAACAACTGATCGAGATCGCAGCGAGGCAGAAAGCCAGGACGGAGAGTTTGGATAAGTTCATGATTCGTGACCTGAGGTTATATGGTTGATGTCTACAGACGCGCCACTGATTGATACCCGGCTGGCCATTTTTGCACCGGCTCTCTTGCCGCTCTGATCCCGATCGGCGCCATCGCCGGCAGGGTGCTGCCCGCAGGTAAATATCGGGGCGTTTCATCAAGCCTCATTCTGCCATGCAAACAGCATCTGTCTTGGAAAAAATTCACTTGAGGCCCGCGTGCGGATCAATTTGTGGCTCCCTTCCAGAAGGTGGAGGGGAAATTGGGGAGGGGTCATCGATGCAAACGCGACGAATAGGAGTTGAGGCAGTCTGCTGAGTGTGGTTGCCTGAGGCCGGATATGAATCTAAGACGCTATGCGAAGCCGTCCATCCGCTCCGAGCCGCGGCTGCGGTAGCCTACCTCGATAGCCAGGCGCTGCGATTCGCGGTGCGGCTTCGAGGCGCGCGGTCTTTCACCCAGGTGGGCCCTACATTCGGGGCTTCTAATCCTGCCATTTCATGACCGAATTTAAATTCGGCTGTGCGCGTTGTGGGCAGCACATCCTGGCCGGGGCAAATTACCAGGGGCTCCAGATTCAGTGCCCAGCCTGCCGGGCCTCGGTCACCGTCCCAAGTCTTGCGCCAAGCCCGATCGCTCCTCCAGCCCCCGAGCCGATCGCAGTTCCGGCGCCTGTACGGCAACTGCCGACCACTCCCCAGTCGAGAGCCTCCGGACTGGCAAAGGCGTCGCTTATTTTATCCATCGCCAGCCTGGTGATTGGTCCGTTCGGATTCATACCGGGTATCATTTGCGGGCACCTCGCCAAAGGCCGGATGCGGAAGGATCCCCTGCTACCGGGGAGAAAGCTCGCAACCGCCGGGCTCCTGGTTGGCTACGGCTTCGTCGCGCTCACGATAGTAATTACCGGGATCTTGTTTTCTGTCGGTTTCGACGCCGTCCGCCACTCGCGGCCGGAAACTGAAGCGTCGGTCTCGCCGGCATCGCATTCCCCTGCGAGGGCTTTGCCGGGCGCCTCACCGCCCCCCCGCGGCTTCGATGGATCCGGGGTCCGGAACTAAAAGCGACGCCTGGAAGCTCGATCTGAGTGCCGTGGCGATCCCCAAGGACCCCCTCAGCGGCCGGATGCATGGTCGGCGATTCGTCTGTGATCTCGCCGAGGTTTCACCATCCGCCACCCCTCGGTTTCTGACCCTCCAACAGGGCGAAGGGGCGCAGGGTGACCTGAAGATTACTCTGATCATCCCGGACCGCAATGGCCTCGAAGGTCGGACCATCAATCTTCCGACCGCCGCAGCGATTCCCGCGGAGGGCGATTACCGGGTATCCATCCTCTATCAGGAAAACGGAGAATATCATTCCCAGCAATTCACTCGAAACCAGGCCGGGTTCGTCCTCCGCCTGGAATGCGAGCAGCGGTCCCGGAAACGGATTAAAGGGCGAATTTATCTTTGTCTGGGCGATGACCAAAAGAGCTACGTGGCGGGTTCCTTCGAAGCGAAGCTGCGGTAAGCCTTTCGGCCGTTGAGTTGCGCATCAGGAAGGGCATGCGCGTGGCATGGGAGTTGCATAACTCGGCCAGTCTCATATTGAAGATTAAGGCAAGTGAACAACCCCGGACATCGCGTGAAACAGCCATATTCGAGCAGTTACTCTCTTTCTTCCGTTCGACATTGGGGCTGGCTGACATTTCTCGGGTGGCTGGCGCTGTCCGCGATTGAGACACTGCAGGCGGGCCCCACCAATGCCATTTTGTTTGTCACCCAGGTCCCGGTGCCGGCGGATTTCGCGACGATCGGCTCCGTGTTCGGCAACCATCGCGCCGACCCGGAGAGCTGTGGGCGAGGCGGTGATTTATACATTCGATACCCGGACGGGACCGTAAAGAACCTCACCCGCGCGGCGGGGTTTGGGAAATATGGTGCGCAGCATACGAATGGAATTGCGGTGCGTCAGCCTTGTGTCCACTGGAGTGGCAGCAAAGCGGTATTCAGCATGGTTGTTGGCGCGCCCCGTTTTCAGTTCGACTACGCGACGGTGAATTATTGGCAGATCTACGAGATCAGCAACTTTACCGATCCGGCGGCGACCCCGGTCATTACCAGGGTCCCGAATCAGCCGGCGAACTATAACAACATCTCGCCGATCTATGGCACGGATGACCGCATTATTTTCACGAGTGACCGGCCCCGCAACGGCCAGGCGCAGCTGTATCCCCAATTGGACGAGTACGAGGAGCAGGCGACGGTGACCGGATTGTGGAGCCTGGATCCAAGCAACGGTGACCTGTTCATGATCAATCACACTCCCAGCGGCGCCTTTTCCCCGCTGGTCGACCAGGCGGGGCGGATCATTTTTGTGCGCTGGGATCATCTGCAGCGAGATCAGCAAGCGGATACGGATTATGAAAGCGGCCAAATTACGTACGGCGCGTTCAATTGGAGCGATGAATCTCCCAGCTCGGTGCCGACGACGAATCTGACGGAGGTTTATCCCGAACCCCGCGGCGTGCGGACGGATCTGCTGGCCGGAACAGGTTTGACCGGTCACACCTTCAACCAGTTCTTTCCGTGGCAGATCAATCAGGACGGCACGGCGGAGGAAACGGTCAACCATGTGGGTCGCCACGAACTCGGCGGCAGCTATGCCAATGCGGCGTACACCAACGACCCCAACCTCCAGGACCTTTACTACTTCGGGAACCACTACAACACGAACATCGTGGAGAACTTTCTGCACGTGAGCGAGGACCCAAATGTCGCCGGCCTTTTTTATGGCATCGATGCACCGGAGTTTGGGTCACACGCAGCAGGGCAGGTGGTTTCGCTCACCGGGAGCACGAACCTGAACGCGTCTCAAATGCAGATCACGTATTTGACGCCGCGCTCAACGCATTCCTACGCGTCATCCCCGACGAACATCCCCCCGGATCACACGGGCTTATATCGCAATCCCATCCGAACGACGGATGGATATCTCATCGCTTCTCATACCGCGTATGCCTTGTATGAATCCGGCGGCGGTTCCACGGCGTTCCCCACGACCGCCTACGATTTTCGCCTCAAGCTCCTTCAGCTGACGAATGGATTTTACGCTCCCGCGCTCAAACTTACCTCCGGTTTGACCAACCGCGCGGCTTACTGGAACCCGGACACGCTCGTGACCCAAACGAACCTGCTCTGGGAACTGGATCCGGCGGAAGTGGTTTCCCGCCCGCGCCCAGCGCGGCTGGTGGAGACAGTGGCGGCGCCCGAACAAAATGCGTTTGCTGAGGCAAACGTGAACCTGAATTCCTTCCAGGATTATCTGCGCACCCACGAGTTGGCGCTCATTATCAGCCGGGACG
>Ga0207695_10010981_pt1 | contig 11006 bp, 5 predicted proteins | sample KBSC54metaG_FD_184354 | JGI IMG/M metagenome (GOLD analysis project Ga0207695, IMG submission 184354) | Corn rhizosphere microbial communities from Kellogg Biological Station, Michigan, USA - KBS C5-4 metaG (SPAdes) (version 2) | ecosystem: Host-associated > Plants > Roots > Rhizosphere > Soil... | reverse complement strand
GGGCAAGGATTCGGTGGTGGCCTTCGCGGCGGGCGGGCGCAGTCTGGCCTTCACTTTCTCCGCAGGGGACACGCAGGCGCGCTTCGGCACGCAAACCGCGGCGCTGTTCCAGACGGGGACCACGGCCGGTACAATTACTTTCGCCGGACTCATTGGCAACACAACGGCCACGCAGAGTGTGACTGTATCCCCTGCTCAGGTTAGTATCTCCGCCGTCCAGGTCGAGCGAACGTCTGGCGGCCTGACCCTGCAGCTTACAGGGTACGATAATACACAGTCGGTGAGTGTACTTATTTTCACATTTTTCGATGCCGCTGGAAATACCATTCCGCCCGGCGGACTCACCGCAGATAGTCGGACCGCTTTCCAAAGTTACTATTCCGCCTCCGATCTAGGCGGGCTTTTCCGCCTGAATTCGCAATTTCCGGTGACAGGCGATACCTCCGCGATCCATTCCGTGGAGGTCCAATTGACCAATTCCGCAGGCACCGCCAAATCCACCCGCACCAGCTTCTGAGTTAACGCTAAACCCTAGCCGGAACGCATCGCACACATTGCGGTTGACAGCGTTTACATTCGGTGATAAACACCATAGAAGCGCTTTTTCGGAAGCCATGTAACACGGGTGCGCAGACACTCAAAGGGGAAAGAACACAACTGTAGGCAGGTGGGTAGTAAAACACCGGGGCACGTCTGCCCAGGTGTGAAAGAACAGGGGGGTCGTTTGAAAGCCAACGTTGTCTCTTCAGTGATTTGTCTTCTGTCGCTTGGATCTTTTGTGTTCGCTCAGGAATTCCGCGCCAGCATCGCCGGCCATGTTAAGGATTCGACCGGAGCGACGGTACCGCAGGCAAAAGTCCAAGCCACAAACCATGCAACCAAAGAAACCAGCAGCGCGGTGACGGATAGTTCGGGAAGCTATACAATTCCGCTTCTGCAGCCTGGAATTTACAAAATTACAATCCAGGCGCCGGGATTCAAGCAATACGTTCGCGACAACATCAGCCTCGAAATCACCCAGACCGCCGGCATCGACGCCAAACTCGAGTTGGGCGATGTGACCCAGACCGTCGAGGTCTCCGCCGAGGCGGCGATGCTGGACACGCAAACCGCCAACCGCAACGGTCTGATCGATAGCAAGGAGGTTGCCGAGTTGCCGCTCAATTCCGGCCGAAATCCGTTCATGCTGGGGCTTACGGCATCCGGGGTGACGTTCCGCGGCGCATCCATCTGGCAGCGGCCGTTCGATAACGGCGCCATCGCCCAGTGGGAGGTCAACGGAAGCTTGCAGCAAAACAACGAATTTCTGCTGGACGGCGCAGCTAACAACGCGCAAATGGGCACCAACAATATCGCCTATGTGCCGATCCAGGATACCGTCCAGGAATTCAGCATGATGCAGAACACCTACGACGCCCAGTATGGGCACACCATGGGCGGCATTCTCAATACCGTCATGAAAAGCGGCGGCTCGCAGTTCCACGGGGATGCCTGGGAATTCATGCGCCGCTCCGCCCTGGACGCCAACAATTTCCAGAACACCTCCATCGGCGCCGCCAAACCGACCCACTATCTGGACGACTACGGCGCGCAGGTATCCGGCCAGGTGATCATTCCCAAGATCCTCAGGCGCGACGGCTACCTCAAGCTGTACTACATGGGGGCCTTCCAGAACTATCGCGAAGCTACCGTGAATCCGCTGCTGGTGAACTGGCCGACCCCTGAAATGCGCACCGGCGATTTCAGCAAGTTGGTCGACGGCGCCGGCAACAAAATCACCATCTACGATCCGACCACCGCCATTTACGACGGCAGCGGAAACATCGTCCAGAACCGCCAGCCTTTCCCCGGGAACATCATCCCGCAGGATCGGATCAACCCCGCCGCCAAGGTGCTGACCAAACTCATGCCCCTGCCGAACACCTCGACGCCCGGTTTCCGGTACGGCACTCAGGACCTGAGCCTTCCGGAGGTGACCGACCACGATGCCTACTACAACATGACCATCAAGTTCGATTGGACCCTTGGCGACAAGAACCGCTTCTTCATGCGCGAGGGCTCCAACGACCGCACCGAGCACCGCCCCGTCAACGGAATTGTGGGACTGGGTGAGGACGGTCAGTTGCCCTTCCAGCGCATCAACGATACTTACGTTCTGGATTGGACTTCTACACTGAACCCCACCACTGTGGTCGACGTGCGCGCCTCCAATACCCGCTTCATTGAAAAAGGTTCCGGCTTCAACAACGCCGGTTTCGATTTGACTACGCTCGGAATTCCGAGTTCGCTCGTTTCCCAGTTGCCTGGCGGCTACTTGATGGGCGTGTGGAACGTCGGCGGATATCAGACCTTGGGCCGTACTAGCAGCGTCAATATCACCAACAGTTACGGCCTGGAAGGCAGCATTACGAAAGTTGCCGGCAAGCACACTCTGAAGGGTGGAATCGACGTCCGCCGTATTCAGTATCTGGTGGGCGATACCGGCAGCATTTTGGAAGAAGACTTCAACTCCGCATGGACGCAGGCGGTTTACAACACTGCCGGCAACGGTCTTGGCGGCGACGGCTATGCCAGCTTCCTTCTGGGCTATCCCAGCGGCGGTCAATCCAACTATGCGGCTTACCCGTTTTACCGTCAATGGTACATCGCGCCTTATGTGCAGGATGATTGGAAGGTCAGCAACCGTTTGACTGTCAACATGGGGCTGCGCTTCGACCTCAATGCGCCGCCCACCGAAAAGTACAACCGGCTGAATGCACCGTTCAACCCGGATGCGCCGAGCCCCATCGCGGGCATGGTAACTGCCAACATGGCCAAAGGCCTCTCAGGTCCCATACCAGCTCAGTTCGCCTCGCTCTATGCCAACCTTGCCAACATCAAGGGCAGCATGGAATTTACCGGCGTCAACGGCAACTCGTCTATGCCGGCCAAAATCGACTGGACAGGCATCCAGCCGCGCATCGGCTTCGCATACCGATTGAAGGACAGGTTGGTAATGCGCGGCGGCTACGGCGCCTACATGGTCAATCCGACCAACGACTGGCTGCAAACCTATGGATTCAGCAACAACACCGGCCTTGTCAATAGCCTTGACGGCGGCCGCACGCCCATTCAAGGTGTCATGAACAACCCATTCCCCACCGGGATCAACTTGCCGACGGGCTCCAGCCTGGGCGCGTTAACCTACGCCGGCAAGAGCTTCAACTGGTTCAATCCCAATTTCAAACTGCCCCGGTCGAACCAGTTTTCGTTTGGCTTCCAATATCAGGTAAGCCACTCCGGCACTCTCGAGGTTTCCTACGTCGGCAATCGCGTAGCTCACGAACAGACGAATTTCCCGTTCGACGTGAATCCCAACTACCACCAGTGCAGCGTTCTATATGGCGCCAAAGCACCGGCAGGATTCGCTTCGCCGGCGGCGTACTGCAACCAGACCCTTCCCAACCCGTTCCAGGGTTTGGCGCCTTTCCAGGGCACCAGCATGTACACTTCCAGCACGATCTCGCTCAACCAGTTGATGCGCCAATACCCGCAGTTTACCGGCGGCACCGAGTATGGCCTGAACGATGGACATGTCTGGTATAACTCTCTGCAAGTCAACTTCAACCACCGCATGCGCAACGGCCTCAATCTTCTGCTCAATTACACATTGTCCAAGCAGATTGAGCGCTACGGGTATCTGGACTACTACCAGGACCCGATCCAATACCAGCAGGGTCTCTACTACGCCGACCGGCCGCAGGCCTTCAAGGCGACAGTGGTGTACGCCCTGCCGTTTGGCAAGGGCAAGCACTTCCTTACCGGCGTGCATGGCGTGGCCGACAGACTGGTCAGCGGTTGGGAGTTCAACACCTTCATCACCGAAACGCCGTTCGGCGAGCCGGCCAACATGCCCGGCAGCATCGAGGCGCTTAAGAATCCCGGCCTGCCTACCGTGCACTGGGGCGCCAACAAGGTTCAGATCAACAACAATTGCATTCTGAACGAAGACGACACAGGAGCGGTAGCGCCGCTGCCCGCCAGCATCAGCAACGGTTGCAGCGCCACCGATTGGTCACAATACGCCTGGCTGCAATTGCCGCCTAACTACCGGCCGGCCCAGGTCAACTCCTACCGCAGCCCCAATGTCCGCGTGCAAGGCACCTACACAATAGATGCTTCGCTCATCAAGGAAACGCGGATCACGGAACGCATCCATGCCCAGTTCCGCGCGGAAGCGTTCAACGCGTTCAACCACTTCAACTACATGCTGGCCAACGTAAACAACACGGCCACCGACGCGAATTTCGGCGCCATCGTTCCGCACACCCTCGGGACGACGGCTACCGTAAATCCGCGCTCGATCCAGCTTGGGTTCAAGGTGCTGTGGTAATCCGCTAGACTAAGCGTCTGCCCCACTTCGATTCCCAACGGAGTGGGGCAGGCGGTAACTCCTACCAGACGGATTTCTTTTTGCAATCACCCCAGAGTCGAGTTACACGTAATACTTCCCGCAAGACTATCCCAATTGCCCTCGGCCCGAGGTCTTGGCAGAACGCCCAAGGCGAACCCGGACCGCGGATCGAACCCAAAAAGCGGAAATATGACGAAGATCCTCGCGCAAGCGAGATTTGCCGGCGGCTGGGTCTGCTCGGCCTGATGCACATGGTGTGGGCGGTCGCACCAGGTGCAAACAGCGCGAATGCGGCGTTCCGCGCACCCGTGTAGCTGCCGGAAGTGCACCAATCCAAGCTATAGGTGCCCTTGGTGTCGATCTGCCAATCCGTCCCGGTAAAAGGGAGCGCCAGCGTGAGAGCGTTGTTATACCAGCCGGTAGTGGACGACAAAGGCCCGTCGTGAAGTTCAATTCCGGCACAACTACCGGCGGGGTCGGCGGCACCAATTACGCAGGCACCGACTTCGCGTCCGTCGATCGGGTCATTGACGCACTACGGTTCGAACGATTGCCGACGGGGCTTATTGGTTGCGAATCGTCAGAAACGGCGGGTCGCTGAGCGTCAATTACAGCTACGATGGGAACCAATACTCGAACGCCTTTTCGGCTTCCTTGGCCGATCCTTCGGGTACTTATAACGAGCTGTTGTTAGGCGGTATCACGTATTCCGGCGCGGGTTCCTTCGCTGATTACTCTTTTGTCGCCATCACCGATCCTTCGAGTATTCCCGAGCCCGCAACTCAGATAATGATCGGTTCGGCTTTATTGATTCTGCCCCTCTTGCGTGTCGCAAAGAGGCGGCGGAATCGCGCTTAGCACGCGGCCGTCGGGGGAGGGTTACCATTAGGAGATGGGTGCCCTCCTCCTGGCCCTTCTTCTTGCGGCCGACGACCCGGCCGGACTTTACCAGGACGGACTCCGCCTGTTCTCCTCCGGCCAACCCGAGGCCGCCATCGCAGCGTTCCGCAAGAGCGTCGCGGTCCGTCCCAATGATGCCGCGGCGTGGAAAGCGCTGGGCGTGGTCTATGCGTCGCGCAATGACTACGCGCAAGCCGAACAGCCCTTCCACCGCGCCTGCCTGCTCGACTTCAAACTGGCCGATGCCTGCCTGTATTACGGTCGCGCGCTTTACCTGCTCGACCACTTCGATCAAGCGGCAAGCGTTCTGCAAACTCTCATCCATGGCGACCCACACAACGGCCAGGCGTATCGGATCGAGGCGATGGCGCTCGAGGCGACGGGCAAGATCGCCGATGCCGAATCCGCCTTCCAACAGGCGATTCGCTTCGACACGACGCCGCCCCTCAATGAAGATCCCGCCATCGACTACGGCGTCTTCCTCTATCGCCAGGGCCGGTCCGAGGCTGCGGTTGAACCGCTGAACGCCGCTGTGAAACGGCATCCCGACTCCGCGCGCGCGCAACTCGAATTGGGCTGCGTGCTGCTCGCGCTCGATCGCGTCGCCGATGCCGCGCAGCATCTCGAACGCGCGACGTCCGCCGACTCCGTCAATGCGCGCGCCCACCTGCTGCTCGGCAAAGCCTACCAGCGGCTCGGCAAGACCGACTTGGCGCGCAAGGAACTCGATCAGGGTTCGCGGACGGTCAAATAGCGGTCGACTTGCGACACGTCCTGCCGCGAAATCCGGCCGCTCGGCCAGCGAATCTCCAGCGTCGGGTGCGTTTCTTTGCCGAGACCGAAGTGTACTCGCACGTCGCTCGAACTGGCATAGCCGACGGCCGTGGTCACGTGATTCCACTGCTCACCGGCCGCGCTGCGGAGATGCACCACCGCGCCGATCGCATCCCGATTGCTCATGCTGCCCACCAGTTTCAGCCCGAGCCAGTGACTGCCCGCGGGCGCGATGTTGCGCAGCAGCGTCGGCTTCTCGCCCAATCGCGAAATCACCACATCGACGCGACCGTCGTTATCGAAGTCGCCGAATGCCACGCCGCGATTCAAGCCGGGCGGACCTGCCGGGGCGGCGTTGAACGTGCCATCGGCCCGCTGCAGCAGTACTGTGCTGGCCTGTCGCGCGCCTTCGGCATTCTCGTTCAAATCGCCGTTCGCGGCGAAGATATCTTTGCGGCCGTCGTTATCGAAATCGTAAATGCCGCCGCCCCAGCCGGTCGTCGCCACGGTTGCCGCGCCTACCCGCGAGCGATAGGTGAAATCGGAGAACAGCCCTTTCCCGAGATTGCGATATAGCGGATACGTCTCGTGCGCGATGGCCGTGAGGAAAAGGTCGGGCCGGCCGTCGTTGTTTACGTCACGGAAGTCCACGCCCATCGACGATAGCGTTCGCCCGTCATCGTTCACGGCGACGCCGGCCGCGAGTCCCACTTCCGTGAAGCGGCCGTTGCCCTCGTTGTGAAACAGGAAATTCGGGCGCGTATCGTTGGTCACCAGAATATCGATGCGGCCATCGCCATCGTAATCGGCGAACGCCACGCTCATGCCCTTGCCGACGTAGCGCCCGATGCCCGACGCTTCCGAGACATCGGTGAATGTCCCGTCGCCGTTGTTGTGATACAGGGTGTTAGGCAGTCCCTGGTAGAGATCGGGATGGCAGTGCAAGAGTGCACCGTATCGGGGATCGCGGCACACGGACTCCTTCGCCCCGTCCCAAACTACATAGTTCACGACGAACAGGTCGAGCCGCCCGTCGCCATCGTAGTCGAACCAGCCCGCGGCCACCGACCATGGCTCGTTGTGAATGCCTGACTTCGCCGTGACGTCCTCGAACGTGCCGTCGCCGCGATTCCTGTACAAGCTATTACGCCGCACGCCCGCGACGAACAGGTCGGGATGTCCGTCGTTATCGTAGTCGGCAGCGGCCACGCCCATGCAGTACCCCTCGCCCGCGACTCCGGCCTTGGCCGTGACATCTTCGAAGACACCGCTGCCGCGATTGCGATACAGCCGATTCCAGTAGCTGGGATCGTGTTTGTTCAAATCCGGCTGCCGGGCGCCGTTGGTGAAAAAAATATCGAGCAGTCCGTCGCCGTCGTAATCGAACACGGCGACGCCACCAAGCATGGTCTCGATCTGATGCTTCTGCCCCGCGATCGCGCCGTTCCGCAGCACGGCGTCCACTCCCGATCGCCCACTCACATCCTCGAAAATGCCGCTCGCCGGCGCGCCCGAAATCGCGACCGTGGCGTAAACAAACATCAAACACAAATCCCTCAGCGTCTCAGCGTCTCTGCGGTGAAAGAAGTTGTCCAGCATCCTCCCGCGCCTCCACCACGCGATTCACGCCCACCTCGCCGAACACCTGTCTCACCCCGCTAGGCCAGCGGACCTCGAGCGAGTCGATCTTGTCCCGCTTTCCGAAGCCGAAATGCTGCCGGTATGGATTCGTCGCCCCGAAGCCCTCGCTTCCCTTCACCTCGCGATAAACGACCAAATCGCCGGCCTTCGCCGTAAGCTGCGCGCCTACACCGAAGCGATTGCTCTTCACGCCGCGCAGATCCACCTCCAGCCAGTGATTCTGCGACGCCTTCAGATTGCGATACAAGGCGTCGTACGCATGATCGCCAGGATAGTGGCCGCCCAGTTGCGCGAAAACATCGAGCGCGCCGTTCCCGTCGAGATCCACAAACGCCACGCCGTGGCCTTTATTGCCTGGCCGCGCGAACCCCACATACCGCGTGAGATCGCTGAACGTCCCATTGCCGTTGTTGCGGAAAAAGCGATTCGGCTCCAACCGGCTCATCTGCGGATCGCCCGTGCCAAAATAGAAATCCACATAGCCGTCGTTGTCCAGGTCCGCGACCCCGGCGCCCATGGTGCCCATGGGGTAATACAACTTGGCTTCGAACGTAACGTCGGTAAACGTGCCGTCGCGATTGTTGCGATACAGCCGGTTGGAGTCCCGGTGAACGGCGCGCGCATTCGGGGGCGCGAAGCCCTTGCGCAGCCCCTCGACCGTGGACTCCCATGGCGCCAGGCTGGTGGTGAGAATGTCCGGCCAGCCGTCGTTGTTATAATCCACGAAAAAGCAGACGTAGCCGTTGTGCGGACCCTGCGCCACCCCGGCCTTCTTCGAGACCTCCGTAAAATGCCAGTTGCCGTCGTTGTGGTACAGACGGTTCGGGGCGGGGTCGAGGCCGTTGAACAGAATGTCGAGGCGGCCGTCCTTATCGTAATCCCCGAGCGCCGCGCCGATTGTGCCGAATGCCGCCGGCTCGTCGATGCCCGCCGCCTTCGTCATGTTGGTGAAGGTGCCGTCGCGATTATTGCGATAGATCTGCGGCACGCTTCCCTCTTTGAGCACGCCGTTCGCGATCACCACGTCCAGCCATCCATCGTTGTCCAGGTCGCCCCAGAGCGAGACGAATCCCGACCCGCCATCGTCCAAGCCGCTCTTTTTGGACACGTCGACGAACCGGCCGTGCTCGTTGTGGAACAGCCGGTCGGGCATGGGACCGTTCCAGCCGTTCAAGGAGATGAACAGGTCAAGCCAGCCGTCGTTGTCGTAGTCCACCAGGTTCAGCGAATAGCCGGACGGGACGCCCCCGAGTCCGACCTTGTCCGTCACGTCGGCGAACTTGCCGCCTTCGTTGCGATACACCTTGATGAAGGTACCGCTGCCGCTGACGATTACGTCGAGCTTGCCGTCGCCATCGATGTCGCCCCAGGCGACCGTGCCATTGCCGTGGAGCGAATGGATGCCGACAGTCGGCGCGATGTCCTCGAATTGCAGGAGCGGCGGATCGGCGGGGTCGATCGCGGGCTCGTCGACGGGGAACTGAACGGCCGCGGGCAGCGCTGGCGGCGTGCCCATGCGGTCGGTGGCCACGCGCAGGAGCCACTCGTCGACCAGGTTGACGCGCACCTGCAGGGCTTCGTAAAAATCATGCGCGGCCTGCGAGAAATCGCCCACGCGATAGTAGCTGGCCCCCAGTTCGCGAAGAACTTCCAGCTTCTGCGCGGGAGCCAGATTGCGGGTCAGCGCCTGCTTGAAGAACGCCGCCGCCTCGGTGAAGTTGCCCCGCCGCGAGTGCGCGTTGCCCATGAGGATCAGCGCCGAGGATTCGTCCGTGCTGAACGGCATGGAATCGTCCAGCACGGTTTCCAGCATGTCGATGGAGCGATCGATGCCGATCAGCGGATCGTGCGGCACTCGATGGCCGCCTTCCTTTGTGAAACGTACTTCGCCGCTCATCCAGGAGCTCATGTCGAGCAGGAATCCGTTGGCGTGCGGCTCCAGTTTCGCGACCCGGGAAGCGAGATCGTAGGCCAGGTTCGGGTTGTAGTAGAGCAGCTCAGCGCGCGCGTGAATGACTGCTTTCGCGCGCAACGCCGGAATATGATCGGGATTGCGCTGCAGCGTGCCGGCCAGCATTTCCATGGCAAGCGCCAGGGAGATGCGCCGCTTTTCCGGATCCTCAGCCTGATAGAAATCCATCAGGTACGAGCGGGCGATCTGGTACAGTACTTCGGCGTCATTCGGCCGCGCTTTTCGCTGTGCTTCCAACTCGCGGCGCGCCTCGGCCGTCTTACCCTCGCGGAGCAACAGGAGCGCGGTGCGCAGCGGGCCGTTTTTTGCGTCCTGCTGGCCGGTCAGCAGAGTTGCCGCCAGTAGTCCCAGCGCCGCGGCGCATTTCCAGACCCAGCTTCTCATGAGCGCGTCTCCCAGTTTAGTTCACTTGGCGCTGCGGAGGGGGCGCCGGAGCAAGCGAAAGCGCAAGATAATGGCGGAATGAAGGCGGAAGCGATTCAACAGTTGCAGTCGGATGGCTTACTATTGCTGCGCGGCATCATGGACGCGGGCTGGCTCGCGGAGTTGCGAGCGGCGGTGGCTCGGCAACTGGAAGCCGAGGGAGAAAACGCCGGGTCGGAATTCCGCAAGGAGGAGCACGCCCACAGGCTGGCGAACCTCGTGGATAAGGGCGAAGTCTTTCGGCGGGTGATCTGTCATCCGGAACTTCTGCAGGGCGTCGAGGCGGTGTTGGGCGAGGATTTCAAGCTGGGGAGTTTGAATTTTCGGAGCGCGGATCCACAGTCGGATTCGGCCCAGCCGCTGCATTGTGACATGGGAATGGTGCCTGATGAGCGCGGCAACTCGGTGTGCAATTCCATTTGGCTGCTGGACGACTTCACCGAAGAGAACGGAGCCACGCGCTACGTCCCGGGGTCGCACATGTGGGGGAAACTGCCGCAGGACGCGGGTGTCGACACGAGAGCGCCTTATCCGGGCGAGCGGCTGGTGCTGGGTCGGGCAGGCAACGTGATCCTAATGAATGCGCACTTGTGGCACGGCGGGACGGCCAATCGGACGGCTGCGCCGCGTCGCAGCCTGCACGCCTTTTTCGTACGCGGGGATTTGCCGCAACAGCAATATCAGAAGCGGCTGCTGGGCGCAGAGACGCAAGCGGGGTTGAGTCCCGAGCTGCGGCGGATACTGGCGCTGGACGATCCGAGGAATGACGAGTTGAGCGCGTTGGGAAGCGGGCGGAGTGGCTTTCTGCGGTAGTCGATCACACGAGGGTGGCGATTTCCGTTTCGATGAGCTTGACCAGATCGGGAAGCCGGACGGGTTTGGAGATATAGCCGTCCATGCCGG